>ERZ1292633.3099-Hain-H41-02um-R1-3099-length-16470-cov-6_pt1 | contig 16470 bp, 14 predicted proteins | sample MGYA00564406_ERZ1292633 | MGnify/ENA primary metagenome ERZ1292633 (study PRJEB36523, sample SAMEA6512639) | groundwater metagenome | collected 2019-01-08 | study: AquaDiva: Metagenomics assemblies of 32 groundwater samples | reverse complement strand
CGCACGGGCGAGTGCTTCGGGCTGCAACACTGACGCGATGACTGACAGCGCAGCATCATCCGCTACGCCCGTTTCACCAATCGCGACAAGCTGTTCGCCCATATCCGCTATCTCACTCCTTGGACAATTTTGCACCACTTATGCCGCTTGAAAAGCGACGCGTCCAGCATCGCAGGCCGCAATGCCCCTTATCGATAAAAAACATATCCAAATTATCTCCAAATCCGTTTTTAGTGTTTCAAAACGAAACGGACTTTCCGTTACAATTGTATGAAACCGACGAATTCTGGGCAGGCATTGCGGAATTATCGATTTCCTCACTAACACTGATCGATTAATTGATGGTTGTATCAATGATTTTACAGTCATACTCAACATGATGTCAGGAGGCTACAATCCTGATTGGGAAGTGACTGGCACCGCCTGCGCGATTTGGAGTGATGCCCGTCTAATTATAGATGGTACTATAGCGTAATAAACGGAAAGTTCTTGCTTTCTACACTCGGTCAACTGCGCTTGATCGATCCGTTACACTTGACTCAAAAGGTGGAAAAAATGAAATCTACATCGTTAAAATTTGCGGGATTGCTTACGACCGCTCTGGTCGCTCCAGCCCTACTCGCCTCGGCTGCAACCGCTAAAGATAGCACTGCACGCGAAACCGAGCTCAGCGTCACCAACAATCGCGTTCAGACGCCTCTTGCCGCAGCCATGTTTGCCAAGCTTAACACCGGCGAACTCGCCCGTATCGCGACCAGTGATACCGATCGTTTGCTGCTGTGGCATAGCATCATGCTTGACAGCAACGCGCTTGACCACACACCCGGCCCGCTTCCTGGAACCCAGCAAGGGCCAGTGCGGAACGCGCGTGCTTTTGGGATGACACAGCTTGCGGTCTTTGACGCGGTCAATGCGTTCAAGAGAAAATTCAATGCCTATAACAACATTGGTGGCGCAGCTACTGGTGCATCAGTCGGTGCGGCAATTGCCTATTCGGCACATGATGTTCTGGTGTTCCTCTATCCAAACCAGAAGACACGCTTGGATCAGCTTCTTGTTGCAGACATCAGCGTCCTTTCAAACAACGGCGCAAGTCCAACCGCAATCGCTGGTGGCCGCACAATTGGTCAAGCTTCAGCAGCAGCCATGATCCTTCGCCGCACTAATGACGGTTCGGCACATAGCGAACCAACCTTCGGTGGCGGCGGTCTTGTTGCCAACAACTCGAGTGTGGCATACCAATATCCCGGCCAATCGGGTCTTACTGTCAATGGTGGCCAGACGGCTGCACCCGCATGGTCGCCAGATCCTGTCGGCGTCGATTCGGCGGGCAACCAGCGCCGCGTCGCACTCGGTGGTCGGTGGGGCAATGTCCGTCCCTTCGTTTTGACACGCGGTGACCAGTTCCGTTTGCCACCACCTCCAGCGCCAAACACGGCGGCATTCCGCACAGCGTTTGACGAAGTCCGTTTCGACGGTGCCTCGGCTGATACGCCCGGAAGCACCACAACCCCTGCCAAACTTTTCATCGGCAACTTCTGGGGTTATGATGGCGCACCGTTGCTCGGCACACCACCACGGCTTTATAATCAAATCGCCGTCAAGATTGCCAATGATCAAGGCCTTACAAAGGTTGAAAATTATGCACGTTACCTCGCCCTCATCAACTCGGCGATGGGCGATGCCGGCGTCGGCGCATGGGACAGCAAGTATTTTTACAACTACTGGCGTCCTGTAACCGGTGTTCGTCGTGCCGCTGAAGACGGTGATACAGCAACGGATGCCGTTGCAGGTTGGAAACCGGTTGGTGCCTCGGTCATCAACTCGGATCACCCTGAACTGTTCACCCCGCCGTTCCCTGCCTATCCATCAGGCCATGCGACCTTCGGCGGTGCTCTGTTCCAGGTGATGCGTTCGTTCTTCCCGAACAACACGCGCTTCACCTTCACTTCGGACGAATATAATGGCCTTGGGTTAGACCCTAATGGCACGCCACGTCCGCTTGTGCCTGTGCGTTATCGCTCGCTTCAGGAAGCACAGGACGAAAATGGCCAGAGCCGCATCTTCAACGGTGTTCACTGGCAATATGACAATACTGGCGGTCAATCGATGGGCGTGAAAATTGGTAACTTCACAGTCGCCAATGCACTCACAAAGCGTTGATAGGCTAACCATGATTTGGGCATGATCCAAATTGCAAATCGGGCTGTGTCGGGTAACCGGCGCAGCCCCTTTTGGCAGTGAATATTCAGGAGTTTAATAATGAAAACCTTCGCATTGCTCACTTCGATTCTGGCACTGGCCTCGGCTTGTACTGGCGGTATCGATACCGCCGCAGTTGCGAAAACAGCCGATACCAATGCCGGGCAGACCGTCGATCTTGATACCAATATCGTGTTTGATAAAACCGATGGCGTTCTCAAATATCGCTCGCCCTTTGATCCGGCGACAACGATCAAACTCAATGCGATCGTGGTTCAGGCAAAGGATAGCATCACCAAATTTGATAATGAGGTTGCCGGCATCCGCGCTTCGGTTGGCGCTGCCGCTGCCGGGCAGGCAGATCCGCGCATGAAGGCACAGGCAGGCCTCGAACGCCTTGAATCGCTCCATGCTCCAGTGGTCAAGGCAAAGGCTGAAATGGCCGTCGCGCGTAAGGAACTTATCGCCAGCAAACGCTATTTCAATAATATCGTCTTATCAGGTATGGAAGAATTTATAAATCGTGTTGATGAAGAGTTAAACGAAGAAATCAAGAATGTTTCGGGCAAATTGAAGCCCAACTGATGCCCGCGAAGAGGGGGCACGCGCCCCCTCCGATGGTCTGCTTCGGGCGCTAAAGCCCCTTATCCACTGCGTCCTGCACGCTCTTGTAAAACGCTTCGCGCGCTTTGCCGACGCCTTCGGGATCGGTCGCGGTTGGCCAGTTGCCGTTGCTCGCAATCACGAGCTTGCGCTTGGGATCAATGAATATCCCCTGCCCGAAAATGCCTTGGGCGGCGAAACTGCCATCGTCATTCGTCCACCACTGATAGCCGTAACCGCGCCCCGGTTGGGCAATATCGGCTTGCTTGGTCGTGGCGTTTGCAAGCCAATCGTCGGGCAGCACAGGCTTGCCGCCCGCCATTCCGCCGCCAAGGATAAACTGGCCAAAGCGCGCATAATCGCGCAGGCTCGCCGATACGCAGCAGCCGCTGATTTCATGCCCCGTACTGCCAAGCATCCACACCCCGTCCTGCTCCATCCCGAACGGTTTCCACACCTTCTCCGACAGATAGGCCGAAAGCGTCTTCTTGGTCGCGCTGGAAACCAGCACCCCGATCAAATTGGTCTCGCCCGTTTTGTACACCCATTTGCTTCCCGCTGGGGCTTCACGCGGCAGCTTGCGCATATAACTGATCGTCACATCAACGCCAGGCTCGGCCTTGTGCAAGTTGAACAGCGCGACATCCGATTTGGGATCGGTATAATCCTCATTCCATTTAACGCCTGACGTCATCGTCAGCAATTGGCGCACGCTGACATCATCATAGGCCGAGCCTTTGAGATCGGGCATATACACCGTCACCTTGTCATCAAGACTCTTGATATATCCGTCGCGCACTGCCGCGCCGACCATCGTCGAGGTCAGCGATTTCGCCACCGAAAAACTCGTCCAGCGGCCCTCCTTGCTATAATCAAGCGCGTATTTTTCGAGGCGGATTTTACCGTCCTGAATGATGATCAGCCCGGCATTGCGCTGCGCCTTCATATACGCGTCAACATCATCGCTCAACTTGATCGCAGCACCCTGCGGCAGCGGGTACACTGCATCGCCCTTCGCGATGTCATTCACCTTGACGAGTTTTTCCATCGCACGAAAGGCGCTGTCGCGCTGATCAACTGTCCAGAAAAGCACATTCTGATCCTTTGGCAAATTGGTATAAAGTTTGACTGTATCGCAGCCGCTCAGCGCCAGCAGGCTCGCCGCCGCCGTGATAAATATTCCTCGTCTCATCATCCCCGTCCCCCCTATTGTTTAATCAGCGTCACCTGCGCCACATCGATTCCGCCGCCGCGAAACCCGCCTTCACAGTACATCAGATAATAACGCCACAATTTGATAAAGCGTTCGTCAAATCCACTGGGCAGCTTACCCGCCTCAACCGCTGCGTCAAACCGTTCGCGCCAGTTTTTCAGCGTTTCAGCATAGTCGATCCCGAAATGCTGCGGCGCAGCCCATATCAGTCCCCGCGCCTCGGCAAGCGCGCGGAACCGGCTTTCCGAAAGCAGCATCCCGCCGGGAAACACATAGGTCTGGATGAAATCGGCGCTCGCGGCATAGCGTTCAAAAATATCATCGGCGATCATGATGAACTGGATCGCCGCGCGCCCGCCCGGTTTCAGGCTGCGCGCAACAACATCAAGATAGGCCGGCCAATACGCTTGGCCAACCGCCTCAACCATTTCGATGCTCGCAATCGCATCATAACGTCCACCCGCATCACGGTAATCACAAAGCTGATATGCGGGCCTGTTCGCCATCCCCGTCGCCGCCGCTTCGGCATGAAACTTCTGGCTCGGTGAAAGCGTGATCGCGGTAACATTATGCCCTTTTTCCGCGCACAGCCTGGCAAAATGCCCCCATCCGCAGCCGATTTCGAGAATGTCCGCACCCGGCTTCAAATCAAGCCGCGCCATCAGTGCCGCCATCTTGCGCTGCTGCGCCATCTCAAGCGTATCGCCGTCTTCAAAGCGCGCGCTTGAATAACTCATCGTCGGATCAAGCCAGCACTGGTAAAAATCATTGCCCAGATCATAATGCGCCATGATGTTGCGCTTGGCACCCTTGCTATCGTTGCGGCGCAGCGCATGGGCGGCGCGCTTGATCAATCGCGAAAAGCCCGATGCGCGCGCGCTGCTGCCAAGGCTCACGCGGTTGCGCATGAACAGATCAAACAGCGGCACCGGATCGGGGCTATCCCACTCGCCCGCCTCCCACGCCTGATACCAGCCGACCGAGCCCGATTGACCAAGCCTGATCAGCGCGCGCCAGCTATTGAGGTTGACATGAACCAGCGGGCCATTCGCCCGCCCACCCAGCACACGGAACGTCCCGTCGGGCAAAATCGCCTCAAGCGCACCGGCCTCGATCCCTGCATCAATCCGGTCAAGTATCCGGTGGAATATCCGTGAGACTGCCCGCGCGACCAGCCCACGCCGCGCGCTGAGCATATGATATCCACGATTGGGGGAAGGACTATTCATAACCGGCCTCACCTTTGCCGCACCGCACGCGTGCGCGCAACACGTCAAGCGTCGCGCATCGCTTTTTGCGCCGAAAGCGCACGTTCGCGTGCCTCACGGTGGCCGATGATCTTGGCCGGATAATCGCGCGGACGCTGGCCAAATTCATCGGGATCATGAATATAGGGATCGGAAAGCCTGGCAAGTTCGGGCACCCAACGGCGGATATAATCGCCCGCACCGAATTTTTCCGATTGTGAAAGCGGTGCCATAATCCGTGAGAATAGCGGCGCATCAACCCCCGTCCCCGCCACCCACTGCCAGTTTGACGCGTTGGCCGCTTGATCCGCATCGCACAGCGTATCCCAGAACCACCGCTCGCCGCGCCGCCAATCAATCAGCAGGTGCTTGATCAGGAAAGACGCCGCGATCATCCGCACCCGGTTATGCATGAAGCCCGTCGCCCAAAGCTCGCGCATCCCCGCATCAACAATCGGATAGCCTGTCCGCCCCTTGCTCCATGCGGCGAAGTCAGCGTCAGCGTCGGCCCCATCACGCCACGCCAGCGCATCAAATTGCACGCGGCCATTTTGCGTTGGATAATCGGGGAATTGATCGATCAAGTTCGTCGCATAGTCGCGCCAGCCAACCTCGCGCAGGAATGGTTCAGCCTTTGCCCCCGCCGTTTTTGAGGCGTGATGCCAGAGTGTCGGCGGAGAGATTTCGCCGAAATGCAAATGCGGAGACAGGCGCGAAATCGCGGGTTCGGTCGGCAGGTTGCGGCCCGCATCATAGCCCGTGATTTTTGGCAGGAATGCCCGGAACGCCTCGCGCGCGCCCTCTTCGCCCGGCGTCCAATCAGCAAAGCCGCCCGCCCAATCGGGCTTGGTCGGCAGCAAGCTCCAGCTATCAAGCGCATCGCTTTCGGGCCAGTGCGCGGGTGCCTCAATCACCTCAGGCGCAGGCAAAGGCTTGCGCGGCGGCATTTGCGCGACAAGCGCGCGCCACCACGGGGTAAACACTTTATACCGCCCGCCGCCGCCCGTCAGGATCGCTTCAGGCGGGGCAAGCTGATTGCCGTCATGGAGCATTAGATCAACTTCAGTCGCCAGCTCACTTTCAAGGCGCTGCCACCACGGCTCAAAATGGCGCAGCGCGTGAAGGCGCGTCGCCCCGCTTTCTTGAGCCAATCCGCTGAGCACCGAAAGCGCATCGCCGCGCCGCAGGATCAACCGGCTGCCAAGCGCGCGCAGGCTCGCGTCAAGTGCGCTCAAGCTGTGATGCAGCCACCACCGCGAAGCCGCTCCCATTTTGCGATCACCAGGGCTTTGATCATCAAGAATATAGACCGGAATAACCGCACCCCCGGCAACCGCAGCGATAAGCGCAGGATGATCAGCAAGGCGAAGATCTTGGCGGAACCAGAGGAGTGTTGTCATACCCGCCGCTATGTCGCAGTGGCGCTACCGCCGCAACCCGGCCAAAAATCTGGCCCAACGCTTGGCCCACTTGCCAAAAATCCTTGGCTCAAAGGCTTTGAATGCCACCGCTTTGCTAATGTCCGAACGGTTGGGATAGGCGACGATCAGCCCGCTCAGGCTGAACAGCGTCGCCTTGCCAACAATCATCTGCGCCCACGGAAGCAGCAGATCACCCGCATGGCGACCAACGACAGTCGCGCCGACAACCTTGCTGCCAACGCGGACGATTTTGAGGAATCCCTCGCTTTCGCCCTCGGCAATCGCGCGGTCATTGTGGCTGAAATTCTCGCGCGTGCTTGTCACCTTATCGCCGAATTTTTCGCGCGCGGCGGCTTCGGTCAGGCCAATATGCGCGAGTTCGGGATCGGAGTATGTCACCCACGGCAGCGCCTTGAAATCGGCCTTGCTTGGCAATCCCAACGCGATGTTGGCGACGACGATTGAACCATCATAGCCTGACGAGTGCGTAAAGCGCGGCCCTTCGCGGCAATCTCCAATCGCATAGATGCGCTTGTTTGTTGTCCGCCTGCGCGCGTCAACAATGATCCCGTCACGCCCGACCTTGACGCCTGCGGCCTCCAATCCGATCCCTTCGGTATTGGGCACCCGTCCGATCGAAACGAGCAAATGGCTCGCCTTGATCGTTTCACCCCCACTCAGCGTCAGCACGATGTCATCGCCCTCACACGCGACGGCAGTCACTTCGGTTCGCGGCCTGATTACCACGCCTTCACGTTCAAGCGCCGCCATCACAAGCGCGGCTGCATCGGCATCATCGCGCGGGAATGGCCGCATCTGCTCGATCACCGTCACTTGCGCGCCAAGCCGCCGGAATGACTGCGCCATTTCCATACCGATCGGGCCGCCGCCCATAATCGCAAGGTGGCGCGGCAGTTCATCAATATCGAAAATTGTTTCGTTGGTTAGATAGTCCACATCATCAAGCCCAGGAATATCGGGCTTGCGCGGGCGCGAACCGGTGGCAATCACAATCCGTTTCGCCTTCAATTGCCGCCCGCCAACTTGAACCGTGCGGTCATCAACCAGAATGCCGCGATCACGGATCACCTCAACGCCCAGGCTTTCAAACCGTTCCTGCGAATCCACCGGCGCAATCGTCGCAATCGCATGGCGGATATGATCGCGCACGCCGATCCAATCAATCTCGGCCTTGCCAGGCGTAATCCCCAGCCGCAGCCCCCGGTTAGCCTCATGCGCGCGCCCCGCCGCCGAAATCAGCGCCTTTGAAGGCACGCAGCCCGTATTGAGGCAATCGCCGCCCATCGGCCCTTCCTCGATCAGCGCGACCTTTAGGCCGAGCATGGCCGGCCCACCCGCAGCCGTCAGCCCGGCAGAACCGGCACCGATAACAACCAAGTCGTAAATATCGTTCATATCATTTCCTGCATTCCAAAGCCCGGTTTTATCCGCTTCTTGTGGCCACCTGCAACAGCCTTCGCAAGTCGATTGATCGCCGAACCGCGCAAATCGTAACGCGAATCTGGTTGCAGGATAATGCACACTTCAACAGACAAATGGCATATTATGTGTCATAATTATTGCAGCGCATCGGAATTCCTATAAGATAGCAAGCAATATGGTGCAAAATTTGTTGAATCAACAGGACAGTTTATTGTTATGCCAAAGCTAATGAAAGATGCATCAAGCGACGGCAGACGCCGCCGGTCTGAACAAAGCCGGGCAAAAATTGTCGATTCGATGCTTTTGCTGGTGAAGGAAGGCATCGTCGAGCCGACCGCTGAAGAGGTCGCCATGCGCGCGCAAATTGGCCTGCGTAGCGTTTTCCGCCATTTTTCGGATATGGAAACGCTCCGCCGCGAAATGGTCGGGCAGCTTGCTACCCAATATGCCAAATGGCTTACGCCTTTTGTGTCGGTCGGCTGGCGTAACCAGCTTGATGAATTACTCGTGCGCCGAACCACAGCCTATGACGAGATTTATCCCTTTAAGCGCGCGGCTGACGCATACCGCCATCGCTCGCCCTCGATTGCCGAAGAATATGACCGCGTATTGACCATCATGCGGATGCGGTTGCGCTCAAGCTTGCCGCCCAGTCTGGCTGATGACGAAACCATGTTTGAAGCCGTTGACGGCTTGCTCAGCTATGAATTCTGGCAGCGGCTGCGCAGCGATCAGAAATTATCAACCGAAGCGGCCCGCAATGTAGTCGAGATGTTGTTGCGCACCATGCTGCTCGCTGCCAATGTTCCGGCTGACGAAATTGCCGGATAACGACGCATGAATAATCTGAAAAGCTTGAAAGCGTGCGCGGCGCGCCTTGCCGTGATCGCACTTTTGGCCGCCGCGCCCCCCGCCTTGGCACAGCTTTCCCCCAAAGAAACCCGCATGGCAGGCGTAGTCGACGCTGAATTTGAACGATCGGTCGCGCTGCTTGCCAAAATGGTCGATCAAAATAGCGGCACGATGAACTTCGCCGGGGTTGAAGCGATTGCCGCAATGATGCGCGCCGAGCTTGAGCCGCTCGGGTTTACCCTGGTGTGGAAACCGATGGCCGCCGCCAACCGCGCGGGGCATCTGATCGCAACGCATCAAGGAAAACCCGGCGGCAAGCGGCTGCTGCTGATTGGCCATCTCGATACGGTCTTTGAAAAAGATTCGCCGTTCCAGAAATTCGTCCGCAATGGTGAAGAAGCCGAAGGGCCGGGCGCAGGCGATGATAAGGGTGGCCTGGTCGTCATGGTATCTGCACTGCGCGCGATGAAGGCGGCGGGTACGCTCAAAGCGGCTAATATCGAAATTGTCATGACCGGCGATGAAGAGGATTCGGGCGATCCAATCGCAATCGCGCGGGCTGATCTGGTCGCTGCGGGCAAACGCGCCGATGTTGCGCTCGATTTTGAAGGGCTGGTCACCGATGCCGGGCGCGATATGGGATCAATCGCGCGCCGTTCGTCAAACAGTTGGACGCTCACCGCGACTGGTAAAACCGGCCATTCCTCGCTGATCTTCGGCAGCGAATACGGCGACGGCGCGATCAATGAGATCGTCCGCATCCTCGCGCGCTTCCGCTCCGAACTCCCCGAAACCAACCTGACCTTCAACACCGGGTTGATCGCGGGCGGCACGATTGCAATGCTTGATCCGCAAAGCATCCGCGCAAATGCCAATGGCAAAAGCAATATCATCCCCGGCACCGCCATCGCGCGCGGCGATTTCCGCACACTCTCTGATGAGCAGACCAAGCGGGTGCGCGCCAGGATGGAAGCCATCGTCGCCGCACACGCCCCCGCCACCTCGGCAACAATCAGCTTTGATCCCGGCGGTTATCCCGCGATGGCCCCAACCGATGGCAATCGCGCACTGCTTGCCCGCTTGAACCGCATCAACGCGGATCTCGGCCTGCCCGAAATGGCCGCGCTTGATCCTCTCAAGCGCGGCGCAGGCGATATTTCGTTCGTCGCAGGCGATGTTGACGGGCTCGTCGGGCTTGGCACCGCGAGCCGGGGCGATCATGCGCCGGGCGAAACCGTAAACCTCGCCAGCATCCGCCGTCAGGCCAAGCGCGCTGCAATCCTGATGAGCCGTCTCGGCACCAATTGATCGGCGCTAAAACCGGGTTATCCGGGGTAGGGTCTGCCCCTTGCCCGTCATCAGTTCGGTCAGCGCCCACACACACGCATCGGCGCGGTCGGGCGATCGCCCCGGCCCTTCATAGCCGCCGCCCGCAATTAACCCGCACAGCTCGGCTTCCATTTCGGGAAAGCGTCCGCACAACATGATCTTGCCCGCCGCAAACCGCGCGGCAATCGGCGTTGCCCGCTCACTCTTGCCCAAAATCGCCTGCACCGCCTTGACGCGCAACGTCGCATCCGCACTGCGCAGCACCGCTTCGACCATCGCCCCGCCCTGATTGGTTTCGGCGATAATCAGGCCCGCGTTGTGCGCCTCGGCGGCGGCGGCCACCGCGCCCGCCCAGCCTTCGGGGCTGCGCGCGGTGACGCTATGATCGGCAAGAACATAGCCAATCCCCGTCCCGTCAATCCCGCACGCCACGATCCCGCATGTGCCATCACCCGAAGGCGGATCAACCCCGATCACGGTGCGGATCAGAAGAGGCCGATTGCCCGCCATCCGGCACCGCTCGATCAGGTCAACGCTCCACAGCGCGCCCGCAATATCGGGAAGCAATTCACCCTCAAGCTCTTGCCGGCCAAGCCGCGTGCCACCGTATAGCGCCTCGACCGTTTCGACAAAGGCTCCCGGCAAATGCGGGTTAGCCCGCGTTGCCCCGCGTGTCAGTTCACACCCGTCTGAGGCGATGATCGCGGATAACAGCGCGCCCTGCCTCGGCGTCGTCGTCACCAGCACGCGCGGGCATTCGCCAAGCCGCATCCCGAGTTGAAGCATATCCCAGGTCTCGGCCGGTTTTTCCCACTTGGCCAGTTCGTCGCACCAGGCAAAATGATGCTCGGGGCCGCGCAGCGCATCGGGCGAAGCGCCTGAATATAGCGTCGCCTCCGCTCCGTTCGTAAAGCGCAACAGCCGCCGCGAAGGGGCCCATAGCGTAACCATATCCCCGGCAATGTTGAGCAGCCCGCTCGGTCCCTCGATCATCACTCGCCGTGCCTCGTCAAGCGTCGCGGCGACCAGCGCAATCCGCACCGCACCGGGCTGTGCCACAATATCGGCAATCCACTGCGCACCCGCGCGGGTTTTGCCAAAGCCGCGCCCCGCCATGATCACCCACGTCCGCCAGTCTCCGGGCGGCGCGCGCTGCCCGTCATGCGCCCAGCTTGGCCAATCACCGTCATAAGCCTCGGCTTCGTCAACCCCCAGCGCACCAATCAGCGTCGCCCGTTCGCTCGGCGGCATCGTCTGGATATAGCGACTCAGATCGGCCCCGCGCACCCCCCTCGGCTCAGGCAGGAGGGCGGGCATTTTCAATCGCCTCGATTTTCTTGATAATGCTGCTCTGCACTTCGGCAAGGCTGCGTCGCCTGACAAAACGGCCAGGGCCGCGCTCGCCATCCCCCTTCACCGTCCAACGGTGCGCGCGGAGCACGTTGATCGCCTGCTCGACGCTCATCTTCGGGATCGGCCGGTCAGCATCAAATTCTACCGCATCAAGACTGTCATTGGCCGCCGCAACCAGCGCCATTTCAAGCCGGGCATAGCCCTGCGCCAGCGCAACCTCCCAGCGCGCCGCGAAATCGGGGCGCATCCGCCGCTGACGGTAAACCGTAAAGGTCGTAAAGCCGACTTCAGCCGCCGCCATCCGCACATTGCCGCTCGCCGCGAGCATGTCAAAAAACAACAGCTCGGCCTCGTCAGACCATTGCGCCCCGCCCGTCTTCACCTTCTGCGCGCGCGCCTTAACGCCGTACCGCACCCGAGACCCCGCCACCCCGCGCCGCCGCGCAAGCCGTGTTTTGCCATCCATAAAGGAAACTCCATACCCCGTCACAAGCCCCGTGCCAGCAACCGTTGAGTGAGCCTATGTTCTATATATGTTCCAACAAGTCAAGCGTTTTTTGCCTATTTGGTTTATTTTCCAACATGACCATGTGACTAATATATAGGTTTCTGGCTGATGTAATACCATTTAAAGGCATTGTTAGTATTACGACCATCAATCGTCCTATCATTGGCAATATCAGATCCGAGTGTAAGCAATACAGCCTGATGCGCTGGAGGTAAAATAATATCCGTGGTTGTTTCATTGCTATCTTAGATCAGTCTGCAAGAGTCTGACTCATAAATATTTGAACTGATGCCAGAGAATTGCGGCTCTGCATTTCATGAGCTGTATTGAGGCAAGGTAGAGCCATGCGAAAGTGCGCCCGATCACCCTGCGCCAACGCCTATAAGCAATTGAGACGGGCGCAATTTATCCGCCACATAGGGTTAACGCGTTTTAACGCCGCCTCTCCAATTGCCTAACGCGTTGTAAACCCTGTCTTTACGTGGTTCGTATAGAGGGGCTGTTCTATTATTGGCGCGTTCGTGGTTTTTGGCGGGCGGAGCAGCTAAGGAACGGTTTATGGCAGGCACATTAGGTCAAACAGTGCAGCACAGCGCAAAACCTGGGGTTTTGCTTGATCTTATCCATGCCGAGGGCTGTGGCGGGCATAGCTATTTGACCAGTGCGGATCTGGTTTCGGGCAAATTTGTCACACGCAATCTGGCCGATGTCGTCCATTTTCTCTGTGCGCTCCACGGCCGCCACCCCGGCGTAGTGGATTTGGCTGCCGTCCGCTCGGCCCATGATGGTGCGCGCTCATGGTTGATCGAAGCGGTTGACGGCTTCGCGGTCGAGCGGCTGGTGCTCACCAAGCTCACCGTCGCCGCCGGGCCAATGCCAAGCACACCAGGGCAGGCCGAAAGCGAGTCTGCAGTCGGTGGGCAGCGCCATGCGCTTGATATGCTCGCGCGCTCGGATCGCGATGGCTGTTCGCTTGGCGCAGCACTTGCCCTCGTGATGGATTGGTGGGCGGTGCGTGCGGTGCTTGACCGGGCGGCCAAGCGCTGGAGCGTTGAAATTCCGGCGTGCAGCCTGCCTAGCCTGCAGGCGTGCCAGAATGTTGCCACGCGGATTGCGAATGCCCCCGCGATTGAGCGTGCGATGGTCTTTGGCGCGCAGCAGATCCTCAACCAGCACCGGGGGTTGGTTGACTTGCTTGAGGCGCGGCACATGGCGCGCGGGGAATATTGAGTTTTTAAGGGGCTTGCGCCCGCTCCAAAGCCTGCTTATCGCTTAGCTTGACGTTCACGTTAAGGACAAGCAGACGATGCGCTTTACCGGCACCAAAGATTATGTAGCCACCGATGATCTCAAGGTTGCGGTCAACGCGGCGATGACGCTGCGCCGCCCGCTCCTCATCAAGGGCGAACCCGGCACGGGCAAGACCGTCCTCGCGCAGGAAATCGCGACCGCGATGGGTGCGCCGCTGATCGAATGGAATGTGAAGAGCACCACCAAGGCACATCAGGGCCTATACGAATATGACGCGGTTGCGCGCTTGCGCGATGGTCAGCTTGGCGATGAACGCGTCCATGACATTCGCAACTATATCCGCAAGGGCAAGCTGTGGGAGGCCTTTACGAGCGCTGAACTGCCCGTTCTCCTGATCGACGAAATCGACAAGGCCGATATCGAATTTCCCAACGATCTTCTTCAAGAACTCGACCGGATGAGCTTCGACGTTTACGAAACCCGCGAAACGATCAAGGCGGCCGAGCGGCCCATCGTTATCATCACCTCAAACAACGAAAAAGAACTGCCCGACGCGTTCCTGCGCCGCTGTTTCTTCCACTACATCAAATTCCCCGACAGAAATACAATGCAAGCGATTGTCGATGTCCATTTCCCCGGCATCCAGAAAATCCTCGTCAGCAAGGCAATGGACGTGTTCTACGAAGTTCGCGACGTGCCCGGCCTCAAGAAAAAACCCTCGACGAGCGAACTGCTCGACTGGCTCAAACTACTCCTCGCCGAGGATATGCCGCTCGATGTGCTCCAAAACCGCGATCCGACCAAGGCGATCCCGCCACTCCACGGCGCGCTGCTCAAGAATGAGCAGGATGTGATGCTGTTTGAACGGCTGGCGTTTATGGCGCGGCGGCAGGGGTAGTGGCGTTCCTATCTCGCATTTTCGGCAGCCGCCAAATTCGGGATTGCGAGAAAGCGCTCGGCCTCCTCGGGCCATACTTTACCGAAGTTTCAGTTTTCCCGATACTTGAAGCGCGAATTCTGGCTTTATTGAGGAAGCACCCGCAGCAAGTTGAACAGAAGATGTTGATCGAAGGACATTCCGCTCGGCAAGTAGTGTTGCAGTTGCTTGGCGGAATTGCTTATGGAGAATGCGAGTCTGGTCAAAACCACACTTATCGTGGCACGCTATCAATGGCAGGTCGAGAATATCGACAAGCTGTCGGAATCGTTCACCAGCGATTGATAGAGATGGGCGCGCTTGATCCAGAAGAAGCCGCAGCAATCCGTGACGATTTGGCCCAAGCAATTAAGGAAGCCGGCTGATGTTCTTCAACTTCCTCGACGAACTCCGCACCGCTGGCATCGCGGCCAGCATGAAGGAGCATCTCATCCTGCTTGAGGCGCTTGATAAGGATGTGATTGAGCGCAATCCGGAGGAATTCTACTACCTCAGCCGCGCGATTTTTGTGAAGGACGAGGGGCTGCTTGACCGCTTTGATCAGGTGTTTGCCAAAGTCTTCAAGGGCATCATCACCCAGTACGGCGAACAAAATCCAGAAATTCCCGCTGACTGGCTCAAGGCGGTGGCTGAAAAATTCCTGACGCCTGAAGAGATGGAAGCGATCAAGGCGCTTGGCTCTTGGGACGAGATTATGGAGACGCTCAAAAAGCGCCTCGAAGAGCAGCAGAAACGCCATGAGGGCGGCAATAAATGGGTCGGCACTGGCGGCACGTCGCCTTACGGCAATTCAGGCTATAACCCCGAAGGCGTCCGGATCGGCGGCGAGAGCAAGCATGGCCGCGCGCTCAAGGTGTGGGACAAGCGCGAGTTTAAGAACCTCGATTCGACCAAGGAACTCGGCACGCGCAACATCAAGATTGCGCTGCGCCGCCTACGCAAATTCGCGCGTGAAGGCGCGCTTGATGAGCTTGATATCGACGGCACTGTGCGCGGTACCGCCAAGCAAGGCTGGCTCGATATCCATATGCGTGCCGAACGGCGCAACGCGGTCAAGCTGCTGCTGTTCCTCGATGTCGGCGGCTCGATGGACCCGCATATCAAGCTGTGCGAGGAATTGTTCAGCGCGGCGACAACCGAGTTCAAGAATCTCGAATTTTTCTATTTCCACAACTGTCCCTATGAAGGGTTGTGGAAGGACAATAAGCGCCGCTTTTCCGAACGCACCCCGACATGGGATGTGCTCCACAAATATGGCCATGATTACAAGATCATCTTCGTTGGTGACGCTGCGATGAGCCCCTATGAAATCAGCCATCCCGGTGGCTCAGTTGAACATTTCAACGAGGAATCGGGCACAGTCTGGATGCAGCGGCTCACCAACACCTACCCGGCGGCGGCGTGGCTTAATCCGGTGCCCAAGGAGCATTGGGGTTATTCACAGTCAACCAAACTGCTCAAGGATTTGATGAACGACCGGATGTATCCGCTGACGCTCGCCGGGCTTGATGACGCGATGCGCGCGCTAACACGCAAGAATTAGCGCTTCTGGTCAAGCTCAGCATTCAATCGCAAGCTTGCCCACCAGAAGAAAAATGCCGGGATCAGCCCAAGCCAAGCCGCGCCGTATAGCACCCAACGTACACTTTCGGGGCCAGCTATTGGCTTGGCAACATCTGACAATATCCCAAAAAAGAGCGGCCCAAGCCCAAGCCCAATCAGATTTTGCGCAAACAGCATTGATGTGCTTGCCACCGCGCGGACTTGTGGCCGCACTAAGCCTTGCGCGCTTGAATAGGTCGGCCCGAGATAGAGCGAATTGAGTACATAAGGCAAAAACAGCGTTGCAAGCGCAACTGTCCAGTTTCCGGCTGAAAAGCCAGAAACTGGATCGGCGTTGCAATCAACATTCCGATCGCGGGCGCTGTCAAAACGTGGCAGCGGTTAATACGGCCATCAGGCCAAGCCAAAGCCCGGTTTCTCCCGGCGTTAGCCCGTGGCTGCGCTGAAAGAAAATGACCGTCCATGTCGCCTTGCCATAGCTCAAAAAGGTTGAGATTGGACTTGTGACGGTTTTGCGCCGGTCACTTGAGAGTTAAACACTCATACAA
>ERZ1292633.3098-Hain-H41-02um-R1-3098-length-16470-cov-17_pt1 | contig 16470 bp, 16 predicted proteins | sample MGYA00564406_ERZ1292633 | MGnify/ENA primary metagenome ERZ1292633 (study PRJEB36523, sample SAMEA6512639) | groundwater metagenome | collected 2019-01-08 | study: AquaDiva: Metagenomics assemblies of 32 groundwater samples | reverse complement strand
CTGAACAGCACATCGCAACCTTGACCGACAAGAGCGCGTCGCTCAATATCGAGATTGTGGTGGCAAAAGGCTTCGGATATGTTCCAAAGGAGGTGCATCAGAAGGAAAAGGTGGACATCGGCACTATCGCCGTGGATGCAATCTTTACGCCTATTCGCCGTGTAAACTACGAAGTGGACAACATGCGCGTAGGTGATCGTACCGACTACAATCGTTTGAGCATCAGCATCGAGACCGACGGGACTATTTCTCCGCGCACCGCGCTCGAGGCATCGATTGAGATCATGATAAACCAGCTCAAGGCGATTATCGGTTTCGTCGAAAAAGAGGAAGTCGAGAAAAAGGAAGCTGCGACAAAAGCGGATGAGAAGCCGGCAAAGAAAGAAACGGCAGACAATGATTTCTTGAAGACGCGCGTAGAGAGTCTCGACCTTTCCGCTCGCACGACGAACGCGCTTTCAAACGCAAACATCCGCACGATCGGCGGGCTTGCACGCAAGACCGAAGAGGACCTTTTGGAGATCGACGGTTTGGGCGACAAGGGCATTCAGGAGATCAAGCGCGCACTCGGAGCACACGACATCACGCTCAAGGCATAAACTATTGACTATTTACTACTAACTATCAACTGCTACCATGAAACATCACAAGTCGATTCGAAAATTTGGACGAGACCACGCAGGACGCATTGCGCTCCTCCGCTCCCTCGCGCTTGCGCTCATTACGCGCGAGCACATTCAGACGACCGAGGCGCGCGCCAAGGAACTCCGTCCATTCATCGAAAAGCTCGTGACTCATGGTCGCGTAGCCGACCTCGCATCTCGCCGTCTTATCATTTCTCGCTTGGGCGGTGTGGATGGCGAGAGCGGTGCGAAAAAGATCATCGAAGAGATCGCGCCTCGCTACAAAGAGCGTGCGGGCGGGTACACTCGTGTTTTGAAACTCCCTCGTCGTCAAGGGGATGCAAGCAAAATGGCAATTATTGAATTTGTGAATTAACAGACAACAGACAACAGACAACAGACAACAGACAACAGACAACAGATACGGGTACGAAAGCAGAGCATCCGTCGTAAGTCGTAAGTTGTAGGTTGTAAGTTAAACTAAACCATGACCTATAAAATTGACGCAAAAGGAAAATCCGTAGGACGCGTCGCCACCGAGGCGGCGAGTGTTCTCATGGGCAAAACTTCACCCGCATTTCAGAAGCACTTGGCCGCCGATGTCGAGGTGGTGATCGAGAATGCATCGAAGGCGACGATCGCGCCAAGCAAGCTCGGTGAGGTTCGCACAAAATCATTCTCCGGCTATCCGGGAGGACTCAAGGAGCGCACGACAGCGCAAGTCATCGAGAAGAAAGGCTTTGGCGAGATTTTTATTCATGCTATTTCTCGTATGATCCCGCGCAATCGCTTGCACAAAGTGCGCATGAAGAATTTAACGATCACCGAATAATATGACGACCAAAGATACTACAACAGAAAAAGAAGTTAAGGAGAAAGCGGCGGTAAAAAAGGCGCCTGTAGCAAAGGCAGTCGCTGGCAAGCCCGCTGTCGCAAAGGCGGTGGCTGGCAGGTACATCGAGGCTGTCGGTCGTCGCAAGACTTCGACCGCGCGCGTGCGTATTACAGAAGCCACAAAAGAAAGTGTCGTTGTGAACGACAAGGATGTAAAAACTTATTTTCCTACAGCAGAGCTTCAGAAGATCGTCGCCGAGGCAGTTGAAAAATCAAAGGTTGCAGGCAAGTTTGCCGTTTCGGTGCTCGTCAAGGGCGGAGGTATCCACTCGCAAGCCGAGGCAGTTCGTCACGGACTCTCCCGTACGATCATAAAGTTTGACGAAGAGACCAGAAAGCGCCTCAAGAAACTCGGCTTTCTCAAGCGCGACCCACGCATGAAAGAGCGCCGCAAGTTCGGCCTCAAAAAGGCGCGCAAGGCACCACAATGGTCCAAGCGTTAAAATATTGAGCGACTGCTTCGTTGCGACGCAGGAAATCTCTGTCAATGTACTCCGTGTACATCTCCGTCGATTTCCTTTCCGCGCCTCGCATTCATCTCAATATTTGAATGTTTAATTTAAAGATTTTACAAACACAAAGAGCGGGATTGCCTTCGGCAATCCCGCTCTTTGCTTTATCTCATAAAAGGTGATAAAATCTCATATATTAGATAATATCAGTAAATTATGGACGATAACGCACGAAAATTTGACCACCGAGTAAAAAACCCCGAGCCCCATATCGTGGCGCTTTTGGCAGCGATAGACGAAGCGCGCGGCGTTTTCCGCGTTGGCGTTCGTATGACCCCGCAGGCAATCAGCACCCTCCGAAGGTCGATACTGGTGACATCGGCCGGCGCATCGACTCGTATTGAAGGGTCGAAACTTTCAGATGAGGAGGTAAAGAAGATTATGCAGGGGCTCTCGATCTCAAAGTTTGCCGATCGTGATTCCCAAGAAGTGCAGGGGTACCTTGAGACGCTCCAAAATGTTTTCGACAGTTTTCAAACATTAGCACTTCGAGAAAGTACCATCCAAGCACTCCACAAAGAGCTTCTCAAGTATTCAACCAAAGACGATCTTCATAGAGGCGAGTACAAAAAGAAAGAAAACATCGTTGGTGTCTTCGGCGAAGACGGCAAAGTTGCACGCATCGTATTTGAAACTACTCTTGCATGGCAAACACCCGCAGAGATGACCGAGCTCGTAGAGTGGACGCACGAGGCACTCGAAAAGAAACGATTTCATCCGCTGCTCATTATCGGCAATTTTCTTATAGAATTTCTCAAGATTCATCCATTTGAAGATGGCAACGGGCGCCTCTCTCGCGTACTCACCAATATGCTTCTTCTTCGATCTGGTTATACATTTGTGCAGTTCGTTTCGCATGAGCAACTTGTCGAGAAGCGCAAGGATGAATACTATCTCGCACTGCGTGAGTCCCAGAAAACATTTAAAACGGAGAGCGAATCGATCGCGCCGTGGCTCAATTTCTTTTTGTCTATCGTAAAAGAACAAGCAACCAAAGCACTGGCACTTGTGGACAAGGAGCATGAAGAAGGCTTGTCGCCGAAGCAAAACGAGGTGCTTCAATTCTTTGCGTCGGTACCCGAAGCAAGCCCCGCCGAAATTGCGGCCGCAACTGGTATGATTATTGTCACAGTGAGAAAATCGCTCGAACGGCTTCTTGAGCTTGGGAAAGTGAAGCGCATCGGTCGCGGGAGAGGAACGCGGTATGTGAGGATTTAAATTTATGACATCATTTTGGGAATTTAGTATAGGGGATGAATGTGGGAATCCAGTAGTTCATTATTGGTTCAAAAAGTGGTAGGATTACAAAAATGGAAAAGAAATCTTTAAATAAAAACTTGCACAAGGCAAGCGCTGAAAAGAAAGACGAGTTTTACACTCAACTCGCTGATGTTGAAAAGGAACTCAGGCACTACAAAGACCAATTTCGTGGTAAGGTGGTATTTTGTAATTGTGATGATCCAAGAGAAAGCAACTTTGTTAAATATTTCAGTACAAATTTTGAACATTTGGGGCTGAAGAAATTAATCGCAACGCATTACAAAGATGCAAATTTGTTTACAAGGGAGACACCATATAAACTAGTGTACGCTGGCGACAAGAACGGGAATCGCATGCCTGATACGGATGAGTTTATGACCGAAATGATCGGCACGGGCGATTTCCGTAGCGAGGAATGTATTGAATTACTCAAAGAAGCCGATATAGTAGTAACCAACCCACCATTTTCTTTGTTTCGTGAGTATGTCGCACAGCTGATGGAATACAATAAAAAGTTTTTGATTCTTGGCAATCAGAATGCCATTACATACAAGGATACATTTAAGCTTATTAAAGAAAACAAATTGTGGCTGGGTTATGACAATGGTGGCACAAAGTGGTTTCAGGTTCCTGTGGGCTATGACATACAAACCGAATCGAGAATAAAAGTCGAAAATGGTATTAAGTTTTTCAGCATGGGTAGCATAGTATGGTTTACAAACCTAGACACCACAAAGCGCCATGAAAAATTAGTGCTTTACAAAAAATACACGCCTGAAGAATACCCTAATTACGATTACCAAGACATTATAGAGGTTTCAAAAGTAGCAGAAATACCATTTGACTACGATGGAACGATGGCGGTCCCGAAAACTTTTATTGATAAATATAACCCAAAACAATTTGAGTTGTTGGGTTTTTTGAACGGTGGTGGCAAGGACGAGACAGTACTAAGTAAACATCCATTCGCGAGAATCTTAATAAGAAATAAGGAAATAAAAAAATAACATGAAAATTGAACTTCATCGAATTTCTGTGCGCGAAGTTATTGTCGGCTACAAGGATAGTGCTGAAGAGGGCGTTGTAGCTTATGGTGGCAAACTCGATATTCGCCCAAAATATCAACGCGAATTTGTTTATAACGGCAAACAGCGCGACGCTGTTATTGAGACAATTAAAAATGGTTTTCCGCTCAATGTGATGTATTGGGTTAAAACCGATGAGGGCAATTACGAAGTTTTAGACGGACAGCAACGCACTATTAGCATAGGACAATATATAAATGGTGATTTCTCATTAAATAATTTCAATTTTCATAACTTGACGGATGAAGAGCAAAAACAAATTTTGGATTATGAATTGATGATTTATTTCTGCGAGGGTAATGATAGGGAAAAATTGAACTGGTTCAAAATCATCAACATTGCTGGAGAGAAACTGACCGAACAAGAATTGCGCAATGCGGTATATACTGGCCCATGGCTTTCTGACGCAAAGCTTAAATTCAGTAAATCAAGCTGCGCGGCGTACCTTTTAGCACACGACGGCGGGCAGTTAGTGAGTGGATCTCCCATCCGTCAAGAATATTTGGAGACCGCGCTTTCGTGGATCAATGATGGCAAAATAGAAGATTACATGGCAAAGCATCAGCATGACACGAACGCCGATGAATTGTGGAACTATTTCCAAAATGTAATTGCATGGGTGCGAGCGACTTTTACGAATTACCGCCGAGAAATGAACAGTGTAAAGTGGGGCGAGCTGTACAACAAATTCAAAGACAAGAAACTGAATGCTGGCAAACTGGAAACCGAGATCAATGAGTTGATGCAAGACGAGGATGTGACGAAAAAATCCGGCATTTATCCGTATGTTTTGACGAGGCAGGAAAAATATCTTTCAATTCGCGCTTTTACCGAGAAGCAAAAGAGGGAAGTATACGAAAAACAAAAAGGCATCTGCGTAAAATGCAAGAAACATTTTGGAATAGAAGAAATGGAAGCAGACCATATAACACCTTGGCATGAGGGAGGAAAAACAAATGCCAAAAATTGCCAAATGTTGTGTAAACAAGACAATCGCACCAAATCTGGAAAATAATATGACGAGTAGTCTTTTTGCAAAGGTAGAATATGAATTTTTGTCATACTGGGTCAGGTACCCTTTCCTAAAATTGAATCCAAAAACTAAAATTAAAAATTTTGATGAGGCGGGGGCTGTGGTAGAATGAAATGCATGAAGAATAACAGTGGTAAAATTTCAAAGGAGAAGATTTTACCAAACATTGTTTTGAGGTATTATCATTCGCCACAGAAACGGAGTGATAATAAATTATCGGGAATTACTTGCGCCTTCTGTCTTGAAAAAAACATAATAAATATCGGCGGTGGTTTCCATGACAAAAAGGGTAAACCCCATCAGATTTGCGAAAAATGCGCGGTATGGCGATATCGAGATGATAACGGGTTCCGTACTCTGTCCGCAGCAAAAGCGCGCCGCCGTAGAATATTTGATGTTGGGTATATATTTAACGAAATGGTGATTGATAGGTATATAAGCATAAAGGGTGTTAAAAATTACGATGCCTTACCCACTGGGGTTGCGGATGTGATTTTTATAGATGCTGCTAATCTTTACAACTATCTTTTTAGTAAGGAGGATAAAATTAGAATCGAAGAAATTGAGAGGCAGGATGAGATTGCGGACGAATTGCGAAAGAGGATTGAAATTATTGATTTCAAAAAATATTTTACCGAAAAAGGACTTTTGTGATGTAACTTGGTTTGACGATATGGCGTGGTACATGGTAGTATTGTTGCATGAAACAGCAATTTACTGCAGTATATAAAAAGAGTGGAAAATGGTATCTTGGGTGGGTTGAGGAAATTTCCGGCGTGAATACACAAGGTCGTACACTTGCTGAAGCGCGCGAAAATCTTAATGAATAGGTGTCAGGTACCTTTGACTTGAATTTGAGCAGAATCTTCCCCGGCATGTTATAGTTGCTGTATGGTAACTTTTACCAAACACGCGAAAGATAAGTTTGGAATTCTGAAAAAACATAAATTTTCAGTATCTGAGGAGCAGGTTTTGGCGACTGTTGCGATGCCTGACCTGATTGATCATTCTCGAATTCCGCTCTTGGTAGCTCAACGAAAAATTGACAGGAACCTTGTATTGAGGGTAGTATATAAGCAAGAAAGAGGAACCGTAAAGATAATCACATTTTATCCGGGGAAATCTAAACAATATAAAAATGAAAACAAAAGATAAAGCAAAAATTTCATACGAGCCGGAATCCGATGTTTTAATGTGGGAAATATCTGGCAGTTCTATCGATTATGCTAAAGAAATTGGCAATTTTGTAGTGCATTTTACAAAAAACAATGTACCCGTTTTGATCGAGATATTGGAGGCGAGTAAATTTTTGGCAAAGACAAAAAATGTCGTAGAGAAAGGGAGCAGTGTTTTTATAAAAAGACACGCTTTGGCGGTGTAGATTTTGCATAATTGGGACAGTCACGATTGTTTCGTAAATTATGTGGTGTAGTTTGGGTGCAAACTCAATGCAGGTTACTTTTGTAGCATTATAGTAGTCAATTTACTCAAGAGAGGTGGCGTTTTGTAAATCTCAAAGACGCAGGATTAGCATAATTGCTCATACAGCTCGAGTTCCTCGCGCGGGTCGCTCCACTCGACTTCGTTGATATCAAATCGTGTTACATCAGAAAGCTCTTTGCGTACGGCATCATCCACTTCATCAGGACCGTACCCCGCTTGCTCTGCCGTCCACCAGAGAGTCTCCTCATGTTCAGGATGTTTCTTGTCTTTGAGAATGTCCATTTTTTCATAGTACCCAAAAAGTGCGCCGGAATCTTCGTATGGGCAACGATTCTTGCCTGCGAGAATATCCGGTACTTTCATACCATCAGTGCGTGGAAGTATTTTTTCAAGTGTGATCCTATGCCCCCAACCGTCTCCGAAGTCATACATATACCATACCGCGTCTTTTTCTTTTTTCAGAAAATCTGATATCCCCGTATTCCTTTCGTCGAGCGACGCCTTGTCAGAAAAAATTTCATCGTCCGGATGCGGAATCTTGATGCTTGTTGCGTCTCTGCTGGTATATGGCGAGCAATCAAAAAATTCATGCAAGTGATACCCGAACCACCCCATCGCGTCTTGAATGGCAACATGCAAATCAAAGAAAGAATATTCCTCAGGTACAATAATCCTGCGCCAAATGAGTGGCTTTGAGCCGGAAAGCTCTATTTTGAGTCGCAGAATATTATTGCCGGTAATATGCTTGGCGGGTTTTGCGTGCGCGACATCCGTTTGAGGAGCCATACTTTTTCTTCTTTGCTCCAATTGTTCTTCCACATGCCGCATTGTTTCTTCTGTCGCGAAAGCTTGCGCGAGTTTAGTCGCATCGCCACCTTCACCTTTTCTTATTAACTCACACATCGCGCACCCACCACATCCTTCAAATTCGGAAGTAACGGAAAAATGGGGGGACCCCGATAACCACTCTTCGGCAATTTGACCCGCTTCGTCCGCGAGATATTGATGCCAGCCATGAACCCAGCCGTCAGTGTTTTCTTTCAGGTGTCTCTCCATGGCGCGCCAATTCCCTGAACTAAGCGCCTTCACTGCTCCGCGCGCTTCATCTCCAGATGCCATGACTGACAGAATATCAGCGATAAAGTCGCGCGCAATCTGGTCGCGATATTCGTCATTGAGATGCTCGACGAGAAAATATTGTTTTGAGTTTCCAATTTTTATCACCCAGTCGTGTAAACCTTTTACTGAGGAAACCGCAACCAGTGTGCCAGTCTTTATGTCCAAGTATTGCTGCGGGTAATCCTCGGTGGCAAGAATCGCATCTACGACTGCCTCAATATCCACTCGAACTCGGTTGGGGAGATACCATGCGTCCATAATGTTGATAGTATGCTCGTATCGTTCATAATAATCAAGGCTCTAGACTAGTTAACCTAGGGGGGATAGGTGTCAGGAGATACTGGGTCAGAGACCTTTGACTCAAAACTTCCAACGGCTCATTTCCGCCCATTTGAGCCGTTGGGGTTTTGTTGAGGTAAGTCTGTGGTAGAATGAAATGTATGACAGAAGAAGAAATCGCGGTTAAACAACTATCGGAGGAATACGCAGGACTCTCTGATTTTTTATTGCGTGCGTCGTCTGATGAAAAGAAGAAAATAATCACTGAAGCGGCTCGTCGTGCGAACGAGGATCAGTTCGAGGTTTTTACTAAAGCAAGGCTTAAGATTGGGGCGAATTAGTGATATTGAGTGTTAGCCCCACACCCGCACAGACTAAGAATAGTATAATGATGTGCGGGCAAAAATAGGCAAAAGAAAAGGGCTCCTTAGGTAATTAGCCGTTCGGAACCCTTTTCGTCTGAATATACTCATACTACCAAAGGAGACGAGAAAGTCAAGTTTCACCTATTCGCTTGATGTGATAAGATAGAAGCACATTATGATAGACAAAGAACACGACGAAAAAGACGAGGAAGTGGTGGGGGCGGAAGCTCCTGCGGGGGCTCTTGACACGCAGGAGGATGCTCTGTATAGTAGCGAGGCTCCGGAGATAAGTTTTGAGAGTGAAGAGGATTTGGAGAGTCCGGCGCTTGCGCTCAAGAAGTTGCGCGAGAAACTGAAGGGCTGCGAGAAAGAAAAGAAGGAATATCTCGATGGATGGCAGAGGATGCGCGCGGACTTTGCAAATGCGCGCAAAGAAGAAGAGACTCGTCGCGGAGAGATGATCAAGTTTGCGGCAGAAGGGCTCGTCGACGACTTGCTACCCGTGCTCGATAGCTTTTCGATGGCGTTTTCAAACAAAGAGGCATGGGAAAAAGTGGACGCAAACTGGCGCAAAGGGGTTGAATATATTTACGCGCAAATGTATTCTGTCCTCGAGTCGAGGGGGCTCACGGAGATTGGGAAAGTGGGCGAGCAGATCGATCCGCGACTCTATGTTGCCGTCGAGGAAATACCGGCGACAGAACCTTCTCAAGCGAATACGGTCGCGGAGGTTGTCCAAAAAGGGTATCGTCTTCACAGTAAAGTTATCCGTCCGGCAAAAGTGAAAGTGTTTGGTTCCGCGAAGCCGTAAAAATAATGTGTCGAAATTTATTAAATAATTAATCATCACAACAACATCATGGCAAAAATTTTAGGCATTGACTTGGGTACAACGAATTCAGCGGTCGCTATCATCGAAGGTGGTGAACCGCGCATCGTAGAAAATATAGAAGGCGCGCGCACGACGCCGTCCATTGTCGCTGTTTCAAAGAGCGGCGAGCGTTTGGTGGGACTTCTTGCAAAACGGCAAGCGGTGACCAATCCGCAGAATACGCTTTTTGGCATCAAGCGCATGATCGGGCATACATTTGAAGACGAGGGTGTCCAGCGCGATAAAAAGACCGCGCCGTTTGCCATTGACCGCTCGACGACCGGCGGGGTGATGGTGAAGATGGGCGACCGACAGTATCGTCCGGAAGAAATTTCCGCAATGGTCCTCCAGAAGCTCAAGGCGGACGCGGAGGCGAAGCTCGGCGAGAAGATCACCGAGGCGGTCATCACCGTGCCTGCATATTTCAACGACTCACAGCGCCAAGCGACCAAAGACGCGGGGCAGATTGCGGGCTTCGATGTAAAGCGCATCATCAACGAGCCTACGGCGGCTGCTCTCGCATATGGTTTTAATAAAAAGAAAGATGAGAAGATCGTCGTCTATGATTTCGGCGGAGGCACCTTTGATGTGTCGGTGCTTGAAGTGGGTGGTGATGTTATCGAAGTGAAATCGACCGATGGTGATGTACATATGGGAGGCGAGGATATCGACCAGAAGATCATCAAGCACATTGCGAGCGAATTCAAAAAGGAATCAGGCATCGATGTGTCGACCGATGTGATGGCGCTTCAGCGCTTGAAGGAGGCGGCGGAAAAGGCAAAGCACGAGCTTTCGACGACGACAGAATCGGAGATAAACATCCCATTCATCACTTCCGGCGCAGAGGGTCCAAAGCATCTCCTTATGAAGCTTTCTCGCGCAACTCTCGATGACCTCGCACGCGAATACATCGACAAATCGATCGAGATCACCAAGCGCGCCATCGCGGCGTCGCCGTTCAAAAAAGAAGACATCAACGAAATCATTATGGTCGGCGGACAGACCCGTATGCCCGCTATCGTGAATGCGGTGAAGGAGCTTTTCGGCAAGGAGCCAAATCGCTCGATCAACCCCGATGAAGTGGTGGCGATCGGCGCGGCTATTCAGGCGGGAATTTTGCAGGGTGATGTGAAAGATGTGCTCTTACTCGATGTCATCCCACTCTCGCTCGGCATTGAAACATTTGGCAATGTCGCGACGAAGCTCATCGAAAAGAATACGACGATTCCCGCATCGCGCTCGCAGGTGTTCTCGACAGCGGCGGATAATCAAACATCAGTCGAAATCCATGTTGTGCAGGGTGAGCGCCCAATGGCACCGGACAACAAGTCTCTCGGCAGATTTATTTTGGACGGCATTCCGCCGGCACACCGCGGTATGCCGCAAGTGGAAGTCTCTTTCGATGTGGACGCAAACGGCATCTTGCAGGTAAAGGCAAAGGAAAAGACGACCGGCAAAGAGCAATCGATACGCATCGAGGCAAGCTCGGGCCTTTCAAAAGATGATATCGCGCGCATGCAAAAAGAGGCGGAGATGAACGCAGAGGAGGATGCGAAAAAACGCGATACAGCGGAAACTAAAAATGTACTTGAGCAGATGGTGTACACTGCTGAAAAAGCGCTCCGCGACAATGGCGACAAAGTTTCTGCGGAGATCAAAACAGCAGTGGAAGAAAAGCTTGCGAATGCAAAGACGGCAAGCACGGGCACCGATATTGACGCGATGAAGAAAGCATCCACGGAGCTTTCAGAAGAGCTTTCAAAAATCGGTGAAGCGATGATGAAGAGTGCTGAGGGCGCGAAACCGGAAGGCGCCGGTGAAAATCCCGAAGGAGGCGACGGGAAAGTGCATGATGCGGAGTACCGCGACGGGGAGGACAAGAAAGACAATTAACATGTGACAATTGACATGTGACAAGGGCGAACCAGTATTTCGTCAATGGTCAAAAGTCAGTTGTCAAATGTTCCCAGTATGGCAAAGGATCACTACAAAACACTCGGCGTTGAAAAGGGCGCATCTCAAGACGAAATCAAAAAAGCGTTTCGCAAGCTTGCGCACCAGCATCATCCCGACAAGGGCGGTGATGAGAAGAAATTCAAAGAGGCGAGCGAGGCGTATCAAGTACTCTCTGACGAAAAGAAGCGTACCGAATATGACACCTATGGAAGTGCTGGGCCTAGTCAGGGTTTTGGCGGTGGGCAAGGAGGAGGTTTTGACTATTCCGGCTTCGGTGGTTTTCAAGGCGGGCAAGGGTTTGAGGGGGTGGATCTGAACGACATTTTTGGTGACTTTTTCGGCGGGGGAAATGGTCGCGGGCGCACGCAAGCGCGCCGAGGGCGCGACATTTCAGTAGACCTCGAGATCTCATTTTCCGAGGGCGTGTTTGGTGTGGAGCGCAAAGTGTTCATCACGAAAACTTCAGCGTGTGGTACCTGCCACGGCAGTGGTGCAAAGCCGGGCACGAAAACGAAAACCTGCGCCGAGTGTAAAGGGCAGGGTCGCATCCAAGAAATGAAGCGCTCGTTCCTCGGCACTATTTCTCAGGTGCGCGAGTGTTCTGCGTGCGCGGGTACCGGCAAGATTCCCGAGGAAAAGTGCACGGACTGCAAAGGGCACGGCGTCCTCCGCAAGCAAGAGGAAATCACTATCCGTGTTCCATCTGGTATTCAAAACGGCGAGATGGTGCGCTTGATGGGCGCGGGCGAAGCGGTGCAAAACGGCACGGCGGGGGATTTGTATGTCAATATCCACATCGCACCGCACAAAGTTTTCAAGCGCGAAGGGGTCAACCTCGTGATGAACCTCGGCGTGAAGCTTACCGACGCGCTCCTTGGTGCCGAGCACTCTATCGAAACTCTCGACGGGCAGATAAAGGTCAAAATTCCGCGCGGAGTTTCCTCGGGAGAGACATTGCGCGTGCGAGAAAAAGGCGTACCGTTTGCTCAAAAACACCGCGGTGACCTCCTCATCAAAGTCGAAGTGAAAACCCCCGCGAAACTTTCCCGCACAGCGGAAAAACTCATCGAGAATCTTCGTGAGGAGGGGATATAACTATTATGATTTTTTTTGCAATCACACCGTTCATCTTGCAGACGCTCGTATACCCATTCACTTGGGTTTCGCTCAGCTTTTTCGCAAAAATTCGCATTTTGGGTAAAGAGAATATTCGCGGGCATAAACACGGAGTGATATTTGCGGTCAATCATGCAAGCGAGCTTGACCCAATCCTCATCCCCGCAACACTCGATCCATTTTCGCGCCTAATGCCGATGTTTTATCTCGCGCGCGAGAGTGCATTCTACGAGAAGAGCGGGCTTGCGAAATATATCTACGGCGGACTTTTTTTCAAGATCTGGGGCGCGTACCCGGTGACCGTAGGAACAAGAGGCGACTATGAGCATGCACTCAGGCACCATATCAAAATTCTTGAACGCGGGAAGAGTATCTGTATTTTCCCTGAGGGAGGCAAAACAAAAAACGGCGAAATCGGCGAAGGAAAGCCGGGCGTCGCATACCTCCTCTGGCGCACCGGCAGACCCGTGATCCCTGTCGCCATCCGCGGCCACTATCAAATGAGTGCGCATAGATTCCTCACCCGCAAACACTCCATCACCGTTTCCTACGGCGCACCCATCACCAAAGAAGAGCTCTTTGGTGCGCGAGCAGATGCGATCTCGCCAACCCGCGAAGAATTAAAAGTAGCCACGCAAGTTATTATGTCGCGTATTCGGGAGATGTATGAGGGGATATAAGATTTTTTCTTATGAAATCAAAACATTCCAATATCGAATATCCGGAAGTTCGCATGCGTGATGTGGCGTCTTCTTTGTGGCAAGGGATGAGCAAAAGCTGGGTTATGATGCTCGCCATCCTCTTTGGTATTGGGGGAGCAAATGCTTTTGAAATTGTAATACCACTCTATTATAAAAAGTTTTTTGATACTCTTTTGTTGCCGGAGTCCAAGGCAGAGCTTTCGCCACAACTTGTTCATATCATTCTCTTTATTTTATTGCTTAACGGAGCCGGTTGGGTTTGTTGGCGTATTGGATCGTATGCGATCATACGCGTTCAAGCAAGATCAATGGCGACTCTTCGCCAACAAGCTTATGACCGTCTTTTGCATCATTCATATAGTTTTTTTGCCAATAATTTCACTGGGGCATTGGTTCAGCGTGTCGGGAGATATGCCCGTGCATTTGAACGCATCACAGACCGTATCACATGGGATATTCTCCCACTCATTGTGCGTATTTCCGGTGCGGTCATTATTACTGCGTACATCTTTCCAATGCTCGCCACTATCATTTTTGGGTGGGTGGTTTTGTATATGGCGGTCAATGTTGTTTATTCGAGGTGGCGCCTAAAATATAACCTGCAAATGGTAGAAGCGGACTCGCGCACGACTGCGGTGCTTGCCGATACTATTACCAATCAAAACAATATTGATATTTTCAGCCAACACGCATACGAGCAGAAGTATTTTAAAGAGGTAACAGATGATCAGGCAAAAATTACTTTTCGTAATTGGGGTGTCGGTCAGGTGCTCGATGCCATGCAAGCGGCACTCATTGTCCTTATGGAGTTCGCAATTTTTTATCTCCTTATTCACTACTGGGAACAGGGGCCTGTTATGGTGGGGACATTTATCATGGTCCAGCTGTATGTTTTGGGACTCGGAAAGAGATTATGGGATTTTGGACGCATCATCCGCGACGCTTATGAAGGATATGCGGATGCTAAAGAAATGGTGGAGATTATGAAACTTCCATATGAAATAAAAGATGTGCCTGCTGCGGTACCGCTTCATGTTTCTGGCGGGGAGATTGTTTTCAGTGATGTTTCGTTCGCCTTCAACCAAACACGCGAAGTTTTGCAAAATATAAACTTCACGATCAAGGCCGGTGAAAAGATTGCTCTCGTTGGTCCGTCTGGCGCAGGCAAGACGACATTCGTGCGCCTGCTTTTGCGGTTTTATGATGTGACGAGTGGCAAGATTTTGATTGATGGTCAGAACATTCGTTATGCAACACTTGAAACGCTTCGCAACAAGGTGAGTCTTGTCCCGCAGGACCCGCTTCTTTTCCACCGAACTATTATGGAGAACATTCGCTATGGCAAGCCCAGCGCGACAGAGGCCGAGGTCATGGAGGCCGCACGCCTAGCACATTGCGATGAGTTTATAAATGCATTGCCAAAACAATACGAAACATATGTGGGAGAGAGAGGGATAAAACTTTCCGGCGGGGAACGACAGCGGGTTGCCATTGCGCGTGCTATTTTGAAAAATGCACCAATACTCGTACTTGATGAAGCAACATCAAGCTTGGACTCGCATTCCGAAGCGCTCATTCAGGACGCGCTTGATACATTAATGAAAGGTAAGACTGTCGTTGTCGTTGCCCATCGTCTATCAACCATCCGCAAGATGGACCGCATTGCGGTACTCAAAGACGGGGCCATCATCGAGGAAGGCACTCACGACGACCTAACCAAACAAAACGGCAGTCTCTACGCAAAGCTCTGGGACCTCCAAGCCGGCGGATTTTTACGCGAAGAGGATTGAGCGAAATATAAATTCCCCAATTTAACCCTATAGGGCGCGATTGGGGAATTTTGAAGTTTCTTATTTTTCTGTGTTGGTAATTTTCCAAATCCGCCAGCTTGGACCTATAGGTCCAAGCTGGCGGATTTGGAATTTCGATTTTGCTACGCTATATCGTGATACGAGAGACTGTGATATAATGCTCAAAATATGGAGGATAAAAATACAAAATTGTCATTTTTGAAATTTCTGGATACGCTGAGGTGGTTGTTTGTTTATAATATAAAACTGGCGCCTGTGGCGGCCAGCTTCAACGCGTTTGCCGCTATCTTTTCGACGGCGAGTCCTTTGGTCAATGCATATATTTTTGCGAGATTGTTGGATGATGTCATAAAGATTGCTACGGCGCATGGAGATCCGAAAGAAATCATCCCGATGCTCGGGGTGCTCCTTGCATATAATTTGATTAATTCAGCAATCAATGCCACAAACGGATATGCATCGCAGGTGATGAGTGCTGCAACTCAGTACAAGTCACCACAAATCTTATATCGCCACATTCATTCATTGGGCATTCAGACACTGGAAAATCCTGAAGTTGCCAATAAGATACAACGGTCAAAGGAAATCATCGGAGCATTATATGGTGATTTTGAACGGGCAGTAGCATTCTTCGCAAAAATCTTCACGCTGATTGCCGCGGCCTTTATTGTAGTCAAAGTGATGCCTGTAGTAATGGCGATCATTGCCATCTCGATACTTCCGGAGATGGCCTCAAATAAATTCCATATGAGGAAAGAATGGAAGCTATATAGAGATGAGACCGAAAATAGACGGAGGGCGAATTTCATTTTTTCTTCGCTCATAGAAACTTCAAACCTCCAAGAGGTCACCATAACCTCCGCGTATGAATATCTGAATAATGTATACAAAAAATTCGCTGACTGGTTTACAAAGGAGGACTTAAAGATTCTTAAGGGTTGGCAATTTTTTGGTTTTCTGTTTGGGTCAATAACAGATGTCACCAGCATCTTTGGGTACTTCACCATTTTAAAAAACCTTTTTAGTGGAATTGCTTCCATTGGTACGGCGACATTTCAAATGAGGTCGTTAGACACTTTTGTCAACAACTTGCTGACCGTGGGGAATGCATATGTCGGGCTCACCGAGAGGTGTATCCGTATGAGCGAGATCAAAGAATTGTTCGAGATGAAGCCGATGGTTTCTGATGGCGGTGTGGAGATGGCAGTCTCTGCGGATGCCCCGAACATATCATTGAAGGGAGTCAGTTTCAAATACCCAAACTCCGATCGGTTTATTATCAATGACCTGAACCTCGAGATTAAGCCGGGAGAAAAGATTGCAATCGTCGGAGAAAACGGCGCGGGAAAGACTACGCTCGTGAAATTGTTGAGCAGATTTTACAAGGTGGACAAGGGTGGTG
>ERZ1292633.1267-Hain-H41-02um-R1-1267-length-27606-cov-7_pt1 | contig 16489 bp, 11 predicted proteins | sample MGYA00564406_ERZ1292633 | MGnify/ENA primary metagenome ERZ1292633 (study PRJEB36523, sample SAMEA6512639) | groundwater metagenome | collected 2019-01-08 | study: AquaDiva: Metagenomics assemblies of 32 groundwater samples | reverse complement strand
CATGTACCAGCAACGCGCCTCGCTGTGCCGCCTCGTCGACGATGGAGGCTCGCCGATCTGCGACGCGTGTGAACATGAGCGACATCAGTATTCCGGCCGTAGCAACAACTTTTAGTCGGATCGCCTCTTCATAGTCTTCGAACGCCGCCCGGACGCCTGACCGGCGCGAATCCATTTCTGCGGTCACGTGCATTTGTCGTTGATTGCATTCTGCCGAGACGATGGCATCGTGCGTCCTACACCACGCAGCCTCCCGCCAGATTCGTCGCAACGTGTCTGAGATGCCAAGGTCGGCTGCTGATCCGTCGAGCAAGTGCAACGTCGACGACGACCCACCATTTGGTTGGTCTTGCTGCTCGGCAAAACGAACCACGGAACCAAGTGACGCTCGAGAGTCGATCATCACGCTTCCATAGCAGAGCACTTCGTCCGTCGCGACAAAGTCCTGCACCTTCACCGTCCTTGGGAATGATCGCGTTACGGCATGGCTGTCAACCGCAGCTGTTCCACTCGGTTCCCTTAGGATTACCAGTGACGACATGGGGCAGCGTAAACGACCACTGTTTATTGCGGGAATGCGCAAGGTATCGTGCGCATGTTCGTTTGCATCCCTATGTTATTAAAGCCTGACCATTCAAAGCGGCGCGACCACGTCACAACTGTCGAGCATCGTTCGACATTGCCAAGGTACCCACCACGGCTCGTTTCACAGAAATCTCAGGCTCGTCTAACCCATCGGGTTGAAATTTCAGCACCATCGTGTCGCCATGATCGGCCGCCTGTTCAATCCGAATGTAGCTGCGGCGAGACAAGACCACTATTCGCTCACCTGGGCCAACACCACCAGGGTGGGCCGGCAACTCGATCGTGTCAAATTCTCCTGTGATGACGATGCGATCCCCGGGAGCGGCAATCGACAGGGTCCTCGCCCAGTCATCATAGGCGTACACGCGCATCATAACGGTTTGCGGGCCTTTCACGCGGTCCACCACGCAATCGTCCTGAACGGTCCACTCCAAAACTTGGCCCGGAAGAAACTCGCGTTCGCGGAGAGGTCGGAGCCGTGCAATGGTTCCTTGCACTCGTTCCCCAGCAGCGACTCGCCCCGGGGGGCGGGTGCGCAGATCTGACATTCTCGTCAATCGCCCCTCCCATGGCGAAATCGACATGCGGTCTGCGGAAAAACACGGTGAAAGATAGGTGAACCGATCAACACCGCGACGGTTTCACGGGCCACTCACCACGCGGACGGTCTGCCTTTCTGCTAAACACCGAGGGAGATGGGGGAGGTGGGTCATCGGGGGGCGTTCTCCATAGCTAAGGTCGTGGACTGATGTAGGGCAATAAAGTCGGCGAGCTTTCGCCGGGCAAGCACATGCGCCGTGCGTTCCTTGTTGAGCTCTGCCTGCAGCTTCGTGGCTACCCCGTGCACTTCGGCCGCGTATCGATGTAACTTCGACAGCTCCCGCTGGCCCAGCCGTAGAGCGGCCTCCGTCTTGACCAATCGTAGCTCCAGGTCGCCGCAGCGGCGTTCCGCGTGTTGCGACGATTCGAAACTTCTGGCATCGGCGTCTCTGGCTTCCTTCTGCGCCGTTTTCAACTCTCGCTTCAGCGACTCGGCCACGGTGTCCGCGGATGCCAGCATCGCGCGGAGGTCTCGGTTGATCTGTTGCGACGACTGCAGCATGTCATTCAGGGCGGCGGATTCAGACACGTCTGCGTGTCGCCTCGACGCCTCTTTGTGTGATTCGATGGACTTCTCCAATCGGTCGACTTCTTCCACCAAAAAGGCGTTTCGTTTCTGCAAGGCAGCAAGCTCTCGTTTCCCCTCTTCCTCTCGGCCCATCGCGGCGCGTAGCTGATCCTTGGCATTAGACAGCCCTTTTTGCATCACGGCAGCTTCAGCGAGGAGCGTTGTTTTCTCCGCGAGCGAATCTTCGATTTCTCGGCGTAGTTGCTCGATTACGGCGGCGCCTGAACGGCCCTGCTGCCGTGCGTCACTGGGTGAGAACGTGTAGTCGGGTTCCAGTCTGGCTTCGCGCGCTCCTCGCCGAAGAGTCGCGTTCTCATCTTTCAGTTGATCGTTCGCTGCTGTCAATGTGGCGATCAAAGCGCGAAGCTTGAGCATTTGAGCGGGATCTAACGGTGACCCAACTTGTCCCGACGCAGCTATCGCGGCCCCAGGGTGGGCCTTGGCAGTCGACACCAACGATCTGGAGGAGGATGCCGATGCCAAGGCACTGACTGCAGCACCGACGGACGCGGCCGTCATGGCTATCGGGGACCCCTCCATCATCAGGCGCAGCAGCATTGGCTGCGCGCCCTGGCATCGTGACATGGTCAGCGTCGCGCGCTGCCGGGAAACCTTCGCGGGGGGTTTAGGGACGTGCGCGTTCAGATCAATCATCAGCACGCCGTACAACGCGGACCCGGAAGCGCTGACGATGCTTAGCTGCAGCAGGTGAGGAATGGAAGCGCCGACGGTTGCCGCCACAAACTTCGATGTGCACAGGAAGGCGGCTTCGTCGCCCGTGACAGGGGTGTCGGGGGATTCGCCGTGACAGTCGTCGCTGTAGTACCAACGGAGGCGCACCTGACGGTCACAGTCGCCGGGTAGAAACTTCGCGCTCTCGACGACCAGGGTAAACTCATACGCAGCCGACGCTTGCAGCGATGGCACGGCAATGGCCACCGGAGACGCCATCGAATGAAAGTAGTGTCGCTCTTGGGAGGAGTGCGGAAGGGGACGCGATTCAACACACGCTGGGAGTGGCAGGGGCTGTTCATTGATCCGTTCTTCACCACGACGAATGCCAGTACCGTCCACACTGCCAACGGCCTTCGCTGCTCGTTACTCCTTCCTTGTGAGACTATCTTATAGCAGCCAGGACATGAGGGGCACCATGTAGGTGATGAGCCCAAGATAACAGCACAATGTCGCGACGCTGCCTGGAACCGCAAAGTCCCGCGCGGTGAGATAGGGCACTCCTTTGTCGTCTTCCGTTAACAGCGAATTAACGTTGGGAAACGACGTGATGGGAAAGGCCATCGCTCCACTGCACATGAGCACCGACGCAAAAACAAGGAGCGATGCTGATATCAATGTGGGATCGACGCTGCTGTCAGCCGTCAGGGACAAGCCGACTTTGGCGATCACTGGTAGCAACAAAATGGCTGCTACGGTGTGCGAAATAAACGTCGTGACGACCCCCACAACCGAAATGACGACACAGTACACCGCAAAGGGCGACAATTTGTCGAGGTGCGACTGCAGAAATGCCGTGACCAAATCGAGCAGACGGCTGTCCCGCGTGCACGTCCCGAGCATATTTCCGCCCGCGAGAAGAAACAGCAGGTGCCACGAAAGCGCATTAAAGTCATCCTTTTTCAGAATACCGACGCCGTAGAAAACCACCACGGGAATCAAGGCAACGATACCAGTGTCACCGAAGGGTGTGGACGGCAAGCACCACAAGATGACGGTGACGCAGCACGTGGACACAACAACCACGGTGCTTCGTTTGTCCCTCTCCGCGCCCTGCTTGTGGGCGACGTGGATCGGAATGAACTTGAGATCCTTAAACGGATCGTACACCTTGAGGAGAACAACCCACGCGACGACGAGGGTAATGAGCACCAGCGGCGTCGCCAAGAGGATCCATTCGAGAAACGTCATGTTGTGCGTGAATGCCAGCACCTGCAGCGCGACGGCATTTTGCGGTGAAGCCATCGGGGATAGCATGCCTCCGAGGTTGCACGCAATGGCGACGCCCAGGATGATCGCGTGCGGTGCCTTGGACTCCCGCGGCATTTCCCACAGCGTATGCTGCAGCACCCCTAGCACGAGCACCGGTGACGCAACATTCGATACGAACGCGCACAGGACGCAGGCGAGCAGCATGATGCCGAGCATGAAATAGGCGGGCCGGTGTGCAAGCCGCGAGTGCAAAAAGTCAATGAATACGCCCTCGAGTTGCACCTTCGACACGGCTTTCGCCATGGTCAGGCCGCCGAGCACCAAGATTTGAACATGATCGAAGATGCGCCCCATCATGACACGCGCGGCGACGTTGGCCTCCGCCGGCCGGCCAGTGACGGGGTCGGCCAGGATGCCGAGGGGTACGGCGACGATCGGAATCAGCATGGCGGTCACAAAGAAGGGCACGGCCTCGGTGGTCCACAGGGCAATGACACCGACAAACAGCGCCAAGCATCGACGGGCCGCGTCGTTCTCCTGCAGAATGGGTAGGTTCATGGTAATGGCGAAAAGGGCGACGGAGAAGGCCACCCAGCGCCACTGAGCGTGCCAGTGCTCACCCACCGCCATTTTACCGTCGCGAAACTGCTCCAATTCGTCGTGGTACTTGATGCGGAAATCGTCGGCGATGCGCTTGACGAGGCCGTCGAGCTCGTCGCGTCGAGCGTGCATTTCCGACGCCTCGAAGCGATCCTGCGCCCTTCGTGACACCTTTAAGCCGTGACAATGCTTTTCCGCCTTTTTCGCTGCTTTGCGAATCGCCTCCGAATTGAGCTCCGTGAACCGTTGCAGTGCGTGAGCTGCGCTGATAATGGCGAGAGAGTGATCGCGGGCATTCTTTTGCGCGTGTTCCTCGGTGCGTGCGGCGAAGGACCCGAACCCTTTTAGGGGCGTGATAGGGCTGATGGTGGATGGCTCTTGCGGTGGCACCCGCGTTTCAAGAGGCGTCTTCGACCGGCCGCCGTGAGGCGCCGCGACGGCCATGTTGAAGAAGAATTCATGGGTGTCGACGTGCCGCCACAGTTCGTCGAGAACAGCCACAAAGTGTTTGTCCGCCCGTTCCACTTCTGCGTTCACGGCAAACAGGAACGAATCGGCGAAATCGGCTGTGCTTGCTGCTGTTAACTCAAGCACCTCGCGACGGACAACGTCGCCATCATCAACCACGAATGCCTTCAGGCTGGCATACGAAACATAAAACGGCTTCCAGGACTCGTGCATTTCACCCTCGACGCGCTCGCCGAATTTTACCATTAGCAACGGTATACTGGAAGAAGAAAGAAGCAAATGACGTCAAAGGAACACGTGCCCCAATGCTTCGATGACAAAGCCATCTTTCCCGTTGAAGCGATTGCTGCACAGGGTTGGCTCATGATGAGTCACTGATCAGAGTTCATCGGTTTGGAGTTGGCAACATACCACTAACTTGGACAGTTCGGTGATTGAAAGGGGAAACACGCTTATGAGCCCATCGGTTCCTGCAAGGGTTTCACGGTGGCAGACGGTCTTCGAGTCGTATGCGGTGTCTCCGCTCCAATCGACGGTAATCATCACCCCGTCGGCGCCCGTTCGAGAATGCCTCACTGACATCCACTTGCGGACGACCGCCCAAGGTATGGTGATGGCGTCGCACATGGCGGGACACGGACAGTCGCTCACAAACACGACACTGGTCAGCACCGAATTGCCTGTGAGCGCGTTTTCGACGAGCGCGTCCCCCCGCCAAAGCACATGGTGTGCGGGAGGATTGATCTCCAGTCCTATGGGGTCGGACATCCCAGAATCTATCGCTGTGACCTCGGCCTTCACAGTGCAGTCGGCTGCGTTTACCTTGTCACGGACGACTTCCGCTTCATGTGTGTCGCCGACACCAGGTGAGGTGGGTTCGAAGAAAGGTGCCACGGGGCTGAAAACTTCTTGCGTATCGGCGGCGTCCACGAGCAGAGGGTCAAAGGACCCGCTGCCCGTCCCGACGCACTCTGACTGCAGGGCAAGGGAACCGTTGTCCTCACCGTCCGCGTTGTCGCTCGCCAACAAAATGGTGTCACGCTCGGACTCACCCACGGACAATTCGCGGTCGAACCACCGCAACCATCGGTTGCGATCCGATCCACAAGCAACGCGAAAGAACCATTTGCTCCGATGTCCATGTGTCCACATGTGAAGGACGAAGTCGGTGTCGTTGTCGGCATCGGGCTTGACGAGTATCATTTCCAAAACGGGCAGAGATTCCTTTCGAACCTTCCGACCGAAGGATTTTGAAAAAAACGTGAGACACCGTTGTCCCTCAGTGTTCACGTCCAGCATCGCGACACGTTTTTTCGGCCTGAACGTTTGCTCCAACGAAGGACCAGTGTGGAAAACAAGGGTCACATGGCCGTCACCCGGCGGCGGCGCGAGGGACGAGGCGCTTCCATCCTTGTCCGGCGGTCCGCGGCCGGCGAGCTCCCTGTGGATACAAAACCGTCGATGAAATTCGTCGAGCGAAATACGTTGCCGGTCGCCCATGATCGCTGCAGACCGGGACGAAAGCGGAGAGTTTAGTGACGGAAGAGCCGCATCGGCGGCGAGTGGCGCTGCCGTCGTCGGAGTAACGGAGAAGCGATTCGCCGGGGTGCCTTCGACTGCTAGAGCCCCGCCGGCACCGTCATCGCCATCGCCGTCGAGTACTGCTGCTACACGCAATTCCTGTAACAGTTCTGTTTCTACGCGCGCTTGCAGATGATGTTGAAAGACGATGCGATGGTGCGGCGATGCGAAAATCATGCAGAGCGAGCGGTAGCTGCCTCCCCCCTTGTGCGCAACACTCATGTCCGCATTCGCAGCGTGCATGTGAGAACGGTAAATGACTTTGAGCCCAACTCGGCCACACACGCCGGATGGCGCAACATCGGTCGAATCGGCGTCGCCGGGCCGAATCGGCGTGGTCACGGCTGCTGCAGGGGGCAACACCACGACGAGTACGTTGCAGATCTCGGCAAGTGGCACGCGATACACGTCTTCGAATTCACAGTTCATGGGCGAGTGAACCAGCCGTGGCCGTGCAGATTTGATTCGCGACGGCTCGACGAGCGACACGACTAAGAAGGGCTGCAACCCGACACGGAGGATGATCGCGGTCGCCAGCCGGCACCGTTTCTTCTTCCAGTGGGACACACCACACGTTGTGGCGACAGAGGGCAGCAGCCGCACGTAGCTGACGTCTGGACAGGTCGGATCGGCGGCGGAGGAAGACGACATCACTTTCTACGCCTTTCGCTTGTCAGGGATCAAGTCAACAAACGGTACGTTCACGACGATCCTCAAGCACGGCTGAGAAAGGGAGAGAGGTTGTCTACAATTTTGACGGCCTGGGCTTCTGCTCTGGCATCGGCCGCCACTGAGCCTGATGCAAATGGTCGATGCGGCGATGCTGGTGCGGCTTGCGGCCACGAAGGGTGCACTCTGCGATTTGAAGTGTGTCGCCGTGGGCGACGAACAGGGCCACTGCATCCGTCGTCGCGGGGACGATGGTGCGAACCAGAGCGATCAAGGACGATACCCGTCGCCACACATCATCCGTCGACTCCGCACCGAATGGATTTGTGCGGTTGTCACGGTCAAACTCCCACACGGCGGGATAGCAGGCATCGGATTGGAGCTCCAGAGAACCGAAAAAACGTTCACGCAGCTCGGCCCGCACAAAGAACCGACTGGCGGGCACGTCAACGGCGCCTTGTACAATCCGGGCGGTTTCCAGAGCGCGGGAAAATGGTGACGAGAATATAAACAGCACACGACCGGTTTCGTCAAGGTACCGCCGTAAGGTCACCGTCGTTTGACGGACTTGCGCGATCCCAGAGTCCGAGAGCCCGTACTGGGATTGCGCGCCGTTTTCGACGGCGCTTACGATCATTCTATGCTGATTCGGACGTGAATGGCCGTGCCGCATGAGCACGACCTCGATGGGCATAACCTCCTCAAATGAGTGAATGAGGCCCCTTTTACGTTTCTGTTGTCAAGTGAAACTAAAATATGTACCGCACTCAACAACAGTAGCTTGAGTTGCACATGCACACAGTGTACGTGCGCTACCGCGGTGAGAGGACAAATCTGAGCAGCAGATGGCCAGCACACTGGCACCACGCTCCGCAACCAAATAACAACATGAGCCACGACGCTGGTTACGCGAGCAGGGACGGCAAGAACGGTGTCATAACTTCCGCTTCGAAACGACAGAGATCGGCGATGTCCAACGCGGCGTTGCGGGAGGGAACTTCGACCAACGACAACGCCGGCGGGCACGGTGCCGTCGCCATCGGGCCGCCGCCAAGTTGTGCATCAGCAACAAAGGTCATGAACTGAAGCACCTTTTGTTCGAACACACGGTACTGCGCTGATTCCACGTCCAGCAGATAGTCAATAGCGGAGAAGATGGAACGTTCCTCCGCATCGTTCAAGTAACCGGCCGATGAAGGCGAAGGGACCGTAAGCGCAGGGACGAGGACACCGTTGATCTCGTCACGGATCGAATGCTTGAAGGACATGGCATTGGTGGTGGCGAACGCCTCAGGATTGGTGAGCAGCGACAGCGCAAGTCGGTCAACAGCCGAGCAGGCCGCTTGAACTTTCGCCGCATCCGCTAACCGTTGACGTAGGATCAAGGTGATGGTGACCTGCAACGTCAGTCGCATGACAGACAGCTGCACGACGTTGGCCACGTTAAAAATAGTGGCCTGCGAGAACCGGAGCAGCTCGATGGGATAATTGGCCCACCGCGCGTCGGCCGCCTTCCCGCTCGACTGCACGAGCAGCATGACCCCATGCGCCAATGAGAGCGCCAGGCCCTCGCCGGCAACGGCGTTGATTTCGCGCAGCCATCGGCGCGATGCCATCCAGGTGGGCATGGGCGGCATCCAACGCGTGGCGTAGTCTCGTTGCAACGGCACCGCACTTTGCGCGAGCTCTTGCGATATGGCGGTCATCTCGAAGGCGGTGACGTCCTCCTGCAGCTGCCTGACGATATCGGCCAAGAAGCGGAGGCCCGTCGCGACGCTGGTTGCGAGATCAACGGTCATCGCGCCCGGCTGTTGGTGGCTGATGGTGCGGAGGATGTCATCGCGCCGTTGAATCAGGTCCGCGGCCCTCGCGGGCGCCCCGAATTCGAGCACTTTGTTGCTAATGAGGCGAATGAGGTCGCATATCACGTCCGCGTCCGCGGACGCGATCCGTCGGCTGACGACCGACCAGTCTGCGGCATCATGTACGTCGCGCTGCAGCCGGGACCGCAGCCGCCGGGGGACTGCGTTCACGAGGGCGTCGAGAATGGTGCTTACCACGCCGGGAATGATGCTGAGGTCCGGTGGCTGCTGTTGAAGGAGCGACACAAACTGCCCCCAAAACGCTTCATTCACCAGCTGATGCAGCCTTGCAGCGGACGCTTCCCGAAGTCGGTCAATATCGCGGGTCCTCGGCTTGAGCAACAGCGTTCGCGCCTGCGCGATCTTGTACTCAGCGCGTGCAATGTCGGCGTTCCGTGCGTCCGAAGAGGACGCTGCCGCGGCGTGGCCGCTTTCAGACGCCGTGGACAGATAGTCGCTGTCCGTCGACACGGCGGCCTCGATGGGGTCACGACGAGGGGGTACCGGCGCGGATGGCTTCAACTTTTCCACGCGCGCAGTCCACAGCGTCCACCACGTTTCCGCGCCGGGCGCTTCGGCAACAAGGTTGCGTGACCCTTGAGCAACGTGTAGGACCACTGCTGCCGCATTCTGCAAGGCGGAATCGGTCTTGGGGTTCGGCGAGTCTTGGGGCTCGGCCGTCACCGGACTTTGCGGTCCCAATCCGAACACCGCTTTGGCCAACTTGGTGAAATCTCGCCACGGCGCCACGAACGCCTCCACGAAGGCCGCGCAATCGATAGCGGGGCTTGACACGATCACCGAACCGAAGTCCAACAGCGCGCGCAACCACTCCGTGATTTGACCAGCACGCTCGTGAATAATGTCGGCGGGCTCCTCTTGTGAGTGCGCAGCCACCGCAAATTGGATCGCGAGGAGCAGCAGGTGGGGTTGAATGGGAATGCCACGCCGAGGTACCAGGCTATCCACGCCGTCGGGTGCGGGAACCGCGGTGGCATCGCCGATCATCCGAAGTAGCTTTTCTGCAGCAATGATCAGCGCCCGACGGCGACGTGCTGGCGTTGCAGCAGCCTCGACGTCCACCCAATGGTCGGACGTAAGGATGCGTTCGACGTCGTTGCGTCGCAGTGGCAGCTGCAAAAGTCCGCGACCGCTGATTTCCTGCACCAAGGCAAGGGCCCCGCCTTTGAACTTCGCGAGGCCCTGACTGCGGGCGTGCGACGCTAATTGACGGGCACGCTGGCGCTTGTCGACTGGCGCATTTTCAACAGGCGGTGACGACATGAGACTGCAAATTAGACTGTGTTGCACCATGAACGGGGAATCGTCTACCATCATGAACGAGACACTCGCGTGCGCACTGGAATCTGGCAGCATATACTTGCTAGCAAGTATGCGTCGTGGACGTCTGGTGCACCCTGACGACCTAGCTAATGCTGCCCTCGGCGAAGATTGTGGAGGACGGATGAGCAAGCAGCGACTCAACTCTCCGTTGACGTTTGTAGCGCCGCCAGCAGAGAAGCCCTGCGACGCCTGCGATGGCAGCTGCGGACATGCCAAAGACCAGCGACGCAGCGACGACATCGCGAGGTGGCGGAATGGCAACGGCTACGTACATGGACTCGAGGAGCACTGCTTGAAACGCAGCAAGGGACGCGGGGTTCGGGGTTAGTGTCGTGTGACCCCCCATGACTTTGACTCGGTGGCCGTTGCCGTAACCCTCATCGAAGTCGAGCAGGGCGCTGTCATTGAGGGCGATGGGTATCCCCGCGGCGTTGAGTCGCTGCCACACAAGAGGAGCGGTTGGCACGGCGGTCGCGATGGGATGCTGCAAACTGACGGTGAGGAGAGCCGTGGCCGCGCCATACACCGCGTATCGACCGGAGTACTGAAGGACCGCCACAAGGTCGGCGTCCACGATTTGTTGCAGGACGCCAATGCCGCCGACCACCACGACCGCGTGGAACGATGCCACTTGGGTGGTGTTGTAGAAGTCATCACACGATGCGATATAGGTTCCAAGCAGCGCCGGTGCGGGCGCCAGCGACACGGTGCCTCTCGAGGAGGCTCGAGTGGGACAGATGAAACGAACATTGGCACCCGCAAGCTCTAAAGCCGCCGCGGTGCTTATCGCAGCGGCCGCCGGCGTGCCGTCATCGATGACGAGCGCGATGCGGCGGCCCTCACACGTGTTGAGGGAGGGATCGGCGCGTTGTTCCTCGCCGCCGCCGTTGCACATTCCCACGGCGACGGAGGCGTTAATCGCCGTCGCGTTGGACATTGTTTCGTCGTCGGTCAACGCAGCGATCGCCCAAATGTCTGCCTCGCGAAGGGGCGCCAGCCATGGGGGCAGCACCGTCGTTGGCGCCAATCGCACGACATCCGTCGCGGCACATGAAAAGTTGGACGCGATTGGGTCAGTGGGGTCGGCATGGACCGCCACGTTGAGAAGGTCCAAGGCGTCGCCGATGGTGGTGGAGACAATTAGCATCCGACCGTTCGCCAGCGCCACGCGACTGGCAGTCCCTGCAGTGACGTTGCTGGCGGCCGTACAGTTTGCTGCCTCGAAGAGTTGCGTAACCGATGGTGTGGGCGATGTGTTCAAAGCGACGCACGGACGAGCATTCGCAAGAGGTCCAACGAGGGGCGCCCGCGACAGTAGATCTGCTGCTTGACCCACAACGACAACCGCACGTGCACCAAGGCGTGACGATCCAGTGGCGAATTGCCGCAGCCGCTCAAACATGTAACTCTGATTGGCAAGCCACCAGGGCACAAAGCCTGATTCTCCGCCGCCAAAGAAGATGATAATGTCGAAACGGTCCCAGTCCGTTTCTGAATTCAACAACTCGACTGTCTCAGCCGCTCCAACGGTGGCGCGGGCGACCGGTGACAGATGCGAAGTGAGCAGCACGGAACTCGCCGATTCGACGATCGGGCCGGGCGAAAGTAGCCACGTGACGTTGTTCGAAGGCCGCATGACGTAGTCCGCGATTACGATCTCCGCACTCATCGATGGGCCAAAGCCGACGAGGGCGACGTTGAGGCCGACGACGTCGCATCGACTCGGCACGCACACAGTGTCGAAATTGACCGCTGAGTCACTGTAGTTTGCCCTTGTGACTCTCACGGCAGCCGCTGTGGAGAGCCATATCGACACAATACACGACACCAAAAGCGCCGTCATTATCTGTACAGCGAACGGAACGTAACGATCGGTCAACACAAGTCCGTCCGCCAAGAATGGAACGCGGGGAGATGAGACGACACGATCGAACCGAAAACGCGTTCTTCTAAGTGGCCGTCGCAAGCCGCGCGACTTGCAGAAAATCGTACACGGCTTGCACCAGTTCGTGAGATCGTTGCACGAGGAACTCTTCGCAGTTAACCGCAATTTTTCCCACCAACCGGCTGTGCGTCGTTTGAAGCGCTTGCACAAGGCTCTCGAACTTGCACGATGCTAAACTGGACAAGGCGGCCGCGACGACCGTGTCGTCCGCGTCCAATATCGCAAGCGTCAACGGGTGCAAGTGAAGAAGGACGAAGGGTGCCAACGCCGAGGCCACGGCAGCACGGACGACTGGATCGGGATCCTGAAAAAGCAGTTTTAAAAGTTCCGTGTGCGCCGCAGCACCTCCAGAATTCGCCAACTTTTTCGCCAACTCGCCTTTGAAGCGTACGGAAAAGCGTGCGTCGTCGAACAGGTTGATCAGTTCGCTGAGCATTGGCGTCGTCTCAACCCCGTCATGGTCGACAAGGGCACTAGCCAGTGGCGCCGCGAGGGGCGCGAGGCTCAATGTCCCGATGGCCGCCACTGCGGGTATCAACGCGTCGTCGCCCAGGTCAGATGGTTGCGTGAGCACCAGATCGAGCAACGCCGCGGACAGCCGCTCACGGTCGGTGTCGGACAATGCAGTCATCGAATCCTGCGACAGCGTCGAAGCCACCACCGCGACGTGATCACATCGACCTCCATTGCGAGCGGAGGTGAGGACACGCAACAGGGACTCGGTGCCCGCGGAGCCCATCGCCAGCAGCGCACCGACAGCCAACTCACCTTCGACGCGGCCGTCAACCTGCCAGGCTTGGCACAAGGGCCCGCGCAGCGAAACCGCTAGTTTGCGCAAATTACGCAAGCCGGCGGCAGCCGCATTCGCGACTTGGGATGAAGGGTGACCCAGCCCGTGCTGCAGCAGCGAGACGGCAGCGTCCTGATACGATGCGGCGGCGCCAGCTACCCACGCGAGAGTCTCGCATGCCACGGCGATGACCGAGGGCGGCCACGACTCCGCGCGGTCACACGCGATACGAATAACCTCGTGGAGAGACGAGGCCGTGACGTTCACCGGAAGGTCAGCGTAGGTGAGCAACAGCTGTTGCAGCAGCGTGGCATGGACGTTCACCTGCGACAACCGGCGCAACAGCGTCGATACTAAGCCAGCCGGGATGCGTATCGGCCCCCGCAATGCAGCGACCGGGGAGGATCCTGCGTGGCGGCGCAAACTGACGAGATCCGCGGGGACGCAAGGAGGTAGCTCCGCGACAGACCGGCTGCCCTGTTGTGCCAGACGCTCGACACAATCGGCAAGTGCGTTTTCCACCCACGCGGCGTCGGGATAGCGCGACGAGACTTCGACAGGTGGAGCGGTCGAAGTCATAATGTGGACGAGCCGCTGCTGTGCGCTGTGGAAATCAAATACGAAATGGTGCTCTGTGAAGTTTGGTGCCTGCGGCGTGATCGTGAGGTACTTGCGAGATGCTCGGGCGCCTTCCGCCCTGACTCCCATATCCAGAAACCGGATGTCACCCGGGCTATCCGCGGCGATGTGACCCGGAAAGTGGAACGTTGCACAAACCGTACGTCCCGTTCGTTCCGACCCGACGCAGCCGTCTCCCCAATCTAACCCGATGGCGTAGGCGGCCGCGATCGCCACACTGGGCGACACCGACGGCCCAGCCAACAGCTGAAGCAAGTCGTCGAGGGCCCGTTCGCCGCCGACGCGCCGGATGGCGAGGGCCACCAGTTTCTTGTCCATCGCGCCCGTTAGAAGCGACTGAAAGAGGCAATCATAGGCGCCCGCCGCAAGATTGCCGAGGCCGATAAGTGTGCACAAGGCGCCACGAGTGCGAGCGGCATGCTGCGGGAGGCTGGCGTGCTGTCTCAGATCAGCGAGCAGCAAGGGCACGACGGCCTGGTCGATGACGAGGGGGTGGTTCCAGACGACGGCTAGATCAACACAGTCACGAAGATGCATCGCATCAAGCGAGGCGATCCTCCGCGCCAGCTGCGACGTCGGAGGGGAAGACGGAAGCCGCGGCGGCGATCGATTGCTCCGGCTCCCCGCCGGCGACGCTGCGTAGAGTGCTTCCACCGCGGTCTGAGGCGGACCGTGGCCGTCGAGCACTCGCGAGGCCGCAACACGCAACGGGGTGCGTCTCATCATCGGCGAGGAGGACGAAGGTGGGACGTTCGCGACGCGGGGCAATGTGGAATCATGCCGGGAGGCATGCTTTTCAGATGACAGTGTCCTCAGCGCCGCTCGTGAGTAGGCGCCGAGGCTGTATTGCGTCTTGCTCGGTGTCGGCGGTGGAGGAACGGCGGCCCGTGCACGAGGCTCTTGCTGGAGAGAACGTTGCCGTGGGGGGAGAATTGCCCGTTCTTCAACTGTGCTTGCCTGCCGCATGGGCGGCTCGTTCTGGGAGGATGCGGCGGTTGACGATTCGGCATCGGCGAGGCGGGATATGAGCCGCCTCATAAGTGTCGAAGGCGAACGGGACACGTTGTCTTTCTTTGATGCTTGGCGCGATTGCCGCTGAGTGATTGTCAGTGCGTCAACCTCGCGCAACAAACGTTTTTCGTCCAGCGCATCGAGCGTGTCAGGAGATGCAACGATATCCCCGCGCCAGTGACTCGCATGCGCCTGCGTTTCGCGAAGGCGCCCGAGCTCCGCTTGCAGCATCACGTTTTGTCGGTGTAGCTCCGATGCGGCCGCGACGGTATCGGCGGGATTATCGCGCATGCGGCGGCCTTCCGAAATGGAAGGGGCGACCGAAGTTGAGCGGGATTCGATCAACTCCAAGCGCTCAAGTGCGGCGGCCTGACCCACGGGCACGTGTAGGGCGGGGTCCGTTTCGTGCATGACCTTTTCGAACTCGGCGTGGTCCATTTGTCGGCGGCGCAGCAGGTCACGGGCGTGGCCGAGCAACAGGTCACGTGACGACATGTTGGTGTTACGTGCGACAGAGGTGGGTGCGCAAGAAGGAAGGTAGTTTCTGGCGCGGGGCAATCAAGTTGCGATCAAAGCTGCATCGGCGTCGCATCAGCCACACCTGGAGCGACACTAGAGCAGATCAAGGGGCGACGAGCATTCTGTCGCCGAGCGCGCGAAAGGCGGCGGCCTCTCTGAGCGTTTCGTCCGTCCACAAGAGTGCAGCGGATTGAAGTACGAGTGGGGACTCAGCCGGAGGATCTGCAGCCGATCGTTGTGGCCGCTCTTGCCGTCGTTTGCTTACCGCCACGACGACATTCACGGGTGGCTCCGGAGCAGCGAGAGGTGGTTGCATCATCGCGCAGGCACCAGACCCAGAATCCTCCCGGTGGCTTCCCATCGCAAACGGCGGCGGCTGCCACGACGGTCGCTCGCAGCTACGCCGAGATGACGTCACGCAAGAAAGCGTCTGCGAGAGCGAACCGTCGATATTGTAGCGAAACTCGGCGCCATATGACACGGGAAGGGAGGCCGACGTGGTACTCTCGTCGCTACCTCTCGTGTCGTTTGAATCGTCGCGGCGACGCGATTTGGACTTCATGATCGAATGCTGTGTTACGGAATGGACTCAAAACCGACGGCATCGAATCGGGCACGCGGCCGACAACCCCACCCTCAAGAACAACATTGATTTGTACACTCGCAAAGCTCTCGACACTTACCGCCGGGGTGGAAGCGATGCCGCCGCGGGTGCCGTCCGCGGCGCACGGGAAGCCACTGGTGGGAGAGTGACTCCGGTCGACGGTCTCGTGAGACCACCCCCCAGTGCTTCTGCGGGCTTGATGATGGCTGGCGGAGCCGCGGCGGGTTGCAGGATGGCCGTCGGCGCCTGAACCCCTTGGCTCTGTGCAATGAGGGCACACTGAACGCTAATTTTTCGTTGGATAGCCTTTGACATTTGCGTATTCTCCACGCTCACAAAATGAATGATGCGCTTCTGCAGCAGAACAAGCAGGCGCCGGCCGCACGAATGTGTGATCGGGTTGTCGTCCAAAATCAGTCTTTTCACTTTTCCAGTGCGACCGGCTTGTGTTTCGAGCGACGACAGTATTTTGTCGCATCCGGCATCGTCGAGAATGACATTCGTCAGATCGATGGTTTCCACTTCCGAGTGCTTCAGCAACGTCTGAATGAGCACGTCGAGCGCGGCAGGGCCCAGGTAGTTGTTTCGCAGGTCGAGGCGCTGCAGCCTTGAATCTGTCTGCGCGGTGAGTAGTTCAACGATGCCCGAGTTGGGCTTCATCTTGTTCTGGTCGCAGCCTGCGAGATACATTAGTCTCACCGTCGCTTCGATGCCAAACACGGCGCATCGCAGTTTTTTCTTTGCATCAAACTCCTTCAAA
>ERZ1292633.3091-Hain-H41-02um-R1-3091-length-16496-cov-7_pt1 | contig 16496 bp, 6 predicted proteins | sample MGYA00564406_ERZ1292633 | MGnify/ENA primary metagenome ERZ1292633 (study PRJEB36523, sample SAMEA6512639) | groundwater metagenome | collected 2019-01-08 | study: AquaDiva: Metagenomics assemblies of 32 groundwater samples | reverse complement strand
GGGGTGCGGGCGGAAGTTGGGCAGGGAGGTGAGCCACTCCTTCCCCACGTCGGATGTAGAACACTACCGGGGAGGGGGCAATGCGTTCATGTGGTATGATCGCGTCATGCGGTTCTGGAATGCGTCGAGGAGAGGGATGAGATGTGAAACCTAGTTAACTGGCCATCCCCCTCCCGCCCTCAATAATCGCTGCACCAAAGGTTCCAACTCTCACGTGCGCTGCGATGGCGAGCCGCTTCGTTTCCCTGCTGGTGGTCGTAGCGCTCTTGGCGACTAACTTCGCTGCCGCGGCACCGAAGTGGAACGAGCTTGACGGATACAACTTCGACGCGTACGTCGCCGACTTCGGCCGCGCTTACGAAAAGGGCTCGAAGGAGTACGCCTTCCGGGAGGCGATTTTCAACAAAAAGTTGCGCCTCATTCGCGAGCACAATGCGGATAGCAAGATGACGTGGCGCCGGGGGGTGAATATGTTCACCGACTTATCCGATGCGGAGTGGAAACAGTACAACGGCGCATTCAAGTCCGCGGAACGCCCCGCACCGTCGAAGGTTCACTCCTCCGCGTTATCGACGACCTCGCAGAAGAAGACGCTCAAGGTTCCAGAGACGTTGGACTACCGCACGTGGACGAGCCCTCGTGTTCTAACCGCCATTAAGCACCAAGGATCCTGTGGCAGTTGCTGGGCTTTTGCGGCAACCGAAACGATGGAAAGCTACTACGCGCTGTTGACGGGTATGTTACCTGTGTTGTCTCCTCAGCAAATCACGTCGTGCACGCCATCGCCGTGCCAAGGCTGCGGAGGTGGAGACCCCGTTCTCGGATGGATTTACATTAACTCGACGTTTCACGGCCTCACGGAGGAGTGGGCGTATCCGTACTCGAACTTCTTCTTCGACTACCGCGACCCGAACGCGACGACGTCCGCGTGCGTGAACACGACCAACTTGTTCCCCAACAAGCACCGCCCGTACAGCTGGTTCGCGGAACTCAACCGTGCCGGCGTGGTCGGATATGGATCCGCTGTTGCCAACAGTGCCACGTCGACGCAGTCGGCGCTGGCCAACGAAGGACCACTCGCCATTGGCGTGGCCGCGGGCAATTGGCAGGATTATGAAACCGGCATCTTCCAGAACTCCAACGCGACGGGCCCTAACAACGAGTGGGGAATCGACCACGCGGTGCAAATGGTGGGCTATGGCCACGACGGCGACTTACACATGGACTATTGGATCGTCCGTAACTCCTGGAGTACCCTCTGGGGAGAGGCCGGGTACATTCGTCTTTACCGCGCGTCAGATCCGTCGCAGGAGCCGTGCAGCCCCGCCGCCTATGGGCCCGTCTGCGGAACCAGCGGATGCCTGGCGGACAACTCTTGGCCTTTGGTGAAGCAAAATGCGGGACAAAAGTGGTAAAGCCCATTTTGTGACCCCCCGCCGCCCATCGTCGCATGATTTCCCACGCCATCGAGGAAGACACAAAGCGGCTGACGGCATCTCCGAAGGAGTAATTCAACAACCAAAACAAAACACACAGCAATTTGAAGCGGCGCGAAAACAAAAACCAAAGAGGAGGAGAACGGGACATCTTTTCTCTTTTCTTTTGTTGTTTCGTCCTTTTTTTTTCATCTTTTTTTCATCTCTCTCTCTCTCTCTTTCTCTCTCCACACCATACACACCGATGCGAGTGTTCATTTTTTTTTCGTCGCAGATTTGGTAACCAAATCGCGCATCGCATGAGACGAATGGGGGGATACCTGGGTGTTAGTGATTTTTTACTGATCTCGAGGTTGTTTTTGGGGGGTTTTCCCAATACGAGTGGAATATTTTCTCGCCGCTTCAGATTCGATACCCTCTACACCATTCACACACAGTATGACGGTTCGTTTCATCGCTGTTGTCGTCGCGCTGTTGGCTTGCGTCGTCACCACTGCCTCTGCTGCAGGACGCCCGAAGTGGCATGAACTCGAACACTACACCTTTGATAAGTACGTCGCCGACTTCGGCCGCTCGTACGAAAAGGGGACGGAAGAGTATGCCTTCCGGGAAACGATCTTCAACCGCAAGTTGAGCGTCATTCGCGCGCACAACGCGGATAGCAAGATGACCTGGCGCCGAGGAGTGAATATGTTCACCGACTTATCTGATAAAGAATGGAAGCAGTTCAATAAGGCCACAAAGTCGCCCACGCGGCAAGCGCCGGCCAAGGTGCACGCGGCGCCGTCGAATTACAAGGCGCCGCTCATGGTGGACTACCGCACCTGGACGAACCCTTCGGTTCTGACCGCCATTAAGCATCAGGGTTCCTGTGGCAGTTGCTGGGCTCACGCCGCCACCGAGACGATGGAAGCCCACTACAGCCTGCACACGGGGCTCCTTCCTGTGCTCTCGGCGCAGCAAATCACGTCGTGCACCCCTGCCCCGAACGCGGGTTGCAACGGTGGCGACCCCGCCCTCGGCTTCATGTACATCAACACAACCTATCACGGCCTCACGGAGGAGTGGGCGTATCCGTACTCGAACTTCTTCTTCGACTACCGCGACCCGAACGCGACGACGTCCGCGTGCGTGAACACGACCAACTTGTTCCCCAACAAGCACCGCCCGTACAGCTGGTTCGCGGAACTCAACCGTGCCGGCGTGGTCGGATATGGATCCGCTGTTGCCAACAGTGCCACGTCGACGCAGTCGGCGCTGGCCAACGAAGGACCACTCGCCATTGGCGTGGCCGCGGGCAATTGGCAGGATTATGAAACCGGCATCTTCCAGAACTCCAACGCGACGGGCCCTAACAACGAGTGGGGAATCGACCACGCGGTGCAAATGGTGGGCTATGGCCACGACGGCGACTTACACATGGACTATTGGATCGTCCGTAACTCCTGGAGTACCCTCTGGGGAGAGGCCGGGTACGTTCGTCTTTACCGCGCGTCGGATCCGTCGCAGGAGCCGTGCAGCCCCGCGGCCTATGGGCCCGTCTGCGGAACCAGTGGATGCCTCAGCGACCCCATCTATCCTTTTATCCGGAAAAACCCAGGGCAGAAGTGGTAAATCCCTGACGTGGTCTCCTCCACAGCAACAACACTTTACACCGCTGTGGTCCCCTCCTCCGATTGAAGTGAAAGGGGAGTGGTGTGCCAAAAGGTGGACGGCTCCGCTTCTTTTTTTTCAATCAATGCTTTTCTCTCTGTAGCTCGTTTCTCATTCGCGTGTGTCAATTTTGGATGAGTTGTTTTGTGTTGAGCGACAGGGGTGTGTGGGCTTCCAACATTTCCAGGCGTTGCTCACTATGAGAGGCTTCGGGACGATGTTGATGTGTTGTTTTCCCGTTCATTCTGCAAGGTCCTTTTTTTAAAGTCAACGAACCGGAGCCGTAAGCCCCGTTTTCTTCTTTCGCGCCGCATCCGAAAGCCCGGAGGTATAATTATTATTTTTCCTTTCCTGGATGCAAGACGACTCCACTGAAAGCCACATCCGCAGGCGCAATCACGTGGCAAGCATCATGATGCTCCGCGTGCTACACTTGTACCGCAGCAAGGTCGGGGGGGTGGGGGGCACCAGCCGTGGAGGTGGTGCCACCGCAGCCGCGGAGTCGCCGAAGTCGCTTTCGTCGACGATCAAAACGATGACAAACGGCGGCGGCGTCGGAGGGGAGAGGAGTGAGATCACTTGGTCTGCACTCGAGGCGAGAACGATGGCGCTACTATGCCCCCGCCTTGACGCCGCGCTCGCGGCCGCGGAGGAAACCCGACGTCATCGGAAACGGCACGCCATCACGGACGAGCATCCCGACGATGAAGTGCCTCAAGTGGGCAAACGCGTGAACGGGGGGCCCAACGCCATGCCACCCTTGTCCGAGGACACGTTGAAGGAAATCGCGGCCATCCTTGCATCGGAGGTTCCCGTCCCTCCGTCGATGCCTTCTTCTCGGCGTAGCGGCGGTGGTGGATTGGAAAGCCAACAAGGCGGGGGGGGTGGTGACTTTTCTGCCGCCGCTGCGGCGACCGCATCGACATCGACCACCAAACCGCCATCCCCGCCGAATCGGCAAACGTCGCGTGGTCGCCCAGGGACGCAGGAGAGCAAGACGAGCGACACATTACGCCCAGCGGCGGCCGGCCGCTTCCCCCCTCTCCTGGCCATTCCAGTTCGCACCTGGCCACAAAAGTACGACGCTGCTCCTCAGATGCTTCCTGGGGGACGTGTGCCGCAGCCGCCCTCGTCCGCCTCGTCGTCCATGCGGCCAGACCACAACGGCACCACCACCACACGCGAGTTCATTACCCCGGCATTGGAAGGCTCCTTCACCGCCCGCATCCCGCGCCCTCCGCCTCCAGTGCCACTCACGGTTCCTTGGGCCACGTCCACCATTGCACCTTCCACATCCCAGGGGTCGCGAGGCAGCCCCCCAAGCGGCGAAAAGCGGATGGCGCTCGTGTCCAAGACGCAAGACCCGTGGTGGCACGTGGTCTTAGCCCAGAAGGAAGCCTTCGAGGCAGAGCAATCCGAGAAGTTGGAAACACTCCGGAGATCAAAAGAGCACACCAAGACGAATTTGGATTTACAACTGGCGGAAAAAGATGTTCGCAAGCAGTCCGAACAGGAGAAGGCTCAACGTGACCGCGCGATGCGCGAGGCACACGAGAAAGCATTGAAGGAGGAAGGGGAGAGAGCAGAACGAGAAAAACACGAGGTCAGTGCCAAATTGCAAAAGGAGCTGTTCTTGCAGCTGGAAGCCGAAAACGCACGTCGTCTGGAGCTTGCCGAGGAGCGCCGCCTGGAGCAGGCGGCCATCCGGGAAGAACAGCGCCTCATCCGGCTCGGCGAGCAGGAAGCCCAACAGGCTCGACGCGCCAAGGCTCTCGAAGTTCAAGTCCACGCACTGGTGGCCAACGAAGCGCAGCAGAAGGAGCGCGAGCAGCGCCGCGTCAAGGAGAAGGAAGATGACGCCAAATATTGCCGCATGATGGAGGAGCGACTGCGACTCGATGAGGAAAAGTGCCGCGAGAAACTCGAACGCATCCGCTACCGCCAGGAGCGCAAGGCGGCGATCTATCAATCCGTTCGGGAAAGGGAGGCCGCGCGTGAGAGTTTGATCGTCGAGCGTGCCGAGGCTCAGCGTGCGCAGCTCAACGCGCAGGCCGAAAGGGCCGCCGTCGAATCTGCGGCGAAGAAGAAGGAGGAGAGCGACAAGCTGCGCACTGCGCTGGCGAGCCAAATGAACCGGAGGCGTCGGTTGAAGGTCGCCGAAGCCGATGCCGCGTTGGTCGCGGGTCAGCTCGTCATCGCCGACGCTGCCGCGGCCAGGGAGGAAGAGCACCGGCGCAAACTGGCCAAGGCGAAAGACGATGCACAATATCGAGAGGCGTTGAGACGGCAGCTCGAGGAGCGACACGAGATGAGTTTGACCGCGGCCATGCGGCAAATGTCGGACGTCGAGCGGAAGATGAATGCCCAGTTCATTATCGCCCCTACCGCAGCCTCCATGTGATCCCCGAATCCAAAGCCAAAGCCGAAGGGGAGGAACGACGTGTGGTGTGTCCCAAGACCTTACGACACGATCTGTCGGGGGCTGCTGCTTTCGGTGGATGCATTCTGCAACGGTTTTTCGGTGGGCGTGGTGTTTTTTGGGGGGGGTCTTTCGAATCGAAGGGCGAGGTGAAAAAAAAATCAATCGTTTGTGTACCGTCTCCTCAGTGGTGTGTGATTCCTATCTCGCCTTCATTTCTCCCCTCCACACATCTCCAACAACAACGCGCGCGTGGTGCAAGAAAAGATCGGGAAGTCAATATCCTTTTCTTTTTTGTCCACCCCTTGCTTGCTCTGTCCACACCTTGCCTTTGTGCGCGTGACGCAAGCGATTGCGAGACCCTCCTGCGTTGGAACCCATATGGCCGGACAAACAGACTAACGCTTTTTCTCTCTCTGCACTCTCGAGGTCATCACCGGAATAGCGCACAGCCGGTGATCATCCATCATTCACGCAACAGCAAACCCCCCGGCGACACTGAGCACACGCCCAAACGTCGTCGTCACTTCAAAAAACAACCCATCACTCCAACAGGAACCGGCGGACATTTAGCCCGTCCATCCCGGTTGGAACAAAAAGGAAAAAAAAACATAACCTTCCTCCTTACCTTCATTATAGAGTGAGTTCGGAATGTCCCACCGACGACCGCCGGCGCCTGCGCGCCACATTGATGTCGTGGTCACGGAGCATGGGGGGGAGTTCCAACGTGGAGGTTCCACAGACGTCGTCCACCTTCCAGGGTCATTCCAAACCAACCCCGAGAGGACGATAGGGGGAGGCAATGCTAGCCACGGAGATGGGGGGGCTATTCCTGTCGCCGCAGCGGGGGCAGAACGGTCAAAACGGGGCCATCATCAAGGTATCAGCTCTCGCGATGACGAATTCGCCATTCCACGTGGCGCGAGACTAAGGGATGTGAGCAGCTGGGATGACGTGAGCCCTTTCGGCATCGGAGGAGGCAAGGTGCTTACGACCAGAGGAGGCTTGCGGGGCCATCAACGTGGCACCCGTCAGCACGACGAGCAGGAGGAGGGAGATTCTGATGATGCTGCAGCCAAGGACGATGATGGTCATTCAAGCGCGTCGTCGTCTTCGTCGTCGGCGACTTCCGACAGCATGATGGCTTCCGATAGCGACGACGATGGCTCTCGTGGCGTTGTCGGCGGAACGTCCCATCACCAGCATCACACCGCCTCCACCGTCACCGCTGGGGATCGTCATCGCCGCCTCCGGCGTGACGATAGCGGCGACGCGTCCGACAACGAAAAAGACGACGATGACGACGAGGAAGGCCCGGAACAGCGTTGCGCCAGCGGTAACACACTGGAAATACAGGACGCTGGCGCAGGGCTATTTGACTCGACCAGTGACCCATTTGCGGCGCAGGGCCATACGATGAAAAAGGTGGTTAAGAAGAAGCGACGGTCTCTCGCCTCTGTGGAGCTGCACCATCAGACGCGACGACAACACGACGGCTATAGCGACGACGACGAGGCGTCGACCACGGCCAGGGATTCGACCGCGGCCGACCCATCTGCACCGAGTTTCGCTTCTCGCGCGTCGGCGCTTGCTCGCATGCTCCTCCTTGCCAGCACAAAAAATGCGGAAAAGCAACAGTCACGACGATCCGACGAGGCGGTGCCTGTCGACGCGGTTCCGGCGCCAGCTCGAGACGAAACCGTTTCGTTGGTGGCCGCAGCGGCAGCTCATACGGTCCGTGTGGATCCAACGTCGATGCCCCAGAGTGAGGAGGTGGTGGTGACGCTCGAGGAGGCCATCCGACGGCAAAGCCGGGTGCAGCGGCCTCCGTCGCGGAAGCCTCGCACGGTGTTCGCCGAATCCGCGTCGGAGTTTGTTCGGCCGTCGCACATGCGACTGGCGGATGTGGTTTGCAGCGGGTTTGCCTCTTCCCGGCCGCCGCCGGTTGGTGCATCGACGGACGGGGCGAAATCAACGGGGAGCAGCACAAATTCTTCCGAAGACGACGAAGGAGGAGATGGAGATGGCAACCGTCTTCTAGATGGAGGTGGCAACGAGAACACCCATCGGCGACGCCAATCTGTCAACCGAGAGGAGGACGCGGAGGATCCGGCGGCATCATCGATCACCGCAAGGCTGGCGGCGGCGAGGTGGCGGGCCACTTTGATGATTCAAAACGCCCTCGGGCAGCCGAGCAGTAGCAGCGATCCCGCGCCGCCGGAGGTCGACATCGATGGCGTGTGTGAAAACATGGCGGAGCACCACTCGGGCTCGAAGCGGGCGGCGGCATCTCCTCGGCCGCCGCGCTGGGTCACGGAGAGGTTTCCTGGTCTTTTCAGTTGTGCAACGCACGCCAATTCCACAACGTCGGTGTTTGTCGACATATCGGATCGGTCGACGATCTGGCGGGCGTTGGACAACAAGAAGCCGCAGAGTCCATCCTCTGCGCTCAACGACGGCGGCAACGACGCAAGAGAGGCTGATGATCGCATTCGGCCGCAGTGGTGGAGCGTCAAGCGAGTGGAGTTGGTCGGTGCCTTGTCTCACTCGCGAGGATTCCTCCGTGCATGGGAGAAGGTCCTTCACGACGGCTGTGCCGTCCACGAAGGCGACGAAGAAGACGACCTTGAGCAAAGCATCGACGCGGCGGCTCCCACGCGTTACCAGCAGCTGCGAAACGTGCAGCGCTCTTTAGAAGGAGGAGGAGATGCAGCGATGAGGCGTCTCTCTGGCCGCGGCGATGCCGTATTGGCGGGGATTTCCATTCCTGACGCGGTGTGGTTAGGTGACGACCGGCAACACAATGACGACGACGGCCATTCCAGCCAGCACACTGGTCGGCGACCCCACACGGAAGAGGAAGGGGGGCTTGGAATCTGTTCCGTCGCACGCTACGGAGACGTCACGCTGGCTGATTTTTTCTTCCCGGCCATCCTCGCTCTGCAGCGCACTACTACTGGTGGTGAGGATTCTCAACCGAGCAGGGGCGAGTCGTGGTTGCCAGTCAGTCACCACGAACGCCGGCTCGAGCTCTGGTTTCGTCCCATCCTCGATGCGGTGTGCACGTCGCTGCTCAAAGTCACATTCAACCGCCGGCAGCAGCACGTTCGTCGGTATCAACGTCGACGAGGGAAGGATGAAGAGCAAGAGGAAGTGGGGAGTGGCGGCCGGCCGGAGGATGAGGGTGCGTCGAGCATTGCTTTTCACGGGAATATCAAAATGACCAACATTGTGATCACCGACGTGGAAAAGACCACCACCACCTCCTCCGGCCCAGAAAGGATCGGGGTGCAGCTCCGGGATCCTCTCATGCACTGGACGCAGTCCCTGCTTCATTGTGGCGAAGATTACTCACCCTTGCCCCATGACGTGGCGCTGTGGATTTTGAGCTGTCAACAATCTCGTCGATTTGGCCGTCGCGGCGATGAACCGGCACCGCGCGGGGAACAAACGCCGGATGACGATAACGGCGACGTGGTGACCGCGGGCGATGCGATCATGCAGTATTATGGGGGCACTGCGGAAGAAGATTACCACGAACACGGAGGAGAACAGGATGGCGATGACGTCGATGATCTTCGGATTTCGATGGCCGATGACTGGTACGCCGTAGGCACCATCGTAGAGGCGGTGGCCCTTTCCCAGCCGCCGCGTGGCTACGCCATGTCGCTCGCCGCCGCCGCGGCATTGCGCACCAGCATGCCGACGACGCGTGAGTTGCGCCGTTTGCAACCAGCATCGCTCGACGACGATACAAGAAGCGGACGAGGAGGAACTGCTCGAGGTACGGATGCGAATCCCGCAGCCGCCGCCGTGGTCACAGAGGAGGAGGGGCATCCATTCCAAACGCCGCCGCCACGGGGCGGTCCGCCACCATTGCCACGTCCTACCCCTCCTGCCGCGCCGTCATTACCCGCGTCCGGGGAGGAATTGTTGGCATGGGGCAGCCCCGCGACCGCTCGTTGGCTACGCCTCGCGGACGCTTGCTTCAACGTCGCCCGCCGCTTCGCGGTGGACGAGCCTCCGAGTCTCCCGGCCATGATGATGCTCCACAGGACCCCTCCGTCAGAGGAAGGAGATTCCACCGACCCGACGCCAAGAAGACCGTCATCCGGCGGCGGAGATGATAGTCAGCCCGGTGCCCGGTCGCACGGCGAGCCGACGCAGGAGACCGACGGCGCGGAAGACGACGACGAGGAGGGCAGCGACAGCGTCGTCGATGACTGCTACGTGGCATGGCTCGTGCAGCAGGAGCTCACAGCTATATTGCCATTCGCGACTGGTGGGGCAAACTGGCGTCCGCTTGCCGAGGCGCCGTTGGGCTTGCGCGGGGGGTCGGTCGTCGTCGACGACGCTCAGTTAGCACTCAGCACGGTGCATGACTCGGCACGGCGACTGCTCTCGATTGTTTGTTCCGAGCACAGCGATCGCGAAGTGGCCGCGGACACCGATCATTCCGCCAGCATCGTGCCGCTGCGCGTGATTCGTCGAGCGGCTTGGGCGGCCTATGGCGGGGCACCGGACGCAGCGGGACGACCGGTTGGCAAACGTCGCGTCGGTTCGAACGGTGCAAGCACAACGACGACGACAACGCTTCGCCCGAACTCCCACGAAACGCCTTGGAAACACCACCGTGTGGCCACGTGGACTACAGTGGAACCTCCTCCTCCTCCCTCCACGGGTAGCGGTGGTGATCCAAACGCACCGCCGCTCTACGTGCTGCTGCGCGGCAATCTGAAGCAGGACGATGCTGCTGCCCCACACACTGCCGACGATGACGACGAAGATCTTACGGCGGCGTGCGATTGGCTTGTGATTCGAGACTTGACCGATGTCGTGGCGGACGACTTGTCTGCGGCCGTGATCGCCGCCACGGTCGCCGACCCATCTTCTCATTGGGAGACGACGACGACGACGACGACGACGACCGCCGCCGCCACAGCGGCAACTCTACCCTCCTCGCCTCTTCCGCTTTGCATCCTTCTGATCAATTGTCACCGGTGCCAACTCACGTTGCCGTCTTGTGCGGTGTGTTTGCTGGGACCGGGCACATCACACTGCCGATTGGCGCTCGACGGTTGTTCGGCTCTTTTCGTGGCGGAGGCGGAGGCAGACGACAGCGGCGGTGCAACTGTGGTGGAGGAGACGGACCCCCTTCCCAGCCTTGAGGTCACGTCGTCGAGGGACGTCAAGGAACCGTCGCCGTCGTCCGACGCTTTGGCCCCTCAGCAGGGGGCTCAACATCCTTTCCAACAATTACGAGTCGTTGCGACACCACCGTTCGTCCGGCATTGTGACATCTTGGCGCCAGTTCCGAACCCGCCCGTCGTTCTTCAATTCCCAACCTCCGTTTTCGCCGCGGTGGTCCGTTGTCGACCACCATCATCGGAGGAGGAGGAGGAGGATGACGGTGTCTCACCAGGGATCATTTTTGATTCGTTTCGGTGCCCAAAGGCCACCGCAGCGGCTTTCGGGGATGAGAACGAGAAGGATGAGCACAACGCAACGGCGTCGTCGTGGTCGGGTCGTCCTCTTGGCATTTTGGCGTCCTATTTCCTATCGGCGTCGCGCATTCGTCAGTGTGTTGAGCAACGCTGCGCGCTTCAATCTCCGCTCCTCATGCAAGCCGAGGACGTGTTCTTTCAATTCATGTCCGAGGTGAGACCTCCACGGCGAGGAGGAGGAGGAGAAAGAGGAGGAGGGGGACGTGGAAGGTGGGACGGCGCAATGGCAGTCGAGGGAGCCCTAACTACAATGATGGTGGCCGGGGCCGAGCAGCTCCTCCCGCCGCCGCCAGCCGGCAATCATCATCCGGCCAAGACGCTGACTGACGACGACCTACTTCGATTGCATCAGGCCCGCATGGGGGTGGAGCACCGGAGGTTCGAAGGGGGTGAGGAAACCGCCGCGTCGCGATCGACACGGAATAAGGATGAGGCGACGTCACCGTCAGTTGCTCCTCCTCGGAATGATGTTGCCTCCTCCTCCTCTTTCATCGATTCGGCCGATCCCAAGGCGGCGCCGCGACCCTTGATGTTGTCAACCCTCATGCATGAACACGCGGTCTTCCCGAGGCGACCCTGGTGGCAGAACAACAGCCATCAACCGTCGACGACTGCAAGCTCAAGTGGCATCCAACCTCCTGTCGACGGCGCAGCGACAACCGAGGACGAAATGCCAGGAGTGGCAGAAGTCTACCATCCAGGTCAGCTGCACGAACACATCGTCTTCGTGGACGCAACGACGCGACGCTGCTCCATGGAATCGCCTACCCTCCCATCGTCAACACCGGCCGGAGCGTCCTCCTCCTCATCGATCTCGTCGCTGCCGCCGCAAAGTCGAGCGACGACCCTTCGACCGATGACGGCTGACCGGCCGAAGTCTGCGAACAGTCGGCGTGGGCCACACGAACGCGTCGCCGCGCAAACGAGTAGTCGTGCGAGTGGCGTCACCACGTCGCAACCGAAACACGGCGGCGACCGTGATCGCATGGTGCGTTTGTATCCCCCAGTCTGGTGCCTCTATTTGGATCTATTGCATGGCCTTCACCTCACGGCGTCGCTGGTCGATCGGCCTTCGGGGATCGCCATCGGCCCCACGACCCAAATACCGCACCTTTGCGAGGTTATCGGCGCGGTGATCCGTGGGCCAGTCACCATCCGTGTTGTCGACACCACCCGACTTTCCGCGACGTCCGCGTCTGCAAGCTCCGCTTTAGCGTCGCCGCTTCAACATGAAATTCGGGAAGGAGTCCCTCGAACCACCGGAGGTGAAGTCGACGGTTCAACGCCGTCACCGTTACTGCTCTCGGTTGGCTTTTCGGGACTTATTGTGGCGGGATCGCTGACACTCGAACTCACCGCTGACGCACTCAAGGCAGCCAACGGGCGCGACATCGTGATCGATGTCAATTGCTCCTTCCTTGACAGCAGCTGCAGCAGGCGGCGGGAGGATGAGGATGATGAAGCGGCTGCCGCCTCCATCGCAGGGGTCCACCCCCCTGTCGTGCGCGTCGTGTTCCTTCCCGACGACGAAGGGTTGAAGGGCACGCTGTCCTCCTCCTCCGCCTTGTCCTCAGGGGCAGCCGTGGTGTCCAACATCCTGGTGCGGATCCGCCCCTTTGCGCTCGCATTGCCGTTTCTCAGCGATCTCGTCAAACTGGCCACGACAAGCACTGATCATGCGACCAGTGGAGAAGAGGGAGGAGAGGAAGACGAGGGGGGCTCCATCGCCTGGCGCGTACTCTCGCCGAGCGACGTGATTGCACGCGCCGGTGCCTACCACAAGCGTCGCATCCCGATGCCTCGATGGTTCAACAAAAGCGATTCCGATCGCCGTGGTATCGCGTGGTTCGGAGCCGTTGAGATGGGCAATGAGGAGGAGGAGGAGGAAACGGAAGCGCAGCGGGCCATCGCTTTGGCGGACGACGACGGGGCGAATGACGCCGCCGATGTTGACGAACCCGTCGCACGTCGGTTCTACTGCCCCGCGACGCCACGCTACGGGGGAGGTGGGGGGGGTGTCGCGTTGTACGCGCTGAGCATCGTGCATGATGCGTCCACTGACGACCCTGTCCCACTCCGATTGGCGGGGTTGGCCGACCCTTCCTTCGTGCCGCCTGAATTGATGAGCCCTTTCGAGTCGAGGTCGTGGGGCTCCGATGGACGTTCTCGCTCGAACGACCAAGGTTCCCTTTTTTCGGCGCCACCGTCCGCCTCGACGACGGCCAGCTCCGCCGTCGGTTCAGGCATGATCGGTGACGCGAGGACCCACGGTGCCTCTCGCGTGTCACAGATGAGGAACACGGCGATGGCGATGCCGATGGGGGCCCTCCCACTGTGGACTCCTTCGGAGCTGGTGACGTGGGCTCGCTGGGCGAGGCGGCAATCGACGAGAATCGCCGCCGCCATGATGAGCGGAGCGGAAAGGGGGGGCACCGAGGAGGAGGCAGCCGTGTCGTCATCATCATCATGCCCCCCTCTTGTGACGTTGTTCCGGAGATCCGGCAGTGTGATAGACGTCCGCAACTCCTCTTCGTCATCGGATCTTCACTCAGCGACCCGCGGCACACGCGTTGGAATGACCAGGAGGACGGTGCCCTCATCCACAGAAGGCGAGCGATCATTTTCATCACCAATGCCCCTCATCATTCCAACGACAGAAACACCCCCCGACGAGGCCGCACCGCCATGTCGGTCGCTGTTAATCGAAGACGTGCACGGCGGCGTGCTCCATTTCGCGGACCCCATTTCGGAGGAGCTGTGCATCCGACATTGCACCGGTCCCCTGGAAATCATCGTCCCAGTCGCGGCACGCGTTCGCTTGGAGCGATGCCGGCACGTGACACTTCATGTGCTGTGCGAGACTTTGGTCGTTGACGATTGCTTCAACTGCGACCTTCACGTGCTCTTCGTTGAGCCACCGACGCCAGGAGCTGGCGGTCCTGTCGCCCCCTCGGCCGCCGAGGCGTCATCCTGGCGTCGACATCGCATTCTATTGCCGCGAAGACTATGGTTCGACGGGACCGATCTCAGCCGTCGCGAGCCGCGAGACAACGACACCGCCGCGACGAACAAGGTCCACCACACTGATCGCCGTGCCTCGACCGCTCGCTCCTCCTCCTCGTCGTCGTCGTCGTCGTCGCGTTGGCCGTCGTTCATGGTGCGGCTGGCGCCGTTCAACGTGCGATGCGGCGGCATCCTCACCATCGACGACCTCATGGCCATGGTCGTTGCGTGTCGTCTGCCCTTCGGCCGCTCGTCCCCTTGTGCTGGCGACGATGCCGAAGAACGAAGCGGCGACGAGGCCGCGTGGCAGCTTCCACGGGGGCTGTTCCCATCCGTGGCCGTTGCGTTGAACGAAGGGGGAGGCCTAACCGAACTCGAAATGGGACTCACGGACGACGATCACAAGCAGATCGCGGAGGGCGCCGCTGATGCTAAGGAGAATGATGAAGCCGGGCCCACCGGTCACGTCCGAAAACGCGCGGCGGACTGGATCCTTCTCGGTGCGATTCCTCAATTACCCAGTGGGGAACATTCGAACGTTCTTGAGAACGCCGGCCGTGCTGGCAGCTTGGAAGCCCAGTGGTCCTGGTGGATCACAAGGTCCATCACAGAAGTGATGAGGGTGCGAAACAGTAGCAGCAGCCATTACAACTTACGACCCACCATCGCGGCTACCTTGACGAAGACGTCGACGACGGAAGCCGACCCCGTCGTCCCCAGCAAGGACCGCCCGTCTCTGCTTGCGGCGGCGGGGAGGCCACGTGACCCCAATGTGCCGCCGCCATGCTCATCATCGTCACCGCCACATCAGCACGACTCGTCGTCGTCAACGAGTGCGGAGGGAGGAAAGCTGTGCGACGGCGAAGACGGACGATGGGGCGGTCGGGACCCTCCATCAGGTGCGTTAAGGCATCCGCTGGCCGGCGGTGTGCGTGTTGCAGCAAGAGACCTCGGGGGCTTACACTCTGAACGCTCTCCGAGAAGTCCATCACCTTCCCCTGACTCCTCCTCCGCTTCTAGCGAATGCAGCCGCCCGACCGCTGCCCGTGAGCTGGATGTCGGGGGGCTTCGCCCCAGTTCGGAAGGGTACGTCGACGACGACGCATCATCATCGCCGATCCGCGCTCAAGAGGAGGAGGCGGAGCGCGAGCGACAACGACTGCTTCACCGAGCACGGCTGCAACAGCGTTTGCTGACCGCTCAGCGTGGGCGCCGCGGGGAACGAGAGGTGACCGTCAGTCAGTGCGCAGCCGATGAGCGCTCCTCGTCGGGTCAGCGGCACATCGAAGAGGGCGAAGGCCCGCCCTCTACGGGCGGTGGGCGGCAAGGCCGTGGTACCGGTACCGAAGCCTGGTGGGAGAGTGTTTTCGCGGCACGCCGCGCAGAGGCATCAGCGGTGCGCCAAGAAGATGCGGACGACGAGGTGCGGCGGGACCAAAGGGCAAATGACGACGATGACCATCGAACGGGGGCGCACGACAACGACAACGGCAAAGCTGGTGGTGTCGAAGGTGACGACGAGGCGTGCGAACGGTCACGGCACCAAAGGCCATCCGTGAAGCGCCTCAGCAAAGCCGAAATGTGGGACGCAGATTCAGATGAAGACGGGAAAAATGCACAACCGCCGCGGCCGTCGACGACGTCATTTTCCGCAGGACGGCCATCGTCCGCTGCCCCTTCGTCTCGACGAGCCACGGCCATGCTGTTGACCTTGTCGCCGGAGAGTATCGTTCAAGCGAGCATTATGGCCCAAGCCGACCCGAGGGCCCCACGGGAAACGGCGGCGGCGCGCCAAGAGCAAACGGTCGCGTCTCCTCCCTCAAGTAGCCATCCATCCACGACGGGAACGAACGACATCGGAGCGCATCATGGGAATGGCGCCGCGCCTGCCTGGTCGCCGCTCGCCGGCGGAAGTGGCACCTCGCCACCTCCTCTGTCAGTCACCTCGCCCGTGACGCAGCAACAGCGGCCGCCATTACACCCGTCCTCCACGTCCGCAAGCCGGTCGGCGCCGAGACGTGGGGGGTCGCCGGTGGCCGCGCCGCAGCGACACGCCCCGTCGAAGGATCGTTCGGAATCTGCCCCAAGGGGCTCGTCACTACTCAGACAGGAAGAGAGGGAGAGGGACGGGGACGACGACGACGATGACGTCGCCTCGGCGTCCGTTGCGAAAGTCGTGGACTCATTGCGCGAATTGGTTTTCAGCGGTACCACGCGAGAGAATTTTTGGAATGGAGAAGAGAACAGCGAATGCCGACGAACCAAACCACCGCTTTCAACGGCAGGGACTGAACCGCCGCCGCCGTTGGTTGACTCTCAGAGGCCGTTTCAAACGACCGACCCGACTGCCGCTGCCCTTTACGGCCAATTGGACGCTGCGCTCGCCGCGCGTCAACGAGCGTGGCTTGAATTGCGCTGCACACTCGAACAGGAGTCGATTCCGCCTTCTGCCTCGAGCACTTAGCACGAGCGACTCCCCGC
>ERZ1292633.3090-Hain-H41-02um-R1-3090-length-16497-cov-7_pt1 | contig 16497 bp, 14 predicted proteins | sample MGYA00564406_ERZ1292633 | MGnify/ENA primary metagenome ERZ1292633 (study PRJEB36523, sample SAMEA6512639) | groundwater metagenome | collected 2019-01-08 | study: AquaDiva: Metagenomics assemblies of 32 groundwater samples | reverse complement strand
TCCGGCGCGGTCGGTGTGAGACTCGCGGTTGCCCACTCGATCGAACGTGGTCGATCAGGCCGGACGGCAATACAGTTATGACGAGCATAATCGCCTCAAGCAAATCAAGAACGCATCCAATGTTGTGCTCGCAAACTACACCTACGATGCGCTGGGTCGGCGGGTCACCTTTAACGATCCGGTTGTAGTTGCAACGACCCGGTACTACTACGATGGCCAGAGCGTCATCGAGGAACGCAACGCAGGCGATGTCCGAGTTCGATACCACATCAATGGGAACCAGTACATTGATGAACACGTTGCAACATTTACGCAGGCGACGAGTGCATTCACCTACTATCTGACCAACGCGAATTACTCCATTGCCGGTTCGGGTAACCCCGATGGCTCGGTGATTGAGCGACTGGATTACTCGTCCACGGGCGACTTTGCAGGAGGTGGTCCGGGGGCACTGGCGTTCTACCACGACGCCGACGGCGACCTTGATTTGGACCTCCGCGACTTCGCCAATTTCCAGAACTGCTTCGACCCCACTCCGCCGGTTACACCTGCTTGCGCGACGGTTCACGACTTCGACATCAGCGACGCTTCCGACGGCGACATCGACCTAGCTGACTACGCTCGGTGGTCGCAGTGTTCACGCGGGCCGTTTGTGACGCCGGACCAAGCCTGCGGCATTCCTACGAATACAGCGGGCCTCCCGGTGTCGGGTGCGTTCACCCTGCATGGGCGACCGGCGGACATTCTCTCCGACGGCCACGCGCTATTAGACTTCCGTGCCCGAGTCTATCTACCGCAATTGGGCCGCTGGTTGCAACGCGACCCGGTCGCATATAACGACGGATTCAATCTCTACGAACCATTTCGCGGTAATCCGATGAGTAACCTAGACCCGCTGGGCGAGGGATTTCTGACCTGGTGGTTCAATAACGATTATCAGCAGAGCGACGCCGATTTCGTGAGGGGCTTCTTCGCAGGGGCGGCCACGGCGAGCGGAAACGTGGCCATCGGAGCAGCGAAGGGCGCGAGAGAGCTCGCCTATACGGCGGTGGACATTGTGGTGGCGCCCGTGGACATCGCCAGTACGTTGATCTTCAACGAGCCGCTGGGTAGGCCGTTGTCCCAGGTCGGACAGGCAGCAACAAATCCTGACAGCCTCGGACGATTGATCGCAACGACCGGATCGAGAAACGTCCTGAACGCAGTCACCGCGGGCGGCTTTAACGTCGTCGAGGGTACCGTCATCTACGTTCAGACCGGCGACGCGGAAGCCTTGTCGCAAAACGTGGGCGGACAGGGATTGCTCACGTTGGCGACGGTCGGTGCTGTACAGGCGGCCCCCGGAATTGGAAGCACGACGACGGACGCAGTCCGTGTTCGCGTATTGGGCAATATCGCTGAAAGCCAAGCCGCAAGGGCAGCGAGCAGGTTCGAGGTCTTTGCCGCACAGGAGGCTGCTCTGCCCGCACTCACGGCGCGGGGAGGCGCCCTGCCGGTTCGTATCGGACAAGCCGGTGTCGTCGAGAGCGCGCTTGCCTTCGAGCGAGCGGGCTTTGTCCTGGTAGGTCGAGAAATTACGATGCAGACGACAGCGGCACGTACTCGTTTGGATTTGCTCGTGGAAGCACCGCGGGCTGGTGGCATCGTTCCGGGGACCACTGTCCGAATGGGTCCGCTGCAACAATTCTTCGTTGAAGTCAAGACTGGGTCTGGGCGAGTTTCGGCGAATCAACAGGCTGCATTCCGGTTGATTCGTACGCAAGGTGGAATCCCAATGGGACTCAGGGCGGAATTAGCTGGTCTGGAAGTCGGTGAGCAGAGCGGCGCTTTTGAAGTGTTCATAATCAGGAGGTAGATACCGTATGCGGTCTGGCGTGGGAACTTATCGAGAAGTCTATCGCATGATCCAGGAAGCGTTGTGCGCCAAGGAAATGCGAAGACATTCGATCGGAGTCTTCTCACGGAGTATTACGAATGACGCGACAGGTGTCGTTCGCTTGAACACGGCCACCAAGTACGGGTTTAGCATCAATCCCATCATCGGGGTTCAATACCTACCACTGGAAAACCTGCTGGCGGAACTCAAGGAACGTGAGTTCCATCCTACCAAGTGTGGTGACACGATCGCCCGCCCCATCGGCTACCTGGGACCGGCGCACATGTTTTGGGAGTGGAAGTTCGAAGAAGGCCGGGACAACGCCGCCACGGTGGGCGAGATGGTCGGGGAGATCACCACCGTAGGCTTTCGGTACATGGAGGACAACTGTACCTTGGAAAAGATATGCGAGCGCATCACCATGGATCATCATGTCATAATGAACTCCGAGGTGTATAGTCTCCCCGTCGGCTACATGATGCTTGGCCGCTTCGACGATGCGGAAAAAGTCGTGCGCGACCACTTGGCAAAGATCGCCGCCCACAAGCCGCCTACCATCGAGGAGCATGAAGCCCGGCAGGGCGAGAAGCTGAGTGCCCGCGCATTGGAATTCTTAGAGAAGACAAAGGATCAGCCGATCCCGGCGCATGAGAACTATCGCCGGTTTGCGGAGCGGTTCTTCCGTAGGCTGGACGAGGAACGCAGCCGCGTTTGTGTATAGGGGACAACGAAAGGCAGTGAAAAACTCCTGGAATGTCAACGGAAACGCTATCTGTGGAGGTCTGAAATGAGATTGACTCCTTTACTTTTTGTCGGGACGGTGGTTTTTTGCAGGGGTACGCCAGCCAACGGACAGCAAGGAAGGCCGACGGAGAAAGAGGCTACGACTGCGCAGGTTGTTGAACCGATGACGCTGACACTGCAAAAAGCAAAGGACCCGGTTACCCTTCACTTCGAGCTTGAAATGGGCGGGAAGGTGCTGGGTTTTGGCATTGCGTCACTGACGCCCGCCGACAGAAATGGCAACGGTGGGTATCGCTACCGATTTGAGTCGGCCATTATTTTACCCAATGGCCAGCGGATGGAAGCAGAGGCGTCCGCACGATTGACGGATACGTTTGAACCGCTGGAAGTGGAATTCCGCCGTGAGGTGACTTCACCGGATGGAAAGCGTCAGTCGACGGTCGAACGCGCAGAGCTTTGGGACAAGGAAATTTTGCTTACGCGAGAAGCTGACGCCGATCCTCCGACACGTCGAAGTGTCCCGAAGCCGGAGTCCCCTTTCGTTTTCGGCGTTGAATTCTTCGTGCAACGCGTTGATTTGAAGCGGTTTCCGGTGTTTGTCATCCGGGAGTTTGATTTCCAAAAAGGGAGTATTGTGGCCCAACATTTCAAGACTGAGTCCGATTCACGAGGGATTCGGCGGTTGGTTTCGGGCGAGGATGACGGTAGCGTCGGCTACGTGTTCGAGATTGATGCGAAGGGAGAGCTTGTCTCGTGGACCGAGCCTCCTTTGCCCGTCGTCTCCAAGCGCTGTTCACGCGAACGGTATGAAGAGTTGCGCAAGTCGATAGGGCGGTGAGCGCGTCCACGACGGTATACGGTGTGCGGAGGGACGGTCAATGAAACGAACGCTGGTCGCATTAACGCTGCTGGGCATCGTGGCGCCAGCGAACGCGGGCGGGGTGTTTGAGTTGGTGCCCGCCGAGCCGGGACCGTACCTGGCAGGACAAACCGTTGCGGTCGAGGTGTGGCTGCACAACGAGGAGACGTTCGCCATCGACCTACGACTCGTGGCCTTGGACGTTCAGGGGTTGCGACAGCGGCTGTTCGCGGGCGGCGACTTTCAGACGAGCGGCGGCGTGACGGTCAACCACGTTGCGAAGTTCAGCGGCGATTCTTGGACGGCCATCGACCAGGGATTGGGAGGCCCGGTGTACGCCTTGCAGCCCTGCGCCCTGAACGCCGGAACCACGCTCTACGCGGGAGGCAAAGTATGGGGAGTAAGCGACTGGGAGGCAACCGTTAACCGCCTGGAGGCGGGATGGTGGACGGAGATCGGACGATCCCCCGAAGGCAGTGTCCGCTCGTTGTTTTGCTGGGATAACGGTGCATCGGGGAATCGGCTTGTTGCCGGGGGCTACATCTGGACGATGAACGGCGCTGCGGCCTATGGCATTGCCCAATGGGACGGAAGTGATTGGACTCCGCTTCAAAACCTCGACTCAGGCGTGCGCGACATGGTCGTGTTTAATGACGGCACGGGTCCGGCCCTTTTCGCTGTGGGTACCTTTCCTCAGACGATGCCACCCGATCCGATTGCTCTTCGACGTGTGGGAAAATGGACGGGAACCACCTGGGCGCCTCTCGGCGGCGGCGTCATGGACGGCTACCGCGAATGGGCGGTCAACGCCTTGGCGGTCTTCAACGATGGAACCGGATCGGCATTGTACGCGGCGGGTGATTTTCGAGACATTTACCTTCCCGAAACGAACGGCTTGATGCAGGTCAACAACATCGCCAAGTGGGATGGAAGCGCGTGGTCCGCCGTCGGCAACGGAACCACGCCAAATACCGCAGCGCCGATCTTCGACTTGGTTGTGTACAACGACGGGACCGGACCAGCGTTGTACGCAGGTGGAGATTTCACCTCGGCTGGCGGAGTCCCGGTCAACGACATTGCTCGATGGAATGGCGCATCGTGGTCGGGTGTCGGCGGCGGTGTCACCGGCGACGCGGACGCCGCCGTCAATGCACTTACCGTGCTCGATGATGGTTCGGGACCGGCGCTCTACGCCGGAGGTTGGTTCACGAATGCTGGCGGCGTCCCCGTATCGAACGTTGCCAAGTGGAACGGAACGAATTGGTCGGCCATTGGCGCAGGTTTCGATGACACGGTCCGTGCCCTTGCCGTCCATGAAGCCAACGGCGATCCCAACTTGGTTATCGAGGGGAACTTCCAGTTTGATTTTAGCACCTTGTCCGATGGCGGTGCGCAGTATGCGTTGTTTCCTGAGCTTCCCGGCCCGCTGCTGCTGTACGTCGGCCTTGGCCCGATTCAAGGCAGTATGCTTCACGTGCCCGCCGGTGGATCACTACGGCTCGGCCAGATGGAGGTTGTCACGCCCAGCGTTCCTGGAGCGTACAAACTGGACGTGGCTAGCCCCTACGCCCCTCGTGGAGGCTCGATCATCTCGTTCGGCTTCGGCGGTCCTAATGATCCGTACACGGATTGGCTGCCCGAATCGGGCGACCTGACCGGCGATCCCATCCCGTTCAGCGTTCAGACTGGCCCCCCAAACAACATCCCAGCCGTCTCGACCTGGGGCATGATCGTACTGACGTTATTGGTGCTTGTGGCGGCAACGTTCGTACTCACACAACGACGGCAGCCGACCACGGCGAGGGTAAACTGAGCGCCACTTCACTAGAACAACGGCAGTCGGCGTCAGCGGTCGATCTCGAACGAGAGATGCCGCCCAGGCAGTTCGATCCAGACTCCCGGCGGCGTTTCCACCTCCAACATCCCCAAACTGGATCGTTGATGATCTTCGGAGTGCGGATGTTTTTCGATAGAGGCGCGACGTTAGCGATCCTGTCATTTCCCACGCGACTATCTCCACCGCCACCTTTGTTTTTCTACAAAGTGCCATAACTTGACACTTTCCAGCGCATCCTTATGATTTGAAGAAATCGGGAATCCGACCCGGATTCTGGGCGAGGATTCCCAGCGTTCTTGAAACGGGCCTCCGCGGCCCACGTCCGGGGCACTCCACACACCGCCTCGGATGAGTGAACCAACAAAAGGGAGGGTTTGCGATGTTGAAGGTTTTCATTCGGGCTTGGGATGCGCGCTTGTCGGGAAGTAACGATCCTGGATCGCAGGAGCGACCGAAATGCGGGAGAGGAGGCGCGTCGTGTCGGCCAACTTGATCGGCTTCGGAGCGGATCTGCAACAGAAACTTGACGCGATGGAACCCAAGCTGCGGAAGGCGCGATGGGCCGGTGAAGTAGGCGTGGCACTCTATCGGATCGCACAAAGGCTGGATCGGTCGAGCATCAAGGGCAGTCGCAGTCGAAGCACCCGTGCCGACGATCGAGCCGAGTGCAAGTTGATGGAAGAAGCCCAACGCGAAGTGAAGAAGCTCGGCAAGGGAATCAAGGTGGTTCGGAATCCCGATCCGCGATGCTGGCCGTTGGTGGTCGTGTTTCCGGGGGACGTTCCCAAGGGCAGCGGACCGGAAGCGGCATTCGAGAAAGGCGTTGCGGTTCCTCCAGGACCATGAGGGGGAACCCGGAAAGCTGTTCGATATGAAGCAAGACGATTTGAAGCGATTCGCTGACGATCTGGGGGAGCACACCGGCCATAATGTTTGCCTGGAACTCGATCCCGCCCTCGATGGTCTGCACGTTCTGACCATTGACGGGGTTGATTTCTACTTCTACGCCGACGGCTCCGGCTATGACGGTTGGGGGAAACGGCTTTCGGAGGATGGTGCCTGATGCGCCGCGTTCCGTTCCAGGCCGTCAGCGTGCATCGACGGTGCCAGACTATGGCACTCTCTCTCAGGTTCGCTGAATGATCGAGCCGGAACAACGGGTCGATCTCCCTGCGGTCTTTGATTCCGACAAGGCTCGCTTGATCCTGATTTCAGTTTCGCCCCCGAACACGGGGGCAATCCCCACCACCAATGTCTTTCGGGGCCGATGGTCGCAAAGCGTCAACGTCTTTTCCCCGACATCTTGACCGCCCTTCCAAGAGGTGTAGGAACGCATTAGATCGGCTCTGGCCGTATGGAGCGCTCCACCCTTGGGATTCCCCCAGGTCGGATGGAGAATCGGCAAAGCGCCCTCCGAACGATCCGATAATCCATTGGATAATAACGGATTATCGGAATGTCCCATCCTTGGATCGACTTGATCCGATAACCGTGAGTCATTAGAATATAAGGGGATAGGAGGAAGTCCTTCCCTTCGGGCCGCGTGTCCATGATCGGCTCGACTCGGGTTGTCGAATAGCCCAAGCCGGACATTCATCCGGGCTACCAACGCTGAATCATTCGGGTGCGTGAGAAGCCGGGCTATCGGTGCGCGCAGCGGGAAGGGGGCAAGCGGAAGGAGATGATGGTTACTCAGTGGAGGGTTGGGTTGATGAACGAATTCCCGGTGTTCATGTACGGTCTCGCGGATGGAATGTGTGTCCCGACCGCACTCTTGAATTGCCTTACCGCCATCTTCGATCCGTTCCGGCTCCCCCCGACGGCGGTGCGAACGATCTATCGTCATTCGCTCGACGATTCTCAGGCCCGTCTTACTTCTAATGAGGCGATCGAGCAGATCGCCAACGAGATTGATCGTTTGGGCTGCAAAGGGTCACAACGTGGCACCCGATTCCAATGCACAGCGGAATATCTTGCCGCGCGACAGGTAACGCTCGAAAAGAACGGTCCCATCGCCAACGCGATAGGTCGGGAGGGTACGGCCATGCTTCTTCTCTGCTGGCCGCGATCCGTGATGCACGCCGTGGCATTGCTTGGACTCGATGATCGGTACGCCTACTTCTTCGATAGTAAGCTGCGAACCCATTATCGTCCCAAGAACGGATTGACCTTTCTGCACACACCCGGATTCGTCCGGGGACCGAACCTCAAGGTCGATATCGACCACCTCGAATCGGATGACCCAACCCGCTTCTATGCTCTCGGCCCGGTCAAGGAACGTCAGGCGGTGATCTTTCAACCCTAGGATGCCCAAGGGGAAGTCCCGAAAGAGCCAGGACGGGGCTGGGGACTTTCCCTTGATCGGTCAAGGATGAGTGTCAGGCAATGGCACTTTTATTAGATATAAATTCTATTATATCAAGTAAAGTTGTGCATACCGTTATATTGGAGACCCCCCGTGGAATTTGAGAGACTTTCAGAGGCACCTTTGACCGAACTTCTTCGGCGTTGCGACACGATCACCGAAGACGAATCCCCGGAAACACGCATCCTTCTTCAAGCGTACCGAAACGTCCTCCTTTGTCACGAAAGCCCGAACACGCGAAACGCATATCGCAGGGACCTTGATTGGTTCATTGGCTTGTACTGCGAATATCACGACCGGGGAGAGATGGACGTGTTGCTCAGCCTTCATCGGCTCGTGACACGATCCAAGGCAATCTGGTATCGGGACACCATGCGATCGGTCACGGGAGCCTGGGGAAAGCCCTTGGCCGATGCGACAATCTCAAGGCGCTTGGCCGTGATGTCCACGGTGTTTCGGGAATTTCACCGATCGGGATTGATCCAAAGTAACCCCTTCAAGGGATTGACGGTCGGGTATCGGTGTGATCCGACACCGGCCCTGAGTAATGAGGACCGACAGAAATTGGTTCGAGCGCCCGATTATCTGAACGCCGAAACGATTGATGATCGGCAACGCTTGCTCCGGGATCGTATCCTACTGATTCTCTTGTTCGTCCACGGAATCCGTCGTGAAGAAGCCCGATTGGTCAAGGCTTCGGATATCGGGGAGAGTCAGGGACATCCTGTGCTATCGGTCCGACAAAAGGGTGGGAACACGATCCTGCACCGCCTTCATCCCAAGTTGGCGGAATACATCGAACTGTACCGATCGGAATTCATGCCGGACCCGGATGGCTATCTCTTCACCGGCCTATCCAACAACGGAACGGGAAGCCCGGACAAACCGATTTCTCCGCAGGCCGTGAATTGGATCGTCAAGAATTACGCGAAGAAGGCTGGGATTACGCAACGAATCTCCCCGCACGTCGCCAGGGCGACGGTCATCACTCTTGCCCTTCAGGGCGGAGCACCCTTGCAGGTCGTCAGCCATGCAATCGGGCACGCTTCGATCGAGACCACCGCACGCTATGATCGGAGCCGCAACCGGATGGATCAGGCAGTGATGCTCTTTCAGGATTGCGAACTATGAATTGGGCAGGGCGGTACGGATTCGGAGATTCGGAGATTCGGAAATGATCCCCCCTATGGAAATGATCCCAATTGATTTGCCCAGGCTCTCTCTCGAATGGAATTTTTTCCCGAAGGAAGAATCTCCGAATCTCCGAATCTCCGAAAGTGGTGGGACACTCATCGAAAAGGCAAACCGAAACCCAATCGAGCAGGCGCAAGGAAGGGGCCGTCGAAGAAAGCGAGGACCTTCTCCGACGGCCCCGCGATGAAACCGGATTCAACTACAACGCGATTCGGAAATCGTCGAGTCCTATGACTTTCGGCTCAACGACTTCTTCCGGCAGTTTCATCACACCGATGCCGCTCTCCGGTGTATGTCCATTGGGTGACCATTTCAACACGGCAACATCCGGCGGCATCTCACCATCAACGTCGAAGCGATACCGCTTTTTGTTCGTGTAGTTGTCGGTCTCAATCCTGAGAACGGCAGTGACATTCTCGTCAATAGGCAGAGGTCGATCCTTAAAGGCACCAAGGTGCCGTCCCATCGCCACCGAAGCCCCCCTGGGACCACGGGACACGATGGTGGGGAACAGGTCATGGGCACGGGCGAGATCAACCACCTCACGGGCTTCCAGCCATTGGCCATGTCGCGACATCTTGCACGCCGCAAGCACAAGATTGACCATTTCCACTGTATCGTCGGCCATCATGAGTTCGGCCTCATCCCAATTGGCGAGGAAGCCGTCCACGCCGTTGAAGACCAAGATGCTGCCGATGATCGGGGACCAGTCTCCGAAGCGAGTGGGGCGTGTCTCGACCATCGGTCTACCCGCCTCCACCCATCGGGTCACCATGCCGACCAGCTCTTCGAGAATCGCCCACCGATTCTCCAGGACGAACCCCTCAAGATTCGATCGCTTGAACACGCGTCGATCCGCCGGGCCCTCCCAGTAGAGGTGGATGGGTACACAACGACTCACCAAATCGCGTGAAAGCACGCCGTCGTTGACTGACATTGCAAACAACACTGAATTGGACATATTGATGGAATCATTCGCGCCCAATAGCCGGAAGTTCAACACGGCGCCTGTCACCGAACGGTCCAGGACCGAACTCTCTATGACCGTTGCATCGACGTTGTCGATAAGAATCATGTTGTCGCCGAGCTTTACTCGGGTCGCCAACTGCTTCTCGAATTCAGCGCCGTCGGACGTGTATGTGATCGGATAAGGCGGATGTCCGTCAACGAGGATGGCAATGAGGCTCGCCAAAAGCGTCTTGCCCAAGCAGGGCTGATTGCCGTTAATGACGATGGCTGGATGCTTCCCGATGAACCGCTGCATAAGCACCGCGGTCAAGAGAATGCCCAGAAAATTGGGCAGATCCGCTTTCTTATCACGCCAAGCGAAGTCTTCGCAAATCAGATCGAGGTAGGGGGTGCCGATCGCGGGCTGAATCACGGGACCCGCGTAGAAGAAACCCGTCGGCTCGTGGTAGCCGGGGGGAATCAGTTGGAAGTCATGGTCGAAGATCGGAATGCGGCTGTAATGAGCGAGCCTCGGCAACCGCCCACGCTTGGCGGGTGCGTGAAGAAGACGACGGAAAAGGCCGTAGGGAGGCGTCTGAAACACCAACTCGGTTTCCTCACTCGCCTTGTCGGCTTTGACCCGCTGGGTGAATTCCACGAAACCATCCAACGCACCGCCGAATTGATCGACGTCCTTGATCGGGAAGGCATCGTCCAGATCAGCGAACCAAATCTCGCTTCCGCGAAGGAAGAAACGCCTCGTCGCTGCCAGCACGTCCGCCAACAGTCTTGTTCGCACCGTCAGCGGCATCTGCCTTCGCAGTTGCAGGACCTTCAATCGACCGAGGTCGATGATTTCATCTTCGTCGTCATGAGCGGCGGCCGGTTTGCAGGGGACCGCCTTGTCCAGGACTTCGCTTTGAAGTTGTTCAGCGGTCTTTCCGTCCGCGAACCAGTCGGCCACGTCGAAGCCAGAGGGGGATCCTTCCGGCCACGATGCGATTGACACCTTGACTCCCGCCAGTGCAAGTGAATAGGCAGCCGTTTGGGCACCCTCACGGCCTGGATCATCGCAATCGTACAGGCCGACGACCGACTCGACGCCGAGTTCGGCGATCTGCTGGGACCATTCCCGCTTCCAAGTTCCGGCTCCGCCGGTTCCCGTGATCGCCACGAAGCCGTGTTCGTAAAGGATCATGCAATCCCGTTCACCTTCGGCCACAATGACCACCTTCGTGCCCTTCGGAATCTGGTCGAGCGGGAACAAACACGTTTTCATGCCGCGATAGAGCGGCAATATCTTTCGGTCACTCCCTTTGCGATAGCACCTTACCGCGAGAAGCGATCGGTCTGTACCCCTGACGGGAATCCACAGTCGTTCATCACGGAACACCTGATCCGGTTGGCCTTTGTAAAAGCCCAAGCCGAATCGTTCGGCAGTCGCCCATCCGAGACCGAAGTTATCGCGTAGCCCCTCATCAACGTTGGGGTGTGATCGAAGCTCGTCCTGAGCGATCGTGAGCCACGTCTCCGCCTCATCCCACGGAACCCCGCTATCGTCCGGCTCTGCCGTACCATCTGCACCGCTCGATGCCTCCTTGATGAGCGCCTTGGTCGGTTCGCTTGCCGTTGGCCCCTCAGGATTTCCACTGATCTGAGCCAACGCCCATTCCATCGCCTGTGCTTCATTCAATCCTTGCCGACGCATGATTACATCGATCGCGTCACCATGCTCACCGCATCCGTGGCAGTGGAATCGGCCCGATCGGATGTTGACCCCACACGACGGATCACCATCGGCATGACTCGGCAAGGGACACTTTTCCGTTCGCCATTCCCGGTTGTCATCCTCTGGTATGCTGATTCCCAACAACCGCCACACGTTTCGTGCATTCACCTTTCGCCCAAACTCACTTCTCGTCATCGGAGACCTCCAAATGCTTGACCTCGACGGAATCTAGCACTCCGTCGTGAGTCGAAAACCAATTTTTCGACCCTTCTTGTCTGTCTAACGAAAGGATTTTGGGAATCCCGGAATGCAGGGGCGGATCGGTAAAAGGGGCAGGTTTCCGTTGAGTCGCCGTCTCATTGGACGGCGAGGGGCTTTTCACTAAGACCCAAGAGAATTTCGACGGGATGCCCCTTCCCGATTGCCGCGAAGCGATAGGTACCGCTCAGGCACCGCGTCTCTATGGGTCGGATGGACTCCAATGAGTCCGTGCTCTTCGCGGGTTGCCCGGCTACGCGGCGTCGGCCTGAAGCCAAACCGGAAGCGTGCCTGTTATTAGGATACGTTTAATTTCCTCATTGATTCCACTTACGATGTCCGGCGCGGCGATCCCCTTTAATGCAAAAAGGCGCTGCAATGTCTCCAAGAGGGGTTCGACACTCGTCGCATAGTCCGGACTTGCCGCACACGCTGCAAGCAGAGTGTCCATTGGTTGTAAACTCCTCGCCGCAGCCTCGACCAAGTGCGCCTGTGGGCGAACCGGATCAAGTTCGCCAAAAGCATACCCAACTCGCCCACTTCGCAGTTGAATGTTCACCGCGTATTGATATTCTGAACGGTTGAGGTTCCGCTCCACCGTGAATTCGTGCTCGTACCAGCTACCGGACACGGTGGCAAGCTTCGTTGTGGGGTGTCTTGCCTTCGAGATCGTGCGAAGTACCTCATCCACCGTGCGAAACGGTTCGAGTTGCCAAACGAACTCGACTGCCTCGAAAACGCGACGACAATTACGTATGTAACGATCACTACACTTGGTGATCCTCCGAAGATAGCGGCTCCAGCGGGACCCCGGCGTACCGCCTCTAACGCCCTTCTTGTGAACCCATTCCAGGCGCTGAAGCAGATAACCAAGACGATAATGTAAAAGAACCGCGTTGTTGTCAGTGTTACGGAGGACGCGGATGCAGCGACTCACGGAGTTGCGTAATGCCCGTTCGGATGTGCGAAGAATACTCTTGACTTCCCGCTGCCTTTCGCGGACCTTTCGCTTCGGTATCCCAGGGGCGGACCGGATCGGTCCTGGCTGCTCCCACTCCGCCAATTCCAGCGTTTCCCCCCGCTGTGCTTTTGTTCCAGGTTCCCACATGCTCCGCTTAAGCAAAAGAGCGACCTTCTTGTCGTGCCACGCCTGCCCCTCATCAGCATACTTGAGTTTCCAAAGAGCGTCGAGTTCCATGCGTTGAAGAATGAGTTGAAGGGCGGCGTCAAGCGTAATGCCCTCCCGTAAAGCGACGTACTGCCAGTAGTCACCAGAGACTCCACAATCGCACTTGAACCAAGATTCCTGCCTCCAAAGAATACACGTATGGGGATCGCTTGCTGCATGTCCTTTCGGACACGGGGCCGCGATGCGGTTGAATGGGTCCCCGACTGGGGCCAGAAGCCCCTCGGGCGTGAGGTACGCCCGAACGGCCTTGTGTCCACCATGAGGTATCTTGTATTTCTCGGAGTCGGGCGCAGTGTCGGTCATCGTTTGAGTCCTCCAGCAAGTGTTTCAAGTTGTGAAAAGTTGGTCAACGCGGAATGCGCCTTCCGCCATGAACAACTTGAACAACGACAACATCGCAATGGGCAGCCGTTAATCGGATAACTCATGATGGTTCATGTCAGCCAACATGCCCGAAGCCATTGCTCAACGTCTGAGCGCCGATAACGAATCGTGGCATTCCGAGCCGCCCCAAAGCGAATCGGACGAATTCGGGCGGCGTCCAAGTGGCGACGGATGGTGACTCGGCTCAAGCGCGTCCGATCGGCAATCCACTTGACCGAGACGAGTTCGTCCTCCTCAAAGGCAACTCTTCCGGCAGGCTCCCTGGGGTACGACTCGTGTCCCGGCTCGTGTAGCTTCCTGTCGTCTGGCATCATGATCGTTTCCCGTTTGCGTCGTTCAGGGATCGACGCAACCTCTCGGTCAAGTTCGGACGTCCTATTTACATAACGATCATCTTGGCCGACCCCCTCCTTCTTCTTACGAAACGAAGCACGATTGTGCAAAAGTGACCAGGTGTGCAACGTGGTTAACTTTCGATTATGGGTACGTCTGGTAACGCGATGTGGGTCCGTCTATGGCTTCTCGCCGAAGTAATGGCGTTCTATCGCCGCGCACGCTCCGGCGACGACGCGAGGGTTTCGCTTGACGTAATGGTCGGACATTCCGCTCCGATGACCGGCGAGGACCTTAGCGTGTTTTTCCTCGACGCCGTCCGCGTTGAACGCGGCCGAGTAGGCACCGTCTCGAATATGGGCAAATTGGACGCTCTTCGGAAGGCCGATTGCGTCGCGGCGTCGCGTAAAGTTCCGGCTGATATGGTTGTCGCCGAACGGTGCTCCGCTTCGTGAAACAAATACGTACTCGGAGTGGTGCGGATGCGCGGCTTGATACTCCCGAATCGCTTCGACTGTTCGACGCCAGAGCACTGCAACCCGAAGCACGCCGGTTTTCCCGCGATCCATCACGAGCGCTCCCTCATCGAGGTTAATGTCGGCTTTCTTCACTGCGGCCACTTCGCTCGGATACATGGCCCCGTTGAGCGCCAGAAGAAAGATCGCCTTCCACTTGGGTTCGTCCTCGACCGCCTCAAGGAGCTTACGGTAATGCTCGACAGCGATGGGTTCAGATTTGACCGATGCCTTCTCCGGTGGCGTGAGCATCGCACAGAGTCCCAGGACCCGCTGCAATTGCTCCTGATCCTTGCCGCGCTTCATGGCGTAGCGAAGCACCGTCTTTGGGCATGTGAACCTATGGAACACGTACGTCGGCGATTTGCCCTTGTTGTACGCCTTGAACACCAAATCGTGATAGTGGCTGATCACATCGGCGGTGATCTCTCGCACCGTTTTCACCCCGACGCATTTCACGAACTCCTCCCACATACGCCGCATCTTTCGCTTCCAATGGGGCGACATCTTGAGTTCCCGGTTGAAGTAAAGCTCACCGGCGTCCTTGAGCGGCAACGATGGAACGGGCGGTTTCAACTGCTCGAACCACGCAAGCTGTTCGATGTCGAGTTCGAGAGCCGCCTTGCGGCAATCGGCGAGAATCAGGTCACGGATGAACTTGCGGTATCGGGCGACGTAGGTTTTCACGAGATGTTCGATCCGGCGATCCCGAAACTTCTCGTGGAATATCGAAACCCAAATCGAATCGCTTAGCGGTTCTTCCTTGACCTCCTTCTCCCAGGGTGTTCCAGCCTTTGACTGCTTCCATCGCTCGAACTTGGCGACGGCCTTCCGCTCGGATTCCAAGTCATCCTTGCGGACGGTGCCGAAGTAGGGTTCTGGCTTGCCGGTTGGATAGAGCCGCCACGCGGTTGCCCCACCGCGTGCATCCTTTTCGATGATGACCTTTCGGACCCCTTCGATGACCTCTTTCCACATGGTCACGTAGGGGGCTTGGGGCTTGCGACCGCGCTTCGCCATGACGAATTCCTTCCAGAATCCAGCCTGTTCATCGGCTGTATTCTAGAAAGAATTCTAGATAAAAATGCGATTCAGATCAAGAAAATGATTGGAGGCGGGGGGAATCGAACCCCCGTCCCGCGACAGCTTTTGGAATGCCTCTACGTGCGTAGTCGGTCGATTGTTTCTCGAAGCGATGAGCGCCGGCCGACAGGCTCTCGCCGCCCCAAGCCCGACTGTTGTCTCGTTGCGACGCGGTCAGGCGTCACGCCGCAACCAGCCCACTGGCAGCGCCGCGCGGAATAGTGGGCGTCTCCCGCGAGACGGGCTACCTGTTGTTAGGCAGCCATGGCATAAGTGTTGCCATGTAAAGTTTTCGCCAGGTGTTTTACGAGGCCTCCTGACCACCTCGGCACGCCACAGTTCCATCCACACGCCCGGTCGAATCCATTCGCCCCCTATCCACAGAGTTCAACTCCCCGACGGATCGGTCAGCTATGAAGTCTACGCATGTCGCCCTCGTAAATCAACTTGTAGCGAAGTGGGAGATCAGGCGGACTTGTTGGCGACTTCCGTCGGTGCCGCCGCCGTCCATCCCGTCCCGATCGGCCTTCAGGAAGTTTGGTTTCGGCCTGGGTCGCCTTTGTAACGCGCCTGTCGACCCTCGGTACCGTCTTCCCTTCCGCTCTCCGATCCCAGCGACGACAAAACTTCGCCAGCATCCACGACCGCCAACGACCGTCAAACCTGCTTTCCAACTGTCTCCCTCGTCCACCGCAGAGCAGCGTACCTAAACTTGCAGGGCCCGGAGAGGATCACCACGCCAAACTTTGGGAACGAAACTGAACACGGTGCGTCTAACGTGGAAGAAACCTAGTCGGAAGAGGGCTATACTCATCAGGAAGGAGATCAGTCATGCGATGCACTTCTCATGCTACGAAAAACCGATTGCTGTTTACGTCTCTACTCGGATTCTCTTCAGTTCTAACGATCGGGCGGTACGCTCCCGGCAACAGTATTCCCTGCGCGCCGCGTGACATCGAGCCCGACGGTCCATACCTGGCCTTTCCCGTTGAGGAGGGCGTGGGCTTCGCCGGTGTCGAACTTGGCGACCCGGCCGAGCGAGTCGAGGAAGTGCTCGGTGAAGCCGGTGGCGGGTGCGAGCACTCGCTGCGATACCCTGAAAGTTGTGTCAGCTTCTGTCTCTGCGGTGGCAAGGTCCGAGTGATCCACTTCCTCCCCGGATTCCGTGGGAGGCTCGTGACAA
>ERZ1292633.3089-Hain-H41-02um-R1-3089-length-16497-cov-9_pt1 | contig 16497 bp, 14 predicted proteins | sample MGYA00564406_ERZ1292633 | MGnify/ENA primary metagenome ERZ1292633 (study PRJEB36523, sample SAMEA6512639) | groundwater metagenome | collected 2019-01-08 | study: AquaDiva: Metagenomics assemblies of 32 groundwater samples | reverse complement strand
TACTTCTCTTTTGTTTCAATATCCAAACTCAAGAGAGCTTTTAATTTTTCTGCAAGATCATGTGCATCGTCTTCTTTGAAAAGAAACCTGTCGTTTATTTGTCCCTTGAGATTACGATTCGAAGTGAGGACAAGGCTCTCGCATGCCATTGTTTCAAAAATTGTCTTGTCATACATCCCGCTTGGACTCGCATTGATAACAACATCATGCAGTCCATAAATGTGAGGTGTTTTATTGTTGGGAATCCCTTTTTTAAAGGTGACATGGTTTCCTAAAGAATATTTTTGCACTTTTTCCTTCAGTGAGTCTAGGTAGGGAACGTCTTGAGGAAGGGGGTCTCCATAAAAATCAGCAGTAAATGAAACTCCTTCATTTTGCAGAAGGCTCAACGCTTTAATAATGAGATGGGGTTTCTTTGATGGAGAAATGCGCGCAAGAAATAAAATAGAATTCTGCTTCTTCGCAACTTCGTTGTCTTTTTTAAAGAGCTCCGTGTCGATGCCAACCGGCATCAAGACAGTTTTTTTTGATTGCGCGGTAAACGAATATTTCGACGTACAAAATATCTTATCGGAAAGCATCATCGCAATGCGAGTCAACAAATTGCCAGCATAATGATTTCGCCACATCGTTATTTTTTTTCCGAGGAGCTTCCATGGTATCCCCCCAAGGAGCACGTACTCCTGGTTCATGTGCACGAACACTGTATCATAATTTTTGCGCTCACGCCAAATGAGGCGGTAAAAACGAGTTATGTATCTTAACTTTTGCAATTGCTCCTCAAGGACTGGGCTCAATGTTTTATGTCCAAGACACGAACCAGCTGATTCGAGGTCAGACCTTTTCCGCAATTCTTTGTCGAGTGAAAACACGCGCACATTTGCAGGCAGGTGATACTCCCCAACCCCGAGCGCAATGACGGTCACTTGCTCTGCGTGCTTTGCAAACTCCTTGATCCATCCATGTAAAAAACCGAGGATATCGTCGTTTTGATCGACTTTTTGAGTAAGGATGAGAAGTTTCATAATTAAAAATTTGCAAGAAAAACCACTTTGACTGTTTCTACTTATTACTGATTGCAAGAAAAGCCTCAAGATCGACAGTATGGGGGCAAAGTACAACTTTTTTGCTTTTTATGCGAAAACTATTTTCTGAAGGTGTGAGAATAACAGAAGCAAGCTTTTCTGCAATACGGAGTTTCCAGTCTACAAATTTATGGCTATACCATAGCACAACTTTTTTCCCAAGAATGTGCCAGACGACACCTCCCATCACAACCCAAACTGGAGCCATGTGCACAAACACAGTATCGTAATTTTTACGTTCTCTCCAAATGTAGCGATAGAAGTTAAGTGCGTATTTCAAGCGTGATTGCCTTTTTTCTTTGCCCAAAGAAAATACGGAAACATTTTTGGGTATATTATGTTCATTTTCTTCAAGACAAATAATAGAAAGCTTCTCGCAGTAAGGAACAAAATCAAGGATTCTCCCGTGGAAATACCCAAACATCTCATCATTCTTGTCTATTTTTTCAGCTATCAATAGGATCTTCATATGATTATTATTTATTCCACCTTTTTAAATTTGGGATTCTCAAGCATATCATTATATACCCCCTGAAGAAGGTTCAGGTTCTTTCCACTTTTCATTAAAAGTTCTATATTCTTGTCACGAAGTGCGTCCAAAATATTCAAGCCGAGCTCATCACCCACTACTTCACGATATGCGTCATGGATTGCGGCAAAGTCTTTTATAAAACAGTGACCTCCCGCGCCCCTACCACCATCGTGAACAGGTTGCATGTGCGAGGAACCAATGCGTGGATCTTTGGTCATTGATTCAGCAATGACATCCCAATCGCATTCATACTTTTGAGCAAAATCGTAAAGCAAGTTCATGTAAAGAACCTTCCAGTATAGGAAATTATTTCCACCGTATTTTATAATTTCAGACTCATTAGAGCTGCAAACTTTTTCATAAGGAGCTTTTGGCAATATCTCCATTACCTCGTCTGCGGCTTTTAACCATTTCCCTTTATTCTCTGGAACACCAATAATATTTCTATCGGGATTGTCAACATCATACCGCGCAGAGACTTCACGTAAAAATTCTGGAGAATGAAGAATAATGACATCTGGGTTTTCTTTTTGAAGCGCCTTTGTTGTTCCTGGTAACAAAGTCGATTTTATTACTGCAATTTTTCCTTTCCCAACAGCCTGTAGCGCATCTCGCACGATACTGTCATCGAAACCCTCGGGGGTAGATGGTGTAGGAACTGCGATAAAAACGATGTCACATTGTCTAATTTTATCCTTGTTTTGAATATACGAAATCTCTTTACTATATCTGACAATATTATGACCTCGATCCTCAAAACTGTCAGCGTAATTTTTCCCAATCCATCCTTGCCCAATAAATCCTATTTTCATATTAGCTTCATATTAGCAGAAATATGCCTTTTTACGAGCATCCTCCCACGATTTTTTGTACCCTGCGAGATATTCTTCTTTTGTGGGGAGTTTCGGAAGTGTTGCAGTAAGGTTTACACCCCCTGAAATGACCCTTGCGATTGCACGCTCAAGCGCTTCCTTGTCGCCTACAGGCACCACAAGACCGTTCTCGCCATGAAGTACGACATAGCCCGCACATCCCACATCGGTCATCACCACAGGGCATTCTGAAGCGAGCGCTTCGATGGCGGTCATGCCATACCCCTCATAGTTTGAGGTAATGAGAAACATGTCCGCGGACTTATAGTATGAAGCAAGATTATTCTGCCATTCTTCAAATATAATATTTTTCACGAGCCCCAAGTCATGAACTAATTTTTTTAGATACCCCTCCTCGTGTCCGCTTCCCGTAATGATAAGCCCCGTTTTTGGATATTTTATTACAACATCCTTCATAGCGCGTATAGCAAGCGAGATATTTTTTTCAGTGGACAAACGAGACGCCATGAGAATATGTTTCTCAAACTGTGGATACTTAACCTTTAGGCTGTGTGAAATTTTTGCATTCGTATATTTCTCAACGTCGACAAAAATAGGAAGAACCGCGATGAGTGTCTCTGTGTTTGTCACTCCCTGTAGAGATCTCTTTATACGCTCTGAAACAACGCGTATCGCATCGGCGCGCCGAAGAAGAAATTTTGCAAGAAATACACGTTTTCGGTTTATAACAGATTCACGCGAAAAATAGGGGCTTAAAAAATCCGTATGAACTTGAAGGTGAAGTTTTGCTTTAAGCACACGAGAAAGAATAAAAGCGACGAACCCTACCTCAAATGGGTCCTGTGCAGTAACCACATCAATCTTGATTCCGCGTCGCTTGAGCTTCGTGCCCTCTCGTACCGCATGATATATATACCCCCATCGTGTGCGCGCATTCGTAGGATAAAGAAAAATATTGTGCGCAAATGAATCCTCATGAAAGCCTTGTGACTTCTTTGTAAATACGATGACATGAAGTTCATCTACCAAGCGTCCATAATCAAGGAGGCGAGAACGCACCGCGCTACTCTCTTCAAATACTTTTCTATCCGTAGAAATAGCTAAAATTTTCATGATTTTTAAGCGAGTTGCTGAGCTAAATTTTGGAGCATCCGCTCATTTGTAAATTCTTTTATTTTATCTTTTGCAGCATATGAAAGCTCTCGTGCGAAATCATTTTTGTCGTGAAGTTCAGTAATGGCTCTCACAAAAAGTTCGGCATTGTCATAAGGAACAAAAATACCATTTTTTTTGTCTTCAATAATTTCTATATTCCCCCCAACTGGCGTGGTTATTATAGGCGTCCCCAACGCCATAACTTCAAGAAGTTGGTGTGAAAAACCCTCATATGAAGTATTCAGTACAAACACATCACTCGCCGTAATATACTCAAATAGATCTTCTTGTGTGAGTTTTCCAAGAAGTGTCACGTAGTTATTCAATTTAAGAACTTTTATCTTTTCTGCAAGAAGCTCGTGGTCCGGACCATCTCCTGCAATATACAGATGAGCATTTGGAATTTTACTTGAAATCTCCTCAATTATTTCTATAAGCATCGAAAACCCTTTCCATGGAACAAGCCGTCCTACGGAAAGAATACTGAAATATTCCATACCCAATTTTTCACGGATTTCTTTCTTTGAGACTCGGGTCGTTGGCGCATCAAAACCATTATAAATAAGTGTGATTTTGTGTGAAGGAATACCCCAATTTATTATTATATTTTTTAGATAATTACTGGGGGTAATTATTTTGTCAGCACCACAAACAACATGATATTGAATAAATTTCAATATACGAACAAAAAGTGGATACTGTGATTGAGATTGAGTAGAAAAAACATCGAGTCTGTCCTTTACGCCAAATCGCTGGACTCCTTGCTCCCATGCATAATCCCCAACAATCTTTAAGTAGAATTTTTTTCTTAAAATCTTTGCAACGAAAAAAGCTGGAAGTCCAACACTCACTGGATCTTGTGCATAAATCATATCAGCTGAAATGCCTTTATAAAAAAGCGCTACAAAATAGACAATGTGGCGTATAAATTTTGGCAACTTCAGGAAGTCACCAAAATTTACAACGTCAACGGAAAAACCATAATGTGGAAGCTCTTTGGATAAGAGAAAGCTGTACGTAGCTGGGCCACCAATCTGTGGAGGAAAGATGCCAGTTGCAATAAGAATTTTTTTTTGCATAAGCTGTTCCCCTTTCTTAAAAAAGTTTTCCGTGAATCTTTTCTTTATACCAGGCAATCTCCTCAGAAAGACCCTCTTCAATACTGACTTTTGGGTTATATCCGAGAACTCTTCGAGCTTTCTCAATATTTGCTCCAGTTTCTTTTTGATCACCTTGTCGACGTGGAACAACGACAAGTCGTGCCGACTTACCCATCAAGCGCTCTATTGTCTTGATTCCCTCTCCTGTAGTCACCGTTTGATCTGTACCAATGTTAAAAATCTCACCGACGGTTTTATCAAGATTTTTTAGAACCAAGTCACAAGCATCAACAATATCTTTGATGTTGCTGTAGCTCCGCACATGCTGCTCAGAGCCCTCGTAAATATTAAAATCTCTTTCCTCAAGAATACTTCGAATGAGTTTATGGTATAGTTTTTCTGGCCTTTCGCGCGGTCCATAAACAGAAAAAAGGCGAAGTACGGTTACAGGGAAGCCAAATTCTCGATAATATGACAATGCAAGTTGTTCAGCAGCAAGTTTGGTCACACCGTAAATCGAGGTGGGCTTCACCTCAACAGTCTCATCTCCATATGCAACAGAACCATAAACAGATGATGTGGAAATATGTATAAAACCTTTCAACGCTACATTTATTTTTGATGCCTCAAGAAGACGATACGTTGCTACGATATTATTTCTAACATAATCTTCAAAATCCGTCGTAGACAAAATTCCTGGCTGTGCTGCAAAATGAAAAACGACGTCAACTTTCTCCAAAAAAGGCATTAAGTCGTCTGTAGCTAAATCTGCCACGTGAACACCTACCCCACTTTTAGCAATATCAGCAAGATTGGTCTCTTTGATTCTTTTGTCGTAATAAGGGGTAAGTGCATCAATTCCTATAACATTATGTCCTAATTTTGCAAAGTGTTCTGCTACATGAGAACCAATGGCACCCGCTACACCCGTAATAAGAATTTTCATAGGGTAAGATTACCCTAAAATAACCAATTTATCAAATACTTTTTCTTTCATGTTGTGCGCTACAAGATTCCATTCATAAGTTTCAGTAACCAATTTTTTTCCGTTTGATACGATGCGCGTACGAAGTTCTGGGTCAGCAATTAGCCGTTTTACTTGAGTAGCGATACTTTTAGGGTCATCAACTCCGCAGAAGAGTCCTGTTGGTAGCTTATTACCATCTTTGTCGGGGTCAAAAAGAAAATCAGGAATACCACCTACGTGCGTTGCTATCACTGGGAGATCAGCCGCCATAGCTTCTAAAAATGAATTCCCCAAGCCTTCAGAGCGCGAAGGGCGTATAAAAATATCCGACACTCTAAGATACTTTGGCATATCACTATGTTCAACTTGTCTTAGAAATTTAACTCTATTTGAGACTTTGAGATTATCTGCGAGGGCACGAAGGGCTGTTTCATCAGGACCAATACCCAAAATAAGAAACTTTATATGGGAGTCAAGAAGAGGGAGTGCGCGAATTACTTCATCGACTGCATTTTTTTTCACTAGTCGCGATGTGGTAATAAGAAAAATATCATCTGGCTGTTTGCCAAGTTTTTGCTTCAAAATGAAAAGTTCTTCTGATGAATACTGTTGTGAAAAGTGCGAAATATTCACGCCATTCGGAACAATTTCAAGCTCTCCGCGATATCCCATGTCGCGAGCGAACTGCGCAAGGTGTCCGGAGATGGTCTGGATAAAATCTGCCTGTTTAAAAATGCGTTCAAATAGCGGGTACACAAACCGCACTCGATATTTAATATACTCTATTGGGTCGCCCTCTTGCAAAGTCAAAAGATACGGCACTTTAGGATAGCGCATCTTGAAAAAGAGCGCCGCAAAGCCAGCGTAGTTTGCCATCATAGCCCAAGTGGCATCATATTGATTCTTCTGATGAAGAGCTCGCGCTTTTAAAAAAGCGAGAAATGGGTATAAATATTTGTTGATGGCAAGAGGAAACTTAACAAGATCCCCGATTGTCGGATGCTTTGCTCCAAAACCAATTCGATGAATATTTACATTGCCAATTCGCTCAAACCTTGGAAGCGTGGAGTCAAACCTTAATGTCACCATATCAAACTCAATATCTTGAGGCGTGATACGGTCAGTAATTTCTTTAATGGCTACCTCGGCTCCCCCTACAACGTCTGGGTAATAAACGAGGGAAAAAATAAGGATTTTTTTCATACGTTAACGAACTGTTGAGCTAAATTCTTTGATATTATCAAATATCCTTTTTTCTGCCTTCCATCCTAATTCGTTCTTCGGTCGTGTTGTCTCAACCGTAGCAATCATACGATTCCCTTTTCTTTCAGGAAGCATCACGATCTCTCCTCCGAACATTTTTGCAATGTCAAGAATACTATAACTCTCTTCGGAACCAAGTCCATAATCGTCACCTTCGCCTTTTTCGCCAACCAAGATAAGTCCACTAACAATATCCTCAACATGCGTAAAGTTACGAAGCTGTGTCCCAGGCGCAACAACCGTGAGCGGTTCATGATTTTTGAACTTTTCCTTAAAGAGTGCTATGAGCGTTGCGTACTTGCCCGTAGATATTTCACGCGGTCCATATACATTATAAAAATAAGTTATTGCGTATCGTAACTGGAACCAATTGCCATAATTGCGCACAAGTTCAGTATTGCTTGCCTTGGTCCATGCATAGGGACTCTGATCTCTTCCCATTCCTCCGTCGCCAAATTTAGTGCTTGACCCAGCATAAACGACCTTTGTATTGTGTTTTCTGCAAAATTCAAGAACGGCAAATGTCCCATCTTTATTAGACTCCCATACGATAGGCATGTCAGCAAAACTTTGCTCTACACGTGGGTACTCGCCGAGGTGGTACACAAGGTCAGGGACAAAATTGATCAATTTCGCAATGTCTTTTGTGTGCCCTTCGATATACGTGGCGCCAGGGATATGGTTTTCTTTTTTCCCTGTAAAATAGTTGTCGAGAGAATAGACCTCGTTGTTGGGGTCTTGTACGAGGCGCTCGATGAGATTTGAGCCGATAAAACCGGCACCCCCTGTTACAAGAATAGTTTTCTTAGCTTTTTCTGTCATTATGCCCATCTTACCACCAAATTATCCAAAAGAGAACGCTTTTATTTCTCCTCAATGATCTCAAAATCATCAGCAGAAAGTTCGGTGTCTTCATTTTTTCCCTTTGACTCATCGTCTTTTCTTGTGTATCGGAGGGCTAAAAGTGCGAATGCGCCCATGAATGCGACTCCTATATACCACGGCATCAAACTTTTATTTGTTGATTCTTCGGTTTGAGAAGACAGGGTTTCGTTTGAGCTGTCTGGGTAATCAAATGCCTCCGCTATACTCGCCTGCCCATCATAGCTATTTTTTATCACTCTTTTTTCTGGAATGCCCATTGTGTCGGAAATAATTATTTCGTCATTCTGCGATGATTCTGCAGCACTTTGAAAAACCTTCGCATCCGTGTTTAGTGGAACGCGTTCTCCGTTCGGGAACCGAAGTTCGGCAATCGTGCCCGCGGGCGAAGTGAGTCCCGTGACCTCGGATGCAAACAGTACGTTCTTTCGCGCAGGCAAGAAAGTATTTTTTGGAAATATGAATGTTTTGCTATTCGCAAAGATCTGCCAGTTTGAAAGATCAATCTCATCAGCGCTTCTGTTTTCAACGGATACAAACGAGCGCACATCATCGCCTCCAGTGGCAAGCAAAATATTCGGGGCGGTGACAGTAACTCGTATTCTGTCGGACGCAGAAAAGTATCCGGAAGATGCGTCAAGAACGACCGTATATTCTCCCGGGTAAAAGTATGTGTGCATAACACTTTCTCCTTCCCTGTAGGCGCCATCTCCAAAAGCCCACAGGGCACGCGCGTTTTCAATCGGCTCTTTATTTAAACCAAAAACCTTTGAGGTAAACGTAATGGACGCGCCGACAAGTGTTGTGCGAGTGTTGGATTTTATACTCGCAAAAATCTGCGGTTCAATAGGGAAGGATGAGACGTTGGATACGGCAGAGGTTACTGTAGATGAAGTTGTGCTTAGGTTAGTATTTGTTCCTTGAGCAGAGGCGTTCGTCGACCCTGGTGTTGGGATTGCTACCTCCCATATGCCTGACGGCGTCCTTTGATAACTTTTGCCCTCAGCAATACTTCCCCATTCGATCTGATCAACGTCTTTTTCTTTTGAATCCCTCACGTGTATAGCATTAGATTCAGTAAGCACCAAACTTCCTAAGACAACATCTGATTTTTCCAGAGCACTCCGAGAGATTAAAAAATATCCACGTGCTTTGATTATTTTCCCATTTAGCTGAGTCTTGGTAACCAAGGAGCCGAAGCTGCTGCCGGTAGCGGTTTTCCTTTGAATATACCAATCCGTTAAATCAACATCCGTGTCACCAGAATTATAAAGTTCTATAAATCTTTCATTTATCGGTGATATTTGAATCTCATTGACGAAAACCTGCGCGGAAGCAGTCTGCGCAAAAAATATTATGAATATGAGCGCAAGCGTTCGCATACTAATCTTCCCCACGAAGGATTGCCGTCAGAACATCTTCGGGAACTTCTTTAGCGCGCGTGTTTGTATTTTCTTCTCGAGGAGCCTGCTTCGCCTCAACTCGCTCTTTCGGTTCTTCTTTTTTTAATTCTGCATCCTTTTTCTTTTCCTCACGTAGAACATCTGCGAGCGCTGATTTTAAATTGTTTAAATTTTCGGGGCTTTGGGTGTTTTTTTTATATTCCGTATGAGCTCCTTTTGGACGCTCAAGAGAACTGAGCGAAATGCTGTTGACGGCATCCTTGTTCTCATTATTCGTTCTTTCTTTTTGGTCAGGTGATTCACGCACAGCATCTTTAAATGCTTGTGCAAATGGTTTTTCAAGCTTTCTTTCAGTTTTTATGCGACTTACATCTTCCTCTCGCCGCAACAAAGAAGACTCTGTTGCACTATTCGAAATGGACGTCTGGTGATTATTTGTATTATTTTGAGGAGGAATAACTCTCTCTGTACGGAGAGTGGTCTCAGGGTTCCTGCGTGGCGATTCCGCTCGCTCTCTATATATATGTGGTGAACTTTCTAGGCGTGGTGGTGTGGTCGAACGTTCATTGGTTTTGTTTTGACGTGTATCCCCATACGGCTTCGACTCTCGAGGTGGATAGCTATTCGGAGATTCTTGACGAGGAGGCGTGTCCCGTTTTTCAGCTTGTGGAACAGCGGAAACTGCTTGTCCTTCGTTCACCCCATACCATTTCATTATTCCTTCCTCCACCTTCTCTCGCTCATGCCCATAAAGCTCGCGGGACATCTTCATCACTTCTTTTTTGCTCGACTCTTCTGGAGGGAGAATCGGCGGTAGCGTTACTGCTGAAAAAGGATGCGACGCTACCCCGTCAATCATGAGCTTCAAATATATCTGGGTAAAGCCCAAACTCACCATATCTTCTGCGGTGAACACGGGCGCGTATTCTTTTTCGAGAAATTCTGCATCTGTCGCTCCAACGCGAAACATGATCTGAGTTCCCACGTTGCCAAAAACCGCTGCGCTTACTTTTTCATCCATTTGCTCGATGTACTGATGCGCCATAACGAGCGCGAGTTTATACTTGCGCGCTTCGGACAATATGTCGGCGAACGACTCATTCGCGAATGATTGAAATTCGTCTACATACATGTAGAAGTTCGGTAGTCGCTTCATTTCTGCTTCAGAAAGATCCGCGCGTGACATTGCCGCGAGATAGATTTTTGTAATAATCATACCACCGAGGAGATTCGCATTCCCCTCTCCGAGTTGTCCTTTTGAAAGATTCACAATGAGAATCTTCCGCTCGTCCATTACTTTTCGCAAATCAAAGCTTGAATGCGGTTGCCCGATGATATTTCGAATAAGCGGGTTTGAGGTGAATTGCCCGAGCTTGTTTTGAATAGCAGGCGTTGCCTCAGCGGCAAATTTCTCCGTATATTTTGCAAACTCTTCCGTCCAATACGCTTTGACCGAAGGGTCCTTCACGTTATCAACAACCTTCTTTCGGTATGCTTTATCGGTGAGCATCCTGTTTACCCCAAGAAGCGTAGAGTCCGGATATTCAAGAAGTGCCAAGATGCTATTTGCAAGGATATACTGCATTCTGTCGGACCATGTCTCTGGCCCCCAAATCTTTTTAAACGCACTCATGAGACCATTCGCAATAAGATGACGCTTATCAGGACCGATGTCCTCCATAACGTTAAACGAAATCGGGAATTCCATATCGAAAGGAGCAAAGTAGATGACATCTTTGATGCGCTCTGCTGGAATATAGTCCAAAAGGAGACTAGCTGACTTCCCGTGTGGGTCAATAAAAGCGAATCCTTCTCCGTTCTTAATATCCTGCACGGCCATATTTTCTATCATCGTAGACTTGCCCATTCCCGTCTTGCCAATGATGTACATGTGCTTTGTACGATCCTCCGCCTTGATGCCGAATGGTATGCGTTTATTACGCCTATCAGTCTCAGCAAAATAGGTTACGCGATTTTTATCATAAAGATACATTAATTACAGTATATCACGACATTTTAAAAATAAGAGTGTGCAAATAAAACGCCCCGCATCGATGTATTGATGCGGGGCAGGTTAGTGGGAAAAGTACAAGATATTCAGCTATGGCCAAATCATAATGTCTCCCGTTGTTATATCGGTGGATGAAAGTACGAGCCAAGCCCACTAAGCCACACCGGACCGTCGTGGTCGAACTAAGGCTGATCACCTCCTTTTGCGTTGTAACTACTGTTATTATAGCAAATATTCAGAGACTTTTCAAGCACCTGCATTTAACGATATGGAAGCTCTATGGCTGCTGTGTTGTACTACCCTCGTCTGGAATAGCTTTTTCAGCGTCCTCAATAAGCTTCTTGCAGTTACTGCAATACACCACCGACGAGAGATACGCCAAGATCGCAATGCCGAGACCGCTCAAAACGAGTACCGTCGTATTGACGAACGACGGGAAGCCCAGGATAGGCACTAGGGCAACCAGAATTCCCAAAAAGATCATCGCTGTATGTTTAGTCATAGTGCTTGATATTATAACTTGCTTGAGTAATTTTTCAAAGCCCTGAAAAATTACTCAAGCAAGCCCTTTAAGATTATTCTTTCGGCGCAACGATAACAACAAACTCTCCGCGCACGCGGTCGGGATTATTTTTAAAATGCTCGCGTGCATCGAGAACACTTCCCCGCACAAACTCCTCATATATTTTCGTAATCTCGCGCGCGACGATGATCTTGCGTTCAGGTCCGCAAAATTTTTCTATCGATTCCAGTGCTTTCTCAATGCGATGCGTTGACTCATAAAAGACGATCACACGCTTTGATTCTGCCATCTCTTTGAAAAGAGTTTCGCGTCCTTTTTTGTGCGGGAGGAATCCGAGGAACGTAAATTCTGCAACCGAGATTCCCGCAACCGAAAGCGCCGTCACGAGCGCCGAAGGTCCGGGGATAGGCACAATGGAAACCTTGTCTCCGAATTTTTCTAAAACCTGCGACACGAGAAGCACGCCAGGATCCGAAATGCACGGCGTTCCCGCATCAGAAACAAGCGCAATGTTTTTCCCTTCTTCAAGAAGCTCGAAAATCTTTTCGACTTTCGAGAGTTTTGACTGTGCATGGTAGCTCATCGTGGGTGTGCCAATCTCGTATTTTGAAAGTAGGCGTTTTGTCACCCGTGTATCCTCGCAAAGAACGAGGTCAACCTCCTTGAGGATGCGTAGCGCACGCAAGGTGACATCCTCAAGATTCCCTATCGGCGTGCCGATGACATAAAGTGTGGTCATAGAAACATACTAGCAAAATACTGGAAAAAAGAAACCGAGCGCATTGCGCCCGGTAAATCGATCATCATGCATCGTTTTTTATCGGCCTACTAAAATACATCGCCACATAACCCTTGTCGAAAGAAAACCACACGCAATCGTATCCATCTTCTTTGATTATCACGGGTGACCCGTATCCCGTCATTTCAAACTCAAGGCGCTCCCGTGTCTCATCCCGGGACGAACGGTTCTGTCCCTCATCTATCGACACGAGTTTTATCACAAGGATGCTTTCTTTGCCAGCAAACTTTTGATAAATTGCTTCTATTTTCCCAACATAGACTTCTCCCGAGTAGTGAACTTCTGTTTCTACGAAGTAGCATTTACAAAAGAGCTCTCTACTCCACTTTGGAATACTGTCCTTTCCCCAAGCGACGAGTGTTCGCCCATACACCTTCATCCATTCACCAAGTTCCCTGACAATGCTTTTTGTGCGTCGAGAGATCCCGATGACTACTACTCCATAATACACGTTCCATGCTTTTGGTATCTTCACAATTCACTCCCTTTAAAATTTGTACAAAAAATCACCGACGTCCTTTGTTGTGGTAAGAGCTTCTAAAAACCCATTATATCATGAGACTACAAACTATCCTAATAGACCTTGAATTACGAAACTACCGTATTTTTGAATCGTCTTTGCGAGCAAGGCGAAGCAATCTAGGATTATGCGCGATAAACTCTGGATTGCTTCGGCGGAATACCTTCTCGCAAAGACGGGAAACTCGAGTTTCGTAATTCAAGGTAATAGATGTTCCCCTATCTTATTCACATCCCCCGCGCCCATCGTGATGATGATATCGCCTGCTCGAACGGTGTCGCGAAGATAACTTTCAATAGATAAGAGATTCTCGCCCGCACGTACGGAAGAATGGTACTTCAAAATTTCTTGTGTGAGAATTTCTGCACTAATCTCGAGGTCAGACTTCTCCCTTGCAGCGTAGATGGGTGCAACAATCACTTCATCTGCATCACTGAAACTTCCTGCAAAATCATTAAGGAGAAGTTTCGTACGCGAGTAGAGGTGTGGCTGAAACACAATACGAATGCGTCCCTCGGGATGCTTCGCGCGAAAACCCTGGAGCGACGCTCGAATCTCGGTAGGGTGATGCGCATAATCATCGTAAACTTTTGTCCCGTTTGAAAGCTCACCCTTGTATTCCATGCGGCGCCACGTGCCTTGGAAATTCCTGAGCGCCGCGAGCGCCTCATCTTCCGTTATGTTTAAAATGCCAGCAACCGCGAGTGCTGCCTGCGCGTTCTTGATATTATGATCACCGGGGACAGAAAGATCAAAATGTTTCGTTTCTCCTACCTTTGAATAATCGACAATATTTGCTACTGTGCCGAGAAGTGCCTTCTGTATATTCTGGTCATGCAGGTCAGCGACCACAAATCCATGTTTGGGAACCTTCATTGCAAGCTCATGAAATGCAGAAATAATATCTTCAATATCCTTGTAGTAATCTAAGTGGTCATTATCGATATTTGTGATAATGAGAATCTCGGGAGACAAATTTAAGAATGAGCGCTGATATTCACATGCCTCGACCACAAAAAGGTTGCTCTCCCCAGCAATAAAATTTGAGCCTGACCCTTTGAGCAAACTCCCCACAATAACGGTCGGGTCCTTTTTTGTGGTGACGAGCATTTCCGCAATCATCGCAGTCGTCGTAGTCTTTCCATGCGTCCCTGAAATTGCGATGGTATATTTACCTTGAGATGCCAGTCCGAGCGCTTCCGCATAGGTAAGAACGGGGGTACTTAGCGCGCGCACTTGGTTCATAAAATCCTTTTCGTTTTGATCCCACGCAGTACTGTAGATGATCACATCCGTATCTGGACTAATGTGTGAAATATCACGGTCAAGGTAAATATGAACTCCTTGATCTCTCAATCCATCAAGCGTGCTGGGGCTTTCCCAATCATTGGTGCCAGTTACTTTCTTCCCTTCGTGTACCATCATACGCGCAAGTGCCGACATTCCAATTCCACCAATGCCGATGAAATGCACCGCATGAATATTTTTAAAAAAATTCTTATTCATAATTATTTCTCCTTGTGTGGAAGCCCTCGTAAAATCTTTTCTGCCCGCAGAATGTCGTCTGGGTACGCAATCGGCACCCAGAAATCACTCTCCACTACTTGCACGGGGTTGTCACGAATATATCCCTCTATCATGTCTGTTAAATAGTATTCTCCGTTCTTTGCATGTAGAGCCTTATAATCAAATATTTGGGGAGACAAAACGTATACACCCGTAACTGCAAGATTTGATTTAGGATGTTCAGGTTTCTCCTCTATGTTTTTTATGGTCCCATCTTCATTTGTCACCACGACCCCAAATCTACGTGGATCATCTACAAAAGAAACGAGAAGAGCTGAGTCGTGCTCAAGACATCGAGCCACTCCTTCCTTTCCGTGAAGGTCATCTGCATACATAAGCAAAAACTTTTTCTCGTTTTCAAGATGAGGCTTACAGAGACCGAGGGCGTGCGCAGTTCCAAGAAATTGTTCTTGAACGACATAGGTAATTTTTTTACCTTTATAATTATCTCCTAGAAAATCGCGAATCATCTCTTGTTTGTACCCAACAACAATAACAACTTCATCTATTACGCTTGGGAGGACATCCCATACGTATTCAATAAGGGTCTTGCCTAGAACGGTGACCAATTGTTTGGGCTTGTCTAGTGTAAGCGGGTGCAAACGTCTCCCTTCTCCAGCGGCAAAAATGACTGCTTTCATGTGTGGATAATACTATCAAAAAAATCACTCAGAGTACACTATAAAACAACTACTTCAGTGTGCGAATTATTTTCACAAACTGATCTCCACGGTCAAACTCATTTTTAAAAATGCCGAAACTTGCCGCCCCCGGGGAAAGGAGGATTGTATCGCCTCGACGTGCGTGCCCTAGAGCCTCCATGACAGCATCTTTCATAGTATCCACAACGTAAACAGGATATTGGGTCTTCTTTGGGATCTTGGCAAGCAATTTGTCTGTGGCAGTCCCCTCAATGAGCACAAGACCCTTTACTGTTTTATGTATGAGCTTTGCCATATCGCTATAATCAAGCTCTTTATCATTTCCGCCCGCAATGAGAATGATATTTTTCTTGCTTTTATCAGCAAGGGTAAGGAGCGCAACGCGGTTGCCGTCAGGGGTCGTGGAGGTCGTGTCATTATAGTACTTCACCCCGTGTACAGTACGCAGATACTCGAGCCTTCCTGGCACACCTACGAAACTCTCCACTCCCCGCTTGATCATTTCTTCTGATACATCGAGCTCGCGACAAACTAAAACCGCAGAGGCGATGTTCGCGCGGTTGTGTTCCCCGGGAATTTTTATTTTCCACATTGCCGGCACGACACTTTTTTTGGTAACTTGAATATCCGATAGGCTTGTACAATTTCTCTTTTTAAATTCTTTGAGGGCCTGCTCTCCAAGTACGAGCGTATTGTCCTCTGTTTGGAACTTAAAAATGTTTGCTTTATCATCCCAATATTTCTCCATGTCACCTTTATAATAATTCATATGGTCATGAAGAAAATTCGTAAAGACCGAAACGTGCGGAGATATCTCCGCATCCCCAAACCCTTGGAGTTGCCACGAGTCGAGCTCGAGCACGACAATGTCCCCGACTTTTGCTTTTTTGAGGAGCGGGAGCGTCGCCACGCCACGTACATTGCCTCCCACAAAAATATGACCGGGGTATGCGATATCGAGAATATGTTCAATGAGGTGCGTCACGGTTGATTTACCACGAGTACCGGTCACGCCGACAATAGTAGCAGGAGTGAACTTCACAAAAAGCGACGCATCCATTTCAACAGGAATCTTGTGTTTGACTGCTTCAAGGATGTACGGTGAGTCAAGAGGAACACCTGCTGACTTGATGACCATGTCGCACTTGCGAAAATCCTCGAGGCGGTGTTTACCGAGGACGAAATGGATATTTTTA
>ERZ1292633.867-Hain-H41-02um-R1-867-length-33718-cov-6_pt2 | contig 16508 bp, 13 predicted proteins | sample MGYA00564406_ERZ1292633 | MGnify/ENA primary metagenome ERZ1292633 (study PRJEB36523, sample SAMEA6512639) | groundwater metagenome | collected 2019-01-08 | study: AquaDiva: Metagenomics assemblies of 32 groundwater samples | reverse complement strand
TGGGTTTTTTTGATTCATTATTCGGCTCTGTGGCGGATAACTATTCCAATCTGGAGTATCCCTTGACCGAAGAAAAAATTAAACAGCTGGTAACCCAAGCTCGGATTAGCAGTCTCACTGCCGGCGAAGAAAATTTGGTGGAGCGAGCGATTGCCGATCGTCGTCGCGGCGACGGCAAAATTTCCTTGCGCCAGATTTATGAGGTGGTCAGATCCTTGAAATATAATCACAAAATCAGCGAGGCGGATTTTCGCGGACTCATGAAAATTTTTAATGAATATTTCCGCCGGTTTGGCAAGTAATTATGATCAATAAAAAAGTGATAATCCTCCTTGGTGTTCCCGGGAGCGGCAAAGGGACGCAGGCGAAGCGGTTGGCGCGGAGTTATGGCTTCGGGCATATTTCCACCGGAGATTTGTTGCGGGCGCTCGCGAATGATCCGGAGGCCGACCGAGAAGACAAAAAAAAGTTGAAGGAAATGCAAGTCGGAGGGCTTGTTAATGATGATTTGATTTACAAGCTGGCTTTCGCAGCCATGGATAAATTTCTGGATCAAGGCCATGGGATTGTCCTCGATGGAGCGATTCGTTCGGTGGAACAAGCCGAAAAATATCAGACTTATTTTCAGAATAAAAATGTGGCGGAAGATTTGATCGCGATTGAACTCGCGATTGACGATAATTGGAGTTTGTTGCGTCTCTCCAAAAGAAAGGTTTGTGCCGGTTGCGGCGACATCATTCCTTATTCGCCCGAGAACGAATTGAAAACAGTTTGCGAGAAATGCGGCGGCGAACTTAAAATCAGAGCGGATGACAATCCGGCCACCATCGCCAAACGGATTGAAGAACAAGGAAATAAGGCCTTGGCGCCGATCGTTCGCTATTATGAAGAATTGGGACTGCTGTCCCGGGTTGACGGCAGTCGGGGGATTGATGAAGTGGACGCGGATGTACGGAGTGTGATTACGAATTAATAATTACTCGGCTTCGGCTAAGTTTACGGACGGATAAATAATTTTTAATTCGTAATTGATCACCTTGTGTACATCAAAAAAAACCACGAAACCAAAAAAATCATTGAGGGTGGCAAAATAATGGGGGAAATTTTGCGCGCGTTGGAAAAAATGGCCAAGCCCGGGGTGAGTGGATTGGAACTTGATCAAAAAGCCGAGGAAATGATTTTGGCGGCCGGCGGCGCGCCGGCGTTCAAGGGTTATCGCGGCCGGTTGTCCGAACCGCCTTTTCCGAGCGTGATTTGTTTTTCTTTGAATGAAGAATTGGTGCACGGCATCGCCACCGCCGACAAAATCATCGCGGACGGCGATTTGGTGAGTATTGATATCGGCATGCGCTGGCCGGCGAAATCCGCGGACGTGGCCGGGCGGGAGCAAGACGGCTATTTCACCGATACGGCCATCACCATCGCGGTCGGCAAAGTCCCGGCCGAACAGAAAAAATTATTGGCAGTTACGAAACAGGCTCTGGAAGCCGGAATTAAAGCCGCTCAGCCGGGAAACACGGTCGCCGATATCGGCTTGGCCGTTCAGAGTTATATTGAGTCGCAAGGGAATTACGGCATTGTCCGCGATTTGGTCGGCCATGGCGTCGGCCACGCGGTTCACGAAGAACCGCGTGTTCCCAATTATCATGACAAAAAATTGGCCAAATGGGTGCTCCGGCCCGGAGTGGTGATCGCCATTGAGCCGATGATCGCTCTTGGTGGCCACGCCGTGCAGGTTGGCGCGGACGGCTGGACAATCACCATGGCCGATGGAACCCGCTCGGCGCATTTTGAGCATACCATCGTCATTACCGCCGACGGTCCGGTCGTGGCGACGAGAAGGCCGGGAGAAACGCAATCGTAATTCGTAATTCTTAATTCGTAATTCGCATGAACATTCTCGCCATTGATTATGGCAAAAAAAACATCGGTCTCGCCTGGTGCGACACCGGCATCGGCGCTCCTTTGCCGTATGGCGTGATTAAAGATCGGAATATTTCCGAATTGACTGATTTGATTATCAACGAAAAAATTGATAAAGTGATTATCGGCCTGCCGCTTGGATTGGACGGCCGGGAAAACGCCAACACTGCCGCCGCGCGAGAATTCGGCGGCCGATTGAAATCCCAAATAAAAGCGAGCGTTGAATTTTTTGACGAACGATTCACTTCGGCGGCCGCTGACAAATTGGGTGGAACCGTTTCGCGCGATGAAGCGGCGGCGCTCGTTATTTTGCAAAATTATTTGGACAAAATTAACAATTAAGAATTATAAATTACGAATTACGAATTCAATGAAAGCAATCGTATTGGTGCGGCGCGATTTTCGGGAGTATGATCAAATTATTTCGTTTTACACGGAAGAAATCGGCAAGGTGGAATTGCTGGCGCGCGGCATCAAGAAAATAACGAGCAAGCAGTCGGCGCATGCCGAGCCTTTTTCTCTCGTGGATTTGGATATCGCGCGGGGAAAAGAAATTGACCATTTGATCGGAATTACGGCGACGGAAATATTCCCCGCGATCCGTGCCGATTGGCACAAATCCGTGGCTGCCGGTTACGCCGTTTCCATTACCGATAAATTGTTGGAAATCGGATTGAAGGACGAAAAAGTATTCAATCTTTTGGCCGGTTGGCTCGGATTTTTGGCCGGCGCCGAGTTCTATGGTCGTAGTTTGCTTGACGGCTACATAGTGGGATTGTTGAATTGTCTGGGGTTGAATATCACCGCCACCGCGGGAATTCCGATTGTAATCGCCGGGGATTTGGCTGTTCTCGCGAGCGGGGATTGGCCGGTGATCAATCGCCGCGAAGCGGCGGACGATAAAACTCATGATTTCATATATCAATTCGTCCTGTTTCACGGCAACAAAAAAGCGGCCGATTGGAAATTTAATGTAAAAAATTAATTTTTAATTTGCGATTAACATGATTGCGCTCATAAAAAATATCGCGGAATTCGTCGGGACGGAAGTGACTCTGAACGGCTGGGTCAATAACCGGCGATCGTCCGGTTCAATCGCTTTTCTGGAAATCCGCGATGGTTCCGGATTCATCCAGGCGGTGGTGGGGAAGGGCGTAGTTGACGCCACCACCTGGGAAAATATTGAAAAATTAACGCAGGAATCGTCAGTTTCAATTACCGGCAAAGTCACCAAACATCCCAAACAAGAAGGAATATTTGAATTGCAGGCCAATAAATTGGAAATCATTCAAATCGCCGCCGAATATCCGATCGGGAACAAAGAACACGGACCGGATTTTTTGATGGACAATCGCCATCTCTGGCTCAGGAGCAAAAAACAGTGGGCGATTTTACGGGTTCGCGACCTGGTTATCTCCGCCATTCAAGAATATCTGCACAACCAAAATTTCATCAAGGTGGATTCCCCGATTTTCACGCCGAACGCCTGCGAAGGCACCACCACGCTTTTCGCCGTGCCGTATTTTGACGAAGGCAATGCCTATCTTTCTCAGTCCGGCCAACTGTATATTGAAGCCGCGATCGCGTCCGTCGGCCGGTGTTATGATTTCGGACCGGTTTTTCGCGCCGAAAAAAGCAAAACCAAACGGCATTTGTCGGAATTTTGGATGATGGACGCCGAGGCCGCGTTCGTGCGCCATGACGAAAATTTGAAATTGCAGGAAGGCTTGGTCAAGTATATCGTCAAAAAATGTTTGGAACAATGTCAAAGCGAGTTCGTGATTTTGGAGCGCGATCCGGCGCCACTCCTCGCAGTAGTGGAACAAAATTTCACCCGTTATACCTATGACGAAGCCATTAAAAAATTGAATGAATTGGGATCGGATATTAAACACGGCGAAGATTTGGGCAACGACGACGAAGGTCTCTTGACGCAAACCAGTCCGGTGCCGGTATTCATTGAAAAGTGGCCGAAATCAATCAAGCCTTTTTATATGAAAATCGATCCGGAAAATGATAGTCGGGTATTGAATGATGATTTAATCGGCATTGAAGGTAGCGGCGAGATTATCGGCGGGTCGGAACGCGAAGACAATTACGACACATTACTCCAAAAAATCCGCCACGAAGGCCTGCCCGAAGCGGATTACGAATGGTATTTGGATTTGCGCCGTTATGGCGGTGTGCCGCATTCCGGCTTCGGCATCGGCCTGGAACGGATGGTGCGCTGGATGACTGGAGTGGAACATATTCGCGAATGTATTCCCTTTCCGCGCACGATCAACCGGTTGAAGCCGTAGGCAATTAATAATTATCCCGACTCAGTCGGGACAGGCGAATTACATACTTTTCGTCATTGCGAGGAGCAACGAGCGAAGCGAGGGCGGACGAAGCAATCCCTTTGCATTGTGAAATAAACCAAGGGATTGCCACGTCGTTCGCTTCGCTCTCTCCTCGCAATGACGTACTCTAGGATTTTTAATTCGTCATTGGTATACTGTGTATAACTGGTTTGACAAAAGTCTGGACTTTGTATATACTTTGTCTGGATTAAGTACTAACAATATATATATGAAAACCGCCGTTATAACCTTAAAAGTAGAATCCAAAATAAAAAAACAAGCCCAAAAAGCCGCCGAGGAGTTTGGTATTTCTTTAAGTTCTCTGATAAGCGGGTTCTTGAGTGATTTTATTTACAACAAAGAAATTAAGTTTAGCCGTAGGGAAGAAATTCCGAGTCAATATTTAATTGATGCGATAAAAGAAGCGGAAGAAGAAAGAAAAAAAGGTAATTTTTATTCTTTCTCTGATTCTAAAGATGCTCTTAAATTTTTGAAAGAGGTAAGAGAAGGAAAAATCAAAGTATGAGAATAGATTATTCCAAGCGTTTCATTAAACATTTACAGAAAGCGCCGGATTTTATTCAATCGGTATTTGAGAAAAAATTTCAATTATTTTTGAAGAAAGATTATCAATTGCTGAATATACATGCTTTGCGAGGTGAATGGCAAGGATTTTTGAGTATCAACATCACCGGCGATTGGCGCGCGATCTATCATTGGATTGATGAAGAAAAAATGGAATGGGTGGAGTTTGTTGAAATAGGTACACACAGTGAATTATATGGATAAAAACAAAAAAGTCGGCGGTTTGCCTCTGAAATTTTTAGAAAGGCTCGCGAATATCACCGGCCTTTCTTTGTTTCACCAAATCGCGCCGACTTTCGCGCCGCGTCCGACCACATTTCGCGTCAATACCATCAAAGCGGAAAAATTTAGAATAAAAGAAGAATTATTGTCTCAAGGTTTCAAAATTCGGGAAGTATCTTGGTACAAAGATGCCTTTATTTTGTTGAATAAAAGTAAAAGAGACTTGACTGATCTGCCGATGTACGAGGAAGGAAAAATTTATCTGCAAAGTTTGGCGAGTATGGTGCCACCGCTCATTCTCGCACCGTCGCCGGGCGATAAAGTCCTGGATTTGACGGCCGCGCCGGGCAGTAAAACTTCGGAAATGGCGGCGCTAATGAATAAACAGGGCGAATTGGTGGCGAACGATAACAATAAAATCCGTTTTTTCAAATTAAAACATAATTTGGAGATATTGGGGGTGGCGCAGACGTATCCAGTTGATACAGACACCGCTCTGTCATTCCCCTGCAGAGGGGAATCCAGTCGCCAAATGACCCTGGATTCCCGCCTGCGCGGGAATGACAGACGTCAACTGGGCACATATGGTATTGCGGGTGCTGTCGAAGGATGGAAATTGAAATTGCGGCTGGAACACGGCGGCGATCTGTGTCGCGAATATCCGGAATATTTTGATAAAATCCTTTTGGACGCGCCTTGCAGCGCCGAAGCCAGATTTATTGAGGGAGACGCCAAAACAACCGGCTATTGGAAAGAAAACAAAATCAAAGAAATGGCCTACAAACAGTGGGGATTGCTTTTGGCCGCTTGGAGCGCCTTGAAACCGGGTGGAACATTGGTTTACTCCACCTGTACTTTCGCGCCGGAAGAAAACGAACTGCCAATCACAAAATTTTTGGAACGAAATAAAAATGCCGAAGTAATGCCAATAAATATCCCTGATTTCAAAAAAATTAGTCCTCTCAAAGAGTGGAAAGGAAAGCTAATCAGTGCCGAGGTAGCCAAAAATTGTCTGCGGATTATGCCCACCAAGGAGATTGAAGGGTTCTTTGTGGTAAAAATCAAAAAAACAATTACAAAATAATAATTGGGTTGTATCGTCAATCCCTTGGTTTATTTCACAATGCAAAGGGATTGCTTCGTCCGCCCTCGCTTCGTTCGTTGCTCCTCGCAATGACGTAAAAATTATTAATTAGTAATTCGCATCGCCCCGTGTGCATAACTTCGCCAGACAATAGCCCGTGTTCGTCAATTGTGCTATAATACCTCCATTATAAAATAGCCAATAAGTTTCATCCATGACTGGCAAAATTTTGTCATACTTGAAACAGTTGACGAGCCTCTTGCCGCAAAAACTTAATCGCCGTCGCTACATAGCGGTATTTGGCGGTTTTTTGGTTTTGGGATTATTGGTTTCCGCGTCTCCGGTCGGAGCGGTCATCGGCTATATCGCGAGCAGTATTCTGGACGGATTTTTGATGTTTTTCACCTGGCTCATGCTGATTCTCGCCGAATTGTGTATCGGCCTAACGATTTTTTTCTTGCGTTTTTTCATTTCCATCGCCGCCTACAACAATTATATTGATGTGGATGTGGTTCAGCTCGGCTGGATAATGATTCGGGATGTGGCGAACATGTTTTTTGTGGTGGCGCTCCTCGTAATCGCTTTCGGCACGATCCTCGGCATTGAAGAATACGAATGGAAGAAAAATTTGGTGAAGCTGATCCTCGCGGCCATTCTGATCAATTTCAGCAACCTGATCGCCCAGCTGATTATTGACATCGCCCATGTTTTCACCATTACTTTTCTGAACGCGATCGCGGCGACGGCCGGCGGCAATATCATCAACATGTTCAAGCTGAACGAAATCACGCAAATGATCGGCGCCGCCGGCAAAGACCCCGGGGATCTGCGCGTTCAACTTGCGGCCGGCGCGCTGGCGGCCACCGGATTCGCGGTTTTGGCAGCGGTCGCGATGGGTTCTTATGCTTATGTGATGATGGTGCGGGTAGTCGTTCTTTGGGGATTGATTATTTTGGCGCCGGGGGCGTATATCCTCGGAGTTTTGCCGAAGACCAAAGCCTACGCCGATCGTTGGTGGAGCGAATTCGGCAAACATGTGGTGGTGGCGCCGGTAATGGTATTTTTTCTCTGGCTTTCTTTCGCCACGCTTGGCAATGGTCAGATCGCGCAAGATATTCAAAAGGGTCAAGAAGGGACTGCGGTTGAAATGAATCAAAAAAACTATGAAAACCCGGGTACGGCGGAATTTGATAATCCCACATTATCCTTAGCCAAAGTCACCTCCTGGGAAAACATGGCCAGTTTTTTCATTGCCATGGCCTTCATGTATTACGGCTTGAAAGTGACGCAAGAAACCGGCGCCACCGGCGCCGGCGCGGTGGGCGCGGCTTTGGAATTCGGCAAGAAAGTGGCCACGATCGCCACCGGCTACGCGGCCGGACGGTGGCTGGTGGATGGCGCGACCAATGTGGCCAAGAAGGGCGCTATGGCCACGGTCAAAGGGGCGGCCTGGGGACTTTACCATGCGCCGGGCTTGGATGCTTCCGGTCGGGTGCAAAGAGGAAAGGAATACTTCCAAATGCAATGGCAATCATTTGAGGCTTGGCGCAATCGGTCGGAAGGGCCGACAATGAAAAGGAAATGGAATGAAGAAACCGGCCGGTATGAAGGTATCAAGGAAATGAGAGAGAAAAAAGACGAAAAAACCGGTGAAGTAATGAAAGACGAAAAAACCGGTGAAGTAATAATGGAGGAGACCGGCAAGTTTGAAACCGAAGATATAAAATTAGGTTTTTTCCAAAAATTTGCGCATCAGACCGCGGTCAAAAACGCGGAGAGCGCGAAAAAACTGGAAAAAACGCAAAAGTTTGCGGAAACCAGAAAGGAATACTTGTCCAAGACCACGAAGGGCGTGCCCACCGGCTTCCTGATGAAGGATTTTGAAAAGGTGGACGCGCTTGATCGGTACGAGAGAGGGCGATTGAAGGCCGCCGGCGAGCGTTCGGCCGCCAAGACGGAAGAACATGAGACCGCCGGAGCCTTGGCTGAAGGCAGTCAAGCCCGATTTCAGAGTATTGTGAAAAAGGGCTGGATTTATGATTCCATTGATACGACCTATAAAAAAGAAACTCTGGACGAGGAAATTGCCGGACACAAAGTTAGGGCGGACTCGCTCAAGAAACGACGGGAAGAAAATACCGAACGCGCCAAGAAACGAGCGATGGAAGGCAAAGGCAAGGGCGCGGTGGAAGCCAGAATGAGGGCGGAGCTGACCATCAAAGCATTGCAAGGCGAGACCAAAAAGATTGAAGAAGCCGCCAGATTCAGAATGGGTGAGCAGGATTTGGATGTCGCGAAAGAAACTAACGCCGCTATTGAAAGATTGCGGGATGATTTGCGATTGAAGAGCGCTACTATGAGTCGGGAAGAAGCTGGAAAAAAAGCCGTTGATGGTTTGTTGGATCAGGGGGAAATTACATCAAAACAGGCTTATGATTATGGCCGTAATTTGACGATAGATAGCATGGTAAATAATGGGGAAATTTCAGAAGAACAAGGTGTTGCAATGAAAAGTGATGAAGGAATCGATCCGGAAAGTAAATATTTCAAGGTAATTGATAAAAAGCGAGATGAATTGTTTGACAAATCAATGATGACCAAAAAAGACGCGGAAAAAGCCGTGTTGGCTACCGGTATGGTGGAAGATGAAGAATTTGTCAGACAGAGGGAGGGGATGAAAAGGGTACATTCAAAGTTTAGTCGTGATGAAGCTCGGGATAAGGCTATAGAGGAATTGGTATGGAAAGGAACCATCACTTCCGAACAAGCGGCCGAGTCCAAGGCTGGCGGAAAAAATTCGGTTATTGATAGTCTTCAGAATCAAATAATGTTAGAAAATTCAACGATTAGCGATGAGGATGCCGGAAAGCTCGTGTCAAAGACCGTGCCAAGGGAGAGACGAATCACCGCCGCCGAAGTCGACGAATACCGTAGTCGCGGCGAAGGCGCCGGCGTAATCTACCGCGCCGCCGCGGCCGAGAAGCAGGCGCATACGGAGGCGGAGAAATTAAAGGAGTTGACTACAGAAAAGGGCCGTGAGTATGCCGAAAGTCATCATGGTCAGGAAGAATTGGAAGAAGAAGCGGTATTGGCTCTGCAAATTACCCGCAATGAAGAGGCTGTCAAACAAATGGAGACCGACAAGAAGACGGAATTGCTGGATGAAGGAAAAAGAAGAGGCGAAAAGATAGCCGGTGCAACTGAGAAAATAATGAACGCCGTAAAAACTCCGGAACAAGCTGCCGCTGAAACGGCTTTATTGGAGGCGAGGACTAGTGTTGCCAAGATAGAAAAAGAAATTAAAGATAAGGTGGATACAGAAAGTAAACCGATTAAGGATGCATTTGCCACGGAAAGAAGAGGACTAAAAAAAGAATTGGATGATGCGGAAAAGGCAAAAAAGAATGTGGAAAGTAGTGATGCATATTCTGCATATAATGAAGAGCGTGCGAAAAAAAAGCGTCAATTAGTTGCGCTTGAAAAAGAGGAAAAAAGTAAAGGTGTGACTGAGGCGCGCAAGAGTGAAATTTCAGGTCAAAAAGAAGCTCTTAAAACTGAAATAGCAGAACCATTTGCCGGTTATGGCGATGTAGTTAGTGATTATGATACTGCCAAAGCGGCACTGGCGAATTTTGACACCGAAACCGAAAAAGCAATAGAAGAAGTCAGAACGAAAGTAAGAGCAGAACGAAATGATGAAATTGAGGCTATTGGTTTGACGGAAAAAAGTACGAATTTGGAAAAAATCAATGATAGAGTTAATAAATCTCCAGAGCAGATTAAAAAAATTGAAGATGCCAGGATTGAAGCTCAACGGGTAGAGGAAGCGGCTCTTGGTGCGAAAGGAAAGGCCAGCGTGGCTCTTCGCTATGCTCGACAAAAACAAGCCTCGGCCACGGCCAAAAGCGCCGAGGATGAAGCTGAAAAAAATTTACAGCATGCCGCTCTTGGATTGGGGATTGTGCAGAAATTATTTAGTGATGAGCAAGCGAATAAATTGGGATCAGAAGCGGCCGAAGCTTTCATTAACAAAATAAAACAAGAAAAAATCGGCGACCTTTTCAAAAATGGCGCCAAACAATTGGATAAGGCTTTGGAAAAACTTAAAAAGGGCGGGAAATTGGCGGATGTGTTGAAAGAAGTGACCGACAAGTCGGCCAGATCCGTCTACGCACAAACGGTCGGGACTTATTACCAGGAAAATGTCGCCGGCATTTCCAAGACCAGAGCCGTTGATATTGCGGATGATTTGTGGAGTTTTGATCGTACCGGAAACAGTACGCCGGCCACCGCCTTCAAGAAAGCCGTCAACAAACAAAATGAGGTTTACGCGGGAGTGGAAAAAGAACGAGGTGCTTCAATTGCGGTTGATACTATCAAAAGAATTAGACTGATGCAGTCTAAAGGAGAAAAACTTGATGTTGACCATGAAGCGGCCTTGATGGCATCGGTGCAGTTTTTGACCAAAAATGGTTGGTCTGATGATGGGTTATCTAGAATGGTGGATGTGGCGAGAAGTAAGAATAAACAAAAGTATGGTACCAGAGAATATGAAGAAGCAGAGGCAATGGAAAAATTGTTAGTCGATGAATTGGGTTGGGGGAAGAAAGATGCTAAAACCGGAGCGATAACCTTCAAAAATGAATCCTCGGAAAAAAGAACCAATGATTTTCATCGACTGATGGGTTTTGGTGGTGATGTGAATATGTTGCATTCAGAAAATGCCGTCCTTCTGCATCAGAAATATATGGAAAGTAAAGAAGGGAAGACATTGAGTTATGAAGAAGCAATTCAAGATTTGCATGGGAAAACAAGTACCGCCAGTGGTCGGGCTGAATTGGCTGTAAAGCAGCGAGAACTCGGATTGGATCTGGGATGGGATGATGCCCGTATCAACCGGCAACTTGAGGTTTTTTCTCAAAAATTTGTAGCTGTGGGAGAAAATGCCGGACAATCGTTGCATCGTTATACCGAAGAAATGAAAAAATACGGTGACCAAGCGGAATTATTAACTGAAATGAAATCATTGGCTTTGGCTACCACTCACATTGATGATGCCGGACACTCGGTATTTGACATGGATATGGGTTACGCACGCGGTCAATTATCCACTGATGCCATGAAAACCATGCTTGGTGATTGGATCAAGGTTGATGGTGGCACTAAGCTCCGTAATTTGAAAAGTCATGCCATCGGTTATATGGACGAGGATGTCGGCACCCTTCACCGGTTGGATGCTTCCCGTGTGAACTCCACTTTTCAAGGTGTTGACAGTAAGGTGAAATTAGAGGCGCAAGATGTGCGTGTCCAACGACAGATTTTGAAGAATGCCGCCAGTGAAGAATTGCGTAAGGATGCAGAGACCGGAGCGGTTATTGTTGGTGCTATGGATTCTGTTCTCGTCGCCAAGAAATTTAAAGGTGATACAGAAAAAGCAAAGGCTGATGTCGCCAGAGACTGGGCTGTGTTATTGAAAGAAGCACCAAAAGAATTTTTGGCTGTCGCCTCAATGAATTCAGGACTTGAATTTAACGAAGCTCAAGCAACTGGTAGAGTGAATTTGAATGTGTTTGGTGAGCAAATAGATACAATGGAGCATTTAGTGAGATGGATAAATGCGCATTCAGGCACAGTGGCCGAAGAGGATGATCGTCGAGAGATAGGAAAACTCAACCACACGGCGATTGTCAGTAGTGGCAGAAAGGGAACTATTCCTGTTCCCGGTACTGAAGATGAAGAGCCTGGTAAATAACTTTTGATTAAATAATGAATCACACTTTGTATAATCATGTATGTTCCAAATGAGTAGACAACAAAAAAATTTTTTTGCGTCAGAAAAAACCACATCTGAATTTTTTTATGATTTTCAGCTATTGTTCGGGGCTTACGGCTACAAAGAAAATTCACTGTGGGAAAAATGCGACGCTTTGATTATTGATGCCAAGGAAATCAAGAATGGCGAAGCGCTCCATGATCGAGCCGAAGAATTTTTTTGGTCTGTCACCGCCTTGATTGATTCTGATTCTCTTTTTCAGTTGCGCGGCGCGATTGCCAGATTGGTAAATTTGTTTAATAATCCACCCACCGGACGACAGCGAAATGAAAATCAAAATTCGGTCGATTTTGACGAAGCTTGCGAACGATTGGAAATTACCGAATTCTCTAAAAATTTTTTCCGGGAGAGGGTTGAATTACTGGGAGACGAAGAAAAAAATAAAGTAAAACAAGATTTGGGCAGTTTGGTTTCCATTTATGAAAAAGCGCGTCCGGATATAATGTTGGTAGCTTCGGCTTTGTTGCACCGGACTGAGGATGGATTGCCGACCACCGTGGCGGAATTCAGAGAAAAAATAACTTTTTCCGGCTTGGTGGATTATGGGCGGATTACCAATTACGCTCCTTTGCTCAGATATCTCGGTCAATCATTTTTCGGCAATGACATGGATACCGCCATTATGGCGTACGGAGTGCTTTCAGAATTGAGCCGGGACAATAATCTCGTGAAAAAGGGAATTATTGATAAATTTGAAAATAAATTGCTTTTTACTGTTCTTTTGTTTATCGTATTTGATCAATTTTCCAATTTTACGGTTGTTGAAATGGACGGCTTAATGGCAAATTTCGGTTGGTTCGCTCTGGACGCCGGTTTTCCTTTGGTTGAATTATTGGAGGAGTATTTGGCTAATCAGCCTAATCTAAGAGAATATATCAATCAATCGGGAATGTTTGCCGAAGATTTATTGAATAGCGCGCAAATGGTTTTTCCGCATGAGGGCGAAATTGATGTGGTTGTTGGCAGTTTTCTTGCGGTCTATCTTGAATTTGCCGATGGTAAGGAATTGGACGCGAATAAACAAAATGAATTTCTTGATATTGAAATGAGGATTCATGAGTGGCCGGCAGATAAAAGAGAAAAATTACTTAATTTGATAGACCTCTATTTGCATCTGCGTGAATGCGATTTGATCGATTATTATGGACTGCTTAGCGATGAGGGAATAATAAAAAAACCTTATGATTGGGCCGTCGTTTTGGAGGGGGAAATTGGCGACAAAAAAGTACAGGAAATAAAAAAGTATTTTTCTCTTGTTCACCGGCCTTTTCGGATGAAAATGGAGTTATTGAGCGCTTTTCGGTCAATCATCTGGCAGAATGAACCGTTCTTGTCAAGAGTGCTGGTGTTAAATGACGCTTTTGAAGAAATTTATGGACAGACTCATAGCCCCTTGATTTTTTTTGACGAGACCAGTCTGGCCTGGAAATTGAATGATATTCCAAGCGTGGATTTGGTAAACAAGTTTTATTCAAGAATAAGCAGGGATCAAGAAAAAAATATAAAAAAGGAAATTCAATAACCTATGCCGAGCGACATCTTACTGCCAATCTACGATTACGCTTCCACCGCGCCCGCGAAGACGCTGGACGCTTTGTCAACGCTCGTCGGGGAGAAGACGCGCGTTTTGGGTTTGGGTATTTCGGCCGCAACTAAAATTTTAGCGCACGCCGAAAAAATTGTCAGTGAATTCCGAACAAAAGATCAAAGCAAAATTTTGACTCAACTTGATCTGGCCACGCTTGGTTATCTGGACAAAGAAATCGTGGAAGCGTTTATTCAAGACCCGGGCAATTCTGAGATCAGAAATATCCTTACCGTCAAATTGCTGTTTGTTTCGGCCGCTACCGGTTTGTTGGACGAGGCGGAGATCTTCTCGCCGGACGAGTTGGAAAAAATGGATCAAGCGGATAATTTGTCCGATTTATCTCTTGATGAAGATTTATTTCAGAAAATTTCCTATGCCAAAACCGTTCGTTATATCATGGTTGCCGATGATGGTGTTGATTATCTGACCCATCTGCGGCGACAGGTGGCGACCGCTTATTACGACCAATCCCAAATGACCTATGATTGGGAAGGGGCTTTCTTGTATGGCCTGATTCTTCGCGCGGCCTGGTCGGTATTTCATTTATTCAGCACCGAAGACCGGCAATTGCTTTTGGAAAGCAGTATTTATTGTGGAATTGTAAGCGGGACTCCTTTGGCCGCCATATTGAGTGTATTTTTTTCCACCCGCATCCCACGAGATGAACGGGAAAGGCTAGATTATATTCAATTTTATTGGAATTTCGCCAATGGCAACCAGGAAATTGTGCCGTTGAATATCGCTGAAGTGAAGGGAAAAAAATTAAATGAAATCGTTTTGAACTATATCGCCGCCGCTAGAACCGATTCGGTGGATGGTTTCGCCCAGAAAAAATTCATTGACGATTTGTACCTCGACCAGCCCGGGCGCGATCCGTACGGCCGCTGGCTGCGCGAAGCGACGGCGGTGATTTTGCACCTGAAAAAAGGCGATTGGATTCCGGAAGTAAAAAGTTAATGTCAATTTATATGGCGGGAGGAGTAAATGAAGCGACTATTTTGGTAAAAAAAGCCGACGGCACCACCGCGCGCATGTCTCTTGCCGACATAAAAAAAATGAAAGAGCAAAAGTCCGTTCAGCCGATAATCGCGCCCGCCAAACCGAGTGCGGTTCAAAATATCAAATCGGCAACGCCGCCACTTGCTTCTCCGCCACCCGAAGCGAAAAATTTGCCGGAAGCGCCAGTGTCAAAGCCGGTGCCTCTGCCTGCCGGAACGCGACCGGCGCCAGATGACGCAATCACCGCCGTCGCCAAAAAAATAATCAAGGATTCCGGAGTGAATATCACGCCGGAATTATTTTCCCGCGCTTTGTCTCTCGTCAATTCCCGTTTGCGCGGTATCCGCGACGAGAATCAATTTTTGGCTTACGCGATCCGCCCGGGTGCCGCCGGCGGTCTTGGTTTGGATGAAACGGTGGCCGACAGACTGGCGAGATCCGCGAGCGATTACCTGAAAAACAATACGGTAAAAATTCCGAAGCCCGCGCCGTTGCCGGCGCCAAAAAAAATTTTCGGTCGGCCATTGACCGGTTTGCCGATGGTGAATACCGGAAGTCGCGCCCTCGCCACTTCCACCCCGGTAACCGATATTTTTTTGGACGAGGCCAAAGCCCGATCTCAAAAAATTTCCGTTCCATCGGCACCATCGGTTCCCGCCAGGCTCGTCGGACCGGTAGCGGCCGTCAAAATCAAATTGCCGGCCGATTATGATTTTGCGAGCGAGATGGCGGCGCGGCATTCGCCAAAGACCAACGAACTGATTAGAGATATTCAGGAATCACCGAAACCGTCTGAAGGAAAATTCGCCGGGCCGGCCGATGAAATGAAAAAATTCAATTTGCGGGACTGGCGGCGGCTCGGGCATCGTCCGGTTGATTGCGCCGAAATCATTTTGAATAAATTCCAAGGCTGGAAAGAAGAGTCGTATATGCTTTACCTCGCCTGTCGTCAGGCTTGGACGCAAAGTCCTCTGCTCGCCGAATATCGCGATATTTTGTCGCGATCAATCAACACCAATCAGACCGTGTCCGGCATCATTATCGGTTTGCGCGGCAAAGATTCATTGACTTACGAAGAATTTTTGGAGATTACGAAATTGAACGCCCGACTGGAAATGTGATATACTGCAGGAATTACAAATTATTTATCCGTCCGTAGCTTTAGCGAAGGCGGACGAATTGACGATATTAGTTGTAAACGTACATCATGTCATTGCGAGGAGAGAACGCAGTGAGCGACGTGGCAATCCCATTGTACAATTAAATAAACTATGGGATTGCCACGTCGCTTCGCTCCTCGCAATGACGTGGAAATTCGCCCGCCTTCGCTTTTGCTATGGCGGATAAAATAATTTTCTTCGGCCGTCCGTAGTCCCGACTTAGTCGGAATGAAGGTGGTTAATTCGTAATTGAACCTGTGCAACAATTCGTCGTCCCGCAATTTATTGAAGTGGAGGACAAGATATTCGGTCCCATCACCACTCGGCAGTTTTTGATTATGCTGGTGGCCGGCACGATTGTTTTTTTGGCGTATCGCTTCGCAGATTTCACACTTTTTATTTTTCTGGCTGTTTTTGTCGGCGGGTTTTCATTGATTTTGGCTTTCGTCAAGGTGCATGGTCAGACTTTTCATTATTTTTTGTTGAATATCTTTCAGAACATCAAAAAACCGTCGTTGAGAATTTGGAAAAAGGGATATGGCAAAGACGAATTGAATTATTTTCGTCTTAACGATAACGAAATCGCCAAGGTAGCGGTGATCGCGCCGACCACTATCAAAAAAGAACGGATTCGCGATTTGGCTTTGTTGGTTAATACCGGTGGATTTTACCGACCGGAGGAGGATGTATGACAATTAATAATTAATAATTAAAAATTACGAATTAAAATTACGAATGTTGTTGTCCGTCATTGCGAGGAGTGAGCGAAGCG
>ERZ1292633.3086-Hain-H41-02um-R1-3086-length-16510-cov-7_pt1 | contig 16510 bp, 11 predicted proteins | sample MGYA00564406_ERZ1292633 | MGnify/ENA primary metagenome ERZ1292633 (study PRJEB36523, sample SAMEA6512639) | groundwater metagenome | collected 2019-01-08 | study: AquaDiva: Metagenomics assemblies of 32 groundwater samples | reverse complement strand
GGGGAGCCAGGTACAAGCCGCCGTTAGGGGCGAGGCCTCAGGCATCTACCGACCAGGTTGACCCCGTGAGGTGCGAGAAGTGCGGGGGGGTCGATGAAGCTTGTGGCGGTGATCCTAGACGACCGGGAGCTGGATCATGTTGGGCACGACACTGCTGGACCCGACTAGACGCGCTCGTCTTATTGAAGGCGGAGCTTCTTCGGCGCCGAGTGTCATCTGGCCCAACGAGCCGCTGCAAACGCTCACCCATTCGGCTCGAGGGCTCATTGAGAGTCTCGGGAAGCACAAGACAGTCGCTCATTAAAAAGTTCGAGAATTGTCCTGAACTCCTCCTTCAAAATGGGAAATTGAACGGGTTAATTTCTTATTTCGTCCAAAACCAATTTCTAAGAGCGTCTGTCACTCCCCACCATCTTTACGAGTGCTCGCATATTGATCGCTTCGATATGCGGGCATTATCCTTTTTCGGTTCGAGCAGAGATCTATTGGGGAAAAAAAGGGGTGCTGAATCGTATATTGAGTATGGCTGATTCAGCGAAAGCGACCGAGGCCGTTTTCCGAAAGACTTTGCTTTCCAACTCACAGAGGTTGAGGCGAGATCTTTGAGGTTCCAATCTGGAACCTCAAAAGAGGGGCGTGGGGCCTCTACAACCGCGCGTAATAGTCGCGCGCCGCGCTCGCTCGTGGCCGCCGGACAGTTGTTGGAGAGTTGAACCTGAACAGTCGGCCCCCCCATCGCGCTCTATGCTAATATTCCTCGAATCCCGGAGGGGGAACGGCATGAATCTCCAGCAGGTGGTCAGCATTTTCGGCACGGCGTTGATGGTCGGCGCGGGTTGGCTCCTGTGCCGCAAGAAGAAGCACATCAATTGGAAGCCCGTCGTGTGGGGCAGCGTGCTTCAGTTCGTCTTCGCCCTGATCGTCCTGCGCACCGCCCCGGGCCGCTGGTTCTTCTCGGGCATGAACGACGTGGTCGTCAAGCTCCTGAGCTTCCAACAGGAGGGCGCCAGGTTTCTGTTCGGCAATCTGGGCATCTCCCCCGGCGGCGCCGGCTCGCTGGGCTTCTTCTTCGCCTTCCAGGTGCTGACGACCATCATTTTCTTCTCTTCCTTGATGTCCGTCCTCTATTACCTCGGGATCATGCAGAAGGTCGTCCTGCTCTTCGCGGTGGTCATGAAGCGCTTCCTGGGCACCTCCGGAGCCGAGTCCCTGTCGGCCTCCGCCAACATCTTTGTCGGCCAGACCGAGGCGCCCCTGCTCATCAAGCCTTACGTCGAGGACATGACCGAGTCCGAGCTGTTCTGCGTCATGGTCGGGGGCATGTCGACGGTCGCCGGCGGGGTGATGGCGGCCTACGTGGGCATGCTGCAGCCCTACTTCCCCGACATCGCGGGCCATCTTCTGGCGGCGTCGGTGATGTCGGCCCCGGCCGCGCTCGCGCTCGCCAAGGTGATGATCCCCGAGACCGGCACGCCCAAGACCGCGGGCAGCGTGAAGCTCGAGTACAAGGACCCGTCGATCAACATCATCGACGCCGCCTCCAACGGCGCCATCGCGGGGCTCTCTCTGGCCTTGAACGTCGGGACCATGCTCGTTGCCTTCATGTCCCTGCTGGCGCTGGCCAACTTCCTGTTCGCCTCCGCCCTGGGCCTGATCGGATTCCCGGGCTTCACGATCGAGAGTGCCCTGGGCTACGTCCTGTCGCCTTTGGCCTGGGTGATGGGCGTTCCCTGGAAGGACTGCTTCACCATCGGCCAGCTGATGGGCGTCAAGACTGTCCTCAACGAGTTCGTGGCTTACGCCCAGTTGGGTGAGATACTGAAGGCGAACCCGCAGGCGCTCGAGTACCGCTCGATCGTGATCGCGACCTACGCGCTGTGCGGCTTCTCCAACTTCCTGTCGATCGGCATCCAGATCGGCGGGATCGGCCCGCTGGCCCCGAGCCGGCGCGGCGACCTGGCCAAGCTCGGCATACGGGCCCTCATCGGCGGAACGCTCGCGTCCTTCATGACCGCGACGATCGCCGGCATCCTGGTCCGTTGAACGACGCCGCTTCTCGCCCAACGCGATGAATGCCGCTATCCGATTCATCACCGTGTTGGCCGTTGCGCTTGTTGCCGCGCACGCCGCGGCTGATTGTGCCAAACAGTCTGCGCCAAAACCTTTCAGCACCACCATCAAAAAATCATATGCCCCGGTGCACGATGGCTCAGGCATGCGACAGCCGGGCTGTATCGTTGAAACCGCGAATGGCCAAACGGGCTATGTGTCCTATGAGTATATTTGCCGGCTGCCGGGAAGCGAACAAATTGAATTGCAGCCTGATTATGGTTGCTGCGACACCGGGCCCGATCACGGTGATTTTCTTTGCACCGTACGCGTCAATCAACGGGGCGGCCTAAGGAAAATCCGCGCAGATGGGTTAGGGCTTTCCCCCACGAAATCGGATCCGCGCGCCGTTTTTGACCTTGTGAACACTCTCAAAGGGGATTTTAGATTCACCGAGCAGGGCGCCGGATTGCGGCTGGCTCAGCATGTAACAAACTCATCCTTTCAGAAAGAGGCCGCGTCCATTCGTCCGGAATTGCTAGCCATCGTTCAAAACAAAGACCTGCACGTGAACAAGCGCGGATATGCGGCGTATGTGCTGCTCCAGTATCCGGACCTGAGTGAGGCGCAAACGGCTTCCTTGTTGGCGGTGTTCTTCGAAATGGAGCCGATCGGGGAAGTCGCGATCCCAATGCTGAAAAAATCAGCCGCACTGCCAAAACAAGCGGATACATTTGCGGGCGGGTTGATTGATTACCTCAAGCGGCAATATCGCAACGACCACATCGCGCCGGAGATCTTAAATACGCTTGCGGCGCTTGCTCCCGTCTTGCGCAACCAATTACCAAAGCTGCTGGAATTTGAATATGAATGGTCGGATCGCGGTGCGCATCACAATTTCAAACGACGCGCGGGGTATTGGGAGCGAATGCGCAAGATAGCCTGTGCGGTTTCAGCGGAAGATACAAACACATTGTCTCGCAAAGACCTGTATCCCGTCTCATTCAACCAGCCTTTCACGTGCGCAAAACATTGACGCAATTAAACTTCGAAACCGACCCCTCCCGCCGCCCCAACCCGTCTGACGATTTCTCAACTGGATCACGGCGCTAAAGACTAACTTTAAGATCGGGAAAACGGCCCGCGGTCGATGTATTTCGTGGCTCGCGTCCCCTTGCATTTCGCCCGCGGCGGGGCCATACTGACGCCGATATGCCCGCCCTCAGCGCGACCTGCGCCGCCATCGGGTTCTTCGGACTCGGACTGCTGTCCGCCGCGGAACCACAGGAATCCCGGGAGCAGCGTGTCAACGCGCAGTTTCAAGCGCTCCGCCGGGAATTCCGTGTCGCCTCGCAGCCGGACCTGCCGGACGGGGGCGCTTCCTTCGCCGTGCGCGAGGCGGTTGCGACTCCTCGCATCGTCCAAGTCGATCAATTCGGCCGCGTCCAGCGCGTCCTTCCCCCGAGCCCGGGCGTGGAAGCGCCGCCGACCCTCGAGCTGGCGCAAGACGGCTTGCGGCATGCGGCCATGATCTTTTACGAGGACCGCGTCGAGATCGCCAGAACGATCATCGGCTCCTTAAATCCTTTTCTCGCTATCGGCGACGGGGCTTGGGAGATTTCTCAGAACGACACTTTAGGCAACAGGATCTCCCTGGGACTGAGCTTTGTCCCGATCTTCGGCAGCACGCTGTCAAAAGCGGCGCGCCCGCTGCTGCGGACCGCCCTGGGTGCCGGACGTTTGAGCCGATCGAGGTTTGCGACCATCGAGGAAGCGCTGGCCAAGCCGCCGCACAGTCTCGACGACCAGCTCGAATACGGACCGCAGCTGGCGCACCTGAGCCGCGAGTCGGGGGAGCACGCTTATTTCAAGCTGGTCGGCGAACTGGAAGGCGTCCCGGTGGAAACTATCGAGTCAATCAAAAAACTGGGTTCCCAGGGCCTGGAGCAGACCTGCGCGCGCTATGCCGTCGCCGCTTGCGCCGCGGCGAGTGGGGTCAATCTGACGCCCGATGAGGCCAAAAGAATATCTGGCGAACTGCTCCAAGAGACGTTTCAAGCGCGCCTGAACTCGCCCAAGACGCTCGCGCGTTATTACCGAGGCGGGTCTCAATCAAGCGACGAAAGAATATACGACCACCTTCAAATGATGGATCATCCGAACATGAGCGGTCTGGCCACCGGCGAGATGATGGAGACGGCCAGGCGGGCCGGCCTCTCCGCCCGCAATCTCGACGTGGGATTAACGGTGGACAAGACCTATGCATCCGCGTTCTGGGGTTCGGGCGACCGCGCCCGTTTCTTCTCCGAAAGCAAGGCTCTCCGCGATCAAATCGAGGATGAGCTCAAGCAAGGGCGGGCGGTCGTCGCGTCGATATCCCACCACGCGGAGCGCCCGAGCAATCACGCGATCACGGTCCTGGCGCGCGGCCAAAACGCACAGGGCGCCAAGCTCGCCCTCATCTACGACTCCGAGCACGGCGGCGTCGATCTCATCCCTTGGGATTACTTCTTTCCCCGAACGGCCGTCGTGATCACGGCTAAATAAGGCGGGTCTTTTGTCCTGTCTGGGGGGGTCGTAAATGAGTATGGTCAGAGTTCAAGTGAGTAAAACCAAGCGGACTCGGCAGGCCGGCTAAGGAGTCGAAGCTATCGACTTGATGTAGCCGTTTCTACGAGGCGTGCGACCTTCTTCTTTTTTTCGGCGGAGAATTGGAGCTTTGGCACAACGTGAATTTTCGTTCTAACAAATTTGTTTGTGGGGTTATCCACAACGGGTACTTCAGCTGTTGTCAACATTGGCATATCCCTATAACTCAACTACGCCTCGATGATCTTCTTATAGGGTACAGGCTTAGTAATCACTGATTGTTGCAAAAGACGATAAAAGAGCATCCCGCGATATTCCGATTTTCGGCGATTAAATCGAAAAACGAACTCATTCAAGTAATGATCAAGCTGACGTCTAGTCGGACCAGCGAAGTCCCATCAGGTAGAGACGGCAAGCATCTTCGGTCCGGAAGCGCTGTTCAAAATCGAGCAAAGTTTCTGGATATTGTTTCGCCACAAGCGCATATTAGCCTATTGGTTGAGTTATAGGGATATGCTGTCAACAACAGCTGCGGCCTCTCCTGGGGATCAGTCGGTCCCTTCCGATTTTCGCAAAGCGAAAATCCTGGCGCCTCAAGGCGCCATTGCGTTCAAGCCATAGCTCCCAGGGATCGTCTGGGACTTTTGCCACGGGCTGCTAGGCCGCCATGATGAAAACGGGTGTCAACGGATGTGAGCCTATGCATCCCAGGCAAAGTGATTTATCGACGATAAATAGGCGAAAATAGACACTCCAGAGGAAGAACCGTAAACCCCACGGTTCGTCCTCACACGACAAGGGTCACAGGTTCAAATCCTGTACTGCCCACCACTTTACAACGCCAGACGAAGAAAACTTCTTGGCTTTATTTTTTCAGGGGATGAGGGGGCGAATTGCTACTATGACCACAAGGGATTCCGGAGATAAAATGCGACCCGCTTACAGGATTCTGCTCACTGCCCAACTCTGTTTTCCGGGAGGCCTCATGGCGGCTCAGAACAACGTTCATCATTCCATCGATTACATCGAGATCAACGTCAGCAATCTTGAGAAAGCTAAAGCCTTTTATGGCGCCGCGTTCGGCTGGAAGTTCAACGACTATGGACCCGATTACGCGGGGATTCAAAAAGGAGGGGGCCAAGAAGCCGGGGGCTTACGGCAGGTCGCCAATGCCGCCCCGGGCGGGAGTCCTCTTGTGGTCCTCTTCTCCAATAACCTCGACGCCAGTATGAAGAGCGTTATCGCTGCCGGAGGGTCGATCAGCACGCCGCCCTTCTCCTTTCCTGGAGGGCGGAGATTCCACTTCAAAGATCTGAGCGGGAACGAGCTCGCCGTTTGGTCGCACAAATAGCCGCAGCTTGACCTGCCCGTAGATCGCCCCCCGGAAGGGAGGGTTTCCAGGCCGGAAACAATTCCGCGACTTGATCTGTCGGTCATCGGGGTATATACTTTCGTAATTAGTGGAGGAATATTGATTTCGCCTGACTTTCGAGCGCTGTGTTCGCGTTTTGCCTTTGCATCGTCCCTGTCCGTGGCTTTAGGTTGCGCTCTCGTCATGGCCGCTTGCGGCGGAGTGGCGAGCCGCGTTCATGGAGGACGCGTCGATGCCGTGATCGACCAGAAGCCCGCCCAAGGAGCGTACCTGGAAGCCATCGGCATCGGGGCTTCCGACCCCGCGATGGCGACCGAAATCCAGCGCAAGTCGCTCGCGCGCGACGCCGCCATCGTTAAGGCGCAGTACGAACTGCTGTCGATGATCAAAGGAGTCACTTTGGAAGGTGGGATCACCGTCCAACGCGCCATAGAGACCGATTCGACCCTTCAGGCCCGCGTCAATGACGCGATCAAAGGCGCTGAGGTCCTCAAGACGGAATTCACCGCCGATAACGGCTGCGTGGCGACCCTGCGGCTGCCGAAAGCGCGTCTCGAGAAAATGATGGGCGTCAAATTTCAATGAGGCGCGCAGGGCTCGCCCTCGTCCTGTTCTGTTTGGCTGCGGAGTTGACGGGATGCGGCCGCGCCCTCTTCCGTGGCGGTCCCGGCAAGGGGCGCGTGGTCGAGGCGGAGGGCTGGACGCCCATCGACTCGGCCAACCCGCTGGAAACCAAGCGAAGGGCGATCGCCGAAGCGCAGAAAAACGCCGTCGAGCAGGTCATGGGCGTCTCCGTGTCGGCGACGACCAAGGTTGAAGCGGCCGTCACTTCCGAGCAAAAAATCCTCGCCAACATCGGCGGCTATATCCGGAACTACGAAATTCTTTCCGAACGGGAGGAGGAGGGATTTCTAAAGATCCGCATTCGAGCGCTGGTTCTTTTCCATCCGCCCAAGCCGGCGTCTTCGGCCGCGAGCGGCGTCCGCCTTGCGGTTCTCTGCGAGGACAAGAATCTCTCGGTGGTTATAGAGGCCCATTTGAGCGAACGCGGCTTTACTTTGGAACAGAGCGCCGCGGACGCGGATTATTCGATCCGCGCAAGCGCCAACGTCTTCGTATTGGCCGATTCCGGAGTCGCCGGCCTGAGCGCCGGAAGGGCCCGGGTCGTTTTGGACGTCTCCGAGACGAAGACGAAGGGAGTGTTTCAACACGTTCGGGAAGCGTCGGCCCTGGATCCGGTGGAAGCGGTCGCTCGAGAAAAGGCCGCGAGCGTCGCCGCCCGCCTGGCGTCCGAGGACTTGGCGTCTCGCATTTTCGTCAAGCTCGGCATCGAGGCGCGGGCCCCGGCGGCGAAAAAATGACGACCATGCTCATCTTGAGTCTGACATGATGACTGCGATCGCGTGTATCCTGATGTTGTCGGCCGCTTCGGCCTTTTCCAGCCCTTGTGCCGACGCGGAATTCCTCGAGCGCTCCTACTCGAACGCCATCACCCTCTACGTCCAATCACGCAGCGACGAAGCCTTGCTTACGTTTCAAGCCATCGTGCGCTGCGATCCCGGCAATAAGCCGGCGCGTCTGGCCGTACAGCGCCTCGCCCGCGAAATCAAGCTTCAAGGAACCCGTCAGGGCGCTCCGGGGCGCGCTCACGGCGGACAAGCCTTGGTTGCCGACGGTGAAAAATATTATCGAATTTTCAACTGCGGGCACTGTCACTCGCTCAAAGGCTCCGGGGGAAAGTCCGCTCCGAGTCTCGACGGGGTATTCAGCAGGGCATCTTTGATCGCAATTCAGAAGCATTTGAGAGTTCCTAAAGACGGCCAAGCGTTCGGGAAGATGCCGGACCTTGTCTTGCGGCCCGATGAGGTCAACGCCCTGGCCGCGTTCCTGGTTTCAACGCGCAGCGAAAAGAACGAATAGGGGCGAGGGTCCATTGGACCCAGTCGGGATGGGGCCTTTTGAGGCCTGTTTGAAAGGACCATTGCCTCTCCTGGCGGAGCGGGCAACACGGCTAAAATAGGGGCCTATCATGAGAATAGCGCTTCTTTGGTCCATCGTCGCCTCTTTGATCCTGCCCGCGCCGCTTACGGCGCGCACTCTGAGCGCTGTCGTTCGGGCGCCCGTAATCGGGGCGAGTCTCGCGCCGCTGACGATCGCGCGGCCCGCGATGCCCATGGAGGCGGTGCGGCCGATTGCGGCGCTCGGCGTGCCCGCCCTTGTCGGGCCTCGGGTTCCGGTTGCCGCAGTGTCCCAGGCGCGCGCGCTGGGGGCGGCGCTGGCGCGCGCCGCGGAAAAAAATGACGAGCCCCTTGAGTTAAACCGGGCGTACGATTTGTCCAAGAGCGAGTCGGAATCTCCCGTCGTGATTTCGGGCCACGCCCTCGCCCGTCACCCGACTTTTCTCAGCCGGGCGTCGTCTCGTCTTATGGCGGCCGCCCTAGCGGTTCCTGCGGCCTCCCAGACCGCGTTTGTCTCGAATTCGCCCATGACCTGGCTGTTAGGCTGGATCGCTTTTATCGGGACGATAGGCTTGGTTTTGTATGTGGCTCGACGGGTCGAGCGTTCTTACCCCTACCAGCATTACGTGGAGAGAAAGCGCTGGGAGAAGGAGAATGATCTTCCTTGGTCGCGGGCGACGCAGGAGGATCGGGAGGCCGTCGCCCAGCGCGCCGCCAAAGCGAGCGCCGTGATCCGGGAATCCGAGTCGGTGAAGCAAGAGGTCCGAAAGGACGAGGGAGAGTCCCGAGACCAGGGCGAGCCCAAGAAAGGCCCCCAGGGCGACAAGTACGATCAGCTCGGCAAGGCTCGCTACACTCGCAGCGTTCCCGACGTCCGTTTCAGCGACATCGGCGGCCTGCAGGACGCCAAGGAGGCGCTCGAGGGCTTGGTCGACTATCTGAAGAACAAGCCCCTGTACCGGGAATTCGGGATCAAGGATGGGGAGGGTCCCAAGGGAACCATCTTGATGGGTCCTCCAGGCACGGGGAAATCCTTGATCGCCCAGGCCGTCGCCGGAGAGGCGGGTCTCCCCTACTACGGCGTCAGCGGGACCGATTTCGCCGAAATGCTCGTCGGCGTGGGCACGTCGCGCATTCATGATCTTTTCAAGCAGGCCCGTTCCCATCCGGAAGGCGCGATCATCTTCATCGATGAGATCGACGCTTTGGGCACGACGCGGGGGGGCTTTGCCAATCATGAGGATGACAAGACCCTGAACACGCTGCTCGTGGAGCTCGACGGCGCGATCAAGGACGGAGTGCACGTGATCGCCGCGACGAATTTCATAGACAAGCTGGACAAGGCCCTGCTGCGCGGCGGGCGATTGGAGAATCACATTCCGATCAAAGCGCCGGACGTCAAGGGACGGGAAGAGATTTTCGCCATCCGGACGCGAGGAGTGCCCTTGGCTCCGGACGTGGATTTGGCCGTCCTGGCGCGCAGGACCTTCATGATGACGGGAGCCGATATCAAGCAAATCGTCAACGACGCGGCGATGAGCGCGGGCCGTCGTTGGAGAGCCGCGCAGCCCAAACCGGTCGCGCCTTCCGCTCGAACTAAGCCGACCGCGTCCGCGGCCAAACCGGCCGCGCCAGCCGCCAAGGATCCGACGAAAATCGTCACCATGGACGACTTCAACTTGGCCATCGAGGGCAAATATCTGGGGAAGAAAGTTAAAACCGAGATGCTCGACAGCGAGAAGCGGGTCATCGCCTATCATGAGTCGGGGCATGCCCTGGTGTCTCATTTCCTGGAGCACGCCGATCCCGTGACGGCCGTGACGATCGTTCCCCACGGTCTCAACGCCTTGGGAGTGACCCTCATGCTCCCCGAAAAAGAGCTCATGCTGCGAAGCCGGGAGCAATTGGTCGATCGTCTCGCCGTGGCCATGGGGGGCCGCGCGGGCGAGGAGCTGATGACGGGCCAGAAATTCAACGGCATTGCCGGGGACTCCGAGGGCGCCACCGCGATCGCCCGCGATATGGTCATGCGTTTTGGCATGGACGACGAGATGGGCTACGTCCTCCATGGGCAGAACTACAACGAGCTGGCCAGCGAGAAGACCAAGAGCCTAGTCGACGCCAAGGTCAGAGGGTTGTTGGCTGAAGGCATGGAGCGCGCGCGCAGGGTTTTGCAGGATCACCGGGACCTTCTCGTGCGGGTGTCCGATGAGTTGATGCGCCGCGAAACGATTTACGCCGAGGAATTCCAAAAAATCGTGGGCCAGCCCAAAGCCCGGCCGGGGGGCGAAAGCGCGGGCGTTGCCGCGCAGCGGCGCTGACCTTGTCCCGGCATTCCGCCGGGATTTGAGCAGTCGAGCTCTAAACGCCGTCGGTTTCAGAGGGCGTCTTTGCGCCGACGATCCGTTTTCTGGCGCAGGCCAGTTGGAGCTGCCAATGGAGGTAGCGATCGGCTTCGGCCGCGCCGCTGAAGACGCATTCGGCGGGTAGGCGGCGATCGAAGGCCGCTTGAGCTCCCGAGTTGACGGGAACATGCGGCGCGTTCAGAAGAACGTCCTGCACGACGGCAAAGAAGCGAGCTAGGCATTCCGGGTTGTTCTGCAAATCCTTCTGTGACGTCCAACGCAGGCGCCTCAGAGGATTGGCCGCGAACACCTCCAAGCACAGCAGCTGCCCGCCCAGAGGCTGACGTTGGTGGGGCGAAAAAGGACGCTCCAGCTTCAGGTTTCTCAAAGAGAGAGTGGTATCGACTTCGATTTCCATCAAACCCAGCGGCGCGCGCAGGGCATGCGCCAAGGGGAGGGACACAGCGGCGATCAGCAGGCAGTCCGTCCAGGGTAAGATTGACGCGTCGAAGGTGATGCCCTCGCGATCTGCGGACATGTCGCGTTGGAGACGGGCGGCCGGCAAGTCGATGATCATCCTGTCTTCTACGACGACGACGGGGACGCGGGATTTCTCCAGTCTTTCCGAGAGTCGCGCGGCCTCAGCCATCGAGGCGTGTTCCATCAATAGCCCCGAATCGGCGCGCTCGACGCTTCCTAGAATTTCGGCCACAGTGCGTCGTTTCTGAGGAGGCAGCGTCGTCGTTTCTCGAATGATCGTATACGTGAGCTCTTCGCGTGGAGACTCGACGAAGGTTTTTTCGCGCAGCGCCTTGACGGCGACTGACCGTCTGCGCGCGTCGGCGACCGTCTCCGGGTTGGATTGTGTGTGAATCAGGGCTTGCTCGTATGATTTTTCCGCGGCGTCGAAGTCTTTGAAATAAAAATGCTCCAGATAACCGAGGAGCATATAGGCGTGCGGCGCGCTGGGACTCGAAAAATGACGCGCCGTCAGCTTATTGAGGGCGCTTTTGGCCAGATGGGGATAACCGGCGGAGATCAGCTTGTCGGCGATGGCCAGCTGATGATCCTCCTTCAACTCGAGGTAGGGGTCGCGGCGCACGGCGCGCACATAGTCTTGGATGGCCGCCCCGTCGTCAGAACCAAGGAGCGCCTCGGTGATCGATTTCACCGTGGGATCCGACGCCGAACTCGTCCCGGCGGAGCCGGAGGAGCCGAGGGCTCCGGCGGATTCGCTTGTGTCGTCTAGCCCCAGGCCCACCAAGACCCCGAAGAAAAGTCCCCCCAGGTGCGCGCCGTAAGCGATATCGGTCGCGGGGGCGACTGCAAGGAAGATTTGCCAGGCGAAGAAAAGAGCCGCAAACAACAGAGCGCTGAGGCTGTAGGTGGCGAACGCGATTCTTGTGAAATAGACGCAATGCATGCGCGCGCGGGGAAAAAGCACGCAATAAAGCCCGAGCACCCCGGCGATCGCGCCGCTGGCCCCGACGCAAGGGATCGACAGGCGCGGAGTGAGCAGCAGCTGAAACCCATTGGCCGCGCAGCCGCCGAGGAGGTAAAACGGAAGAAACCATCGGCCGAGCCGCGCGGAAACGTTGTCTCCGAACAACCACAACGTCCACATGTTTCCCAACAAGTGGTCGAGGCCCCCGTGAATAAATTGCGAGCTGATCCAGGTGTACCACGTCGCCTGGGCGGGGATAAAGCCAAGCGTCGCCGCCGATCCCCACAACGGCGCCATCAAAATGTTCAGGGCGACCAGCAAAACGATTTCGGTGCTGCGGCTTGGCGCCGGGTTTTCGTCCCGGTAAGGGATCGGAAGCATCACCGTATTCTAACAGGCGCTTGGGCCCACCACCAGAGGGACGGGGTCGAAAATTAACGCGGGAAAATATCGTCCGGATCGACTTCCCGGAATTGGCCGAGGCCCCTGAGGCCTTCGATGTCGATCTGGTTCCTGTCGCCGACGATGAAAATGGTCAGCGTGCGTTCTCGCAGGCGGCGGCCCAAAGCCTCCAAGTCCTGAGGGCGCAAGGCGAGGACCCGTTCAAGCAGCTTCGGGCGGGGGTCCCCGGTTCCCAGTCCGGCGCGTTCCCAATCCAGCAGACGCTCCGGGATTTCTCGAAATGGGACGGCTTCGGACCGGTAAGAGCTGACGACATTGGACAGGGCGGTTTGGAAACGTTCCGGCTCGAAGGACGTCCGCTTAAGGATATCCGCCATCAAAGCGGCGGCCTCAAGCGCCTTGTCGGATTGGGTGCCTATCCACCCCCACAGTTGGGCGTCGTCTCCCGCGCGGCTGCCCGGCTTCAACTCACCCTTGCTGGTATAGGCCAGAGACCGGGCTTCGCGGATTTCCTGGAAAATCACCCCGTCCATTCCTCCGATCACCGCGTTGTATAAGCTCCGAATCGGAGCTTCGGCGGGATCGGTCGGGCCGTCGGAGGCGAGAAAGCCGATATGGGCTTGGGCCATGCCGGCGCGATGGACGAAGACGACTTGGGGCCGTGCGGGCGTTCCGACGCGTTTTGGCGCGCGCGCCGGCGCCGCCTTCCAGGTCTTATTTCCGAGGGTTGACAGGGAAGCGATTATTTCGGGAGAGATCGTCCCCGTGTAAAGCGCTTGGCGCTGGACCCGCAGCAGTCCCGACAGAAGGGCGCGAATGTCTTGCGTTCGAAGCGCGGAGAGCTGTTGGGCGCTGAGGTCGGCAAGGACCGCGCTGCCGGCGCCGCGGGCGGCGTATTCTCCCAAAGCCCTCCCCAGGGCGACCGGATCTTGGCGACGATCTTGACGCGCGCCGATTTCGATGTCGACGAGATTCTTCAAGGCGTCGGGCGGAATATTCGGGCGCAGGAAGCGCGCCGCCGCTAGGCGCAGGGACTCCTCGAGGTTGGACTCAAGACCCATGACCTCGATCACGCATTCATCCTCCAGACACTCAAACCCCATGCTGGTTCCCAAACGCGCCAGATGCCTCTCGAACTCGGCCGGGGATTCATTATCCGCTCCGGAGGCGGCGAGCAGTTGTTCCGCCATGCGCAGGCGCGGGTCTGCTTTAAAGCCGCCGGGAATGACGAGTTGAAGGGAGAAAAGGTCGCTGAGCGTGTTTTTCGCCCAGTACAGCTTGCCCCAATCGAATGATTTTACGACGTAGTCGCTCCCCTCCTTGAGCCAGCGAGGTTTTTGTTCCGGGGCGGGGATTGCGGCGAGTTCGGCGGCGAACGTCGACGCGCGGGAGGGATCGATCTTGACCTCGGTAAAGTCGGGTTTTTCGATGGGAGACGGCTTCTTCTCGCCTTGGCGTCGATAGACGACCGTGCGGTCGGGACCGAAATAGGCGCGCGCGACGCGGACGATGTCCTCCTTCGAAAGACCGCGCAGACGTTGGAGTTCCTCGACATTGCGTCGCCAATCCCGGCCTTTGATGTAAGAATCGACCATCGTGCCGACGCGATGTTTATCGGACTCAAGATTGAGCTTCTTATTGCCCTCGAAATAGGTGATCGCGGTGCGCAGATCTTGCTCGGAGAAGTCTCCGGCTTTGATCCGGTCCACCTCCGAGAGAACGAGCTTTTCGGCGTCCTCGAGGCTTTGACCCGCTTTGGGCGCGACGAGGAGCAGGAACGCGCCGCCCTCGTTGAGCCGCAACAATTCTCCTTGGGCCTTCTTTATCTTTTGAGTCTGGGACAAGTGGCGGTCGATGATTCCCGAGCGATCATTGATGAGTATATGGCTAAGGATGGACAAGGCGTCGAGATCAGGATGGTTGTCCTGAGGCGTTTTCCAGGCGAGAACAGCCGCTTCTTCTCCCGGGAAGAAGATCTCGGAACGCCGGGCGCCCCGTGCGTCATCGAATTGTCCGGGCGGCGGGTTCGGCGCGGACGGCGCGCGCGCGCGCAACGCCCCGAAAGAACGTTCGAGAAGGGGGAGCAGGGTCTCGCGTTCGAAATCGCCGGAGAGAACGATGGCCATGTTGTCGGGGCGATACCAGGCGTCGTAAAAGGCGTACATTTTGGCGAGAGAGGGATTTTTCAAGTGTTCCCGAAGGCCGAGGACCGTGCGGGCATAGGGGTGGCCTTTGAACGTCTCCTCCAAGCTTTTGAGAAAGACGGCCATATCCGCGGAGTCTTGTTCCTTGTTGTACTCTTCAAAAACCGCCTCGAGTTCGGATTGGAAAAGACGAAAAACGGGACGGGAGAATCGATCCGCCTCGGTTCGAGCCCATGTCTCGGCGCGGTTGGACGGGAAACTCGCCTCGTAGACCGTTTCTTCCCAATCGGTGTGGGCGTTGCTTTGGGTGAAGCCGAGCTTGGAGTAGAGCCGGTCGAACTCATTGGGAACGGCGTAGGCGGAGGCCTTCTGATTTTCCTCGTCGATGGCGGCGTAGAGCGCCGTCCGGCGCGAGGGTTCTGTCTCCTTGAACAGCTCTTCGTAGAGAGCCGTGATTCGATCAAGGTGAACTTTCTCCTTGGCGTAATCCACTGTTCCCAGGCGCTCGCTGCCTTTGAACAGCATGTGTTCGAGATAATGCGCCATGCCGGTCGAATCCGCAGGATCATTGCGCGAGCCCGCGCGCACGGCGATATGAGCGGTGATTCGCGGCTGTTGGCGGTTGGGGCTCAGGTAAACGGTCATGCCGTTGGAGAGGCGATGAATCGTCACATTCATCGGGTCGCCTGGAAGGGGGGCGTCCAGAGGTTGGGGCGCCCAGAGTTTTTTACTGGGGGCGCTTAGCGTCGGCGTTCTGGGTGCCGCGGGGGAGTCCGTCGGGACGATGGTTTCGCCGAGTTCGGGCTTGGAGGCCGCGGCGTCGAAGTGTTTTCCTGATTTGGCGGCCTGCGTTTCGAGGGGATCCGAGTGTGTCGCGGCGAGCGCCGGGATCGCGCTGACCCCCGCAGGGGTCGGTGCGGGGGTCAGCGCGGGGAAAAGGGCCGGGGACAACGCGAGTCTTGATGGGGGCAAAAGCGGGATGGAAGGGACGTTCGCCGTTCGAACAGGGCCGGGGCCGACGATGGTTTTGATTCCGGGAGCGGGAAGGGCGCTGATCGTTCCTGCGGTGGCTTGGATGGGGGCCAAACAGAGCGCGAGGACCCTCGCGGACAGAAGAAAACCGAGATTTTGTCTTCTCATTGAGAGACATTTCATGGTTTCAGCCTATTTTAAATCGAATGATGCCGCATGGGTCGAAGGACCCAACGGGACGGCGTCCTTTGACCTATTCAGAGGAGCGCTTAATCCACTATAATAAGGCGTGGCCTTAACCAAAGAAGCCCTGCGCGCCCTGGTCGCCCTTCAAGAGAAGGATAAGGTTCTCGACTCGATTCAACAAGAGATCGATGCGGTCCCGCCGCGCATCGCGGCGCTCAAGGCAGACTTGGAAAGCGAAAAACGGCACGTGGAGGCCGCCAAAGCCGCGATCATCGAGCTTGAGAAGAAAAAGAAGGCCAAGGAGCTTGACGTCGCCTCAAAGCACGAGGCCGCGCGCAAGCATACCGAGCAGCTTAACGAGCTCAAGTCCAACGACGCCTACAAAGCCATGCAGGCCGAAATCAACAAGGAAAAGGCGGAGGCCGATAGCATCGAGACCGAGATTCTCGTGATCATGGAGAGCATCGACAAGGCCCGCGCCGAGGAAAAGGCCGCGACGGTGGAGTTCAAGAAAACCGAGGAGTTCTCAAAGAAAGATTTAGAAAAGCTTGAGGCGGAGCTCTCTCATGCCAAGGGCCGATTCGGAGCGTCCAAGAGCGAGAGGGACGTCGCGGCCGAGACGGTGACCCCCGCCGACTTGAAGGTGTACAATCATATTCGTTCGCGCGGGAAGCCCGACGCGGTCGTGCCGGTCGTCGACGGCCACTGCGGCTCCTGCCAGATCAATTTATCGCCGAGTATGACGCTGGAAGTGGCCAAGCTGAAAACGCTTGTGACCTGCGAGAGCTGCCAGCGCATCCTGTATCGGCCCGAGCAAGTCGCCGCCGCCGCGGCGTGATGATTTCAGGGACGGCCGGAGGGCCGCTGGTCCGCGAGGACTGGAGGAACTTCCGGACTCCGAAGAGCGCGACGCCCGTTGAAAGGCGGGAAGGCGGGGCCCAGAAGCCTCGTCGATGGACAGTACCACAGAAAAGTACCGCCGCCGCGAGGCGGTAAGGGTGAAAAGGTGGGGTAAGAGCCCACCGCGCGTTTCGCGAGGAACGCGGCAT
>ERZ1292633.2707-Hain-H41-02um-R1-2707-length-17842-cov-7_pt1 | contig 16512 bp, 4 predicted proteins | sample MGYA00564406_ERZ1292633 | MGnify/ENA primary metagenome ERZ1292633 (study PRJEB36523, sample SAMEA6512639) | groundwater metagenome | collected 2019-01-08 | study: AquaDiva: Metagenomics assemblies of 32 groundwater samples | reverse complement strand
AGGACCGCGATCCACTCCGTCGTTGAGCCCATGGCCAGGGTCCACAGCACCGGCAAGGAAGAGGCGGAGGAGGGCTGGAGACGCACTCCGCGATCGACCGTCGCCACGGCCCCCAATGTCTTGAAGCATGACGCCGCCGAGGGGCCCCAGTCACCGGCATCGCTTCGGTGCTACGCAGCGCTGGGGCTGGACATCGATTGTCTCCCGTCGTTCGGTGGTGTGGCCAATCGATGGCGACCCGATGGAACCTGCGGCCTCTCATTTGACGTCGACGCTAGGGGCACGTCCGCCGCGCGATCGGTCGCCAGGCATCTGCCACAGACGTCACGGTCACTGGTGCGACATCCGAAGGCCTCCACCTCTCCTCCTCCGCTGGCCACTGCCAACGCCACGACGAAGCCACCGCCACAGAGGTTCCACGTCATGTCACCCGCGCAGCAGGATGACGCACCGCCGCCGCCACCCCTCCTACCCTCCCAGCGCCTCAAATATTCAGTCGTTACGTCGTCTCCTCCACGGCACGCGAGGGGGGCCTCCCCGTCACGACCCAAATCGGACCGCTCGATGGAGGGCGGTCGAGCGGCTTCACCGGAGGGGCAGCCAGAAGCACCGCGAGGCTTAGTCGTCGCGGTGCCATGTGCCGGCCACAACAGAAACGACGCACCGCGTGGCAACCGCTCGTTTCACCTGCGCAGCGACCGCAGCCGGTCACCTTGTCCGCGAGTGCGGGTGCTACCCCCGCGGAGCCCCCGCGACCTAAGCTGCTGGCTCTTGGCGGGCGGCGCGAATGGCATCGCGAAGGAATCCGCTGCGAATTCTGGCAACGGGGGTTGGTGGCAGTCCAAGCCCCTGTCGGCGGACGCGGCGTCAGCGCAAGTGTTCGCGACGAGCGCGGATGCCGTGCTCAGCGCCGTGACGCAGGAGACCTTGGCGAGCATGGTTTACATGAAACCCTCCACGTCGTCGGGCACGGACGTAGATTCACACGGAGTCGGCGTCAGTGTGGCCAAGAATAAGGCGGCGCCGGGCGACGACGATGTCCAACGAGCCCTCACCACTGGAACGGACGATCCGGCGCGGCCGACCGCCCAGGCAGCGACCGCCACCCCACGGCCGGCTCGGGAGCCGATTCGGTTCAACATCGCCCCGCCGTCCACCGTCGCCAACAACCCACTGTTCCGCAACGCCGGTCGCGTCAATCCTGCCGCGCTGTGGGTAGCCGACGACGCCACCGTCACCGCGTGCGCGACCTCCGCGGATGGCGCGGCCATGGTGACGGGCACGCTCGACGGCTCCGTGGCCCTGTGGGTGTGGAGGGAGGCCGCCACGCCAGCGGCGGCGTCGTCTTCCGCATCGTCGCCCGCCACGACCGTCAGCAGCAGCAGCCGCTATGACTGGGCGGTCCACACAACCTACCGGCACACGGATCGCGTGAGCCATGTGGTCGTCCTTGCCGCTCCACTACCGCAGCAGCGCCTCGGCTGCCACTGGGTGGCCGTCACGGCCTCCGACGATGTGTCAATCGTGGTCACGACGATGCTGCCCGATCGTGCGTCGCCGTCGTCGTCGTCGTCGTCGGCGCCGCCGCCGCACTGCATCGTGGCCTCCTCCCAGCCGCGGGTGCTGCCCAGCCGTGGCATCCACGCCTCCTGGTTCACGGGACTGGTCGCCATTCCCTCTCCCTCCGCCGGGGCCACCGATGTCACCGTTGACAGGCGGGGTCTCCTATCCTGGCGCATTCCCCCACGATACCTCGCCAGCTGCGGCTACGGTGAATGCTACGTCGCGCTGTGGGACCCTGACACGTGGCTCTGCGTGGCGCAGCTCCTCGGCCACGGCTCTCACATCTCTGCGATGATCTACTCCCACGAGGCGGATGCATTGGCAACGGGAGGACACGATGGCGTCGTCCGTGTGTGGAAGGTGTCCGCGTGGGTGCCCACGGGGGACACCCCACCGCCAGCTGCCGCCAACGCGACGGCCGCAACCACCGAGGAACATCCAAGTGACAGTAAGAAGCCAAACGATACGGCGACACGACGGAAGGAGCCGCCACTAGTCGCGGCCATGACGACCTCGTTGCTTTCCAAGTCCATGGCACTCCACGCGGACCGCGGCGGTACGGTACCCATTTCGACGGCCGTGACGATGGAATCCGGGCAACCCACCACCGCACAACCAGTCGCCCCCACGCGACCTAAGGAGTCCTCGATTTCCGCGACAAAGAACGCCCCGCCGTTCAAATCCTACGTCGAGCACGAGGGCGCGATTGTGCAGATTGAGCACGCCTTCGGGCACGTGTTCGCCAGCGCTGGGGGAGAGGGCGACATTCGCCTCTTCGACGCCATCACGCTGGACACCATCGCCGTCATCCGATACGACGTGACGCAGTTTCACTCGTTCCGAGTGTGTGGCGGCTCCGTGCTCGTGGTCTTCTTCTCGAACGGCACCGTCAAGTCGCACAGCTGTCTCACGGGCCACGTCACCAACGTGACCGACCTCGGCGACAGCATCACGTGCACCATTGGGGTGCCGCCCGCGGCCGCGAGCGTCTTGATCGCGGCTAATAGCGCCCGCCGCGATACGCAATCATCCGCGATCGCGGCTACCGCGCCGGCCAAGCAGCACGGGGCCGGCGCGTACTGCATCGTCGGGACGGCACATGGCTTTTGCGCGCTGATCGACGCCGTGCATGGCACCGTCGTGTGCCTCTTTGGCACGTTCGAGAATGCCGTGATCGAGGCGGCCGTCCTACCGCTTCTCGATCCGATGCGACAGCAGTCGCGCCATCGACTGCGAAACCGACATCGTCGGAGTGGTGGGTCGAGCGACGCTAGTGACCCGCAGCAGGGTGCTGTCGGGGGCCATCGAAGCGACGGGAGAGGCGACCCCGCTGCCCTCGCGCTGCCCCTCACGTTGAGCGAGACCATATTCGCTATTGCTCCCTTCGGCCTTGCGTTTTCCTCCCACTCGGAAGGAGGAGATGACGATGTCGGCGCCTTCGCAGACGCGGTCAGCGGCACGGCTCTGGAGGAAAGCGCGAGCGGCTCGGCGAAGCGTCCCCCTGTCGCCGCCGTGTCCGTCGTCGGGATGGACCGGTGCGCTGCGGTCTACGATCTGGGATCCTGGCTTGTCACGGCTGCCACAGGTGGCGGAGCGCGGAAGAGTGCGGTGGGGAGATGAGCATCAGCTGCACTGCAGGGGCTCACAGGTCTCTCTATCTCTCTTTTCATGTCGTGTACAGTTTTGAAACCTGAGCAGGCAGGGGATGGTGTGTTGAGTGGAAAAGTACCGTGTATTATTTCACGCGCCGCATGGTTCTGGCTGGTTGTCGGGGGTCGCTCCCCTCCTTACTCCTTGGAATTAGGCGCACATATGTCAACGCCAAAAACGGCCGCCGTCGAGACGGGCCATGTTGCGCGGCCATTTCCCATCTACGTCAAGGTCAAAAAGGGGCAAAAGTACTTCTGGTGTGCGTGTGGCCTCAGCAAGAATCAGCCGTGGTGCGACGGTAGCCACAAAGGGACGAACTTCAAGCCGGTGCAGTATATGCCCGAGAACGACTGCAACGCCCGACTATGCATGTGCAAGCAGACCAAGACGTCGCCATTGTGTGACCTATCGCACGTGAAGGTACTGCAGCGTAGCTACGGCAAGCCTGCGTTGGCGCTCGTGGCGGCGGTCGGCGCGTTCCTCTTTTCCCAGTATCGCCATACCTGGTCCTCGGCGCCGCCGAAGGGGACGGAGAAAAAGTGATGTGGTGATGTCACACGACCCTTTTTGCCTTGGACGGGGTGGGTGTGTTTTGGTCGAACCTCTGCCTTTTTCACATTTTTCGAATCCCCCGTTGAGGAGGCCCACCAACAAGTATTCCCCGCTCATTCTTCGTGTAGCGCACCACTCGGCAAGTCCTTCGATCGCAAAAAATCAGAACGAAAGAGAGAAGTTGAGAGAGCATGTGAGAGCCCGACATCCACAAGTGGCTCTTCGTTCGCGTGAATATTCTTTCGTTCGACTCTTATGGGATGACTTGCATGTGGCCAAGCAAAGTGCTGTGTCGTCGTCGTGGTGGCATCCAGCAATTCACTCTACCTTTCCTCCTCCCTCACTCGCGACTGATTGATTCTATTTTCGGCGCATTCCTTTTCGGTTTGGCGCCTCTTTTCGTTCTTTACGCCCTGTTGATCTTTTGATTGGAAAGCGCAAAATGTTTTCATCTCGATCCCTTGAGAGGCTACGTCCCAACGGTCGCCCGCTCGTCGTCACGGCACTGTTCTCCTTCGCCGTTTTCTTCCAGTTGGTTTGCACACCCTGGCCGGGACACTCATGGAACCGGGGATCCTCGGACGCCGCAGCATCGTCCACCTTGTGGCCAGCCAACAAGTTTTCGTGGTTCACTAACCAACTCTCCGCAGCACATAACAAGGACCACAACCACCACCACCGCCGACGCCGCGCCATGAAAAGTACCGCTGCGGCGTTCCCTCACGCCCTGTTTACTATTCATTCACCTATTCTTTTTGTGGCCGCTTCTGGACCGACGTGCACTTCCACGAGCTACGGCACCGCCCAGACCATCACGTTGTTGGCCACGGACACCACGCTGACCCTGACGGATTGCACGTACACCACGTTGACGATCAACGGCGCCATTCCTGCCAACTTCGTGACCGTGATGACCCGAGTCACCGCCACGACGGTAACCGTCCTCTCGATCACGCTGACCGGCAGTTCCGCCTCATGGCTGGTGCAGGACTCCACGATCAGCGGCACATTAGACTTTTCCCCGGCCTCGATCGCGGCCCAAGCGACCGTCACTTTCTCGGGCAATACATTCAACAGGTTGAACGTCGCGGGCGCCACCAAATCCAACATGAATCTCATCGTGTCGAACAACAACTGCGCTGCCACGTCCTACTGCTTCTACGTCGGGTCGGGGCACATCGTGTCCAACTCAGTCTGGACGTTCAACGGTAATAACTTTTCCACGACTGGAACGGCCGTTTACTTCCACAGCACCTCATCCGTAGTGAAGACGGGCTCCACAATATCGATCGGAAACGGTAATTTCTTCCGTGGGCGACGAGCAGCCTCTCCATCAGCATTAACGCCGGCTTCCTCGTCATGCCCGGATTGACGTCAAGCTTCGAAGGTCCGGTATCGATCAATTACGATGCGTCCTCAGCGAATCAACAACTCTACTTCGGCAGTGCGAACCTCTTTTTGGGGACCGTCTCCATCGCCGTGACGGGCACCTTGTCGGATAGCTCCATTGAACTAAGCGGCGTGCGAATGCCGTCTGGTTCACTTTCAATCACCGGCGGCACATCCCTGACGCGGACGACGATAAGCATCGTGTCCAGCAAGCTGCTCGGTGCCGCGACGAGCATCACGGGCAGCATGGTGGACGGCGCCGTGAGAGTCGAATCCTCTCAGTTCACATCGTCAGTGACCTTAGGCGTGTCGCTGGACCGCTCCAACGTCACTCTCTGGAATTCCACCTTCGCGCTCGCGTTTACGCACACGGGGCCAAGCATCGACGCCAGCACGGTCAACGTGAGCTCCACGAAGTTCACCACTACGGCCGACTTCAACAACGGGTTCACCACGATGTCGCGGCTCGTCGTCGACGGTAGCAACTGGACGCGGCTGAATCTCAACGGCGGCATGAGCACGGCCGCTTCGCTGGTGATGCGCAACAGTCGAGCCCTCACGGCCGCCTCCTACTGCGTTTTCGCCAGTGGAGGGCATTTTCAGACGGGGGCGACGCTGCTCTTCGAGGACAACAACTTCACCACATCTGCCTCCGCGGACTGCGTCTACTTTCACCCGACGAGCTCCATCTTCAAGGCGACGTCGACACTCACGATGCGTCGAACGTTCGTGCGCGTCGTCGCCCCGACGGCTTCAACCGACTCGATCATCCTTCAAGCCGACGGGGGACTTCTAGACTTTGACGGCACCAACGAGATCGAAGGCAATGTCAACATTGGCCTTAGTCTCGTGCCCAGCGGCATGCGACTGCACTTCGCCAACTCCTCGTTCATGCGCATGATACACATCGCCGCCACTGGGTCCGTGCCGGACGCGTACATCCGACTGGACGGCATCCGGTCGGTTGGAGTCGCGGGAGACGGCATGGTCATTTCGTCGTCAACGACTTTTGTGCGATCAACCATTTTAATCTCAAACTGTCAGTTTCACGCCGACCTGTCGATCACAGGGACGCAGCTGACACAGTCGTCGGTCATTAGCGTCATGGGTACCTCCGTCGCTGGGACGCTTATTGCAGCCATCAACCCTGTTTCCAACAGCTCAATGTGGATCGCGGACACAACGGTGGTTGGCGCGACGACATTGACAACCGCGTTCAGCTGGGCTTACCTGACCGTGCTGCGGAGCGCATTTACGGGCATTTTTACCGTCAACGGTGGGACGTCGACCGACTCGCCGTGGTTGATCCAAAGCTGCACGTTCTATAGTCGTCTTGCCTTCAGCGGCACGCAACACAAGAACATTTCGCTCCTCGTGTCGGATTCGTCCATCATCACGTCGGGCAGCTACGGCGTCATGACGACGGTCAGCACGATCACCTCAGGCACGTCGCATCGGTACGCCGGTCTCGCCGCAAGAATGCTCGCGGCCTCCGGTTCGTCGATTTACTATGCCACCGCGGGCGCCTTCCCGGTGGGCACCACCTTTCAGCTCACGCGGTGCTTCCTCAACAGCACGAACTATGCGGTCGTCGTCATCTCGAGCGGCGGGAAGATGATCACCGATGCCCTGACGTACTTCAAGGGGAAAATCGACATGACCTGCAGCGCATCGTGCGCCAGTTCGAGTCTGTATTTTGTCCACTCGGACATCACCACGTTTAACGTCGCGGTTACCGGTACGGGAACGGACTGGGTGCTCGGACTGTACAATTCATCCGTCTCGGGTGCTTTTTCGCTAGGTGCGACAACGAACTGGCTCCGGGCGACCATGACCCTGTACCGCTCCGTTTTTGTCGCGGGCATGAGCTTGACGGGAGCCTTAATGACCAACTCGAGTCTCAGCTTCTTCGATAACACTGGGCTCTCCCTCACCGTGGCACCCAATTTCGTCCGCTCTGAGATGTGCTTTATCAACAACACCCTCAGCTCAACGACATCCTTCGCCATTGCCTGTTCCTCTGGATCGGTGTTATCCATCGGAAACAACACCTTCAATGGTGCCGTCACCGTCAGCGGCGCTTTCTCCCAGTCGTCGCTGCTCGTGTGGGGCAACGACATGCAGCGCATCTCACTCACCAGTAGCTTCACGACGTCGGTGTACGAGTTCACCGAGAATCGCCTCGTCGGCACGTCCTACGGCTTCTACGTCGCCGGCGGCCATATTTTGACCTCCTCGGTGATTCGTATATTACGCAATAACATCACGGTGACAGGTACGACACCTGGAATCTTCTTCCACCCCACGACATCGTTGATCAAATCTGGAAGCGTTCTTTTTCTGCAGGACAACTTCATCCGTGGACCGTGCAATGGCGCGTCGGCAAACACCATTGAAATCTCGGTGAGCGGCGGCATCGTCTACATCGACGGCACGAACATCGTCGAAGGCTGCGCCGCTATTTCATGGGCGGCGTCCACCAGCGGCAACGTCGTGTGGTTCGCCAACAACCCTCTCATGAAGTACCTCACCTTGACCGTGACCGGCACCATGTCCGACAGCACCATCGTCGTCGATCGCGTCGGATTTTATCAGTACACGTCCCAGTGGACCGTATCGGTGGACCTGTTGCGGTGCAACATCAGTATCCTCGATTCCCAGCTGGGCCCGGGGTTCTACGCATCCTTCGGCTCAATTACCGACTCGAGTGTTTCACTCGTGCGCTCATCGGCCATTAGTTCAAGCACGTGGATCGCGAGTCCAACGTCGAATTCTAAGTTTCTCGTTGACCGCTGCACGTTTTATGGCACCTTTACCATGAACAGCTTGATTCAATCGGCAAGCTACATGCTTTGGCAGCACTCAACATTCCTCGCAACCGCTACGCTCAACAACGGCTTTTCGGCAGCAACGATCATCATGTACAACAACACGTTGGACCGGCTGACAGTCTCTGGAGGAACCTTCGCCAATTCCGACGTCACGCTTCTTGAAAATCGTCTCTTGACCAGTGCGTCGTACGGTATCTACTTTAGCGCGGGCCACGTCACCGGGACATCCACTCACCGCTACATCAGCAACAACATTACATTATCCACGCCGGGCGACGCCATTTTCTACCACACGACGACAAGTGAAATGCGCGGGAAGTTGGTCATGAGCGGCAACTTTGTCCGCACCCCGGCAACCACCGGGGTTCAATGCGTGATCCAGATGACCGTCAACGGAGGCGTCCTCGAATTCGATGGGAGCAACGTCTTCGAGGGCAACCTTAACATCGCTTACTCCTCCGCGATGATCGCTGGCAACAAAATTCACGTTGCCAACTGCACGCAGCTGAAATCCTTTACGTTAGGCGTGACCGGCACCATCACTGACAGCACGATCATGGTGCAGGGCTGTCGGTTCAACGCGCTCGGTCCCTTCACGCTCACCGCATCAGGAACCACTACGCGCTCGGTCATCACTATCACCGATTCAACATTTTTGCTGGGCTTCACGGCCACCCTCGCCGGATTCGCCGACTCATCGTTCACCATCGGACGAACGGCTTTCTCAGCGAACCTCGCCATCACGGCCACAGCACAAGTGAGCTCGGCCCTCGCGATCTACGACGTGTCCGTCGGAACGACCACCACGCTCAGCATCGGCCTAAACGCAGCCACGCTCGCGGTGTATCGAAGTACCTTCACTGGGACCGTGAGTTTTTCTGCCACCTGGACCAACGCGGCGGTACTGGTCGCTGAGTGCAGTGGTAGTAAGTTCGACTTTGGCAATCGGCACGACAACACATCGGTCGAAGTTCGTGACGGATATGTTTTCGGTGCATCCTACGCGCTCTACTTCAACGGCGGCCCCTACACGAGTGGCACCGTGCACCGCATCATCAACATGCAGGTTGAAAGCACAGCCTTGACCACGTACTGGAACAGCGTCTCCTTCGTAGCAGGCAGCCGACTGCACGTCGATGGAGGGGTGTTTAAGAGCATTGCGACGAAAAACGCGATCGACGTGACGAGCGCCGGCGGGAGAGTGGTGATCAACGACCAAGTGCGGTTGCTCGGGGGGCTCGCCGTGGCGTTCACCGCCGCCCACACCGATTCGGTCGTTATGCTGAAGAACAGCTCCGTGCTGCAAGCCGTGGCGATCACCACGACGGGGACAGCAACTCGATTTTTCCTCGACGTGCAATCGGCATCGCTCGTAGGTGCCTTCTCACTGACGTTTTCCACGGGCTGCACGGCATGCACCATCAGCATGCGCAACATTCCTGCGACATCGTCGGTCAGCATCAACACTGGCACCACCCTCAACAGCATGCTGCTCTTCAACGGGACCACAATGGCGGGCTCCGTCTCCGTGTCGGCCACCCTTCAGAACAGCTCGTTCACGATGTACGCGGTCGCCTTTTCCCATGCGTCGCAAACCTATACGCTGCCTTGCTCGGCGAACAGTCAGATCAGCGTCAATCAGTCCACGCTCACAGCGATGACCATGTCCGGGGCGCGCACCGACTGCCAAATTTACGTCGTCGGGAACACGGTCAACGGGCTTCTCAGTTTCGGTACAGGCACCGCGACCACGTCGACCGTCTACGTGGCCAACAATGTGATCAACAACCCTGCCAGCTACGCCGTGCGGTTCCTGACCGGAACGACAATGGCCGCGTCGGCCGAGGTGCACTTCATTTCGAACACCGTGACGTCCGGCACGCAGAACGGCTTGTGGTTCGACTGGACGGTGTCCGGGATCGGTGCGGTCGTCCGTATCAACCGCAACACGTTCGACGTCCTCGCCGCAAAAAATTCCGTTCTCTTCGGAACCATTTCACAAGCGAACGCGCTCGTGGAACTCGCGCACAATCAATTCAACTTAGGTCTGGTCACACTTGGCACGTCGGGCACCATCGTCACGGTTCACGTGTTCGGAAACGCGTTCAACGATAACACCCGGTGGTCCTTTACCGGAACGGTGATCGCGGGGTCGCAACGGCTTTATGGCTGCAACGTCTATGGAGGCAGCAACCCGTATACCATCACGGGCAACTCGTTTTCGTCCATGGCATGTGTCTCCGGAAGCACGTACAGCCGTTGTGCCGAGGACCCTGCCGCCCGCATCGACACGCCGCCCACCGCGCAGTGCCTCGCCACGCCCATTCCTTACGTGCGCAGCTACCTCTTCGAGTACAACACGGACCTGCTGCCGACGGTCATCTTCTATCCCTCGTTCCTGACCCCGGTCTTCACGTTCCCCGCGCTATGGCTGTCGCCTCCGTTCGTCTCGCGTCCGCCTGTGCTCGCGCCCGCGAGCTACGTCGTCGCGGATGCCGCGACACTCTCACTGTACCCTGTGGTGCTGTCGGCCGTCATCGTGCCCCCAAAAGTGTGTGCGCCGCTGACCATTTGGTTCCAACGGACCTACCCTCCAGGCACGACGCCACCTAGAACCGCGACGCATGTGCCAACGCGCTCGAAGACCGCCACACACCCCACTTCGTCACCGAGCACGACGGGCTCCTCCACGGTCACCGCGTCGGCCAGCGTCACCCCCTCTCGCGGCACCGCGTCGCCTAGGAACTCGTTGTCGAGGAGCGCCCTCGTGTCGCGGTCACTATCGCCATCCATCAGTGGGGCGACGAGTTCGCCGTCGGGACTTACGCATTCGTTCACCTCGACGGGAACCTCGTCGGCGACAACCTCGCTCACCAAGCCAAAGTCGACGCCAACTAGGACCATTCGCCTGTTACGAACGGCCACGCATCCTCCAACGCGAACGCCTGGGCCAACAAGGACCGTCTCGGCATCCATAACGCGGAAGCCCGTGGCGAAGCGCACACGGACACCTTCGCGGACGGTCACGCCCTCGTTGACAATGAAGCCTGTGAAGAAACGCACCCGAACCCCTACTCTCACGGCAAGTCAGACGGCTTCGTCTTCTTGGTCAACCTCGCCGTCGGCGTCGGTCTCCGCGACGGCTTCATCCACGCTGTCTTGGTCGTCATCTCCCACACCGTCAACGACACATTCCACGTCTCCGGATGGCTCGGCATCGGTCAAATCGGCGTCACTTTCGAAGTCGCTTCTCGTGACGAGATCGGCGTCAACGTCGCCATCCATCACGCCGCCGCCCACTCCAACCCATTCTGCGACGCTCCGACCCAAATCGTTTACCCCACAGGCCACTCGTACGTCGTCACACTCGCTGACGTTGCCGTTGCGCGTCACGACGTCTCCATCGATCACCCTAACCTACACATTGTCGGTGCCGATGTCCCGGACGGCGACCCTACCCGTTCTGCAGACGGAATGCGAGGCAAACGTCACATCAGTGAACGCCCTCCAATTCACGGCGACCTCCTCGCTGCGTAGTGGTGACGTGCTACGAGTGTCCTCGAAGGCCAATTTGCCACGATCGGCACTGGCAGCCGGTGACCGAACGACCGTGCGCATTAGCACGAAGCCGCCCCGAGGGTCCAATCCGGCCACGCAAATTCGTGCCTACGTCGCCGATTCTTTCGTCAATCGGTGGGTCGCGGCTTCCGATTCTCCGGACACTGCTCCATCGTCGTCGGTATGCGACAGGGAAAATGACTTGGAGTCCTTTCAAACGTATGACGCCGTCGTTTCTGGCCGCGCCGCGTCAGCGTCGCCGAATTCGATGGTGGGCTTCGACATTGAATTCTCGCTCCTCATTGATCCGTGCCTTCTCCTTGACGTTGACGACCTTTCAACCAGCCAGCGTGCGACGCCGCCGGGCTTCACAGTGTCCGTGATGTGGGCTCCCGTGACCTCCCCTCCCGGCGCCGCGGTTCCCGCTTCCGTGACGCAAATACCCACGACACTCAGCACCGCCGCGAACGCAACGGCGGCAGTCTGTGCCTGCGCCTCGCTGATAACCGTCGCCGCACAGGTCGAATGGTACGGCACTCCGTCCGTCGCGCGTGTTTCGAGGCCAGCGTCACCCGTTGTCGTGGTGGGAAGCGCATCCTCCTCATCGTCTCCCTCGGACATCTCCGCGAGAGCGCGTCTCCCGACCACCTCCCAAGTGGCGCTGCGCGTGGAAGGCAAACAGTTGTTCAGTCTTCCGAGGCGCATCCTCGTCGGCCCTGCCATCGTTGCGCGTGTCGAGGTGCAAAGCGCGCAGGCCGCTACGATCGAGGCCTCGGATGTGCTCGACTCGACCAATCTGCGCCCGGTCGGATTTCTACCCGACGCCGTACTGGCTAACGCCAATGTCAAGCGCTGGCTTGACTCAACCTGGGTGCGACAGTCGCTTCTCCTGACAGCCACGTCCTCGTCTCCTTCACCAACGTCTGCCAGTAGCAGGAACGAGCAGCTCGCTTCAAACGGCGACGCTATCTTCGCCATCTTCGTGCTCCAGTCCCCTGCTCGTTTGCGACGGCTTCATCAGTCATGCTCCCTCGATGCCACCCCCGGATCGGCCACCTCCTCACAGCGTCCTGTTTACCTCGGCGACCTCTACAGTGAAGATATTGGGCTGAGTCCAACCACGACGATCGTTGACGGCTACGCGCGGTGCTGGGTACTACACCCAGACGCGCTGCTGCCCCTGCCGCGAGGGGTGCGTTCCGCTGCCATCGGGGGGCAAGGCGCGGCCGCCTCCTCCCCCAACGGACTCTTTCTGCGGTCCCCAGTGATGGAGGCGTTGACGGGTGACGTGGCCGCCACGATGGCAGCAGGCGATGCCCCCGCCGCGGCCATCTTCCACCGCGGCGCGCGATCATCAGCGGCCTCTGCAGACTCGGCGTTCATGGGTACGTTTGGCTTTCCGGCCGACGCAACCAGCGGGGCACCGCAGGCGGACTTTTCGTCGAGTCTTGACTTCATTGGCGACAATGGCCTCCTGTTGTGGGTTCGCTCCCACGGCTTAACACCGACCACATCGGATGACGGCACCTGGCTGGCCAAAGCCATTCAGAACTTTGTGACGGGTACTGCCAAGATGGACGACCCCGCGACCTCCCTGCGTGTCACAACCGGCAGTCAACCGATGTCGACACAGGTGGCGGTCACCATCCGCAGCGTGGCCGACGCCACGCACTCCACGTCCGGAGGGGGCAGCGGCGGCGCCTCGCTCAAGTGCGCCGTCCGTCGCGGCGGCATCGACGAACTAATGTTTGGATCTCGAGGCAACGCCCAGCTGACGGTCGACGCAACCCCAGTCGCCGTGGCACCGAGCGTCGACGGCCGGTTGGTACCATTCGGGTCGTCGTTGGCATCATCCGCCGCCGCGCTCGATCTAGTCTGGCTTTTCCGCGTCCCTTGCAGTCTACAGTGGACCGACCCAAGGGGTGACGTGGCCGCCCAGAGCGTCTCGAAGGCCAAAGTCGGCGCTGCACTGAAGAGCGGCGCGGAAGCTAGAGTGCGTGTGACGACGGTGTCAGACACGCCTGCCCTTTCTCTGACACTGACCCCGCAGGCTCCAGGGACGTGGCTGCAACGCTGGAGTCCCACTTCTCCCGCGTCGTCATCCGGAATGGCGTCAGTCTCCACCGCCGCGGTTCTCGTCTCTCCGCGGCTGGCGGCCACGACCGAGGTCAACGTCGTGAACCCAGAGAGCGCCAGCAACAGCTCTGCGAACTTGACCGCAAACCTCGCCGCGGTTGCGGCAGCTGGCAGTAAAACCGGCCACACGTGGCTTACCGTGTCGGTGCTTCTCCGGCCAGGTCCTCACCACTTCGCCGTGCAGGATCTTGAAATGCGCATCGATCCCAATGCACCTGGGCCAGATGGCGAAGGGGCGCCCTTGCCGATCACCGTGTCCTTAATCGGCTCCCTATCCTCCCCTGGATGCGCCGTGCCACCGGCAGCAACAACATCAAATCTCGCCAACAACAAGCCATCATCGTCGTCGTCGTCGTCGGATCTCCTTCTACTCTCCGAATTGGTGTGTGCTCATCCGGGATGGCTCGCCACGACCGACTTGCTCCGCAACCAGCAGTTGTTCTCCGCGTGGGTCGCCCCACCACTGCCCCCGTCCCTCCTCGCTGCCGCGGCATCCAACGGTTCCCTCACGACGACGACGACGATGATGCCCACCAACCGAACCAGCGTCACCAGCCTCCCCGCCGCAACCGCGGCCCCGTCCTTGATCAGCAGCCTCGCGGATACCCTTTATCCAACCGCGGCACCCTCCACGAACGGAGCAACGGTCGCGGCGGCGACGCAGAAGGCGCTAGCCACGGCGCCGTGGAAAATCGTGGTCCGTCTAGACCGGCCGAGCTACTACAAGGGGACAAATATTGTTCGTGTGCGCATCACGGCTCGTAACGCCGCGCCGCTGCTTGTCGACATCCCGATCACCGTCAACGCCACCTCGCTCAGCGCATCCGCCGTCGCGGAAGAATTGGCTTCCATAAGTTCGAGTAGTCCTCAGGTGACGACCTCGGCGCCCGCCGCCGACACGGCCACCCCAGCCCCCACGGGTCTCGCCGCGTTGCTACCGGCGGCGTCGCCCGAGCGCCATACTCCTTCCGACGTGGGGGCGATGGTTCGGAACATTTTCAATCCATCCGCCTCGTGTCTCGGATTTATCAGTTTCGTCCCGTTTTTGTTCTTAGCTTTTCTCCTCGTCGCGCTCATTCGCGCGATGGTGGCGAAATTTCAGTTGGCAAGATTGGCAGCACCGTTGGGGGTTGCACCGCCGCCAACCATAGGAACGTGGGTCTGCCACCACCACGTGTACATCGGCGCCTTCTGTCCATGCCACCCGTATTGCGGCACGTCCCATGTGCTGCTCATCAGCGTTCACGTGATGTTCGTTGGTGGCTTCGCGGCGCTTCTGTTCAACGAGTTTGACTATGCCTCAATTGCGTCGCCGCTCGTCGGCGTGCTCATCATCGCCTTCATCACCGCGGTGTTTTCGTGCTTTGTGCAGCTCATTTTTGACCGGCCGTACTGGTTCTACAAGATTGCCAGAGATCAGGGTATTCAGCCGCGGAAGCAATACGAACCGAGCGACAAGACTGCCGTCGACGCCGCCAGTCGCGCTTGCCAGGACCTCACGGACGTAGGCGTGCGCACGGTGACGCACATTGGCGTCTCGGACACGACGTTGTCCTCGCTTGACGCGGTAAGCATCAAACCCTCCATTGACACAGCGGCGGTGACCGGCGGGAAGTTGCATGCATCGGCAGCTGGTGCGTATGATGTGCGATCGCGGCGCGTGGGGGTCCCTTCCGACGATTGGGACTTCGACGCCTGGGATATTCCCGGTCCGGCGCTAGAGGCATCCGCCGGAGCAGCAGCCGATTCATCTCATCAAGGTTCAGAAACGACTCGATCCGACGAACGGCCGGGCGTTCCGAACGTCCGTCGTTACCTGGGCCCAACTCTGCTTTGTGAGCGCTACCAGCGGCTTGGACACGTCGTCTCCGTTGTCGGGATGCTTTTGTTCACTGTTTTGTTTCAAGTGATGACCGCCACGTGGTGCCTGCAGGATTTCGCGCTGCTTGGCTGGGCGGCCCTCGCGACCGTCGTGATCAATGGGCTGGTGGTTCAGCCATGTCTAGTCGGTCTCCGCCTCCTGTTCGCTTGGCTCACCTACGACGACGAAGACGACGTCGAGGCTATCGAGGGGCAGACCACGGAGGGGAAAATGGAAGGCCGTCGTCGCGCGACGTGGCTGGACTCATTGGAGCGGCACCCGGTGCATGGCGCTCCGGTGGCAGAGCCGTAGCTCACGGTCACCCGACCACAATACTATTGGCGTCCCTCACAGTAACCTGACATTTAATTCTTCTTGATTCACCAAAAAAAAGAGATTTCCCCCTTCCTTCCTTCCTTCCCCTTTCTCTAGTTTTCTTTGCACCCACACCAATGGCTTTGGTAGCACCGTGATCGGCCGACCTCACACCCCCTTGAGCCGGCTCCTCACTTTGCGATGATTCCCCCGCCCATGTCGCCAACTGACAGTCCCTACTGAGTTCGATAATAGACGAGCCTGTGAAGCCGCTCAGCGGAGTCGCCCGAGCGCTCATAGTATCAAGGCGCTGTGGTCTTTTCTCAACTCTTCTCGACCTTTTCTCTCTCTTTTCGTCCCTCCCGTCCCTCGCCCGTCCCATGCGCACACACAAATACTGGCAAGCGAGAGAAGAAAGTAATCTAAAGGTGGGAACAAAATAGTATACCTACATATTTGTATACCTAACCTAGCTGGAAGCGCGTTTTTTGAAAATTATTAGTGTACCTACATAATACCATACCCCCCCGGAGGGGAATTTTTTTTGGCTGTACCCGCCATGTCGACCTCGCCGAGGTCGAACTCGCCGTCGCCCGAGACTCAGGACTCAAAACATGCAATGTTTTGGTCAGAAAATATCTTGCGTTTTGGTCTTCC
>ERZ1292633.3082-Hain-H41-02um-R1-3082-length-16519-cov-7_pt1 | contig 16519 bp, 16 predicted proteins | sample MGYA00564406_ERZ1292633 | MGnify/ENA primary metagenome ERZ1292633 (study PRJEB36523, sample SAMEA6512639) | groundwater metagenome | collected 2019-01-08 | study: AquaDiva: Metagenomics assemblies of 32 groundwater samples | reverse complement strand
AGTCAACGATTCAATTCTACTATCGCTTCGGTAACATTTAATGTGAGTCAATTCGCTGCGCAAAAAACATTTGACAAAGTGCGAATATGTGATAAACTTTATCGCCTAGCTGGTTAAAACGGTAGTTTGGCTGTAGGGCAGGTTTAAACCTGCCCTACAGACATTTAGTATACTAATAGAGGAAGGTTTTTATATGAGAAAGACTTATGTTACAAAAGAAGCAGATGTAAAAAGGCAGTGGTATCTGGTAGATGTTAAAGATAAAATTTTAGGCAGAGTCGCTGCCAAGATTGCATCGATTTTACGCGGTAAACACAAGGCTATTTTTAGCCCTTCAATGGATGCCGGTGATGGGGTTATTGTGATAAATGCCGCCAAAATTCGTGTTACCGGAAGAAAACTTAAACAAAAGGTTTATAGCAGGTATTCCGGATATCCGGCTGGTCAGAGAGAAGTTAAACTCGAAGTGATGTTAGCTAATAGGCCGGAAACTGTGATGCACTTAGCTGTCGAGAGAATGCTTCCTGGCGGGCCGTTAGGCAGGGATTTGATAAAGAAATTAAAAATTTTTGCTGATGATAAGCATCCTCATCAGGCGCAGAATCCGAAAGTGTTGGAGGTATAATTTAAATGAGTGAGATCATGATAAATAAAGGTGAGATTTCTAAATTTTTTGCTATAGGCAGGCGTAAGGAATCGACTGCGCGCGTATTTTTAGTTGCGCCGGGAAAGGGCGATTTTCTTATTAATAAGAAACCGTTTGATAAATATTTCTGCCGCGTTACAGACCGTTTGGTGGTAGAACAGCCTTTGCAGCTTACTGATACCTTAAATAAATATGATGTGATCGCTAATATTCATGGTGGCGGGCCATCAGGGCAGCTGGGCGCTTTGCGTCATGCTATTTCAAGGGCAATTATTATTGCTCATCCGGAAGCAAGAGAAATGCTGCGTAAGAACGGGTTCTTAACGCGTGATCCGCGTATGAAAGAGCGTAAGAAATATGGACAAAAAGGAGCGCGTAAACGCTTCCAGTGGACGAAGCGTTAAAAAGCGCTTCTAAAATTAGTATTAAAAAATCCCCCGCCAAATTTTCTGGCGGGGGATTTTTATTTGGCCGTCGGGTAGCCGACGATAAAAATACTTGACGCATCGCTAAATTTGTCTTAATATAAAACAATCATGCCTAACAAAGGAAAAGCTATGGTATCAGAGTTTAAACAGATAAAGGCAATTAATGTTTGTATCGCCGGGGCAACCGGATACGCAGGTGAAGAATTAATTTCTATTTTGCTTTGCCATCCGCATGCCCGAGTTGTTGGTGTTTTCTCACGTAGCGATACACCTATGCCGATTGAGGAGATCTATCCTAAATTTAAAAATCGCACTAACCTTAAATGCCAGCAGCTTGAAATAGCCGGTATGCTTAAAGCAGACCTGATCTTTCTTGCGCTTCCGCATACTGCTTCGATGGAATTTGTGCCGCGGCTTCTTGCTAAGGGTAAACGCGTAATTGATTTAAGTGCTGATTACCGCTTGAAAAATAGCAGGGTTTATGAAGCTGCCTATAAACATAAACATACTGATGCTCTAAACCTGCGTAAGGCAGTTTACGGGCTTCCGGAATTATACCGCTTAAATATTAAAAAGGCCTCATTAGTGGCCAATCCCGGATGTTATCCGACAGCTGCGATTCTTGCAGTTGCTCCGCTTCTTGCTTTAGGTATGGCAGAACCGGATTCCATTATTATTGATGCTAAATCAGGAGTTACCGGAGCAGGCCGAAAAGCCGGTGATGCTTTTTTCTATTCGGAGATAAACGAGGATTTTCGCGCTTATAAAATTAATAATCATCAGCATATGCCGGAAATAAATCAAGAGTTAAGTAAGCTTAACCGCGATAAAGTAGAGGTAACTTTTGTACCGCATCTTTTGCCGATTAACCGGGGGATTTTGGAGACGATTTACGTCAGAAAAAATAATAAGGCTACCAAGTCACCACGTGACAAGGTTACCGGTAGCAGAATTATAGAAATATATAAAAGATTCTATAAGTCGGAGCCGTTCGTGCGGGTGCGCGCTGAAGGAGATTTTCCAAAGATAAAAGATGTAGTTGGGACAAATTTCTGTGATATCGGGATTAAAGAAGAGAAAGATAAGGTAATTATCGTGTCAGCGATAGACAATTTGGTAAAAGGTGCTGCGGGCCAAGCTGTGCAGAATATGAATATTATGTGCGGTTTTCCGGAGGCAGCAGGGCTTTGATATGAAAATCATTGATAAAGCGATTTTGCCTTCGGGGTTTCTTGCCGCCGGTATTTATGCTGGAATTAAAAAAAGTCCACGGCAGGACCTGGCGTTATTTTTTTCTGAACATCCTTGCCGGGTAGCATGTATGTTTACTACAAATTCCATAAAAGCTGCTCCAATAAAAGTAAACCATCGGCAACTTAAAAAAAGTAAACTCTTTCGGGCTCTCATTGCTAATAGTGGTAATGCGAATTGCTTTACTGGAACTCAAGGAATAAAAGATGCGCAGGCAACTATTGATTATTTAGCGCATTGCCTTAAAATTAAACCGAGTGAGGTTCTGGTGGCTTCAACCGGGGTGATAGGAAAACGCCTTGCTGTTGATAAAATTATAAAAGCTGTTCCTTCGCTTTTACGTTATCTGTCAACTGAAGCAGTTGAGGATGCGGCGGACGCGATCATGACTACGGATAAACTAAAGAAGCAAGCAACGGTTAAATTTAAAGCAGGAAATAAAACTATTACAGTTTGCGGCTTGGCAAAAGGCGCGGGAATGATCTCTCCGCGTATGGCAACGATGCTGGCGTTTATTTTTACTGATATTAATATTGGGCAAAAAGACTTAGACAGCGTTTTAAAAGAAGCAGTTAGTGAATCGTTTAATTCCATTACCGTAGACGGATGCATGAGCACCAATGATACAGTGATTTTGATGGCAAATGGCGCAGCGGGAAATTGCGCGCTTAGTTTCGCTGAGATAAAAAATTTTAAAGAAGCTTTAAAAGCTGTGTGTTTGCATCTTGCAAAACTTATGGTGCGTGACGGAGAAGGTGCCAGTAAATTTATCCGCATACAAATTGATAATGCGAAAAATTTTCATGAGGCACAGAAAGCCGCCCTTGCAATTGCAAATTCCAATCTTTTTAAAACCGCTATATACGGAGAGAACCGTAATTTTGGCCGTATTGCTGCGGCAGTTGGGGCAAGTGGAGTCAAAGTTAAAGAAGAGTGCTTAAAATTTTATGTGAGCTCACTTGAGAAAAAAGAGATAGATGTAAAGGTTTCTTTAGGCGTAGGAAAAAGTTCTGCGGTGATTTATACTTCGGACCTGACGCCTGAATATATAAAGATAAACGCAGAGTATAATTAGAGAGGAATTATGGAAGAAGCGATTAAAAAAGCGGATGTGTTGATTGAAGCCCTGCCTTATATTAAACGGTTTCATAAGAAGGTCATAGTGATTAAATACGGCGGCAGTATTTTAGGTGAAGAAAAAATCCGTAAAGGAGTGCTCGAAGATATTGTCTTCCTTAAATTTATGGGTTTAAGGCCGGTGCTTGTGCACGGTGGCGGGCCTAATATCAGCGATCGGATGCGTTCAAGCGGAAAAAAAGCTGAATTTGTCGATGGAATGCGCGTTACCGATGAAGATACGCTTCAGGTAGTTGAGGAAGAGCTTAAAGTCTTAAATGATCTTATTGTCAGTGAAATAAAAGAGCTTGGGGCAGAGGCAATAGGTTTAAGCGGTAAAGAGCATGAAATTATTCTGGCAGAGAAAAAGAAAGGTAAGGTTGACCTTGGCCTTGTTGGGGAGATTGTCGGGATCAGTACCGCGCCAATTACCGAAGAGTTACATAAAGATAAAATTACAGTAATTTTACCGATGGGGATAGGCAAAGATAAGATAGTTTATAATGTTAATGCCGATGAGGCAGCAGAGAATATTGCTATACACCTTAAGGCAGAAAAGCTGGTGCTTCTGACTAACGTCAAAGGTATTATGCGTAATCCTGAAGACCAGAATTCTTTTCTTTCTACGCTTACTGTTAAAGAAGCAAAAGGCTTGATTCATGAAAATGTAGTGCAAAAAGGGATGATCCCAAAAGTGGATGCTTGTATCGACGCGCTCGACCATGGCGTTACAAAGACCCATATCATTGATGCCCGCATTCCGCATGCGCTTTTGCTTGAGATTTTTACAGATACGGGTATAGGTACGGAGATAATTAAATAAAGTAAATCTAGGGACATTTCTTAGCAAGTAATTTACCTGTTAAGAAATGTCCCTAAACTGATATTTTTATGAAAATCGAAGATATATTCCAATCATACAAAGATAATATTATGCCTACTTACACAAAAGTGCCGCGCATTTTTGTTAAAGGTAAGGGGAGTTTCTTATGGGATATCCATGATCGTAAATATCTGGATTTTTTCCCGGGTTGGGGCGTGGGTAATCTTGGCCATTGTCATCCGAAAGTAGTTTATGCGGTGTTAGACCAAGTTAAAAAGCTAATTTTTATTCCGAATAATTATTATCAGCTGCCACAGGCGTATCTGGCAGAAGAAATTATCCGGGTGAGTTTCCCGGGGAAGATTTTTTTCTGTAACTCCGGGGCTGAAGCAAATGAGGCAGCAATAAAATTCAGCCGTAAATTCGGCGATGGCCGCTACGAAGTTATTACTTTTGAGAATTCTTTCCACGGACGTACTCTGGCCGCACTTGCCGCTACAGGCCAGAAAAAATACCAGGCAGGTTTTGCGCCTTTGCCTGAAGGGTTTAAAACAGTTAAATTTAATGATCTTTCTGCGGTAATAAGCGCCCTTACTGAAAAGACCGTAGCAATCATGCTTGAGTTGGTGCAAGGCGAGGGTGGGATTAATGTTGCCGATAAAGAATTTATCAAGCAGCTGCGCCAGCTCTGTGATGAAAAAAAGCTCCTTCTTATCATTGATGAAGTTCAGACCGGCATAGGCCGGACCGGAAAAATGTTTTGTTTCAAGCATTATGGCATCAAACCTGATATTGTTACTCTTGCCAAGGCTTTGGGCGGAGGATTTCCTATCGGAATGATGATAGTGCGTAAGGAGATTGCTGATACGCTCGGGCCCGGGATGCATGCTTCAACTTTTGGCGGCGGCCCTGTTGTGGCTAAGGCTGCTTTAGCAGTGCTTAAGGCGATAAAGAATGAAAATCTTTTAGAAAATGCTAAAAAAATGGGTGAGTATCTTTTTGCCGGGCTTAATAAGCTTAAAGAAGAATCATCTTTGATTAAGGAAGTTCGCGGCATAGGATTGATGGTTGGAGTAGAGCTTAAAAGCGAAGGTAAGGTAATTGTAGAAAAATGTCTGGAAAAAGGGTTATTGATTAATTGTACTCACGATACGGTGTTACGCCTGATGCCGGCTTTAAACGTGACCAAAAAAGAGATTGATAAGGCGATAGGGATATTAAAATCAATAATATGAAAAAAGACTTTATTTCGATAAAAGATTTTAGCGCTAAAGAGGTTGAAGCATTGCTTTCACTCTCTGCACAGGTTAAAAAAAATCCTAAGCGTTACAGCCGGATACTGGCAGGTAAAACCTTGGCGCTTATTTTTGAAAAACCTTCAAACCGTACCTATGTTTCTTTTTCAGTCGGTATGTATCAGTTAGGGGGAAATTCCATTTATCTTGGGCCGGAACATATTAAGCTCGGAGTTCGGGAGTCTATCGCTGATGTTGCCCGTACCCTTGAGCGTTATGTGGATGCGATAGTCTTAAGGACTTTTTCACATGATAATGTTTTAGAGATGGCTAACTCTGTGCATATTCCTGTAATAAACGGGCTTTCGGATTTTTCTCATCCTTGTCAGGCGCTTGCGGATATTTTTACTGTGCGTGAAAAGTTTGGTAAGAAAAAAAATATCAATATGGCTTATATTGGAGACGGAAACAATGTCTGCAATTCGCTTATTTTTATCTGCGCAAAAACCGGGATAAACCTGCGTATTGCTTCACCCGTTGGTTATGCTCCGGATCAATGTATTATTGATCAGGCACTTGCGGATGCAGAAAAAAATCACGTGAAGATTCAAGTGTCTAATGATCCTAAGGTTGCTAGTTCCGGCGCAGATGTGCTTTATGCGGATGTTTGGGCAAGTATGGGCCAGGAGGCAGAGGCAAATAAAAGAAAACATGATTTCACCGGATATCAGATTAATAGCCAGCTTTTGGCGCTTGCAAAAAAAGACGCTATAATAATGCATTGCCTTCCCGCGCACCGGGGAGAAGAGATTACTGATGAAGTAATTGATGGCAAGCATTCCGTAGTTTTTGATCAGGCAGAAAATCGGATGCATGTTGAGAAAGCGATTTTAGTTAAACTTTTATGTTGCTAACAACCTACGCGGTTGACAAGGGGCATTATGCTAGTTAACCGCGTAGGTTGTAGAGTAGGAGATAGGTAATGAAAAAAGTAGTGTTAGCTTATTCGGGAGGATTGGATACTTCTTGTGCCGTGCGCTGGCTTAAAGACCGAGGGTGGGATGTTATTTGTTTTATCGCAGACCTTGGCCAGGGTGAAGATTTTGCCCAAATTGAAAACCGCGCGCTTGCTACTGGAGCTTCAAAAGTCTATATCAAGGATTTACAGGAAGAGTTTATCCAAGATTTTATTTTTCCGACTATAAAGGCAAATGCTATTTATGAAGGGAAATACCTTTTAGCTACGGCTTTGGGTAGGCCCTTAATTGCTAAATATTTAGTTGAGATTGCACATAAAGAAAAAGCAGATTGCGTTGCGCATGGTTGTACCGGAAAAGGCAATGATCAGGTGCGTTTTGAAGTTACTGCCGGTATACTTGACCCGGGCTTAGAGATCCTTGCGCCGGTAAGGGAGTGGGAATTTAAATCAAGAGAAGAAGAGATCGATTATGCGCAGAAACATAATATACCGATCGATGTTACTAAGAAAAAAGTTTATAGTATTGACCGGAATCTTTGGGGGATAAGTATTGAGGCGGGTATTTTAGAGGACCTAGAGCAGGAACCGCCGGAAGATGCCTATATTATTACCAAGAGCCCGAGCCAGCATTCTACCTATGCTAAATATGTAGAAATTTATTTTGAAAAAGGCATACCTAAGAAATTAGACGGCAAAGCCATTAAACCTAAAGAATTGATCAAACAGCTTAATGAGGTCGGGGGATTGCATGGAATTGGCCGCACGGATATGGTAGAAAACAGGTTAGTGGGAATAAAATCGCGGGAGATTTATGAGGCGCCTGCTGCCACAATACTTTATGCTGCGCACCGCGAGCTTGAGAGTGTTGTGCTTGATCGTGAGCTAACGCATTTTAAGGAGATGATCTCCCTTAAATATTCCGAGCTTATCTATTACGGATTATGGTATTCTCCGCTCCGGGAAGCGCTTGAGGCTTTTATCGATTCATCGCAGGAATTAGTTACCGGCTCTATAAAACTTAAACTGTTTAAAGGTAATTGCGTGCCGGCTGGCCGTAAATCTAAAAATGCGCTCTACAGAAAAGAGCTTGCTACTTACGGTAAGGAAGATAAGTTTAATCAGAAGCTTGCAGAGGGGTTTATCAGGATTTGGGGGATGCCGTATCAGAGAGGCAAGTAAATAGACGGGTTACAAGTCACAAGTGACAAGTCACACGTGAAGGAGAAATAGGGCAATGACAAAGAAACTTTGGGGTGGACGGTTCAGTAAGAAGACTAATAAGCTAGTTGAGGAGTTTAGTAAATCCGTCCATTATGATTATAAACTTGCTCAATGCGATATTTTAGGTTCAATGGCGCATGTCGAAATACTGAAGAAAAGCGGTTATTTGACTTCGCAGGAAGCATCTCAGCTTCTTAATGGATTAGACTTACTTTATGAAAGTGTTAAAAATGGCAATTTCAAGCCTGATTCCAAAAGCGAAGACATCCATACCGATATTCAAAATAAACTTCAGAAAAAAGTTGGTGATTTAGCGTTAAAGTTGCATACTGCTAGATCGCGGAATGATCAAGTTGTATTTGCGACTAAGTTATATTGCAAGTTAGAGATACCAAAATTAAATATTGATATTGCGCAAGTATGTAGCGCTATAAAGACCATATTAGATAATAACAAAAATATTATTATACCCGGTTTTACGCATATGCAGCACGCTCAACCGGTGTATTTAAAGGATTATTTTCTGGCATATGTGGAAATGCTTGATAGAGATATTAATCGATTAGAGTATATTAATAAGAATATTAAGATAACTTTAGGAGCTGGTGCACTTGCTGGCACGCCAATTAACGGATTAGAATATGCAATAAAAGCATCTGAGTTTATAAAGGAAGCGGATATTAATAAAGTACTTAATTTACAAGCGACTACCAATTCTTTGGATTCGGTTAGCGATAGAGATTTTGTAATTGAAATCATAGGCGCTTTATCGATTATTGCAATGCATTTTTCGCGCCTTGCTGAAGATCTGATTATATGGTCGACAAAGGAATTTGATTTTATAGAGATTGATGAAGAGTTTTGTACAGGAAGTTCTCTGATGCCACAGAAGAAAAATGCTGATTCTCTCGAGCTTATCCGGGGTTATAGCAGCAGACTCTATGGTAATTTGGTTAGCGTATTAACTATGATGAAAGGGTTACCTTTAACCTATAACCGTGATATGCAATTAGATAAAGAGCCGTTATTTAATTCTTTTGAGATAATTTCATCTGAATTGAAAATCCTTAGCGGGCTTATCGCTACGCTTAAATTTAATACCACTAAGATAGAAGAGCAATTAAAGGACGAATCTCTATATGCTACAGATCTGGTTTACTATCTCGTTGATAAAAAGATACCCTTTAAGCAAGCCCATACTATTATCGGAAGACTCGTTAAATATTCTTTAGATAATTCAATTGAAATAAAAGATATGCCGGAAAACTTATTGAAGAAGTTTTCTGATAAAATCGTTAAAACAGAGATTATAAAATTATTTGACCCGCTAGTTTCTGTTAAGGGCAAGATTTCCATCAAAAGGTAAATTTATTATGCATGAATTTAATTTTAAAAACCGCAGGCTTTATTGTGAAGGCGTAGAGGTAGAGGAGCTCGCAGAAAAGTACGGCACACCGCTTTATGTCTATAGTTACCATACATTAATTGATCACTTTCTTAAATTGCAGAATGCTTTTTTAACAGTTAGCCCGTTAATTTGCTATTCTGTAAAGGCTAATTCTAATCTGGCAATTTTAAAGAGCCTGGTAGATAAAGGCGCGGGGCTTGATATCGTCTCAGGAGGAGAATTAAAGCGCGCATTAAAAGTCGGTTGTCCGGGTAAAAAGATCGTCTATGCTTCTGTCGGTAAAACCGATAAAGAAATAGAGGAAGCGATAAAGGCCGGAATACTTTTATTTAATGTTGAGTCGGAGCCGGAATTAGCCAATATTAATCGTATTGCTGCTAAATTAAGAAAGAAAGTTAAAGTTGCCCTACGGATTAATCCGGATGTTGAGCCTAAAACGCATAAATTTATTACTACCGGTAAACTGACTAATAAATTCGGGATTGATTTTAAGGCCGCAGAGAAGATTTTGTACAGCCGTAGTAATTTTCCTTCGGTTATAATCTCCGGATTGCATCTTCATATAGGTTCGCAGATTACCGAGAGTTCCCCGTATATGGCTGCATTTTCTAAAATAAGCTTTTTTATCCGTAAGCTAAAAAATAGCGGGATTAATTTGGAATACCTAAATATCGGAGGAGGTTTAGGAATAGTATATAATAATGAAACTCCTCAGACTGCGCAGCTTTATGCTAAAAAAGTGCTTCCGATATTAAAAGAAACCGGCCTTAAAATAATTATGGAACCAGGCAGGTTTATTATCGGTAATGCCGGAATATTGGTAGTAAAAGTGCTGTATAATAAAGATAATCCGCTTAAAAAATTTATCATTGTTGATGGCGGGATGAATGACCTGATTCGGCCTGCGCTTTATGATGCATACCATAATATAGTCCCAGTAAAGCAAAGTGGCCGCAAGTCACAAGTCACAAGTCGCAAGTGCGATGTGGTGGGGCCGATTTGCGAAAGTGGAGATTTCTTTGCCAAAGGCCGAGTTTTGCCGCAGGTTAAGGAAGGGGAATATCTTGCCGTAATGAGCGCAGGTGCCTATGGATTTAGCATGTCATCAAATTACAATTCCCGGCGTAGAGCTGCAGAGGTAATGGTAGTTAAAGATAAGGTATTTCTGGTGCGTAAACGTGAGGAGTATGAGGATCTTTACCGTAACGAAATCGTCCCTGCATGAAAAAAATTAATTTTACTAAAATGGTGGCTTCGGGTAACGACTTCGTATTAATAGAAAGTAGTCACAAGTCACAAGTTACAAGTTACAAGTCGTTAGCTAAAAAAATATGCGACAGAAAATACGGCGTAGGCGCAGATGGATTGCTTATTTTTGGGAAAAAATCCGTTAATAAAGTGAGTATGCGTATTTTTAACGCTGACGGAACTGAAGCAGAAATGTGCGGTAATGGCGCCCGTTGCATTGCTCTCTATAGCGTACAGCGTATAGCGTATAGCGTGCAGCGAGCGTATAGAGTACAACGTATGAATATACATACTAAGGCAGGAATAGTAGCTGCGGAAGTAAAAGCCAACACCGTAAAGATCAATCTTCCCGACCCGAAAGACCTTCGTAAAGACATATCTGTAAAGATCGGAGAGCGTAACCTGCGAATGGATTTTTTAAATACCGGGGTGCCTCATGCAGTAGTTTTTGTCCAGGGATTAGGTAATATGGATGTTTTTAATTTAGGGCGCAATATCCGAAATCATAAATTTTTCAAACCCGCAGGCACAAACGCGAATTTTGTTGAAGTTCTCGGAGATGATGAAATTCGTATCCGCACTTACGAAAGAGGAGTTGAGGATGAAACGCTTGCCTGTGGCACAGGCACAACTGCTTCGGCAATAATTTCTGCGTTAAGATCTTCCGGATGGAAAGACGGCAACTATTCGGTTAAGGCGTATACCCGTGGCGGAGAGGTGTTAAAAGTTTGTTTTAATTATAATAAAGGCAAGTTAGCTCAAGTTTGGCTTGAAGGAAAAGCCCAAATTGTGTACAAAGGAGAATATTATGTTTAAGGGGTCTATCGTTGCATTAGTTACTCCTTTTAAAGCAGGAAAAATCGATGAAGATAAATTAAGGCAGCTAGTTGATTTTCAGATTAAAAACGGTACTTCAGGAATTGTTCCTTCCGGCACAACGGGTGAGTCAGCTACGCTTACTTTTGAAGAACATGAAAAGGTAATAGAGCTGGTTGTCAGCCAGGTAAAAAAAAGAGTTCCGGTAATCGCAGGCACAGGTTCTAATTCAACCGAAGAAGCAATTATGCTGACAAAGCAAGCTGCTCGATTAGGAGCTGATGCGTCTTTACAGGTTTCTCCGTATTATAATCGGCCGACTCAACGCGGGCTTTATGCGCATTTTAAAGCAATCGCTGATGCAGTGAATATCCCGATCATCCTTTATAATATTGCCTCCCGTACCGGGGTTAATATTGAACCGGAAACGATAGAGAAGCTTGTTTCGGATTGTAAAAATATTGTCGGAGTAAAAGAAGCCTCCGGAAATTTAGAACAGATGTCGCGGGTTAAAGCATTGTGCGGGGAAAAGTTTGTTTTATTATCCGGCGACGATGCGTTGACTTTGCCGGTTTTAGCAATCGGCGGGACAGGGATTATCTCGGTTGTTGCAAATATTATCCCAAAAGATGTTTCGGATATGGTTACTGCTTTTAGTAAAGGTGATTTAAAAAAGGCAAAGAATTTGCATTATAAAATGTTACCTTTAGTAAAGGCGATGTTTATTGAAACAAATCCTATTCCTGTAAAAACAGCAATGGGGTTATTGAAAATGTGCGGCCCGGATTTAAGGTTGCCGATGTGTTCAATGGTACCTGAGAATGTGGAGAAGCTTAAGAAGGAATTGAAAAAGTATGGTTTGCTAAGTTAAAATTTCAGGGACATTTCTTCAGGGACATTTCTTAACATGTAAACAATATCTTAAGAAATGTCCCTAACTAGCAAGGAGTTTGCGATGATCAAGTTAGGTATCACTGGCGTTTGCGGCAAAATGGGCCGCAGGATTTATGAATTAGCGTCATTTGATAAAGATTTTGAAATTACATTAGCGCTTGAGAAAAAAGGCACTCCAATGATTGGCAAAGAGTTAGGGAAGCTAAAAATTTCCTCTAACTTCGACGGACTTTTTCTTATTGATGCGCTGATTGATTTTACGGTTGCAGAAGCTGTGGATATTACTCTTGAATATGCGGCTAAATACAGAAAAGCCTTAGTGCTCGGTACGACTGGATTAAGCCTTGATCAGATAAAAAAAGTAGAAGAAGTGGCACAAGTGATACCGGTTGTTTTTTCTCCGAATATGTCTATCGGGGTAAATGTTTTATTTGCGGCGGTAAAAAATATTGCTCAAAGCTTAGGGCCTGATTACGGAATTGAGATAGTAGAAGCGCATCATAAGACAAAAAAGGATTCTCCATCAGGGACTGCCAAGAAATTTGGGCAGGTACTTGCAGATGTTACCAAGAAAGAGATTCCAATCCATGCCATACGTTTAGGCGATATTGTCGGAGACCATACGATAACTTTTTGCGGGAATTCCGAGCGTATTGAAATAAAGCACCAGGCGCATTCACGCGACCTTTTTGCTTTGGGCGCATTGCGTGCGGCCAAATGGGTAGCAGGTAAGCCCGCAGGGCTTTATTCCATGCTGGATGTGCTAGGTGTAGGGCAGGTTTAAACCTGCCCTACATTTATGTGTGGCGTTTTTTTATGGAGGTAGGTTAATATGAAATTAGCAAGACGTTTACAGCTATTGCCGCCGTATTTATTTTTAGAGATTGATAAAGCCAAGCGTAAAGCGCGCGCTGAGGGAAGAGATATTATTGATTTGGGGATAGGGGATCCTGATCAACCTACGCCTAAACATGTTATTGATAAGCTTTATAAGGCAGCGCAGGATCCGGTGAATCACCGTTATGCCCTTGATCAGGGGATGCCGGTGTTGCGTCAGGCGATTGCCAAATGGAATAAAGAGCGTTTTGGTGTAACTCTTAATCCGGAAAACGAAATTTTACCTTTAATCGGTTCAAAAGAAGGAATAGCGCATTTTCCGCTTGCTTTTGTTAATCCGGGTGATTATACGTTGGTGCCTGATCCGTGTTACCCGCCGTATAAAGGGGGTACGATCCTTGCAGGCGGTAAGCCTTATCTGATGCCGCTAATTGAAAAAAATAATTTCTTGCCTGATTTTAAGAAAATTCCCGCTAGTATTCTTAAAAAAGCAAAATACATCTATCTTAATTATCCTAATAATCCGACTTCTGCAATTGCCGGAAAAGATTTTTACCTTGAAGCAATAAAATTTGCGCAAAAAAATAAGTTGGTTATAGTTTCTGATATTGCTTACTCTGAAATGGCCTATGACGGGTGTAGGCCGATGAGCATGCTGGAGATCGATGGGGCAAAGGAAATCGTAATAGAATTCCACTCGCTTTCTAAAACCTATAATATGACCGGCTGGCGTGTTGGCTGGGCATGCGGTGACCCTGCATTAGTTGCGGGCTTAGCAAAAGTAAAATCAAACCTTGATTCGGGGATATTTTCTGCTATACAGCTTGCGGCAGTGGCTGCGATTGAGACTCCGGCTGCGCATTTAGAGAATATGTGCGCGATGTATCAGGAGCGCCGCGATACTTTAGTGCAAGGATTACGTGCTATGGGATGGCCCGTTGAATCGCCTAAAGCGACATTCTATGTATGGTTTAAGGCGCCGGCAAAATTTGATTCTATTACCGCAGCTCGCCACATCCTTGATAAAGCTGATATCGTGCTTACTCCGGGGGTGGGTTTTGGTAAATATGGTGAAGGTTATTTACGTATCGCACTGACAGTAAACAAAGAGCGCATAAAAGAAGCAGTAGGGAGATTACAAAAAATTTTTTGATGATGGAAACCTGTTATTTGGGGGTAGGGGCTAATTTAGGTAATCGTCGTAAAAATATCCTTCTTGCTATCGAAAAATTAAACCGCATTAAAAATACTAAAGTTCTTAAAGCCTCAAAGCTTATCGAAACTGAGGCAGTAGGAGGGCCTAAGGGCCAGCCGAAATACTTAAACGGCGCCCTTAAGATTCGTACTGCACTTACACCTTCTGTTTTATTAAAAGCATTAAAAAAGATCGAAAAAGAAATCGGCCGTACTCCGTCTGTGCGTTGGGGGCCGCGCCTGATAGATTTAGATATTCTTCTTTATGGCGACAAGTTAATTCGTACTAAATATTTAGAAGTTCCGCATCCGTACATGTTTAAGCGGGATTTTGTTTTAGAGCCGCTACGCCAAATAATTTGACCTATTCGACCTACGCGGTCGAAATTTCGACCGCGTAGGTCGCGGAAGGCTGTATGATAATTATTCGCAGTATTGCTAAAATGCAGGCATATTGCCGCTTGGCGATCAAACAAAAAAAGACAATTGGTTTTGTCCCGACAATGGGGGCTTTACATGTTGGACATCTTAGCTTAATCAGGGCTGCGCGTAAAAAAAATGATTACGTCGTGGTGAGTATTTTTGTTAATCCTGCGCAATTTGGGCCCGGAGAAGATTTAAAAAAATACCCAAGAAACTTTAAAGCTGATTCCAGGCTTTGCCAAAAAGAGGGAGTAGATGTAATTTTTTATCCCAGCACGGAAGAGATGTATAAAAAAGGCCATAAGGTATATATTGAAGTCAAAGATTTAGATAAGGGGTTATGCGCAAAATACCGGCCCGGGCATTTCCGCGGAGTGGCTACCGTAGTTATAAAACTATTTAATATTGTTTCCTGTGATGATGCTTATTTTGGCCAAAAAGATATTCAGCAGGCGCGGATTATCAGCGCTTTGGTAAGAGACCTAAATTTTCCGTTAAATGTTAACATTTTACCGACAGTGCGCGAAATAGACGGCTTGGCTTTGAGTTCGCGCAATGCCTATCTTACTTCTTCAGAAAGAGCGGATGCGCCGGTGTTATTTGATTCTCTTGAGCAAGCAAGATGCCTGATTAAAAATGGCCAGAGAGACGCAGGTAAAATCATTTATAAAATAAAAGAAATGATTTCCGGAAAAGAATCGGCAAAAGTCCAATATGTGGAAATAGTTGATGCGGACACCTTGGAGCCGTTAAAGAAAATAAAAGGTAAAGTTGTGATCGCTTTGGCGGTGTTTATTGGGAAAACGAGGTTGATTGATAATATAATTGTTAAAATCTAAGTCTAGGGACACTTTTTAACATGTAATTTGAATATCAAAAAGTGTCCCTAAGGGAAATATGACAAAACTCCTCAAAATCGGAATCGTAGGCTGCGGCGCGATCGGGACATCTTTGGCGCATGCTGTTGTTGAGCAGTTTTCATCCGATGCTCAATTAAGCGCGCTCTGTGACCAGGATACACAAAAAGCTTATCAATTGGCTAATAAATTCAATAATCCTAAACTTGCTGTTTTAACTGTTGATGAGGCGATTTTGCATTCTGATCTTATTGTTGAAGCTACAAAGGCGGGCTTCGCGTTTGAAATTGTAAAAAAAGCTTTGTTAGCTTCCAAAGACGCTATTGTTTTAAGTGTAGGAGGTATTTTAGAGCACTATAAAGAATTAGTCATGCTTGCTAAAGAAAATGGGGCTCGTCTTTATGTTCCTTCTGGTGCGCTTTGTGGAATAGACGGATTAAAAGCAGCATCTTGCGCTGAGATTAAAAAGGTAATTTTGACTACAAGAAAACCTCCGAGTGCTTTTGCCGGGATCCCGTATATATTAGAGCAGAAAATCAAGCTTGAACAAATAAAAGAAGAATTAGTGTTATTTGAGGGTAGCGCTTCTTTTGCGGTAAAATTATTTCCGCAAAATATAAATGTCGCCGCGACGTTAAGCTTAGCAGGTATCGGCCCGGAAAATACTTTAGTGCGCATTGTTGCGGACCCTTTGATTAATCAAAATATCCATCAGGTAGAAATAGTTGCTTCATGCGGCAAAATAACCACTCGCACCGAAAATACAATTCATCCGGATAATCCGAAGACAAGTTATTTGGCGGTACTTTCAGCAGTAGCGATGTTGAAGCAAATTTTAAACCCGGTAAAAATCGGCACCTAATGACGGTGCTTTGAATTAACCTGTTAAGGGAGGAGGTGAACAAAAACTATGGCTGAAAAAGTAACGAAAGTCGGAGTAAAGCGTGAAAAGGGTTACCTTTATTACATCGACAAGCAAGGTGATGTTTCTTGCGCGAAGATGAAAAGAGGTAGTAAAAAGGGTGGTGGTACTAAAAAGGTCGTTAAATGCGGAATCAAGAGAAAAGAAGGGTATTTATATTTCCTTGATAAGCAAGGCGACGTCTCCTGCGCTAAGATGAAGAGGGGCGGGAAAAAGAAAAA
>ERZ1292633.3081-Hain-H41-02um-R1-3081-length-16520-cov-4_pt1 | contig 16520 bp, 18 predicted proteins | sample MGYA00564406_ERZ1292633 | MGnify/ENA primary metagenome ERZ1292633 (study PRJEB36523, sample SAMEA6512639) | groundwater metagenome | collected 2019-01-08 | study: AquaDiva: Metagenomics assemblies of 32 groundwater samples | reverse complement strand
AGTAGAAAGTAGAAAGTAGAAAGTCAAGAAGCCATTTTCAACAATGCCGAAAGCGCGCTCGGAAGTGCCCTTACCCCGTCATCCGCAGTAAAATGCCCTTTGCCGCGCAGGAGAATCGTCTTGGCTCCAAGCTCCCCAGCGAACTCAAGGGATTTTTCCATGGGCACATAGGGGTCGTTATCGGAAAATATCATGACGAAGTTGTCGCAGTGCGCTTTGGCTTTTTCGGGGTCAAAGGGTACTTCATAAAATTCACGGATTTCAGGAATGTTCAATCTCCCGCTGAAGCCGGCGACAAAAACGCAACCGCCGACGCGTGCTTTCGGCGGAAGTGTTTCGAGGTATCGCGCCACAGTGATGCAACCCAGGCTGTGGCCGACAAAATAGGTGTCCTTGTCCGGCTTCCCCGCATAGTCCGTGAGAAACGACAACCACTCTTTCACCTTCGGCCTGTCCGCATGGGGCATCTGCGGCGCATGCACCTCAAAACCGTTCGCTTTAAGTTCCAGCGAGAGCCACGGAAACCAGTGATTGTCCGGTCTCCCCTCCCAGCCGTGAATTAAAAATACCCGCTTCATACATCAATCCCGCGAGAGCCGGAGCGAGAGCAAAAGCTCGTCCGCCTGAAACGATTCTCCATCCGCGCACGCGTCTTCCACGACTATATTCTTAAGCGAAGCGATGCGCGATAATTCATCTTCATGTTGTTCCACAAAGCGTCTAGCGGAACCTTGCGCCCCGACAGAGAGCGTCGCCGGCTCCCCTGCCTTGAACCCTCCCTTCTTTCTCATCTCCTGCACAAAGCGCGCCAGTTCCCGAAATTGCCCTTCGTCTTTGAGTTCTGGAGTGAGCGCGGTATCCAGCGCGACTCCGGTTTGAAGTGTCTCATCAAAAACAATTTCTTTCACATTCGCCTCGTCTTGTATCAGTTCTGAAAGTTCGCGGCTAAAACTTTTTCCGCCCGAGGCGGAGCCGCCTTTGGCGGAAACTCTTAACTTTTGCAGAGGTTGTCTCACCTTTATATTCGCCTTCGCGCGCGCCTCAAGAGCGAGAGAAACGACCCGCCGCACCTCCTCCATTTCTTTGAGCAGTTCGGTGCCCGCTTTCCCCCCCCGCGGCCAGTCTTCAAGGTGCACGCTCTGTACATTCGCAGTATTCGCATCAGCATTCGTAGCATTCGCATTATGAACCGACTGGTATAGGTACTCCGCAAAGAACGGCGTGAACGGCGCCATGACCTTGGCAAGTTCTCGAAGCACAAATCTCAAAGTGCCCAAAGCGGCCTCTTTTTCTTCCAGCACATCGGACTTAATCCGCTCCCGCGAGCGGCGCAAATACCAGGTTGAGAGGTCATCTATAAACTCACCAATCGGCCGCGTTGCTCGGTCCAGTTCGTAGCTTTCAAGTGCTTCAGTAACTTCCGCAATTAGTTGATTCAGTCTCGCGTGTATCCACTTGTCCAACACATGGTGCGAAGCGTTTAGCGTATAGCGAATAGTGAATAGTGAATCCGAATAGAGAAGGTAAAACTGGAGCACATTGTCGAGGCGGTGCAGCACCTTTTTCGCGGCCTCGTCCACCCCGCGCTCGGAAAACCGCAGCTCCTCTCCGCGCACCACCGGCGAGGACAGAAGATAGTAGCGAAGCGCGTCCGCTCCGTAGCGCCCGACCACTTCCATGGGGTCCGGATAGTTCTTGAGCCGTTTGGACATCTTCTCGCCGTTCTCCGCAAGAATAATGCCGTTGACCACGACTGCCGCGTACGGAGTTTTCTCAAAGAGCGCGGTACCCAAAACCAAAAGCGAGTAAAACCATCCGCGCGTCTGGTCAAGACCTTCGGCAATAAAGTCTGCGGGATACCCTCTTGGCGCGCGAAACCACCCGCCCACGGGGTCGAAACTGCCCTTCTGCGCAAAGGGATAGTGTGCCTGCGCAAAGGGCATGGAGCCGGATTCAAACCAGCAATCAAACACTTCCGGCGCGCGGCGCATCAGATTGCCCCCGCTCCCCGTCGTACGCGCGCACTCGTCGCAATGGAGAAGCACCTCGTCAATAAAGGGGCGGTGCAAGTCAAAAACCTTCCCCGTTCGAGCGCTGACGAAGACCGTCAACGGATGCGTAGAGCCATTGAGCATGTCCCTTTCGTAGAACTTGTCGGTCTCCGCGAGGGTAAGGTGTTCGAGCGCCTTAAGCGCAAAGATAATCGGCCCCTCGTGCGAGACCACGACGACGCGCTCGCCCCGATGCCGCGCCAAAATGGTCGCAAGCGCGGCGCTCATGCGCCGCTCCACATCCTCCCAACTCTCTCCCGCTCCTCCGCGCTTCGCGTGATAGTATTCTTCCGCGCCGAGTCCGGCCAGCGCGGCTCTCTCTTTCAAGATGCTCGCGTCATCCTCCCGCTTTCCGTCCCACGCTCCGCTATCCACCTCGCGCAGGTCCTCCACGACCTTCATTTCCCTTTTCAACTCCGCGCCGATAATCAGAGCGGTCTCCCGCGCGCGCCTAACCGGCGAGGAGTAAATCACATCCGCGCCTCCCTCTTTCGCAATTCTCCGAGCAGCCCCCTTCGCTTCGCTTTTGCCGCGATGCGTGAGCGGAAACCCCTCCGGCGAATCATCAAAGACATGCTCCGTATTCTTCTTGCTCTCGCCGTGCCGCACGAAGACGAGAGCAGTCAGCGCTTCCTTGCTTCCTTTTCGCAACTCCTCGCGCGAGCCGATGACGCGCGTCGCAGAGCACCGCGTACAGCGCCAGACGGGAATCGGCGCGCCCCAGTAGCGTGAGCGCGAGATTGCCCAGTCGCGCGCCTCGGACAGCCAGTGACCAAAACGATACTCGCCGACATCTTTCGGGAGCCAGCGAACCTTTTTGTTTTCTGCCGCCAGTTTTTCCCGCATGCCGCTCACTTTCACAAACCACGACGGCGCGGCGAAGTTGAGGAGCGGCGTCTCGCAGCGCCAGCAGTGCGGATACTCGTGCGTGTAGCTCTCGGCCCTCAAGAGCCGGCCTGATGCGGCAAGCGCGGCCGCGATTTTTTCATCCGTCTCGCGCGGGTTGCCTTTCGGTTTCGCCTGCAAACCGAGAAGTTCGCCGGTCTCTTTTTTGAATGTCCCGTCAGCCGCCACATGCTGAATAAACGGAAGTTTTTCTCTCACTGCCAGTTGATAATCGTCCTCGCCGAACGCGGGAGCGATATGCACGATGCCGGTGCCGTCTTCTTCGGTAACGAACTCGGCGGCGTAGATGCGCCAACCTCTTGAAAGGTTCGACCTTTCTTCCGATTTAAGGTCGGGCCTTAAAGGACCCGAGTAAAAATCAAAGGGAGGAGTGTAGCTTTGTCCCACCAATTCTTTTCCCTTGATGCCTTTTCGCGCGGAGAAAGAAACCCGCTCACCCTTCCAGGTGAATGCGCCCACGCGAGCCGCCGGGTCGAACTCCCAGCCGGAGGCTGGTCCCTGCCCGCCGGCAGGCGCGGCGCCTTCGGCGGAAAAGACTCTGCGCAGTATTTCTTCCTTCGCGCCGACGATGAAGGTATCTCCAGTCGGAATCTCCGGCGCGTTTGAAGCCGTAATCTCAACAAACGCGTAGTCGCGCTCGGGGTGCACCGCAAGCGCGGCGTTTCCGGGAAGCGTCCAGGGGGTCGTGGTCCACGCTATAAGGTAAGTATTTGGAAATTGGGGATTGGAAATTGGAAATTTGACATATACCGAGGCATCCGTCAATGTCTTGTAATTCTGCGTTACCTCGAAGTTTGAGAGCGTGGTCTCGCAGCGCGGACAAAGATGCATGCTCTTCCATCCCTCATAGATGAGCCTTTTCTCAAAGAGCGTCTTAAATGCCCACCAGACACTCTCGGTGTACGAGGAGTCCATGGTGCGATAATCATTCTCCATGTCCACCCACCTGCCCATCCGCTCAATGTACGCGCGCCAGTCGCTCGCGTAGCGCATCACGGCTTCTTTCGCCTTCGCGTTGAACTTCGCGATGCCGTAATTTTCAATATCCTTCTTGGTCTTGAACCCCAGTTCTTTCTCCACCTCGTTCTCCACCGGAAGGCCATGGCAGTCCCATCCCCACCGGCGCGGAACATGGTAACCCTGCATAGTCTTGTAGCGCGGAATCACATCTTTGATGGTGCCCGGGAGGAGATTCCCAAAGTGCGGAAGCCCCGTCGCGAACGGCGGCCCGTCGTAAAATACGAACTCACCTTTGGGAGACTTTTTCTCCAGGGCCTTTTTGAAGATATTGTTCTGCTGCCAAAACTCTTGAATCTCAAACTCACGCTGCGGGGTTGTTTTTTTTGTATTTGATTCAGGCATAACTGTTTCGGAAAAAAGAAAAAGCCAGAATGTTGCCATTCTAGCATCTTTGAGTGTGTTTCAAAAATAAGCCGATAAAGGTCTTTTACTGAATCCACGCCGCCACCGCGGAGGCGACTAACAATAACTCAATCCAGAATACCGGACGCGTTACATAGGCGGTGAGGAAAAGTCGAGTGTAATACGCACGCGCCCCCTCGTCTTCTTTTTTCAAAAATGCATGCTCCGGCGCCAGAGCAAATCCGAAACGACTTCTCGTAAAAGGCCAGAGCCATGCGACGCGACCGCCGATGGTGTCTGCGAGAAAGTGGCTCCAACTTGAGAGCCAGAGAATGACGCCGAACATACTCCAGAGCGGCGCTGCGGCAACGAAGGCAACCGAAAGTCCAAGGAAACACCAGAGCATCGGCGCATGGGAGAGATAATCTCGATGACTTGCGTCGGGACGAAGCTCAACGGAGTGATTGCGCAAGAAATACGGAATAAGGTCAATATCAGGAAGCGCACCGACCACGCCGCCCAAGACGGAAAGTAAGTGAGTGTCGGCAGGAGAGAGTGCGGGTGAGGCAAGGGCAATCGCTCCTTTGGCGGCGAGATAACCGGCTGCAAGATGACCGAGGATAAACATACAATGAACTCCTTCCATCTCTATCCTATCACATCTTTTCTGGAACAGGAATACCCAAAAGCCACAGGCCGTTTTGCATAACAGTGGCGAATGCTCCAGTGAGCGCGACTTTGTAGGAAGAAGAGGGGTCTTTTGCGTCCACTATTCTGCCGTTCGCGTACCAGCTGTTAAACGCGCCCGCAAGTTCAATAAGATATGTGGCGATGTAGTGGGGTTGAAGCTCTTCTCCCGCGCGTTCCACGATTTCGGGGAAGCGATAGAGGAGGCGCTCCAGAACGGACGGCTTCCGAGGTTCAACCTCTTTCCCGACTTGAGGTTGAACCTCAAGAGCCGCGGCTTTCTTCAACACTGACTTCGCGCGCACATAGGAATACTGCAGGTACGGGCCGGAGTCCCCCTCAAACGAAATAGACTTCTCAAAGTCAAAGATAATGTCCGAGCCGTTCGCCGAACGAAGGATAGAATACTTTATCGCGCCAACGGCAACGACTTCCGCAATGCTGTCCTTCTCGTTCTCTGACAGCTCGCGGTCTTTGAGCTTCTCGCGCACCATCTCCTTTACCTGCCCTATCAGCGCCTCGCCGGTAACGATATTTCCCTTTCGCGACGACATCTTACCGCTTGCAAACCGCAGCATCCCGTGCGCAATGTGCTTTGTCTTTTGCGCAATCTCTGGCAAGACTTCTTTCATGGCCGCGAGCACGACCTTAAAATAGTCGCTCTGCTCGTTGGCGGTAACAATAAGAGAGGCATCCAGCCCCGGCTCTTTCTCAAACTTTGCTTTGTTGAGTCCGAGTTCCTTTGTCTCGTATGTGGGAAGACCTTGTGAAGTGATGAAGACGCGGGTATGCAGTCCCCGCTTCTCGCCTTTGTACACGATTGCCCCCTCGCTTGTCTCGAAGACTTTGCCGACATTCGCCTCAACAATCGGTTTCCCCTCCATCCCTTCCTTCCCCTCAAAAAAGTAGTAGTCAAACTTTGTGCCGAGCACTTTGTAGATTTCTTCAAAATGCTCCAGCGAGACTTTTCTCCCCGCTTCATAGAGTTTATTCACCTTCTCGTCCGACTTCGCAAAGATTTCCTTGTTCAACGCGTCAATTTCCTTCTTTGCTGCCTGGTCTGTCTCATACGCCTCGCTCCCTTTCGCATACACCTCCCCCCACTCCGCAACTTTTAACTTTTCACTTTTAACTTTTAACTTTGGGGCTCCCCATATCGCCTTTGCCACATGCAGCCCCACATCCCCCTGCCAACAAGCTCGCATTACCTTCGCATCCTGAAACTCAAGGAGCCGAGCAATGCTCTCACCGATGGCATTACTCATCAGATGCCCGATATGGAACTCCTTGAACGGATTCGGGTCGGTGTACTCCACTATTATCTTTTGTCCTGCAAGAGTTTTGTTTGTACCGAAGTCGCTCTCCAAGGTTCGACCTTGGGTCGGAAGAAAGGTCGAACCTTGGACAATCCTTTTTACGACATTCGCAAAAAACTCTTTGGAGAGGTAGAAGTTGATGAATCCGGCGCCTGCAACCTCAATTCGCTCTGCAAAGGTCTGACCTTTCTGCAGATTTAAGGTCAGACCTTTGCAGAGTCGCTTCGCCAGTTCGCTCGGTTTCATCTTTAGTTCTTTCGCATACATAAGCGCCGCGTTCGTTGAGTAATCGCCATGCGTCAAATCCGTTGGATGTTCAAAAACAACTTCGGGGTTTCTGACTCCGAGTTTCTGCAGTGCGCGGTGAACCGCTTGCTTCAATTCCTCTGCAATCATGGAGGCATTTTAGCATAGAAAAAAGAGAAGGGTCACCGCATCGCACAGAGACCCCATTTAGCGAGAAGATTCTCGTTATCACATTGCGCAAGTATGTCTTACGAAGATATGTGCTGTTTAACAAGGGCGAGAACTTCGTGCAGAACTTGTTCAAGCGGCTGATTTGCGTCAACAATCGTATGCGGCACAGTCTTAAGAAACTCTATAAGCCCCGCACGGACGCGGATGTGAAATGCGAGGTCACGCTCCTCAAAATGGTCAATTCCCTTGCCGCTCGCCTTTGCTCTGCGCACTCCCTCGGCAGGCAAAACATCAAGCAGAATGTAAAGGTCGGGCACGCACTCTCCGAGGAGTTTTTTGTACTCAAAAAAGAGCGGCTTCAAATGCTGTGCCTCCTGCCCGTGAATCTGATAGGCGTAGGTTGCGGAGTCAAAACGTTCCGAAATAACTGCCTTTCCGCCTTCCAACGCGGGGCGGATTTTCGCGCGCACATGGTCAAACCGCGCCGCCCACGCCAAAGCGAACTGCGTTTCCGCGCTTGCCTCTGCGGCCTCGGGAGAAATCATAACGGCGCGAATCTTTTCCGCGAAAGGCGTTCCGCCCGGCTCGCGGGTAAAGACTGCGTCAGGCAATTTTTCTGCCAAAAACTTCCTCACCGCGGTCTTTCCCGCGCCTTCGCCGCCCTCCAAGACTATGAAAGTGCCTTTCATAAGATTGTAGGTTAGGGGGAAGAAGCTAGTTTGGGTTAAGAGTATGGGTTAAGAAAAATCCTGACCTTACTTCCTAACCAAAACAGGCATCCTAACCTTTACCCCGTAACACACGGTCAATCTTTCGCGCAATCTCTTTAAAATTTCTCTCTTTCTTCCCGCGAGTTGTTTCCGGAGGCGTACAGAGCCGAATGCCGGAGGGGTCAACCGGGCTTCGCGTATCAAACGGAATCGTGTTTTTGTTCACGATGATGCCGGCTTTCTCAAGGCGCTCGCTCGCCTCTTTTCCGCCGATTCCTTTTCCTCCCATCCACACATCAACCAGTAGGAGATGTGAATCCGTGCCGCCCGAAACAATGCGCCAGCCGAGTTTTGAGAGTGCGTCCGCCAATGCCTGCGCGTTTTTCACGACTTGCGCCGCATATTTTTTAAACGCGGGAGCGGCGGCTTCTTTCAACGCAACGGCAACCGCAGCAATCTGGTTGAGATGCGGCCCGCCCTGGAGTCCCGGAAACACGGCCTTGTCTATCTTCGCCGGAAGCCCCCGCTCGTCTTTCCGCGAAAAGATGAGCGCGGAGCGGGGGCCCCGCAATGTCTTGTGCGTTGTTGTAGTAACGACATCAGCGTAGGAAAAAGGCGACGGATATGCCCCACCGGCCACAAGCCCGGCAAAATGCGACATATCTACCACCAAAAACGCTCCAGATGAGTCCGCAATCTCTCGAAACTTCGCACAATCAATAATCCGCGGATACGCGGTAAAGCCCGCAACAATGAGCGCGGGCTTTTCGCGGAGCGCGAGCTGTTTCAATTCCTCGTAATTGAGCGTCTCGGTCTTTTCATCCACCCCGTACGGCACCTGCGTCCAGAGTTTTCCGCTCGCCGAAACCTTGTGCCCGTGCGTCAGATGCCCCCCGTGCGCCAGACTCATACCCATAATCTTCCCCTGCGGCGGTACTAGCGCAAGGTACACGGCGATATTCGCCGGAGAGCCGGAGAGCGGCTGGACATTCACGCTCCATGCATCGGGCGAGAGCTTGAAAAGCGCGAGCGCGCGCTCTTTCGCCAGATTTTCTATCCTGTCCATGAGCTCGTTCCCGCCGTAGTAGCGCTTGCCCGGGTACCCTTCAGAATACTTATTCGTCAGCTCGCTTCCGAGCGTTTCCAGCACATCTTTGGAGACATAGTTTTCAGAGGCGATGAGATTAACGACGGATTTCTGCCGTTTCTTTTCGGCGGCGATGAGTTTTTTTATTTCAAAGTCTTTCATGAAGATACCAATATACCAATGGTACTAATGCTACGAATGAATACGAATAGGAGGGGGTTACACCATGATAGTTCGAGAAATGTCCTACTAATCTAGCACTGTGCAGGGAATAAAAAAAGAGACCGCGCCCGTGCGGTCTCTTCGTACGCTCGTACGCAAGAAATCCTTTAGCTATTCGGTGTTTTCCGAAACGACCGGAGTGCCGTCCGCGTTTACAGGCCATTTGCCCAGATTCTGCGGTACCAACCGTAGTGAACGGTGCGCTTCAATTGGCTGCACAATGGGGGTGCCGTCGGTCAGTTCAGGAGCCGGTACCAATTTGATTTTGCCTTCAGTGAATGCGGGCTGTTCGTTCACAACTGGTCCTTTCGTTGAGGGTTGAGGGTGCTCTATCACCGAATATCATTCAATCAGATGACGGAAAAAATGCAACTCACAAGCCCTAAAGGGCTCCTCTCCTTTAAGCCTCGGTAACCGGTTTTTTCTCTCTGTATCCTCCTGCAACCGTCAGTTCCGCTTTAATGGGAGGGTGCGGGTCGTAGTGTTCCAGTGCGACATGCTCGGGACGGAAATCGTCAAGAGAAGTCGCGGCAGCGTCAATACGAATCGTTGGAAACGGCTTCGGAGTCCTGGTCAACTGTTCTTTCGCCTGCGCGATATGATTCTCGTAAATATGCACATCCCCGAAAGTGTGCACATACTCCCCCGCCTCGTATCCCGTAATCTTCGCGAGAATGTGCGTCAGAAGCGCGTAGCTTGCGATATTAAACGGCACACCCAAAAAAATGTCGGCGGAGCGCTGGTAGAGCTGGAGACAGAGCTTTCCGTCTTTGACATTCAACTGGTACATGTTGTGGCAAATCGGAAACCAGCATGTCTCTTCGGGTTTCGCCATAGTGTAGAGAAACTCCGGATTCCACGAGGTAACAATCGCGTTGTGGCAGTCGCGGTCTTCTATCACTTCATTGAGCGCCCATCGCAGTTGGTCCACGGTACGCGTGCCGTCTTTGGTCGGCCAGCGACGCCAAAGCTCGCCGTAGATGTGTTTGAGTTCCCCGTACTGTTCCGCGAATGCTTCGTCCGTTCCTACCTTTTCTATGAATGCGTCCTTTGTGAGCGCCGGTATTTCCCCTTTATCCGCTTTCGCTTTATACAATTTGTACGGATAATCGTCCCAAATGTGGACGGCGTTTTGCACAAGATACCGAATGTTTGACTGGCCCGAGAGAAACCAGTAGAGCTCGTGAAGAACGCCCTTCCAGTACACTTTCTTGGTGGTGAGCAGTGGAAACCCGTCCGCAAGGTTAAACCGAATCTGCCGCCCAAAGACGCTATAGGTCCTCACGCCCGTGCCTTTGTCGGTCTGAACTAACCCATGCTCCAAAATGTCCCGCAGTAAGTCCAGGTATTGGTGTTCGGGGTGCTTCATATGCTTGCGACTCGACACTAATTACAAATTAAGAGCGAATGACACTAATTCTGATTCATGTGCTCTATTCGGACGGGTTCTTAACTATTCGTGTCATTCGCTCTGCATTGGTGGATTGGTGTCGTGTCACTTCTTCTTGATAACTTTGGGCGGAATGTAGCCGACGATATTGTTCTTAGAATATCGCCCGTTCGCTTTGTAGTTCTGCTTCGGGGGCGATGAGAGCGGGGAGAAGGTGAGCTGGGCAATGGCCATGCCAGGGCGGATGATAATCGGCACATTGTTTAAATTGCAGAGTTCAAGCGCGACCTGCAGGAAATGCCCGGGGTTAATGAGCGCAGCGCTGTTGTGCACGAGAAGCCCGATACGGGCAAGCGATGATTTCCCATTTACTTCTATCAAATAATGGTCAGAGCCGAAGTAGTCTTTGGAGTGACCCAAAATGGAGACCCCCGGATGAAGCACGAAGGCCTCGCCGTCCGGGACCCGCACCTCATGCGTCTTTGGAAAGACCTTGTTCGCAGGGTCAATAAAAGTAGAGGTGTGCTCGTCGTTGACGATAAAGACATTGCCGAGCACGATGTCGTAGCTCGCGGGCTGAAGGCGCGATTCGTCAAAGGGCTCCAAAGTGATGGCGCCCCGCTTGATTTCCTTTTTGATGTCAATGTCCGATAGAAACATATACTCGACACTAATTACAAATTAAGAACGAATGACACGAATATGGAAGCGGAGAATTACGAATCCGCACGGACGACACGAATGGGCTTCAGGTAACCATTCCTGAAGTTTACAATTAAACCTAACTTGAGACCACTTGCATCTAAATAACGATTCATTTGGTAATAATCTTCCTTGGTTATGAGGGGTTTCGCCTTGAAGTCAACAAGTACTTTCCCTTCAATCAGAAAGTCTACTTTGTTAGTGTGTAGGTTATTGATGCCTGTAATCGGTACCTCTTTCTCACGCTCATACATAAGTCCTTTCTCCTTAAGTAAACCCTCAAAAAAGTCTGCGTACTGTTTTTCTCTGCAAAATCTTCCTAGTTCGTTGTGAGTCTTAAACAACAATCCATTTATCTCAAAAGACAGCTCTTTGTGGAATAATTCACTCATAGTAATCGCGACACTACTTACAAATTGAATCGAATGACACCAATTTATTCGTGTGTCCTATTCGGAAGGGTTCTTAACTATTCGTGTAATTCGTTCCAGTATTTGTGCCGTCAGTGTCGAGTAAATCAGTGTCATTCGCTCTGCATTAGTGGATTGGTGTCGAGTTCACTCTACGACAAAAACCTTGTCCGTCCCATAATACTCCTGCCAGTGCTCGTTGTAGTACTGAAACATCCGCTCAAGCCGCTCTTGCGGCAACTCTTTGCAGCCGAGCTCCACCATGAGTGCCTTGAGCTCTTGCTTGGCAGCGTCGGCCTCTCTGTCATCACCAATGAGTTTCTCAAACTCCGCGAGGTAACCGTACCCCGCATTCTTGTCAATGGTGATGTGTATATGACCCAAGTCGTACTGCTCGCGCTCGCGCGACCACTTTGCTTGGTACGAGAGCCCCGCATCCAGTAGGATTTGGTCTAGTTCCTCCAATGTTTTCGGTCTGCGGATTTTGTCTTCATTCGCATAAGCGGCATTCGTAGTTGCCGCAATCCGCCTCTGGCGGATGACACAGTCAAACTCTATCCGCGACACGCCGTTCGCGCTCGTGTCATCGCCAATGGACATCTTGAGAATAATAAATACTTTGCCATCCGCGTCGCGGGTTCGGATGGAAACCTCACCCTTTATGCGCGCAAGGACAGCGGCAAGCTCTTTCTGTTTTGCTTGCGATAAAAGCGGAAAAACGGCCTTTCGAAGGGTGACCGAATCCGTCTCATTCGCATGAGCGGCGTTCGTGGTTGCCGCAACCCCGCCTTGGCGGGGTATCACAAAGTAATGATTTCGCTGTTTGTGCGGCGGGAGCGTCTTGAGCGCGGGAAAAAGCTGCACCAGCCGGCGTTTCAGCTCATCGGCGCGTTCGCGGCTTCCGAGAAGTGATTTTATTTCAATTTCAAACATGTACCCGATAAACTTTCTAGCTATTAAAAAAGTGCCGTAATGCCTTCCGAATATAATTTCGCCCCCATTGTGTTTTTAGGTATTGCTCACGCTCAAATGCGTCCTTCGGATGCGTAAATGCTTCATAGTGGATAAGTTTTAACGGCGTGCGCTTTGCAGTTGCCGGCACTTTTTTCGCATTATGCAGTCCCAACCGCTTTTTGAGGTCAAGAGTACAACCGGTATATAGTCCGCCGTCTTTTACGCTTTGTAGGACATATACATACTGCATAATGTGTAGCTAGAAAGTTTCGCGGGTGAAGATACCAATATACCAATGTGTACGAATGATACCAATGGATACGAATAAAAACAAAGTCACCGTCATTCTTGAAACAATTTTTCCACTCTTGAAAATGAAGCAGCGAGTCTATTTTACAAAAGAAAACGGTGCGCAACATCTCTGTCACACACCGGTTGAAGACCTTGTTTCTCCGCCTATTGCGGAAGCGAAGAAGGTTGAAGGTTTGAGGAAACGACTGCTCGGCGGAACCGCACGCCAGCGTCCGCGCTCCGCACGTCGCGGCAGCCCACGCGCACGGTGCCGTCGCCCCGATAGAAGACCACGCACGGCACAAGGCCGTCGGGAAGGCCCGAATCGGCGCAGAATGTAATGACCGTCTGGTCCACATGAACTTTGTGCTCTCGCCAGTATGCTCGCCCGAAGAGCTGACGCATTGGAACGGTCGTGGTGGTCCACTCAAGTTCGCGCACGGCAGCCGTGTGCAGGTTGATAGGACTGTCCGTATCTTTTCCGAGGCAACCATCCGCTGCTTCCTGCTCATCGGCGAGCCAGAATCCGAACGTGCCGACGTGTTTATGCGTCATCTCGCAGTCATCCAAACTCTTATCGGTGAACTTCCAGACCTTGCCGCCGTATGCTTTATTGTCGGACTGGAAGAAGAACTCCGCCGACCGGGCAACTTTCTCGTGCATGAGACAAAACCGTGCCTTGTACCCGAGCGGCGGTCGGGGAATCGGGAGACCGGAGAAATCAACTTTGCCGATGCCGTACTCCGCCTGCCAGAACTCCTCTTCCCGTTGTGCGAGATCGCTCGGAATAACGATGAGTGGCGCATCTGTCCTCCCCCTCCCCGATTCTTTGAGCGCGATGCGCTGATCGCGGCCGAGCGTAGCAACGAGCGAAATGAGTGCCGGAATCTCATCGTGGTTTTCATTCTTGAGCAACCAAGCGATGTACTCATCGGGGAGTGCGCCTGTGCTTGCCACAAAACGACCGGCAAGCGTCAGCCTGCGTTGTTCAGTATCCGAGATATACGAGGGAACCTTATGTATCATAAGGGTACCTCCTTTCTTTTGTTGATTTTGTTATCAATGAACAGTCGAAATAGCTTCGTTTGAGCCATTTTCTGCCGTGTAGCATCCTATCACGACAAACAGCTTCCTGTCAATCTGGCCAGAATACTGAAAGTATGAAATGCTGAAAGCATGACAAATATCATCAATATCAACGAGCGGGGCACACTTACCCTTCCGAAGGCCCTGCGCCGGAAGCTTGGACTCCAAAAAAGGGGTCAGGTTATCGCCGAAGAAACCGACCATGGGGTTGTGCTGCAACCGGTAGCCGCTTTCCCCATTGAAATCTATACCGATGAGCGGCTCGCGGAGTTTCAGAAAAATAATGAGAAGGCGCTTAAAGGGTTTTCGTTCAAGGAACGATGAGAGTTTTCCTTGACGCGAATGTACTCTTCTCCGCCGCACTGCCGAAAAGCCGCGTGCGGCGTCTGATACGCATAGCCAATCGCAGAGCGACCCTGCTTACTAATACCTATGCAGCGGAAGAAGCGAGACGGAATCTTGCATGCAAGAAAGCAGGCCTCGTTCCCGCCTTTGAGAAACTGCTTTTGGGATGCGAAATGGTCGGTGAGATGCGCATGTTTCTTTCTGCTCCGTTGGCACGAAAGGATATTCCCATTCTGGGAGGCGCGATTGCCGGCAATGCTTCGCATCTTCTGACAGGAGACGAGCGAGATTTTGGCGCGCTGTTCGGAAAAACTATTCAAGGAGTCAGGGTGGTCTCGCCGCACATGTTCGCGGTTGAACTGGTAAAAAGAAAATGGATGAAGTGAATTCTGTCATGAATAAACCGCGAATCAGCATAGTGGCCGCCGTTGCCAGTAAAAACGCCGCTATCGGGAAGGGCGGGAAGCTCCTGTTCCGCATCTCCGACGACCTCAAGCGCTTTAAGGCGCTGACGAAAGGCCACCCGGTCATTATGGGACGGAAGACCTACGAGAGTATAGGGCGGCCGCTTCCGGAACGCGCCAATATCGTCATTACCCGGAATCCTGATGCGCTAAGGTCGAACTTTGAATCGGGAAAAAGGTTCGACCTTGGAAAGTCCGGTTTGGTTATTGTGCCATCGCTCGAAGAAGCGATTCAAAGAGGGCGAGAGGTCTTGAGGTCAGACCTCAAATCGGGAAAGAGGTCTGACCTCAAGGACCCTGACGAAATCTTCATAATCGGCGGAGGAGAAATATATCGGCAGGCGCTCCCGCTCGTGGACAAACTCTATCTCACGCTCGTGGAGAGCGACGCGAAGGGCGATGTGTTTTTCCCCGACTGGCGCAAGGACTTCACAAAAGAGACTTTCCGCGAGGAGCGGTGTGATGAAAAGACCGGCCTTAAGTACACATGGATTGATTTGGAACGAGAAAGGTGAAAGAATATCTCCGTAAAGTTTAAGAGCGACACCGCAGGGCGTTAGACCCGTGGCTGGTCGCACCGAGACCCTGCGCGCAAGCGCAGGGTGTCACCCATTCGTGTGCGCTATTCGTTAAGCGTATCTACTATGAAATCACTGAAGGAAAAACAAAAAAAAGAAGTGTTCGTCCAAACAAGGTTCGGCTCCTTTCTTTGTTTTTTTGAATCAAACCGTCCTGAAAAGGGATTCACCGTAACTAGTCCGGCCGCACAGGGCTTTGTAACCTATGGTCCCACTCTTTCCACCGCCAAAAGAATGGCAAGAGAGGGACTGGAGTTCCACTACGAGTGCACCGTGCTTGAACAATGTGCGCCGAGAAAACAAACGCTACAATTTGCGAGACAGTAGAAAACGCCGTCTATGCTCCCGAACAGAACAGCATATTGACCCAAAAACCGAAATAGTATACAATGTATACATGAAGTATTTCGACTGGGACCCTGACAAGAACGAATGGTTGAAACGGGAACGGGGAGTGACTTTTGAAGAAATACTCATAGCGATTGACGAGGGCCATATTCTCGACATTGTAGAGCACCTGAATAAAAACAGGTATCCGACTCAAAAAATCTTTGTTATCCGTTTATATGATTATGCGTATCTTGTGCCGTTCACCGAAGATGAAGAAAAAGTCTTTCTAAAAACTATCATTCCCAGCCGAAAGGCAACCAAAAAGTATATTTCAAAAAACCAATGAAAACCATCAAACTCACCAAGGATGAAAAAAGCGTTCTAAAGCAGTTTGAGTCAGGGAAACTCAAACATATTGAGAGTGCGCCAAAAGAAGCCGCACGGTACAAAATGTACGCCGACTATACATTAAGCAAGCCGCGTACCATCAATATCCGACTCTCACAAAAGACATTCCGTAAAATCAAGGCGGTTGCTGCCGAAAAGGGGTTACCCTATCAAACCTTCATCAGTTCGCTCATTCATCAGTATTCCTCTTCTTCTAAAGAATAGGGGGGCGGACTTCACGAAAAAAGGCTTCTACCCGAAGAGAGGCAAGACGATGACGAGAGCCCATGTTAAGCCGCGCGTAACTTTGTTGTGCCTATCTGTTTCCTTTAGCGTATTAGTCAGAACACTATCGAGCTTCTCTATCGAGAGATTTAATCTATGCAAGTTCATTAACAAGCCTTCTAAAGAACTTACAATCTTAGAGGTTAGCTGGATTATTGCATTATCATTGTCACGGTCAAGCATAGCAATTGTACGTTCTTCGGCGTCGGTCTGAGTGAAGTCAGCGCTTGCCCGCGCAAATTTCTCCTGAAATTTGTTCGGGTAAATCTGCGGTAAAGTTCTTACTTCACATCGATTCCCATCGAGCGGGCGGTGCCCTCCAAAATCTTCATCGCGGCTTCTACCGAGTTGGCGTTTAAGTCGGGTAGCTTCTTTTCCGCAAGCTCGCGCAGCTTTGTCTTGCTAATCGCGCCGGCCTTGCTCGCCGCACTCTTCCCTGACCCCTTGTCCTTGCCGACGGCTTTAAGCAGAAGGTCAGTCGCGGGCGGCTGTTTGAATGTCAAATCAAAAGTGCGGTCTTCGTAGATGGAAACGACCACC
>ERZ1292633.3080-Hain-H41-02um-R1-3080-length-16528-cov-5_pt1 | contig 16528 bp, 11 predicted proteins | sample MGYA00564406_ERZ1292633 | MGnify/ENA primary metagenome ERZ1292633 (study PRJEB36523, sample SAMEA6512639) | groundwater metagenome | collected 2019-01-08 | study: AquaDiva: Metagenomics assemblies of 32 groundwater samples | reverse complement strand
CTTGCAATCGGCGTAGATTTTTCAATTCAAGCGCTTACTAAATATCAATCTGGCCATTCCGATGTCTTGGCGGGTTCGGTTACAACCAATAATGAGGAATTGCTGGCCAAATTATTGGATATGCATTTGGCATTGGGAATTGGCACTTCTGCGGAAGACGCTTGGCTTTGTTTGCGCGGGTTGCGCACGATGGCGGTACGATTGGCTCACCAAGACCAAACTGCGCGCAAAATCGCTTCTTGGCTCGAAACTCGCGAAGAAGTTGAACGCGTACTGCACCCTGCCCTGCCTTCATCGCCTGATAATGCCATATGGCAGCGCGATTTTACGGGGGCAGGCGGGCTATTTAGTTTTATTCTTAAACCTGTGGGCAAGGCCAAAATTTATGCGATGCTTGAAGCATTTGAAATATTCGCAATGGGCTTTTCATGGGGCGGTTATGAAAGCCTTGTGCTTTATTGTGACCCACAAATCAAACGTAGCGCAGTAAAATGGACCGAAAACGGCCATTTAATACGCCTCGCGATTGGCCTTGAAAATGTGGATGATTTAATTGCCGATTTGGATAGGGCGCTAGAGGCGTTGGGGTAAACAAAAAAGGCGGGACTTAGTCCCGCCTTTTCGTCTATTAGTTACAACTACCGTCTAAATGACAATTTCAAATAATAGAAACCACCATTAAAGCCAGCGGGGGCAGTTACTGGATATTTTGCACCCAAGATAAAGTCCCATGGGTTGCGGGTTGGATAGCTATCGAGCAAGTTTTGCGCACCCAATGTTAGCGAAGCTTGTTCAGTTAAATGATACGTCGCTTCGGCATCAACTGTTACTTGGGCTTTGGCGAAAATTGGGATTGTATCATCATCGGCGTGCATTTCATTGAATTTGCCGAAATAATTAACACGGCCCAAGAAGCTTAATTTGCCGCAGTCGCGGTTGGCAGTCAAACTTCCACGGAAATGCGGTAATGCGTCTTCAATTTCTTTAACCGCAGTTGAACCCAATGTGCCGTGACCATAATCCACCGATGTGTCTGTGTAATTGGCAACAAATGTCAAATTAGTTGTGCCACCCATCATTTCAAGTGGATAAGTCATGATTAAATCGACACCATGGGTGGTTGAACCAAAATCATTGGTGAAAAATGTGAATGACGACAAATCGGCATTTTTAATGAACAATGAGTTCAAAACACCAAAATCACGCAAATTCTGCCTGTCTGCCAATGGCAAAGCATCAATTGTTGCTTGCGACACGTTTAGACCAGCGGCCTGAGTGAGTCTATCTTCCATTTCAATGTTGAAATAGTCCAAAGTTCCGTGCAATTTACCAATATTAAAGCCAGCACCAACAGAGAAGTTGCGTGAAGTTTCAGGCTTAAGTGGTTTGCCACCAATCAAACGCCCAAGAACGCTGGTAGGTGGAACCGTACCGATATTGGCGAGAACACCGTTCAACAATTGCGTCGTAGTGTTAATAATATTGGCTTGACCCGGGGTAGGTGCGCGGAAACCAGTCGAATAAGTTGAGCGCAGTGTGAAATTATCAGATGCATGAACAAGTGCCGATAATTTGAAGTTAGTTGTATCACCAAATGTATCATATGTTTCGTGGCGAATTGCAGCACCCAAAACCAAATGTTCGGTCACATCAGCTTCCAAATCCAAATAAAGCGCTTGGCTGGTTTGGTTCCATTTACCTGCTGCAAGTGGTGTAAAGCCGTTAAAGCCATTTGAGCCGACCGAGAAACCCTGAACCGCAAATGGGCCTTGGGTATATGATTGGGCTTCGCCAGCTTTTAATTGGAACTGCTCATCACGCCATTCATAACCGCCCGCGACGTTAAGTGGCGATGAAAAACCGGCAACTTCAACTGCATAATCCAAATCAATATTAAAGTTCTTTTCAGTTTGAACTTGGCCACCAGGATTAAAGGCGGTCTGAGTATTTGGTCCATATGAAGAATTGATTGTATTGCGAATATGGAAATCGATTTGATTACGACCAGTATTGAAACTTACATCATAACCAAGTTTGCCAATTTCGCCTTTGGTGCCAATTGCAAAAGAAGAATCCTGAACTTCACCGCCAAAGCGTGGCGTGAAACCACCAGGGAATAATTCATTAAATATGAAGCAAGTCGCATCGGCTCTTACTGCCGCCAAAGCCGCAGCCTCACCTGCCGAACCAATTGTAATGGTTGGGCAAGTTGTGCCAGTTCCTGGGGTAGTGTCGCCAACCAAGCGAGTTACGCCGCCATCATTGGAATAAACCCCGCCCCTTGAATTCGGATTACGATAATAAAAACCACCTTCTGAATCTTTGCTGGCATAATTTGCAAACGCATAAATGCTGGCATGCTCATTAATTTCGATGCCAGTGTTCAAAAAGACTTTAAGGTCATCCATAATATCGGGCTGGCCCCAAACCTGAACCGCAGGTGTGCGCACCGCAGTATTGCCAGCCGCAATAAGCGCAGCCGCATCAGCGCGTTGAATTGAACGACTGGTCGCGTCTTGGTTTCCATATTCAATGCTCAAATTAGCAAAACCGTTTTCGCCCAAAGGCACACCGACATTTGCCGAAACCGTATAAGCCGCGCCATCGCCTTCATAAGTTTGGCCCCACTTGCCGTCCAAATCCAAACTATCGCTATCGGTGCGAAGAATAAAGTTCATCACGCCAGCAATTGCGTCAGAACCATATTGGGCCGCCGCGCCATCACGCAAAACTTCGACTTGTTTAAGCGCATTAGCTGGGAAAACTGATAAATCAGTTCCTTGCGAACCATTGGAAATCCCGCCGCCAATAAAGGCAATAACTGCTGCACGATGGCGACGCTTACCATTGACCAAAACCAAAGTGTGATCTGGCGCCATGCCGCGCAAATTGGCAGGACGAATTACAGACGCTGCATCATTGATTGCCTGAACATTCACGTTAAATGATGGAACACTGTTGCGAACCAGCGCTGCAACATCGGAATCTGCTGATTTGGTAAGTTCGGAACGACCGACAACGTCAATTGGTGACGCCGAATTAGCAACTGAACGTGCGCGGCGCGAACCAGTTACAATTACTACTTCATCGGTACTTGCCGCCGCAGCTTGGGCAAGTGCCGCTTCGCCAATTAAGGTTGAGCCTAAGCAAAGCGCGATTGCCAAAGCGCTGGCTTGGTATTTAATGTTTTTATGTGTCATGTTTTTCCCCGATTTTGTTTTGGATTATTCCAACAAATAATTGTTGACTCCAAAAGATTACTAAAAGCGATTCAAGACAAGTCAAAATAATGCAATTTGTTATGACATTAGCAAATGTTCTTGCAATTGTTGCATTGAGGTCACGCTTTGCGCAAGCAATAATCAGTAAACCCCGTTTTATTAGCAAATAATTGCAAGCCAAGGTCGGCCAAATGAGCGGCATAGGGGTCACTTGCACTAAAGAATCATTGGCAAATCCAAATTACCAAAACGCCACACCTTTTTTTCCTCCCCCCGAGATCGTGGGATATAATCCCCCCTCACCGTACAACGCTCACGCCACCTGCCACGATCACTTCATTGGTCGGATACCCACCGCCCACCGCATAAGCGCGAATGACCGATGCTACAAAGTCGGGTTTGGCCCAATGCGGCATGTGGCCAGCGTTGGGGACTGTGAAGGAGCGCGCTTGCCCTATATCGCGCACCAAACCTGCGGCGTGGATCGTGTTATAGACAATTTTATCGCCTTGGCCTGCCACCACCGTGATTGGCATTTTAAGTTCGCTATAGCGTTTGGATTGTTCGGCCAATTCCTCGGCGCCAATTTTCAAATCACGCGCGTTAGAGCGAAAAGTCTCAGGGCGTAAAACCAAATCTAGCCCCACCAATTGCCGGTAATTTGGGGCAACGCGTTGCGGGTGAAAGCCTTCTGCAATGCCCGCTGGCATCATATTTGGACCAAAAACCGATGGCACAGTCCAGCTAAAAATATCGCCGATTATTGGGGTGGCCGCAACGCGGTTAATCTTGCTGGTGCCGCCCGGCCATTTGTGCGAGGCGGGCGCGATAAGCACAACGGATTTCACCAAATCGGGCCTATCAAGCGCCAAACGCAAAACCACTGCCGAGCCCCATGAATGGCCCACGGCAACCACGCTTTTAACGCCTTTGGCATCCAAAATCGCCGCCATAAATTCTGCCTGCACCGCCAAGCGTTCCGCGCCTTCAGGGCGGCCCGAATAGCCCATACCCGCGCGGTCGGGCGCGATGAGATGCATTCCTTCGAGCCTATCACCAAGTGACGCAATCATTTCGCGCTGGTTAGACGATGCTCCATGCACCATCAAAACATCGGGGCCACTGCCTTGTTCCACGACATTGGCTTCCACGCCCATGACCGAAACTGATTGGCCATTTTTGGGCCAGTTAGCTTCGATTTTGCCTTTTGAGTAAAGCGAAAATGCGCCGCCCGTCACAATAACCAAACCCAAAACCACAAATATGCCAATACTCATTTTCTTCACCATGTCTGATAGGCCCTCAAATATATATGCGAATGAGTAGCAAATAGTCCGAGTCATAGCAATAATGCCTAGTTTTTTTGTTGGTCGCATTTTTTGAGCAAAAAACCGCATACACTTTTTTGCAAAATGCTCTGGGCCACAATAAAACCACTTGCCATCTTGTGTGATTTTGGTTCAAACTAAAATCATTAACGAATTTTACAAGATGGAGACAAAAATGGATTTCGCCCTCACCAGCAAGCAAGCCTATTGGCAAGGCCGCGTCCGCGATTTTATCGAAACCGAAATCCGTCCGCGCAAGCACATTTATTATGAGCAACAAAAACAAGGCGATAGGTGGAAAGTCATTCAAATAATTGAAGATTTGAAACCTCTGGCGCGTAAAGCTGGGCTATGGAATTTATTCATGCCCCCCGCCCCCGCTTTGCCCCATGTTGACGACACTTTCCAATTTGAAGGCGAGCAGCTTACCAATTTGGAATATGCCCTTTGCGCCGAGGAAATGGGGCGGATTGGTTGGGCGTCTGAAGTTTTTAATTGCTCGGCGCCCGATACTGGCAATATGGAAGTGCTACAACGATACGGAACGAGGGCGCATAAAGACAAATGGTTAGCACCCTTAATGCGCGGTGAAATTCGTTCTGCGTTTTTGATGACAGAACCGCAAGTGGCCTCGTCCGATGCCACCAATATCCAGACTAGTATCAAGAAAGACGGCGATGATTATGTTATCAATGGCCGCAAATGGTGGTCGTCAGGTGTTGGTGATCCGCGCTGCAAACTCGCAATTGTTATGGGCAAAACCGACCCCGATGGCCCAAAGCATGCGCAACAATCAATGATTTTTGTGCCGCTTGATACCAAAGGCATGAATATTGAGCGTATGCTGCATGTTTATGGCTATGATGATGCGCCGCATGGTCATGGCGAAGTCGTGCTCGAAAACGTGCGTGTGCCTGCCGAAAACATCATTTTGGGCGAAGGCCGTGGTTTTGAAATTGCCCAAGGTCGGCTGGGCCCCGGGCGGATTCACCATTGCATGCGCACAATTGGCGTCGCCGAAGAAGCAATTGCCGCAATGGCGCGGCGCTTAAAATCGCGGGTGGCTTTTGGCAAAACTTTAAGCGAACATAGCGTTTGGGAGGAGCGTTTGGCGCGCGCGCGCATTGATATTGAAATGTCGCGTTTGCTGTGCCTAAAAGCCGCCGATGTTATGGACAAAGCCGGCAATAAAGCTGCGCGGGATGAAATTGCAATGATTAAAGTGCAAGCCCCAAGCATGGCGTTGAAAATCCTTGATGATGCGATTCAGGCGCACGGCGGCGCAGGTGTTAGCCAAGATTTTGAGCTTGCGTCATTTTGGTCTGGCATTCGCACTTTGCGTTTTGCTGATGGTCCAGATGAGGTTCATAATCGGGCGATTGCGCGGGCGGAACTTGGTAAGCATGCGTAATTTCATTGTCCTCCCCTGCGAAGCGGGGGAGGTGTCTCGTGAAGCGAGACGGAGGGGGCATCTTTCGCAAACTAAGAAAGATGTTATTTTGGAAGGTGCGCTTGCCCCCTCCACCATGCTGCGCATGGTCCCCCTCCCCCGTTTCACTTCGGTTCACAAGGGAGGATTAAATGTCATATTTTGATTTGAAAGATAAAGTCTGCATCATTACTGGCTCGTCACGCGGTATTGGCCGTGCTGCCGCCGAAGCAATGGCCGAAGCGGGCGCAAAAGTGGTTATTTCAAGCCGTAAACTTGATGCTTGTGTCGAAGTTGCCGATGCGATTAACCAAAAATACGGCGATGAACGCGCAATTGCCATTGCCGCCAATATTTCGGATAAGTCTGCGCTAGAAAATTTAGTCGCCGCGACATTGGAGAGATTTGGAAAAATTGATGCTTTGGTTTGTAATGCGGCATCAAATCCATATTATGGCCCAATGCAGGGCATTTCCGATGAGCAGTTTAATAAAATCCTGCAAAATAATATTTTGTCCAATCATTGGTTGGTGCAATTTTGCGCACCGCACATGGCGGAAAATGGCGGTGGCGCGATTGTCATTGTGTCGTCTGTCGGTGGGTTTTTGGGATCGGGCGTTATTGGCGCATATAATATTTCCAAAGCCGCCGATATGCAACTTGCGCGTAATTTGGCGGTTGATTGGGGTCGCAAAAACATCCGCGTGAATTGCGTTTGCCCGGGTGTCGTCAAAACTGATTTTGCCAAAGCATTGTGGGAAAACCCCGAACAAGCCAAAGCAATTGCGCGTGCAACACCGCTTAAACGCGTCGGCGAAGTTGATGATATTGGCGGGGTTATCGCGTTTTTATGCGCCCCTGCAAGCAAATTCATGTCAGGCCAGTCTTTGATTATTGATGGTGGCATGACCATCACTGGGGGGAATATTTAATGGCGCGCTTTATGGACAAAGTGGTGGTAATTACGGGTGCTGGCTCGGGCATTGGCCGCGCCACCGCAATTGCTTTTGCCAAAGAAAGCGCGAAAGTGGTTTGCGCCGATAAGAATAAAAGCGTAATTGAAACAGCGCAAATGATTACAAAAAAAGGCGGCAATGCAATCGCTCAAGAAATGGACGCAAGTAGCGAAAGCGAAGTTAAAGCGTTGATGGAACTTGCGATTAGCACTTATGGCAAGATTGACGTGCTATTCGCCAATGCGGGCATTTCTGGCGGCCTAAAACCGCTTATGGAACAAAGCGCCGAAGATTGGCAGGCGATATTGGGCGTGAATCTTATCGGCGTTGCCATGGCGATTAAATATGCTGCGCCCAATATGGTCGAAAATGGTGGCGGCGCAATTATTTGCACAGCATCGGTTGCAGGTTTGCGCTCTGGCGCTGGTGGCAGTGCTTATTCAGCATCAAAAGCGGGTGTCATTAATTTGGTGCAAACAGCGGCGCAACAGCTTTGCGGAAGTGGGGTACGGGTTAACGCGGTTTGCCCGGGCCTGATTGAAACTGGCATGACGCAATTCTTTTATGATAAGGCCCGCGAAAAAGGCAAAATCGAGCTAATCGGCCAAATAAACCCGACAAGGCGTGGCGGTGAGCCTGAAGAATTGGCAAATGCAGTTTTGTTTTTGGCGTCCGATGATGCAAGTTATGTTAATGGCCATGCGTTGGTTGTTGATGGCGGGCTATCAAGCTCGCACCCATTTAATCGCCAGGAGTTTGGCAAAGTCGCGTCATAACGCCGAAATAAACGCCTTAATGTCATGCAAGGGTTCGCTATTTTTGAATTGCGCATCCAGAAATGACATGAATCCATGCACCGCATTTTTGTAATATATGGTTTGAACGCCAACACCTGCCTCGCGCAATTTTTCACCATATTCCACGCCTTGATCACATAATGGATCAAACTCAGCAACAAGTATCAGAGTCTGTGGCATCGCTTTCAAATTTGCTTGCGCCATCAAATTGGCGCTTGGATTTGCTGCATCTTCGGGGCTGGCGAAATAGGCATTGGTGAAAAATTCAATATCGGCCATGGATAATACATAGTTTTTATCGCCATAATCTTTGGCACTCTGATATTGCGCGCTATTAACATCAGTCCAAGGATAAATAAGAACTTGCGCCAGAAGGTCTGGGATTTTTTTGTTGTCCCGCGCATGGCCCGCCAAATAGCCCGCCAAATTTGCGCCAGCACTATCGCCCATTGTGATAATTTTGCATTTATCGCCATGTAAAAGCTCAATATTTTCATGCACCCAATTCAACATTGCAGCGGCATCATCATGGGCGGCGGGAAATTTGTTTTCTGGCGCCAGTCGATAATTGGCGTTTACCACCACGCAATCATTATCAAGACACACGCGGCGGCAATTATAATCTTGAGCTTCAAGATCATAAAACATCATGCCGCCGCCATGAAAATATAAAATCACTTTTTGATTTGGCTTGTCACTATTTCGGTAGGTTCTTAGTTTTTGCCCACCAAATTCATAATTTTCGATATGCGCAATTTCGACTTTTTTATTATACAAATGATTGGCAGCCCGCGCCGCTTTATCGTTATTCTCTCGGTTTTCTTCAATTGGAAGTTCGGGCGTAACAATGCGATTGCGACCACGCAATTTGCTTATGAAAAGCAAAAATCTAAGTTTCCACGGAAAATTCGGTTTTTTCATTTTGGTTTCTGTTTCTTGCCAATTCGTTTGATTTCCCAATGCAAATCGACATTTTGGGTGCGCTTGACTTCTTCGATTACTTTATTACCGAGATTTTCCAAATCAGCAGCCGTAGCATCGCCAATATTTATCATAAAATTGCAATGCTTCTCGCTCATTTGCGCGCCGCCGATTGTGAAACCTCGCAAGCCAGCGTCATGAATGACTTGCCAAGATTTGCGGCCGCCGCTTTGAATTTGATCGGGGTTTTTGAAAGTCGAACCGCCAGTTTTTTCACGAATTGGTTGGCTCGCTTCGCGCCTTTGGGTGATGGCATCCATGCGTGCTAATATTTCGGAAGGCTCGCCCTTTGCGCCTTCGAAAGTTGCGGAAACAAAAATCAAATCTTCGGGCAAAGCACAGTGGCGGTATGTATATCCCATTTCGGCATTGGAAAAAACATGGCGATTGCCTGCCCTATCCAAAGCCACGCATTCCACCAAAACATCTTTGGTTTCAACATCATAACAGCCAGCGTTCATACGAAGTGCGCCGCCAATTGTCCCTGGCACACCACGGAAAAACTCAAGCCCAGCAATCCCAGCTTCGGCTGCTTTTTTTGCCAAAAACGCGTCCAAAACCATTGCGCCCGCAGTGATTGTCGTTCCCGAAACCGAAACTTGCCCAAAGCCCTTGGGGGTCAAGCGAATAACCACGCCATCAATGCCGCCGTCGCGGACAATGAGATTTGAACCAACGCCAATTATTTGTATTGGAATATCTTCTGGGGTTTCTCGCAAAAAATCCGCCAAATCGTCTTCGTCGGCAGGTTGAAACAAAACTTCAGCCGCCCCGCCCACGCGAAACCAAGTGAAAGGCGCAAGCACAACACCCGATTCAATTTTGCCACGCACAGCAGGGAGTTTTTGGATTAGGGACATATCGATATTTAGTTGGGCACAAACAATTCACGCAAATCGCGTTTCATGATTTTGCCATTGGCGTTGCGTGGTAAAGGTTCGTGGAACACTTTCAAATGGACTGGCACTTTGAAACTGGCCAAATGTGCGCCGACAAGCGCTTTTATTTCTTCCAAAGTGACTTCGACGCCTTCAGGCACACTTATCGCTGCCCCGACTTCTTCGCCCAATTGTTTGTGCGGAACGCCAACAATTGCTGCGTCAAAAACTTCGGGATGCTTGTAAAGAATGTCTTCAATTTCAGCGCAATATACGTTCTCGCCGCCACGAATTATCATGTCTTTGGCGCGGTCAACAATATAGAGGAAGCCCTCATCGTCCATTTTCACCAAATCACCAGTTTTGAACCAGCCATTTTGGAAAGCCTCCGCCGTGGCCTCGGGCTTATTCCAATAGCCGACCACGACATTGGGGCCTTTTACCCAAAGTTCACCTACTTCGCCCAGTGCCACTTCCTTGGTGTCGCCGCCGATCACTTTGACATCATTAATCGGTGAAATTGGGCCGCATGAAGTTGGCTTCGCGCGGTAATCTTCGCCAATATTAAGGGTGACCGCCGCCGAAGTTTCAGATAGGCCATATCCTTGCCCAGGTTGCACATTGGGAAAGCCTTCAACAATTCGTTTGACCAATTCAGGCGCGGACGGCGCGCCGCCATATGATACCACTTCGACACTATCGACGTTAAATTCATCAAATTGTGGATGTTCGAGGATTTGCCATGCTATTGTTGGCACACCGCCCAAACTAGTAATTTGTTCGCGCTCAATTATTTCAAGCGCTTTTAATGCGTCCCATTTGTGCATCATCACAATTTTGGTGCCAGCCGCCATTGAAACCACCATTACCGAATGGCAGGCGGTGACATGAAACAATGGAATAGACATAAGGCTCGCTTTGCGCGGTAAAGTTGGGTCGGGTTCAGGCGGCTTTTCGCCGCGCCTTATATACATGCGAGCCTGCGCCACCATAGTGTTCATAAGGTTGGTTATACAATTGCGATGGGTTCCATATGCGCCTTTGGGTGAACCAGTGGTGCCAGATGTATAAAATAAAGTGACAATATCGTCTGGAAGCATTTTCACTGCTGGAATTGTTTGATGGGGAATTGCATTCCAGCTCGCACTTTCGCCGATTAAAGCCTCAAGTGCGGCGGCAGCGCCAATATCATTTTTGCCAGCGCGCGCGACAATAAAATGCTCAGCGCATTTGAGGCCCGCGATTTTTGGGGCAACCCGTTTGAAACTTGCGGCATCGGAGATTACTAATTTAGCGCCACAATCATTAAGGCCATATTCTAATTCTTCGGCCGTCCACCAAGCATTAAGCGGTGAAATAATCGCGCCCGATAATACTGCGGCCCAAAATATAACTATCCATTCCGGCAAATTGCGCATAATAAGCGCAATCCTATCGCCTTTTTTCACGCCATAATCATTGATGAAAATATGCGCAAGTTTTGCCGCAGCATTGGTGGCGGCTTTGTATGAAACCCGTTCATTCTCATAAACTGCCAAAGGCAAATCACCCCATGCGCGCGACATCTCAAAAATCGCGGAGAGGTTTGGCGGGGCATTGGCATAGGTGCGCATTTCGACGCCCAAAACATTTTCCACCTTCATTTCGAATGGCGCGCCTTTGGCGGTGAGCATATCGTGAATTTGCTTAACTGATGCGGCTGGATATGGCATTGCTTCCTCGAATTGGTTTCAATACAGGAATGTATCGAAAACCATAAGTTTGCAAGAAAAAAATTCAAAACTTGATGAAGATCAATCCAAATCAAAACCTTTTCATATATGGGCAATATTGTCACATGGCACACTGATGTTTCTTCGGTTATTGATGTTTAAGGTTTAATGAGATGACATATGATTTTGTAGTTTGTGGTGCCGGCCCCGCGGGTTTAACTTTTGCGGCTTTGGCATGTTTAAATGGTTTCAAAACCGCAATAATTGAAAAACAAACGGAAGAAGCAATCGCGGACCCGCAATATGATGGCCGCGACATCGCACTTACCCATAAATCAAAGGAAATCCTACGCGAGTTGGGCATTTGGGAAAAATTCAATCCTGCCACAATTTCCACTATTGATAAGGCCATAGTCAATAATGGCGAAAATCAAGGCAAAATGGCGCTTAGCTCGAGCCACGCGCCCAATTTGGCATATGTTGTTTCCAATCATCTGATACGGCAACATGCTTATGATCTCGCCCGAAGTCTCGCCGATATTAGCCTGTTTTTTGACAATGAGATTATAGATGTTGAGCGCACGAGCAATAAAGTGAAGGTCGCACTCAAATCTGGCGAAAGCATCGAGGCATCATTATTGATTGCTGCCGATAGTAGATTTTCAACCCTACGGAAGCGCCTTGGTGTTTCCGCTTCAATGCTTGATTTTGGCAAAACAATGGTGGTTTGCCGCATGAAGCACGAATTTGGGCATAATAATATCGCGAATGAATGCTTTGGCAATGGCTATACTTTGGCGCTCCTTCCACTTGTGGGTCAAGTATCGTCCGCCGTAATAACTATGAAACCGTGGCAGATTGACGAATTATTGGCAAAAAGCGATGCTGATTTCAATGCATGGGTGAGCGACAAATTAGGGAACCGCTTCGGCAAAATGGAAGTAATCGGTGAGAAATTCGCATATCCATTGGTTGGAGTATATGCAAACCGATTTTTTGCGCCGCGCTTTGCGGCAATTGGTGACGCCGCCGTTGGCATGCATCCAGTTACCGCCCATGGTTTTAATTTTGGGCTTTTATCAATAAAAACACTTATGGATTCAATCTTATTAGCTAAGAAACACGGCATTGATATGGGTTCAGCAAATGTTTTAGCGCAATATGATCGAAAACACAGAAACGATACTTTGCCATTATATTTAATGACCGCGGGGATTGTCGGGCTTTATACTAACGACACAATACAGGCTCGCATCGCGCGCCGCGCCTTAATTGAAATTGCCGACAAAATGGCGCCAATCAAAGCATTGATGATGAATAAGCTGGTCGATGATGGGAACAACCATTTCTCAAGCAGATTGCCTAGTCTGCCGAAATTGCCGTTCTTGCGGTCACATAATTTTACTAATTAGCGCATTAGTTTTTCGATTGGGGCTCGAAAACCGCACTAAAAATTCATGCCCCACCTAAAGCCAATCGTCCTTGGCTCACTTGGCGCTGCGACGCCACCACCGACAGTAAGCGGATAGACAATGTCTTCCGTATTCTTGACAAAAAATTGCAGATTATAGTTTCCATTGCTGGGTTCAAAGCCGATATTAAAGTCAGTTTTGGTAAAACTTGGAACCATAAATCTCAAGCCCGAACTTGTATTTGATAAATAATAACTATCGCTCCAGCGCGAATTGAGACGAAAAATCAGGTTTCCGCTCGCAATCGGGTGGGTAGTTTCATAGCCAAGGCTTGCAGTCATTGGCGGCGTTCTATCCAGCGCTAAACCTGACCAATCATGGATACCGTCGGGCGAATAAGTGCCATAGCGCGCATCAAGCATTGTTAGAGCATAGCTTATTTTTGCGCGCGAATTCGTTCGCATTTCACCCGACAATTCAAAGCCAATTATCGACGCCTTGGCAGCATTTGTGGTAGTATAAAATGGCCCACCAAATCTATCATAAGCTAGGCCAGTTAGCTGTAAATTTTGATAATCATAATAAAACATCGTGGCTTCAAGATAGGCCCGCCTTTGCCAAAACCTGGTTTTCAAACCAATTTCATATGAAGTAAGGGTTTCGGGTTTGTAAAATAACAAATTGTCATCGGTCGGGAATGTGCATATTTCACCGCCAAAACTGCTACCCGCCATACAGCCATCGTTGAAACTGCCACTTTTATAGCCAGTGGCAATTGCGCCATAAATAAAACTATCCGCACTTATGTCAAAATCAGCACCAGCGCGCAAAGTTACGCTATCGGAAGCCAATTTCGCGGCATTCAAGAAGTGGAAATCGCCATTTGCGGGGTTAAAATCATATTCTTGCTGGAAACTGGTAAAGCCATACCGCGACTTAATGTCTTTTGAATATCTAGCCCCAAAAGTAAAACTAATCCTGTCAGTTGCTTGATAATTGGTTTGCGCAAAAATCGCTGCATTTGTGTTAATTGCTGGGTTTTGTGGAAAAGCAAAAAATGGCGGCAAATAAATCACTTGCAAATCGCGCAATGTGAAACGGACATCAGCGGTTTCGGTAAAATAATAAATGCCAATTTGCGACCCGAATTTCCCTTCGAGGTTTTCAGCTAGGCGAATTTCATGCGAATTTTGGCTATAATCAGCGTCTTGTATGAAACGCGAGCCATATTGGCTGGACAAAATAATATTGCCCAATTCATTGCGTTCAAAATAACGATGAGATCCAAGATAGCTTATGTTTGCCCACGGCAGCTCCCAATTCACTTCAGCGCCAATGCCCCAAGTGTGATTATCTGTATCATATTGCTGCAAAACGCTCCTGCCGCCATTGGCAGGAATGAAGCTCAATGTTCGTTTGGCTTTCGAGCTTGAGTTGTAATAAACTGGGTTTTGCGCATTGGGATCAATATAAAAATTAGCTGCGTCAATATCGGCATTTATCGAATTTATTTTGCTATAATCAGCACGCAAAAGCACTTCCAAAGCCTCATTGACTTGGTAAAGCGCGCTAAGCCGAAAGGAAGCATCGTCACGATTATTGGACATTTTATAGGCCGTGCCTTGTTCATTTAGTATGAATGCATCGCGCAAATTGAAATTGGTTGCGGCGCGCACACTAAAATTGGGACTGATAGGTAAATTGATAACAGCTCCGAGGCTACGGGCATTAAAATTACCGAAATTGCCATTAAGCTTTAATTCAAACTCATCACTTGGCGTTTTACTAATGACATTAATAACACCCGCCGTTGTATTGCGGCCATATAAAGTGCCTTGCGGGCCACGCAAGACTTCAATTCGTTCTACATCAAAAAAACTGGTATTTTGCGCTTCAGAACGCGCAAGATAAATGCCATCAAGCATGAAAGCCGACGACGGATCTCCCTTTTCCGTTGTGTCTTGGCTGGTGACGCCACGAATTGAAATCCTTGTTGCCGTGCCATTGGCATCCATTTGGAGATTAGGTATTGCCGAAGTTAGGGTTGAAATGCTTTCAAAGCCATTTTGTATGAGCGCTTCGCCATTTATGGCACTAACTGCCAATGGGGTTTTAGACGCTGCCGATGAAAATTTTTGGGCAGTTACTATTACTTCTTGATGCACCACATCACTGGCTTGGGCATATAAGGCAGTTGGCAAAAATAGCGCCGATACGAGGAAACAAGCATTAAGGGCTTTACCAAATTTCATCAAAATATTCCTTTTTACCGTATGGTAATTAGCGCGCTTGTGGTAGTGTTATTGCGAATTATTTGCAAAAACAGCCTATCTTCTGATATGGCAATTCGTCGAAAAAATATCAAGCGCTCAAAAGTTCCTTAAACGGAAAAATCCATATTCAAAGCAGTGCCTTGTAGCGGGCAATGCAATGCCTCTTTTCTAAGCCAGCGAAATCGCGTTAGATGAAACATGGCTAAAGCTAACAAACCCACTGATGTTGAAATCACGCAACTGCCGCGCGCAGCTTTGCCTGAAGCGCGTCTGGATTTGAAGTCAGGCGTTGAAATTATCGCGCAATTCCACAAAACTTTGCCTAATCGCCCGGGCGTTTATCGCATGATTGGCGAAATCGGCAATGTTCTCTATGTCGGCAAGGCCAAAAGCCTCAAAAAGCGGGTCGCAACTTACGCTCGTGGCATTGGCCATACCAATCAAATAACGCGCATGCTTGGCATGGTTCGCGGCATGGAATTCACCATTACCCACACCGAGGCCGAAGCATTATTGCTTGAAGCCAATTTAATTCGCCGCCTGAAACCTCGCTATAATGTTTTGATGCGCGATGACAAAAGTTTTCCCTTCATCGCAATTGGGCTTGACCACCCCTCGCCCTATTTGGTGAAACATCGCGGGCCAAGGCAAAAAGGAATTGATTATTTCGGGCCATTTGCCAATGGCTTTTCATTGGCAAAATCGCTTAATATATTGCAAAAAGCTTTTCTATTAAGGTCTTGTTCTAATGCAGAATTCGAGGGTCGTTCGCGCCCGTGTATGAAATATCAAATCAAGCGTTGCTCGGCACCATGTTGCGGCCTAATCGCGCCCGAGGAATACCGCGAATTGGTTGACCAAGCACGGCTTTTTATGCGTGGCAGAAGCAATAGATTGCAAGATGATTTGGCAAAAGAAATGCAAGTGGCTTCAAATGCCCTTGATTACGAACGCGCCGCCACTTTGCGCGACAGAATTCGCGCATTGGCAGGAATTAGGGACGGACAAGGCCTGAACCCGCAAGGCTTTTCGCAAGCCGACGCTTTTGCAATTGCGTGTGATGGCGGAGTTTCGTGCATTGAAGTCTTCTTTTTCCGGGCTGGTCAAAATTGGGGAAATCGTGCTTATTTCCCGCGCCATGAAAAAGGCTTGAGCGAAAACGAAATTTTGGCGAGTTTTATTGGCCAGTTTTACCAAACTAATGGCCCGCCAGACCTGATCTTATTAAGCCACAGAATCGACGAAACTGGTTTGCTTGAAGAAGCATTGGGTACTTTGGCCGGCTCAAAGGTCTCACTCCAAGTTCCGCAAAAAGGGGAAAAGCATGACATTATTCTATCAATCCTAAATAACGCAAAACAAACATTGGCGCGAAAATTATCAGAATCGGGCGCAATTGCGAAATTACTTGACGAAGTTGCATTGCGGTTTGAACTCAAAGAACGCCCCAACCGTATCGAAGTCTATGACAATTCGCACATTCAGGGCACTAATGCGGTTGGGGCAATGATTGTTGCAGGGCCCGAAGGCTTCATCAAAAA
>ERZ1292633.3076-Hain-H41-02um-R1-3076-length-16535-cov-6_pt1 | contig 16535 bp, 16 predicted proteins | sample MGYA00564406_ERZ1292633 | MGnify/ENA primary metagenome ERZ1292633 (study PRJEB36523, sample SAMEA6512639) | groundwater metagenome | collected 2019-01-08 | study: AquaDiva: Metagenomics assemblies of 32 groundwater samples | reverse complement strand
TTTCATCACCACCGGAGTGTGCGCTGATTCCACTGATCGTGCGGTTTGTCATCAACATCAAGGCCGTCGTGTTGGACACCGCCATGAACGAGAGTGGTCCGTTCGCGGCCGCCAGACTGGGACAGCGAGCCGTGGAGCGCGTCGTGCAGGACGTCTTGTGCCGACAGCAGTTCTGGGAGGACATGTTGGATGTCAGTCTCACCACAGGCACGAAGCGTGGCGTCGCCACCGCGTCTCGAAACGATCAACGACTGCTACACGATCAAGTGCTCATGGCGTTGTGCGCGTGTTTGGTGGCACTCGAACCGGTGATGACGGCAACCGTCCCTGGCGACGGCGGCTGGGGCACCGCGGCCGCCCAAGGGAAGGGGGCCGCGGATGGAGAGGACGACGATCCAGGCCATCTGCACGTGGACGATGGCAGCGGCTTGCGCTACGGCCGCGACGTGCAAACACTATTTACGCGCGCGGCGTCCGTCATCGGCGACATTCCCTCTTCCGCGGGTCGCTCGCCCCCCGCGATGGCGGCGTCACCCGACGACGAGCGCAGGTGGCAGGTCGCCACAGAGTCCGTGGCCATGTCGATTCAGCTGATTCTTCACGCAGATCCACAATCGACAGCGCTGGGACGCGCCGCCGCTGCCGTAAGCCGCTTCTCCGTGGACGTGCTCTCGAAGGCTTCGCAAACGGCTGATGGCGCGTTGAAGTCGCTCGCCGGCAGCCCTTCCACACTTTCCGACTCGCTAAAAGTGGCGGCGGTCGAGCGTGGGTCATTGACCTCCGTTCCCGCGGCGCTGCTGCCGTCAGCGTTCAACGTCGCAGTGCACGCTGAATTGCTGATCAACGGCGTGCCGTGGAAGGCAGCTAGCATCGCACGAAAAGGGACGAGATCCGTGCCCAGCCTTCGGCCCCCAGGTAGCGGTCTCACCCAGCAATCACTGGAGCAACTGCAGGCGACGACTTCGCAGGCCGCCGACGCGGCACCGACGTCATGCCGATCCAGTGGGCAGGGTGACGATGCGGCATCTGGGGAGGGCCATGATACGACGACCGGTGCGGCCCCAAATGACGAACGTCCTCCAGAGCCTCACGACGGCTCGGATGGCGAGACGTCGCCTCCGCATGACGATGAGGTCGCGCCGGCGGGAACGGCGACCCCGTCTCGTCTAGACGACATGAAGCGGTTCACGCTCGCCTCACTGCGGACGACGTTCATCGAGGCCTTCGGGTCGCTGCGGCTGCTTGCGGTCGGGGCGCCGCTGTAAGTCGTTGGTGCTTCGTGTTTCCCGTCACCTCTGGTGGCGTGTGGTACGAAAAGCTCTGTTCTGTCTATGGTGTGGATCAGTGCCTTTTCGCTCTATCTCTCTCTCTCTATCTTTCTCTCTTTTACTGAAGCCTTCCCCCCTGGTCGCAGACAGTATGGACGACGGACCTGGCTGGCGTGCTCCACGAGATCTTGTCTGTGAGTGCAGTCACCCCTGGCGGATGCAACTCCTTGTAGGCCTTCTCGCCGTGACGTACGCCTCATTGTCGTTGCCACAATCCGACGAGACTTCGATCCGAACGGCGGAAGGGAGGATTCGTTGCGACACGGTGCCGTCGTCGGGGATCTTTGAACATGTCTCGCGCACGATAGAGCGTTCAATCCCCACCAACGGTGTTATCTGGCGACGGTATCGGGCGTCGTGTACATCACCCCTTCCGTCGTCGCTTCATCGAATCGTCGTGTTCGCGGATGCGAATGGAAACAAAACGAAGACCCAAAACATCACCATGTCGCCGACGCTGAGCAATGAGCCGAGCTGGTCGACGACGCGATCGAACGACGCGTCAATGACGTCGACGGAAAACATATCGGACACGCTTTCTGTGACCAAATCGCTGATTGGTAGCAAGTCGGCTTCCGCGTCCGCCTCACTCAGTCTCTGGACGCGCTCACTGTCGACCACGACCGATCCTTCTGTCTCGAAAACATTGTCATCCGAAAAATCTCGCAGTGAATCCGTCTTGTCCACTCGGTCGAGCAGTTTGTCTGGCCCAGAAGCGTCGGCGACGGACTCGATCTCACTGAGTCCGACGATGTCACAGGACACCACCCTTACATCATCCTTGCGAATCACGTCGTCGGCTTCCGTCACACTGTCGGTTAGCCCCACTCGGCTGAGGTCAAGGGGGGGCTCCGATTCACTGACCAGGGACGAGACGCAAAGTCGCTCTCGCTCACGTTCTCGCGCCACCGCCGACACATCGGCCTCCGCCACCATCAAGCTAACCCTCAGCCCAACATTCTCCAAGGACACGTCAGCGTCTATTTGGTCAAGATCACGATCAAAGTCGGTGTCCGTCGGTTCGTGGACAGGTGACGTGAGTCAAAGTCGTAGTTGGCCCACCCCGTCACCCACAGTCACGGCACCCACGGTGTCCAAAACGCCCGTGGAAAAGCCCACGAGAACGGGAACCTCATCGGCTGACGTATCTGCCTCGTATCGCAGCCTCACCTTGTCGCGCGGCACATTGGAAACGTCGTTAACATCGTCACGCGCATCCGCGACCCCGTCGACGACGTCATCCAACGACCTCTCCCGGACTTTGTCCATCAAGGGGCCGACGGCCACCCTTTCCATCACGGCCGAAAGTTCGGCGACGCGCAGCCGGTCCGTCGCTTCCGCGTCAGTCGATTCGTCGCGAACATTGTCCAGGCGGACGCCTTCCTTCACCGAATCAAAGACTCGGTTCCCACCGCCAACGCGGTCGTTGTCAATATCGGCGACACTCTCGGGAGAGGCATCGTCCACGGATAGCCGGTCTCGCCCATCGACATCTCCATCGTGGACGTTGTCCAACGATATTTCGCCGTCTGACAGTGGCCCAACAGACTCCATGAGCGCGTCGCGTCTGAGTCTGTCGGCAGATGTGACTATCTCGGGCAGAACGTCGTCCCACAGCGTGGTGGCAACGGCAACGGTCTACCGATCGCCGACTCCGCGGATGACTATGTCCCCGAGTGCAACCATGAGCCTCCCAACGCTGTCAAAGGACAAATCCAGTAGCCGGTCGCTTCAACCTTCGCCATCGGCTACCATGTCGATGACTCCGTCTCGAGCCACGGGCACAGAGTCCAAAAGCAAGCCCACGTTATCGAGCGACGGCACCAAGACGAAGTCGACGACGACGTCGCTGTCACCGCGCACGTTGTCCACCAGTCAGGAGCCGTTGGCGACGCGTTCGTATTCTGCATCCAACTCAGCATTGCCACCGAAATCGCGGTCGCCGACGTGGTCGAGCGACGTGTCGTCAACTCGTACGGTCACAAAGTGGTCGCAATCGATAACGGGTTCGTTCACTGGTGCTTCCACGCTCTCTCCCACACCTCGTACGGAGTCCCCTTCCCCTCGATCTGTTTCTGCCTCTTGGTCATACGGTTCGTCCGATACGAAGCGAATCACGCCGCCGCCCGCACGTACGCGATCGAATTCATCTTCGCTGTCCCTCGCGACGCAGACTGAGACGCAGACGAAGACGTGTCACCTTCGGGGTAATCGTCACTGGGGACCTTGCACGCAAAGCAGATCGCTTTCGGTCACCTTTGAGACCTTGACACGAACGAGGCGGTCTCCTTCGTTGTCGCCGTCCCGCCTTTCACGCAGCGCCGTCGACTCTTTCTCGGAGACGTGGACCCCGTCCGCCACCCGCAGCCAAACGCCACCACCGACATCGACGCCGTCGGAGACGCAAACCCTAAGTCTGAGGCGCACCCCAACCGATTTTTCGAAGACTCGAATGGCTTCCAAATCGAACAGTGAGTCATCTTCTCGATCTCATTCTTGGTCCCTGTCGCAGAGTGACACTGGAGGAACCTTTTCATCAACTGATAGCGAGTCGCGATCTGTCTCGGTGTTAGACACCCGTTCCGCATCCGTCCTACCCTCGCGCACACGTTCGGCGTCGCCTTCCAAGTCGACGTCTCGATCCGATACGCAGTCCAAGCGAGTGATACCCCCCAAAACCCGCTCGTTTTCTACCTCCAAGACGGCCAACAGCGGCACATGGACCAACAGTGACGCGTCGTCGTCCGAAAGCGGTACGGCAATCTCGATGCTGACGTCGTCACTCATCGTTTCGCCATCGCGATCATTAAGCGTGTCGTCATCAAGGACGGACGTTAGCGTGACCGTTGGGTCGTCGACGACGACAATGTGCGTCTCGCCGTCGGGCAGCGACTCCCCGAGCACGTCGGCCTCGACGACAGCGACGGCATCGTTGAGCAAGACCCCTACTCCTCCACCCACGAAAACGTTGCCGTTAACGCCATCCGCCACGGTGACAAGGACACGCTCCGGGCGCTCGGCGTCGATCTCGGTGAGCACATCAGTGTCATCATCGGCCAGCATCACGTCATCTTCGACTCTTTCGCGAACGCCCCCGCCGACACACACCCCGTCGGTGACGGCGAGTGCCAGCTTGTCCGCGTCGTGGTCCATGTCTGCCACCCCATCGACGTCCACGAGCGTGTCAGCATCGGTGAGTGAGTCGCCCCCAACGCAAACGGCCACGTCCACCCCTCGATCGACGACCTCTCAAAGCTTGCGTATTTCGTCATCCGGGACACCAGACGGATCAGCGACAAAATCACCTCCGACACCATCTGCCGACGCCACGGCGACTTTCTCAGCTGCAATCAGTCGAACGGGCACCAAATCAAGGACGCCGGATCCGACGCCATCTCCTTCCTCGGATTCAACCGCCAGCGGCCGGTCAGCGTCTCCCACCGCAACATCGTCGACCTCGCTGTCGGCGCAGCGGTCTCGAAGTCGCACTGGTCCGACGGTGTCGCTTACACCCACCGTGACCGTGAAGCCAATTCCGACACCGACGCCGACGAGTACCCATCGCCCGACCCCGTCCATTTCCTGGACGGCGGATGTAACGGCAACCGGGAGGACCTTCACGGAATCGGTATCGTCCACCGTCAGCGAGACGGGAGCCTCCACCACATCCAGCCCTGACGTCACTGCGACGATGACGTCGATCACCTACCACTTTGTGACGCCTTCGACTCCAATCACCCTGTCCCCGGACGCATCGCAGTCACGCAGTCTGTCTTGGTCGCTGACGCCTCCCCCGACCACGACGCGTACCCCGAGTTTGACCAGGTCGCACCCGACCGGTACTCTCTCGCCAGACGAAAAAACACTTTCCCTTTCTGATTCTTCGAGTCGTTTCACGTTTTTTTTGTCAGAGTCTGTTTCGGCGTTCCTCAGCGCATCAGTGTCCCGCCGCAGTCCCTCGTTATCCCGCACCAACCCTTCCGGTACGGCGGATCCTACGCGAACGCGGTCGCGCAGCGCGACCGTTGGCTCGATAACAAAGTCCCGGATGACGGCTACACGTTCGAGGCCATCTTGGTCGGGTACCCCGAGTCAGTCGCCGACCTTCAGTCTCTCGGCATCTCGCTCACCCACCGTGACGCCGCCTCCTACGCCGTCGCTGACGTTCACCATCACACCGCCGCCGACGATGACCCCATCGTTCTCGCTATCAACCAGCGTGACGCTCACGGTGACCCCGCCGCCAACGCCCACGCCAACCGCCACGGCAACAGCTCCCACACCGAGCATCGTGGACACGCGTAGTGGGACGGTGTCGTTTGCGACACGGAGTGTGACGTCGTCACGCAGCCTCTGGCTGAGTAGCAGTCGCACGGTCGACGTATCGGCATCGCTAACACTTGCGTCGATTCGCATCGTGTCACCTCCCGTGTCGAAAATACCGAAACCCGTCACGGTCGATGCCGCCGCACAATCCGTCAGGAAATTTTCCGCCTTGTTTGTGGCTAATGAAACGGCGGAGCCTCGCGCGCTCCTCGGTGGGCCTCATCGACACCGCCGCCGCCACCATGACGAAAATGGCGGGTTCTTCCGCGCGCAGCAGCGAGACGCGGCGACGTTTGATCAGTTCAACAACGACCCGAACTCCGCTTTCATGTTCATCCCAGCGCTTCGAGAGGGCGGGTTACAGTCAGGGTTTCCGCTCTCAGAACGTCGCCTCGTCATCGAAATTGAAGGCGACACGTTCGCTCGGAGGAAGGAAAACAAGCTGACGTTATTTCAATGCATTTCATTCGGGACGCCGAGGGCACCCTCCTTCGCCGCCGCGTTGTGGAAAATGTGGACCGAGGCATCCGTAGAGGCCAACGCGACCCGCGTGGCCATCACGTTCTTCCCAACCTCTGATTTCGTCGGTTTGCAAAACGGTATCGAATTTGTAACGATCACGTTTGGGCCGCGATGTTTCATGTCTGGCAAGCCGCCAAATCCGGCCACGATGCAATTCGCAGTCACCCCAGGTGGGGGCCTGCCACCTCCACCCGCGACGCTTCTCTCCAAACCGCTCACGACGACCGTCGACGCCGTGACGGGGGGTAGCATGATGGTGGCATCGTCCTTCGGCGGCCCAGCCTCGGCGGCCTCCGTCCTACGCAGCAATAGCATTTTGAACATCGCCCAGTGCGACGGCGACGCGAATAGCCTCACTTTCTTTGAGCACCCTACGGGATGGAGACTGGGGCTTGCCTGGGTGAAGGACGACATTTCCATGTCGGATGGACAGAAGGCATTGGCGGCCGAGTTTTTCGGAGCCGTGGTGGCCAACACGTTGATTGCCATCGGCATTGGTTTCGTGCATTTCTTCGGTTTGGTGCTGGTGCGCCTATGGTTCCTCCGGAAGCGCGACAAAATTCCTCGGCACATCAACGCGCTCGATGGTGGGTCGTCACTGGACAGCGTCGTACATCGCGCGGATGGCATCGCTCACTCGCATCGGTCCACCTTACAAGACGCGATGGCGGACGTTGCCTTTCCTGGGAAGCTCTTTTCGGTCGTCGGCCTCTTTTTCCCCGTCATCGTCAAAACGGTAGCGTTCTTGGCCCTCGTCGTGTCGTCGCCCATGATGCTGGGCCTCACGCTGCTGTGCGCGGTCCCTTGGACCGTGGTGACCTTCGTTGGCGTCGTCGTCGTGTTGGGCCCTTTTTTCAACTCGGTCATGAAGAAGCGGAAAAATCAAGCGGCGATGCTCGCGGCAATTCGCGAGGCCCGTGGGATCCCATCCAACGGACGAGGGCGTCCCCCAAGGCCAGGCACAACTCGAGCCGCCATGGAAGACATGGACGATGCTGACGAGATCGAACTGTCGGAAAAGCAACATTGGCGCAAGGCCACGTTAGGGCTGGACGTCGAGGACGGTCCCACGCCGTTCAAGTCCGCGAAGGCCGCTGCGGCAAGAGCGGGCGGGCGGCTGTCGAAGGAGCAGCGGCTTCAACTGAAAAAAGATAAATCGCTCATCGCCGATGACGGCTGCTACGCCACCTGGGTGCGGCCCCGCGCAAAGTGGCGGGATCGCCCGAGGGTCACATCGTCGGATAAAGCAGAAGGGGAGGGAGCCGCGGCAGAGGGCGCCGCGCCGCCATCGGAATCGTCCACCTCATCGGATGACGAGGACGACGGGCAGCAGCATCCCGATCAACCCGGTCGAGCTAGTAGCCGGGCAGCCAACAAGGCGGCGGCCCTAAAACAAACCTTCGCCTTTCGCTTCACCGACCGTTTTGGGGACCTTTTCGACGAATTTCACGACCGTGCCCACTACACGAACTACGTCGACATTTGCGCCACGAGCGGAATTTGCTTTTTGGACGGATACACCACCGCCAAGGCGCAGGAATGCCCGAATGTGATCTACATTGTGCTCGCCATCGTCTGCCTCTACTTCCTCTTTTTAATCGTCAAACGCCCCTGGCTGTCGCGTGTGTGGAACGTGGCCTTCGTCTTCATGTCAGCGTTCCAAGTGGCGCTGGCCGTCATGGCCGTGGTGCAACTCACAACCGACATAGGGATCGCCTCCGATCAGCTGCTCAACGCGATCAACGTGATGGTGCTGGTCGTTCAGTTCATCCTCTTCATCAAAGCATTCCTCGACGTCGCGCACCTGATCTTTTCGTTGTACGAACGCCGCAAGTTCAAACAGGCGAATCTTCCACCTCCCGATAGTGACGCCCAGTTCGAGGAGATGCAAAGAGTCGTTCAAGCAGGGGGTGCTCTTGGCCGTGCTTCCCCCGTCTTGGCCTTACCGCCGAGCTCGCCGCCTCATTCGCCTGGATCGGCGAACGATTTTGATGGTCGCATTCGTAGGCGGCCGCAGCGAAACAGCAGTCCGCTCGCCGGCGCAGTTCCGACGATGACTGCTCCCCGCGACGGATTGTTGCACGTTCCCGAACGAATCCAGCCCATGACACCCCCGAGCGGGACGCGCGGACAACTTCGAGACCGCCATGTCAGCTTTGACGCTGCCAACGGCCATCGTGGCGGTGCCGAACCACCACGGGGGGGTGCGAATGCGTCGTCCCGCAATGAGGAGGCGACGATGGATGCGTCATACTTGCAGCCTCATGCGGCCCCATGGAGCCCCTCTCACACCAGCGGGAGCGACATTCGTCGCCGAGCGGTGGACCGCCTCGTGCCCTCACCGGCGGACGATGGTTCGCCTCCCGCGACGGAATTGTCTAATCGCCGGATGGAAGACACCTCGTTTCGGCACGACGTCGAAGATCTGGATGCTGCCGCGTTGTCCCCGCCCCGCCATCGGTTGGATAGGGGCGGCGGCGTCGGCGGAAGGTTCCCTCAGTATGCGGCGGCGACATCAGAAGACGCGGCGGCGTTCGAGGAACGCGGAGCGGACGACGTCGCGACAGGGCCAGTGCTCGCCGAGATGCAGCACCAGAGTGTCGCGGTCCCTCGCTCCTCTCACTTCGCGACTCGTTTCTCGCTGCCGGGTCGTCCGGCACCGCTGTCGCTCCCTCGCGCACACGCGATCGAAGACGGGCGCTCGCCTGCCCCCACTGTCACGGTAGGTCACGCTGTCACCACTCCGCCACCGTCGTTGCCGCTCTCGGATGGCGACAACGGCCGCTCATCGCACCAGTTTGAATCCTCTTCTGACTTGGTCTTGGGCCGTCCGCTGCAATTTTCACTTAAGCCTCCGGCACGACTGCCTATGGCGGCGGCGCGCCCGGCCGCATCCCAGGAGGAGAATCCTGGTGCGTCCCCGCTTCAGTCCCGGCGCGAACAGGCCGTTCGTGATCGGCGGCATCAGCTGAGCCTCATCGGTGAACACGGCGACTTCCTCGACTCAGGTGGCGCCGATGGCCGCTTTTTCGACCTTCCTCGAGTGGCATCCCCATCAGCGCACCCACCGCAGAGTGATTGGCGCGAAGCCCAATTGTGAATGGCTTGGCGATCCATCGATCTTCAGTCGGGTGGACCTTGTAGCATTTCAACTCGTTTTTCTCCCCAATAACACACACATTCTCTGTCTCTCTCGCAGGCGGCCGTTTGGTCCTTTCTGCTTCAGCTCTCCTTTCTCTTCACTTTTGGTCGTTTCCTCCCCCGTTTCCCACCCTGCTCGCGGCTTCATCCTCCTCGTCGGTCCCGAAGCCTCCATCCAATCCCATCCGCCCTTCTTCTTTACCCTTCCCTTTCCCACCCACTCGCGCCGGTTCGTGCCTATGACGGGGCGACACCGTCGGCAGCAGCAGCAGCATCTAAATAGCTGTTAAACGTTTCTATTCGTTCCCGCACGACCAACTCTTTTTTTGTTTTAACCGTATTGTTCGAGAGCTGTGTGAGCGGTGGGACACCACGGCTCTCTCAACATGACGGCCATCACCTCGAAGCACTTTTCCTTGAAAACGACGGGCGGCCTGGAGCAGCATCGGGCCACCATCGAGGCGCTTCAGCAGCATTTTCATTCACTCGCGACGGCCTGCGTCATGCCGGACGTGGAGCGAAAGTTTCTGGATCGGCGCGTGGTAATGACCTGCACCAACGCGTCGATATTGCGCACCTTGTGTGCCGCGCTAGAACACCAAGTGGCCCTTCAGGAACGCATTCAGCGGCTGTGGATCCAGCGCGAAGTGCTCCTGGCCGTCACGTTGGGTGAGACGTGTGCGGGGCGGTTTGTGAACGCCGATTGCTACCGCGAGTGGGTCGCGTGCCGCAGAGAGCGACTTTGGCGGAGACGTGGCTGTGGCAACGCGGAAACCAATGCTGACACGTCCTTCACGGGCTCGACCACTACCAATCAGCTAAAAGAGCCATGCAACCGCCGGTTTCACAGTGACGTTGCTTGCACAACCGCCTGCCATGCCAGACTGGCGGATTTGTTGCAGCGACTCGATGTCGCGACTGACGCGGTGGTGGATGGCATTCGGCTGTGGCGGAGCACGTGCTTCCGGCGGCCGCTTCCGTTCCTCGTGGCCGTCGACGAAGAGGACGACGACAACGACGGCGAAGCCGACGCGGAGGACCAAGCACCTCACGACCGGGGTGGGAGCGCCTACCTCGCGCCAGGCGACGGCCGCCGCCCAGTCACCGTCGGCTTCGCCAACGCGTTGATGCTGATCCAGCACGACTACCACGACATGCTGGTCGGCTGCTTCATGCACTTGGACGGGCTGCCCCCAGATGCCGCCCTGGCTGAACCCCGCGTGCCATCAAACTATTTATCGTATTCGAGCGGCATCGCGCAAAAGTTGCATCGACAAGCGTCCTGTCACGCATCTCTTCGGCAGTCATCATCAGTCGCAAGCGGATCCGTTCACGCATCATCGACAGTGACGCCCGCTACGGCGGCCATCGACGCCGTCGCCGCTGGGGATCTCCAGCAAAGCCGAAGCATGGCAATGGAGCCGCTGTCGTCGGTGTCCGGCTCGTCGCGGTCCGCCGGACAGCCGCTCTGCGACGCCGACCAGCGTCGTCACGCCGTCCGGCATGAGCTCTCCGTGCAACGCTGCCTGCTTACGGAACAGTTGATTGCGTGTCAGCGCGGGCTGTTTGTCCTCACGCTCCGGGCCGTGACGCCAGATATGGTCGCGCCGCGGCCGGTATCGGAGTCACCTCCGGACGACGCGACGGGCATAGCGCAACCCGGATCTCTTCTTCGCGGCAGCAGCGCCGCCCGTGACGACAGTCTCCCCAGAGGGACCTTTACTCTCACGGCCGCACCGCGGCTGCGCCACCGTCCCATGGCGTCATTTTCGTCGTGGACAAGTCGACACCTGGCGCTGACGTCCGGACCTCGCGATGTTCGTGATACCGTTGTCTGTGTGTCGGACCTTTCAAAGCCGGTGTGGTCTCAGAAAAAGGAGCCGAGGAAGGGAGGCGGAAGGGGGGGGGTGCACCTCTCGTTGCCGCCTCTCGCTGAAGGCGTTCCACCGCCCTCATCGGCTCCCTCACCGCGGCTCGTTGCGACGCGGCAGCAGCGTCTGTTGCGCATGATGGATGAGCAGGGCATGTGCCCGTTCGAGGACTTACCCGCCATGATCCGGGCCCAGCGCAGTTTTCAGGCGGCGATGGCGTCTCTGGACGGCATCGCGACAACCTCCGCGGCCAAAGCGGTCTTCCATCGGCGCACGTTGCCTCGCGCGTTGATGCAACCGGACGATCCTCCCGCTTCAAAAGGCGTCGCATCGCATCAACATTCGTCACAGACCAAACATGAGTCCGAAACGACTCTTGCCACGCAGCAGCGGGACGAAGAACCGCTCGTAGCACCCCGACATCGCCAGAAATCATCGTTGACGGACGTTGAGTGCCATCGACACTTCGAACGGTTGTCGCGCACGCAGCTGCGTCAGCGGATGAGCGCGTGGTACAGATGGGCCAAGCGCCGCATCCACCGGCGGCAGACGCAGCTGCAGCTGCGACAACTCAGCCAGCTACGTCATGCGGTGGACCGCTTCGCTCGCTGGAAGGTGTTTCCGATGGCCCACCGAATTAAAGTTGCCAGCAGTGTGTCCCTGTGGCGAAGGAATCAATCGCGGATTGGTCACCGCGCGATGCGTCGTTGGCGGAGTGTGGTGTTACTGAAACGCATCGGGCGCAGCCTGCTCGTCAACCGGCTTCCATTCGGCATTTGCTGGCATCGCTGGGCACGGCACCGAATGGCTCGGACAATGGCGTTTTCTATCGATTCCGGCGATGGCACGCTCCGGTGCGCCGACGCGTCCGCCGCCAACAGCGACCGCGACGCGTCATTCGCGGACGCGCTTCTCACGGTGCCCCGGTTTGCTGGCGCCGCCGTAGGTGACGACCGTCGACCGTACTTATCGGCGGTGCTGCGTCTGAAAATGCGCGCTCGGTCGCTTAGCGCACCGGAGGAAAGCGCAGCGAAGACCATCCCTCACGTGGATGACGGGCCGCACCGCACGGATGAAACGATCGACGGGTCGCAAGAAAATAAAGACCGCGAAAATACCGCATCTGGCAGTGATGCACGGCCCCAAAGTCCATCCGAGCAGCGCATTCCGGCGGAGGCCACCAAGTCGTCATCCAATGGGCCAGAGCCCGATGCTCTTCCTCAGCGGCCTGCGGCAACGGAGGCCGCGGCTCGTTCGACTGGCGATCCTGCCCCGCCAACCCCACCCCCGCGACGACGATCCAGTACCAAGGTCGCCGCCTTCGTGCAGCTGGCGTCCAGCACCACGTCGCGACGGACGAGCAGCGGGGCGATCAACCCTACTACTGTGACATCCAGCAGCCGCGACGTCGCACCACCCACGACGTCGCCGTGAAACGGGCGCGCCATCGCAATGTGTCACTCGAATCTAGTCGCGAGCGTTTGAACCAGTCATTGACCCGTCCACCGATCCGCTCAAGCCGTGAAGCGACCGAAAGGCCCGCATCATGGTGGCCGCATGGGGGGTGGTCCGCCACCGCGCGCCCTCTTCAACCAGCGAGCGGCCATCCCGATCGCTGAGGCGTCAGGGGGGTAGGCAACGTAAGGTAGTATGTAGCCCTCCCTCTCGTGTACAGCAAACAGTAACGTCACAATGGATCGCGGCCTCTGTTAATGGCGGTGACCTTTTTGTTCATTCTGCGGTGTCAATGGCCTTCCTTCCCCTGTCATAGTTACCCTTTTTTTGGCACATGCGGCGGTCACGAGTGGCGTCGTCCACCGCGAGCCAGTTCGGCGCGCCTCATTGCACAACGAACTACCCCACCGGATTTGCGCGCGCGTATCGGCCGGTGCTCAGACCTGCACGCCATCGGCCTCACGCACGCCGATCCAGCGGTGAAACCTCACCACCTGATGAGTAGCCCGCCGGGGAAATCCGTCGCAGCGCACGAAACGGATTCACCCAGGACTGGAGTTTGCGGAATTGACACTACAACAGTTGCACCTCAGCTTACAGTGAAACTCCGCGACCGCTCTTTCACGCTTACTTATGCCGTTCCGCTGACTGGTGTGGCAACTCGCGACCAGCAGCGCCGTGGCCGAACACCACCACTTCTTCCAGCGACTGGCCCACCATGTCATCGAGCACCACAACGGCGAACCAACCAACGTGGTCGAGGCAACACCAGGAACGCCCGGTCCCCGAAAAACGGCCCCACTTCACCGAACTGGGAATACCGACTGCTCGATGGTCCCGCGGCCTACAGGGGCATGATTCAGGGTCGGGTCGTCGGATGGTAGCCGGACTCGCCGTGGCTGGCGTTTGGCACGACGAATTCACCGGTCACGTGCCTTGTGGCCTGCCGGTCCGTTTTCAATTCGTTCAGTCGTGCCGCATTGTGTCAGACCGCAAATCTGAATGCGACGGTGCTGGCTGTCTAAGTGAGCGCGTGCGTACATCCCCGTCGCAGCTGATGGAAGCGTCATGCGTGACGTGGCCTCCTCCACGCCCCTCGGCTGGTCGTTCAACGCCACAGGCTACGCGGATAGCCACCGCAGCTTAGGGGTATTCGCCCCCTGCCATCGTGCCCACCCAACGCCGCCACCTTGCCGCGTCGGTGTGGGGCTCCGTTTCCCACGACGCCACGACGGCCAAGCTCGCGTGCATGTCCATCTACCCTTGGTTCACGGGTCAAGCCTCCTTCACGACGAATCCATTTCTCGCTGCCGAGGCCGGTGCTCATGGCGGCGTGTGGTGCCTTGTCGACTGCGACTACAACGGACCCTTCGTGCTTCCGCGCCCGGCCGAGTGCTGCGATCACAAGGACGACGTGTTTCTGACGTGCAATGCCACACGCGCCGCCGTCTCCTCTCGGCAGGCTCATTGCACGCCGAACAGCGATCGGGGTGGAAAGGTGCCCATCCCATTTCGTACCGAGGTGTCCCGCGTAATTTTTTGCTTGTTTCGGGAATAAAGTCTTCGCGAAGCGAAACAGGCAAAAAATTACGCGTCACACCTCACCTCGTATCTGTCGTCGCAAAGATAGTCTCTACTGTGGAAGATGCTAGCCTGATGTCCGACGATGGCCTTCCGCGAGAAACGGTCGACGTCATTCTGGAGCAGCAATGCATAGACGAGAGAGATGCACGTATCCATATCTGGTCAACAACATGTCCAGCCGCTATGGACTCGTTCAAATAAGCCTCTCGGACGGCACTGGGGGCGTGATCGGCATCGATAGCTATGCTCGTGTCAATGCCGCGACTACGGCGGTGATCTGTCGCTCGGCCATCCCAGGGTTCGTGGGAACCGCCTTCGTGGCCTCCTCCACGCCCCTCGACTGGTCGTTCAACGCCACGAGCGACGCGGATAGCTACCGCAGCGTAGGGGTATTTGCCCCCCTGCCATCGTGCCCACCCAACGCCGCCACGTTGGCGCAGTGCGCCTTTGTTCTCGAGGCATCGGTGACGTACTTGTTGCCAATGGCGATCTTTTGCGTCCCCAGCAACGCTTCGATCACGAGTAGTACGATGCCGGCGACCTCTTCTGAGACCGTCGAGGGATACGCCTTGTCCCCTAGCGGACGCCTCCTCGTCTGGCACCCGAACGCGTCTATGTAGGGCTCCGTTTGCGCCAACAGCCCCTTCAACGCCACGACGGCCAAGCTCGCGTGCATGTCCATCTACCCTTGGTTCACGGGTCAAGCCTCCTTCACGACGAATCCATCTCTCACTGCCGAGGCCGTGAACACGCCGGTGCTCATGAAAAGCCTGTTGTGCCGTCGACTGTACTCCAGCAGCCACGGCGGCGCGCAATTTGATTTGTCTCTCTGCGAGTACAACGGACCCTTCGTGCTCCCGCTCCCGGCCGAGTGCTCCGATCACAAGAACGACGTGTTTCTGACGTGCATGCCGCACGCGCCGCCATCTCCTCTCGTGGGCAAGTATCGCCTGGTGAACGGGGGGCCCAGTTCTTGGCAGGGTCTCGTCGAGGCTAATCCCACCGGGAAGGAGGCTGATGGCCTCGTTCCTGAGCCTATGGATACCGCGTGGCAACTGCTCAACCAGAGAGAGAGAATTTGGAGTGCTTTGCACGCTTCCAAACCACACTGTTAACTCCGTTCCAAATGAAGCGATGAGCCCATGAAAGCCGACGTTCCGCGGTTACGGTGCCGCCCGACCTGATGCCCTGTCTCTCTCACTCTCGTCTAACAATGTCCGCCAGATAGCCGGACGAAGGCCCCATATCATGGCGTCGACCGGACTTGAGTGCGGCCTAGAGATCCATCCCCCTTCCGCGAGGGACGCCCCTTGATCGGCAGACCGAATACTGAACGGCTGCCCTTCTAGAGTAACGCGGCCATGCATAAGGCGGATGGCCAAGATCGTCTGTATAACCTCCCTTCTTCCTGTCACCACACATAGACCTTTCGCTTCTTTTCCTTTCCCTCCGCGGTGGGTGACACTGTTTCGCCGCGTGTGGACATTCGACGCAACTCTCTCCTCGAATGTCCGAAGATTGCTCCGCTCCGGCCGATGGCGAGCTCCGGGACCCTCGAGGCGCGCGTCGTCGGGCGCGCGATCCACATCATGGACACGACCCGCGTGGACGTGGTCACCGCCACGCCGATACACGCGCCGCTGAAGGGTCACGCGGAAGCAGTTGCCTCCGGACGCCATCGTCGCAAAAGGAAAGCGCGGTGATGGTGGTGGCAATTTGTCGCGGCGCGCCAATGGGCTGGCCTCTGGCAACGTCCCACAGGATGATGGTGTTGTCCCGGCTGCCGGAGGCGAAGGTGCGGCCGTCCGGAGTGAATGCGACCGAAAACACTACACCGGTGTGCGTCTTCAGCGGGGCCCCTCTGGGCTTGCCTTCGGCGACGTCCCACAGGATGATTGTGCTGTCCAAGTTACCGGAAACGAGGGTGCGGCCCACACACAGCCAGCCGCTCAATTTATAATGGGCTACGGCTTTCCGACGCCGATCATTTGAGGGGTCGGTCGCCTACAGTGCTTGCTGCAACGTGTGACACCTCACGCGCGACACCGCGACCAAGGCCGACATGGCAGCGATCACCACCGACATGGCAGCGATCAAGTCCGACATGGCGACCAAGTCCGACATCGCCGGTCTGACACATGACTTTGGCAGCAAGTTCCCGACCTCGGTGAACTTGTTCTCGAACTCCGTATTTCACGGAGTTCGAGAACAAGTTCACCGAGGTCGAGAACACCCCAGGGTGAACTCGCGCGTCGCGCCTGCATCGACTTTGCCGCTTACTTTCAGCAATTCAAAATGAATAGCGATG
>ERZ1292633.1731-Hain-H41-02um-R1-1731-length-23213-cov-5_pt1 | contig 16538 bp, 15 predicted proteins | sample MGYA00564406_ERZ1292633 | MGnify/ENA primary metagenome ERZ1292633 (study PRJEB36523, sample SAMEA6512639) | groundwater metagenome | collected 2019-01-08 | study: AquaDiva: Metagenomics assemblies of 32 groundwater samples | reverse complement strand
ATCGTGGTTGGATGGGTGACTCACCTCCTTTTCCCTAACGTTACCGTTCTTCCGGGTTCAAGCGATTCAAGCAGCGTACGGGTCCTTGACTATTCCCGCGTTGTGGACCTTCGCGGTGGTAGGGCCCTTCGTGGGCGCAATGCAGCTCAAAGCGGGATTGACTCAGTAGTCACAACTCGATTTCTTACGGTTGAGCGTGAGTCGGACAAGGCGAACACACTCGCCATCGAGATGGGTACAGAGGGAAGTCTGGTCGACGCGGCTTGTTTGACTCAACCGTTCACGACGCACACGTCCGACGAGAATTGGCACCCAGGGCGCGCAATCAAGCTCTTGATCGCCGACGTCGATGTGGGCCAGGAACCCCTTCGGAAACGGTTCCAGGTGATCTGCAGGTCAGTCACACTCGGAGGATATTCTTCGGCGGACAGTGGCTGGTGCGGGATCCATGTGCTGGGCGAGTCAGATCCCTCTCTGGTCATCATCTTTCCGGACGACAAGCGCCCCCGCATCATCCTGCCGTTCCAGTTCCAGAAGGGAAGAGGCGTTGCCCTTGGTTACAGCGGACGCTCGCTACCGCGCTTCAATAGGGATTCAACTGTCGTCTCTTGGGTTTTGGAGAATGCGCGAAAGGACTTTGTCTACGAGCTTCGATGGAAGTGGTGAGGGCACCCAGAATTGCCCCCCCCCGGATTCCTAACACGTCGGCCGAACACGCCGCGTTGATCGGCTCACCAAGATGGAGGAACACACTGATGCAGTCTCCTAAATCCCTGCTCTGCTTCAGCGCGTTGGTCGGATTCCTTTTACTCGGGTGTGCCCACAAGCCGAAAGGCGCGAACGATACTCCTAAGATCACGGGCACCGAACAGGAGGTCGCGCTGAGTCATGTACGGAGCCGTGCCTATCAACTCGTCCGGGATATTCGGAGATATGAGAAGCAAGATACCGCACGCTGCGTTACTTGCCGGACCGAGTACCGTACTACCAAAGCCAATGCCGACGCGATTCTTGATCGCCTCCTGTCGGATGCCAAGAATAACGCTGCAGCGGACGCAATCTTCTATCGCGCCCTGAGCGATAGCCTCGCCGCTTCTGAAGCCCGACTTGTTGTGGCCCACAACGAGTTCCTGCAGGCCTCTCACATGTCCGACCTCCTAAAGGATGCTATCAAGGCGACCGCTCAGCTAGTCCCGGGCTGGGTCGACAAGAAGCTCGCTGACAAATCAGAGGAGAGGTTCAAGAGGCTGAAGGCTGAAGCGGATTCCCTCCGCTGGAAGGACTTCGACGATGTTCCGGTGGGGGGCTAGCTGGATCGTTCTCATCATCTTGGCGGTTGTGTCCGGCGCTCTCACTCTCAGTTTCGGAGGCTGCTGTACGTGCCCCCCTAGGCCCACGGCGGCCCGGATCCAGGAGCAGGCGGATGTCCGCGATACCGGCAGAGCTACCTGGAACGTCGAGGAATGGGTCAAGATTCATGGGGAATGGATGCTCTGGGGCCTCGACAGCGTTTGGAATCTGAATACACCCCTCGTCGTCTCTCGTCACGGAGCTACTTTCTGCGATGGACACAACACGATTCACTTCGACGTCGTAGACATGAAGCGCCGGTTGGAACGTCGTGGCTTGTTCGATCTTGCATCTGACATTGACCGCGGTCCAACGGGTGAACGTGAGATGCAGCTCAAGCGGGCGCTGGAGATTTGCCTCAGCCACGAGAGCGCCCATGCATTTTTTAGGGATAGACGCTCACAAGGAGCTAGCGTGATCTGCTGCGACACACTCCGAGAGGAACTCGCGGCAGATATCCTCGGCGCTATCATGCTCGAGTCGCTCCCCTACGAGTTCCGCCTTTCGGACCCGGTAGGTACAGTTCTCACCGACCTCACCATGTGGACTGTGCTTAGTAGCGAGCGCTGGGATGGGACGGGATCCCATCCGCACCGCATGGAACGGGAGGATGGATGGGCAGCGGGCAGTCGAGCCGCCATGATGCGAAGAATGTATGCCGGTCGGGAGTTCCCGAAGCCGTTACTGAAGCCTGTCGTAGGTGGACGTAACCTCAAGGCGGATCGGCGAATGGCTGGCCCCCCGGACTCACTTGTGGGATGGATTGGAGATGTCGTCGAAGACATTCTAGCCTGGCGAAAGTTTTCAAACCGAACAGCACCCGTTACAAATGAGGATTGGGACGATCAGAGTCTTGATGTCTTTTCCAGTGCGGTGGGGCGAGTCGTGCGCGCACTGCTAAACAATCCGTCGGCGAATGTCGCGAATGGCACCGACAGCGTGCGATCCTGGGATGACTACGAGAAGTACTCGTGTGTTGAAGCGCTGCCGCCCGCATGGCTCTGCGAAGTGAACAGCCGCGGCGCAAGGGAGGTGAGTTGGACTGCAAAGGCGGTATTCCGAGCGGATACGTTCACTGTACGGTCAAGACTCACGCGGCTCGCGCAGAGGCTGAGGGCGCATACGCCGGAACTCGTAAGACCGGGGTCCCTCAACGTCCAGTCGGTCCACCGTCGACTCGCAAAGAACGAGCACAGATACTCCTGGTACTGCGAAGGTGAGCATTGGGGGGTAGATCATGGAACCGTCGCCCTCAGGGTTACCGCTTCCGAGTTGAATAGACCGGATTATGTGTCCGACGATGAGCTCGACCAAATCCTACGTGTTGGTCGTGAATACACGCTCCGCGTTGACGTAAGGAGAAGCGACTGGTAGTCGGCTAGCTCGCCCAGCCGGGAAGAAGGGCGTGCAATACGGAACACCCGCAGTCAGTTTGGACGATTCCCTGGGGATCGCAGGGTTTAGCTGTGGATGGCGCTAGGGGAATGTTCTTGCTGCGGGTCGAGCAACAGCGAAAACGACCAGAGACGTAGGTGCGCTTGAATCGTCATTGCGAACCGTCGTCGACGCCACTCATCGCCCACGCTAGTTAGTCGCGCTGACGACGCCTCAGAGCGCGATCGAGTCGGGCAGTTTATCCCCTGCGAACGCCCAGCCATCGCGGCTTGTGCGGAGGCGAGCTATGAAGCACGTAATTGTCATAATCGTTCACGGCGTTGGCGATCACAGCACGGTCGACATACTAGACGAGATGCATCAGGGTATGCTTCGTGAGCCGTCTTTCAAGCACAACAGGGTCTCTCCGACCGTATTCTCCGACTTCCCCAGACCAGACGGCACATCGGGCCCACAGATCGCTCTACGGATCAAAACACGAAAAGTTCTCTGCAATGTCGTGCCGGTTGTGTGGAGCCGCGTACGCGTACGTGGGGGAGCATTTCTGAAGGACTACCCGATAATTGCAGGTGGCATCGAACGTCTCGCACTTTTCGTAGCATTGGCTGCCCCAGCGCTGACTGCGTTATGCACGCGTAAGCTCCCCCCAATCGGAGACAGCTGATTGTAGACTCTCCCGGAGCCTTTCTGGGAGGGACCATGCGGAAATCGAGGTTCAGCGAGACGCAGATCGTCGCAATCCTGAAGGAGGGTGAGGCCGGGGTTCCGGTGGCCGAGATCGTTCGAAAGCACGGGATCAGCCGGAACACCTACTTTGGATGGCGGCGGAGATATGCGGGGGCCACGGTGCCTGATTTGAAGCGACTGCGGGAGCTGGAGGCGGAGAACTCGAAGCTGAAGCGGATGTACACGGACCTCGCGCTCGAGAACGCCGCGATCAAGGAGTTGCTGAACCGAAAGCTGTGACGCCGTTCGCGCGGCGGGAGGCCGCGTCGATCCTGGTGAAGGAGCAAGGATTGTCGATACAGCGCTCCTGCCGGATCGTTCGCCTTTCGCGGGCGGCGTACTACCGGCCTCCCACATCCTGGATGGAGCGCGACGCGCTTGTGATCGCGGCGCTGAACGCGACGGTGGAGCGTCACCCGCGGATTGGTTTTTGGAAGTGCGTCGATCGGATCAGGCGTGACGTGTTCCCGTGGAATCCGAAGCGGCTCTATCGAGTGTACAAGGCTCTTCGGCTGAATCTCCCTCGACGGGCGCGGCGCCGCTTGCCGACAAGGCTACGGCAGCCGTTGGAGGCGCCGGCGGTGCTGAACCGGACGTGGGCGTTGGACTTCATGGCCGATTCGCTCTATGGGTGGCGGAAGTTCCGTGTGATGAACGTGATCGACGAGGGGAATCGCGAAGCGCTGGCCATCGAGATCGGCACGTCGATCCCGAGCCTTCGTGTGATCCGAGTGCTCGAGGAACTCGTAGCACTCCATGGGAGGCCGGCCGGCATACGCGTTGACAATGGACCCGAGCTAACGGCGGAGGCGTTCGTCGAGTGGTGCCGGGAGCAGAAGATCGAGATCCGCTACATCCAACGCGGGAAGCCCGATCAGAACGCCTACATCGAACGCTTCAATCGGAGCTACCGCCAGGACGTTCTCGACACCTACACGTTCGAATCGCTGGAGGAAGTGCGAGCGGTGACGGAGGAGTGGATCGCGGATTACAACCTGAAGCGGCCCCACGACAGCCTCGGCCGGGTGCCGCCGCTCACGTTTTTGCCGAGGCCGACATCGCTCCGGGAGTACTCCTTCAGCCTGTCAACTTGTCGGGGGAGCTTACGTCCTGGCGACTGGCGTGGACGGCCCCGGCTCGGAACCAGCGCCCCCGGCTCGTAATACCATCGCCCAGAATCGCCCGAACCCTTTCAATCCTGTCACGACTATCGCCTATACGCTCGCGACGGGCGGCCGAGTCGTGATTCGGGTCTTCGACGTGTCCGGGCGACGCGTCGCCACGATCGTGGATCGCGCGGAAACCAGCGGACGCCATGAAGCGACCTGGGACGGACGCTCGGACTCGGGAGCCCGGCTCGCCAGCGGTGTCTACTTCTACAGGATTTCGTACCCCAACGGATCCGAGTCGGCAAGGCGTATGACGATCCTGCGCTGAAGGGGACCGGGGATTTCGAGATCCGACCGTGCGGAGAGAGCCGCGATGCGCGGCGGGCGAAGCGCTGGGATAGTCGCTCAGTAGACGTAGTGATCACCGTGTGGCGGAGGGGAAGGACCACCGGTCGCTGGGTAACTATCCCCTGGCACTTCCCGAGTTCGACGCGTCTACTTCTTTTCCACAAACGTCCAGCGCCCCAGAACGGTGACGGTGACGATTGTCGGTCCCGGCGTGATCGATAGCGGGGCCGTGGTAGTCGCGATCAAGTTCTGATAGCGCACCTCATTGGTCCGAGGAGGCGCTGCGGTCCCCTGAGTTGTCACTTCGATCAAGTCTCCAAGCTCACCTCCTGCAGCTCGTGCCATGGCGAGGGCGTCGTCGTGTGCCTGATTGACCGCCTGGGTCAGCGCCGACTGGCGAGCACTGTCGAGGCCGGAGACGGAGAAGCTGACCGTTTCGATACGGTCGGCTCCATTGTCCAATACATTCTCGACGATGCTTCCCGCCATACGGATTTCGCTGACACGCACGCGAATTCGGTGCATGGCGCTCGACTCCTTCGTCCCCTCCTTCCTCATGCCGCGCCTGAAGTCCCACGGGGGCTGAACGGCGAAACCTACCGTCGTGAAAGCGGAGTCGGGCACCCCCATTGCGCGCAGCGCCGCCAGGATGGGTGGCACGCGTCGAGCGTTAGCCTCGCCTGCCGCGGCAGCTGACTTGTCGCGGCTCAGTAGACTGAACTCGATGATCACACGATCCGGCTGCGCCTCCGCCGACCCGAAGCCGGTGACCACAATCACTGGCGCCTCTGCGAATGCGCTCACTGCCACAATCAGGAGAAGGAACGCCGTGGGACCAAATACCAATAGCTTTGCCATGAGCACGGTACCTATGCCGGCGGGAAGAACCAATGATCCCGGCGTAGGAGGGGATCTCCGCGGAGGATGGGGCCGGCACGATTGAGGAGGGTGAGTAAAGTATATCGCCTGCGCCGCGTGGAGCGAAACGAATTGGTGTCGCTGCGGGAGACCTTCCTTGCCGGGCCCTCAGAGTCCCGCGATCGCCGAGTACAGCTGTCGCTCCTCATAAATCGATCCGCAAGCGAATCGGTTTCTTCCCTCCCCGTTCAGGCAACCGCACCGTGAACATCCTCGGCATCGTGAACGGGAGCATCTTCCTTGGCAGGGCGTGGCGTGGATGAATTGGAAGGCACGTGTGGCGGCAGCGCGGGCACCCAGCATGAAGGAAGGACCCGAACCGAAGGCGCCACGAGCCGATATCCAACTCGCCAGATCGCCGAAACGCCGACCTGAAGAACGAATGATACCAGCGGCCCTCGATTACCAAGCGTCTCCGATACCTGCGGACCACTTGTCCCCGGAATGGAAATGCAGGAACGTTTGAGACTGGTGCACGTCGCGAGGGCGTGGATTCCCTCATCCCACGGCGCGCGAGGAGGTCTCCATGTCGCCTCGAGACGAGTTAGCGAGAAGTGTGACGGCTGAAACGGTCCGGATGTCTCTCCGATGGCTGATCTCAAGCGCCCTCCTGATGCTGGTGCTCTTCGGCGGTACCCCCGCGGCGGCGACGATCGATACCATCTATGTCTATTCCTTCGATTTCAGCACGAATCCACAGGGCGGTCCGGTGGTCGACGCCGTCATCACGGTCGGGGACTCCGTGCGGTGGGTCCGTCAGGAGGGAAACCACACCACAACCTCCGTCGCCGGGAACGCCGAGCAGTGGGACGCCCCGCTCAACAATACCGATCTCACCTTCACCCGGCAGTTCACGATCCTCGGCGCCTACGCCTATTACTGTCGTCCCCACGGGATCGATAACGGCGACGGCACCGCCGGCGGAATGTCCGGCACGATCACGGTCCTTCCAGCTGGAATCGGGGCCTGCTGCCTGCCGACGGCCGGCTGTATCGAGACGACGGCTGCGTCCTGCCTGGCGGAGGGGGGCGATTTCCAGGGGCCCGGAACCGTCTGTACGCCCGACCCGTGTCCGAATTCCCCCGTCTCGGTGACGCTCGGGGCGGTCGCGGACAACACGCTTTATGAGGACCCCGTCGGCGCCACGAGCAACGGCGCCGGACAGTACATTTTCAGCGGCAACCAGAACAGTGGGCTCAAGCGACGCGGCGTCGTTCGGTTCGACGTCAGTTCCATACCCCCGGCGGCCCTGGTCCAGAGCGCGAGCGTTCGTCTGCTCTGCAATCAAGCACCGGGAGTCCCCGTTGACGTTTCGACTCATAGGATCGCCGCGTCGTGGGGAGAGGGCGCCTCGCAAGGGAGCGGAAACGAAGGATCGGGCGGCACGGCCGCGGCCAACGACGCGACCTGGCTCCACCGATTCTACAATTCGACATTCTGGTCCACGCCGGGCGGCGACTTCTCGCCGACCGCGAGCGCGACGCTCTCGGTGCCCGCGATCGCGGGGGTGTTCTACGAATGGGGCGGGGCGGCCATGACGGCGGACGTACAGGGCTGGGTCGAGGGGTCCATCGCCAACGCCGGATGGCTCATTAGGGGGGAAGAGGCATCCAGCACCAACACGCGCCGCTTCGCCAGCCGCGAGACGGGGACCGCTGCCAATCGCCCCGTGCTGCTCGTCACCTACCTTCCCTCCGCCCCCACGGGCGCTTGCTGCTTTGACGACGGCACCTGCGACACGCTCACCGCGGCCGCGTGTGCGGCCGCCTCCGGCAATTACCAGGGAGACTACACCGCATGCACGGCGAATCTCTGCCCGCTGGTGCTCGAACCCTTCGTGGACCCGCTGCCCCGTCCAGGGGTCGCGACGCCGGTCTCGGGCACGCCAGGCGGAACCGCGGCGTACTCGCTATCGATCACGGAGTTCAACCAGCAACTCCATCGGGATCTCCCGCCCACGAAGGTCTGGGGATATGCCGGTACTTATCCCGGGCCCACGATCGAGGCGTCCGTCGGGTACCCCGTAGACGTGACCTGGATCAATGACCTTCGCGATTCAACCGGGGCGCTCCGGACGGAGCACTATCTGCCCGTCGATCTCTGCCTGGATGGACCCGACACCGAAGGGCCCGCCGCACGGACCGTGGTGCATCTCCACGGCGGACACGTGGGCCCGGAGAGCGACGGTTACCCAGAGAGTACGATTTTACCGGGAGGCCAGCAGACCTTTCATTACCCGAACATCCAGCCCCCGACCACGCTTTGGTACCACGATCACGCGATGGGCATCACGCGGCTCAACGTGATGATGGGGCTTGCGGGGTTCTACCTGATTCGCGATGCGGCCGAGGCGGCGCTCAATCTCCCTTCGGGCGAGTACGAGATCCCGCTCGCGATCCAGGACCGGACGTTCAGCGCGGACGGGAGGCTCCGCTACCCCGCCCTCTGGAGGGAGATGTTCTTCGGGGATAAGGCGGTGGTGAACGGCAAGGTGTGGCCATATCTGAACGTGAAACAGGGGAAGTACCGGTTCCGGATGCTGAACGGATCCAATTCCCGCGCCTACACACTCAAGCTCTCGAACGGCGCGCCCCTGGTCCAGATTGGGACCGATGGCGGGCTCCTCAGCGCTCCCGTCGCGCGCGATAGCGTCACGATCGTGCCGGGCGAGCGCGCGGACGTAGTTGTTGATTTCGCCCCCTACGCAGCGGGCGCCGAAATTCTGCTGACGAACAGCGCTCCGGCGCCTTTTCCGCTCGCCGACCCGATGGAGCCGGTCCTTCCTACTATCATGAAGTTCATTGTCCAGGCCTTGCTCGGACACACGGCGTCCATTCCGGGCGCGCTTACCCCCGTCGTGCCGATACCGGAAGCCGATGCCGTCGAGTCTCGTGATTTCGAGCTGGCGAGAACGCTCGCCACGGGCCCCTGCGGCGGCCAGAACTGGACCATCAATGGCCTCCATTGGGACGACGTGACGGAGTTCCCGGCGCTCGGGACAGCCGAGATCTGGCGCTTCATCAACCACTCGGAGACGATGCATCCGATGCACATGCATCTAGTCGAGTTCCAGATCCTCGACCGGCAGATGTTCGAGATGCAGGCCGACACGATTGCATTGATCGGGTCCCCGGTCCCCCCGCAGCCCTATGAGGCGGGGTGGAAGGACACGGCACCCGTCAATCCCAACCAGGTTCTCCGTGTCATCGCGCGGTTCGAGGATTTCGTGGGCCGCTATGCATACCACTGCCACATTCTGGAGCATGAGGACCACGAGATGATGCGGCAGTTCCAGGTGGCGCACGGGCCCGTGACCGACGCCGGGAACGCGGCGCCGCGCTATCGATTCGCGCTCTACGCGGCACGGCCAAGTCCATTCAATCCGAGGACGCGGCTGGATTTCGAGCTGTCGCGAGCGGGAAAAGCCCGGCTCGACGTGTTCGATGTGGCTGGGCGGTTGGTGACCACCCTTTTCAACGGGTCCCACCCCGCGGGGCCGGGGTCCGCCGATTGGAACGGTAGGGATGCACACGGGGTCGCGGTAAGTTCGGGAGTTTACTACTACAGGCTCGCCGCCGAGGGATCTCGTAAAGTCGCCCGGAAGATGGTGCTGCTGAAGTAATCGGAACCCCGGGAGCCGGGTCCGAGCCAGGCATCGGCTCGATCGCGGGAATGGCAAGGGGCGCTTCGAACACGGTTACATTCGGGGAGCCAAAGGCCGAATCGCGAACTTCTGGGTTCGCGTTCAACAAATTGGCCCCGGCCGTCACCGCGCCGGGGCCATGATTTTTCTTTTCCTACCGCAGCCTAGGGGGTCAATTCGTCGCTGACGATTTGCTCCGGTTTGACGATTCTGTCCCCTACTCGCCGGGCCGAGTTGGCTTCGTCGTTAGATCCCGAAGCGACACTCTGCTCCGGCGCCTGCGTCCCGGTCTCCGGCCCCACCAGCGCGTTGCCACTGCATCCCGTTGTCGCCAAAGCCGCGACCAGTGCCGCCAATGTCACCACCACCTTGAGCGCCTTCATCGTTCGCATCGACTTTTTCATATGGCCTCCGCTTGTGCGATTCGTCCTGGGCTTTTCATTCCTGCAGGACTCCTATTGCAACAGCGGTGCCACGAACCGCCGCGGGTCATCGCGAAATTGGAGGCTGCCTGCAACTCGTTGCTCAGTAATTGACTATGGAATTAGACAGCGCGAAGAATTGGTGGAATGGACGGAAGCTCTCCCGAGACCCGAGGTTCGATCGAGCCAGGCTAGCAGGTTGGGGGAGTTCCTGAGACCACAACCAAGACGGCGGCAATGACTTGGAGTCGCTGGCTCGGACCAGCCACAATGTGGGCCTAGGAACGGGGGACACTCCATCCAGGCCCACGCGTTTCGTTGAGCAGCTCAGCCAGTCACTTCATGGGTGGAGGTCAACTGACTGGGAGCGCCGTGTCAGCGATCAGGGCAGTGGCGCCAGTTGTTTGCTAGACTTCCGAGCATGAGAAAGAACGTGCGAAATCGTCTCGCTTCTACCGTTGGCAGCCTCACGTTATCGGCACTTGCTCTGACTTCGCTCCTGGGCTTCGCTCGCGCCTCAACACCCTCCTCCAGCATCGCCATCCTGAGTGAGGATTTCTGGCAGGGAAGTTTAGAGGCGAGTCCAACCTTCGCCACGAGCGTGGGGGACCCGCGCTACGACGATCGGCTCGCCGACATCACTCCCGCGGGCGTCAAGAGGGACACCGCCAGGCTCCAGGGAGTCCTTGAACGGGCGCGCGAAATTTCCGACGCGGCGCTGTCGGAGGCGGATCGCCTCACGCGCACCGCGCTGATCACCGAACTCGAGAACCAGCTCGCACAGATCTCGTGCCGTTTCGAGGAGTGGGTCGTGGACCCGATGGGCGGGCCGCAGGTCATGCTGATGAGCCTGCCGGACTACACGATCATCGAGACACCGAAGGACGCTGCCAATTTCGTGAAACGGATCGGGGCTTCAGGGCGCTACCTCGATGCCCATATTGCCAATCTCGTAACCGGCCTTGAAGACGGCAGGGTCGCGAGCCGGGCCGCCGTCCAGAAGACGATCGACCAGCTCGATCGTCTCGCGAAGACCCCGGACGAAAGCCTGGCCGTGTGGAAGCCGGCTTTGGCCGAGCACCCGGGCTGGACCTCTGCGGATCGTGGGCGGTTCTCGAAGGACCTCCGCGCAGCGATTGCGACGACGCTCCGGCCCGCCCTCGCCCGCTATCAGGCACTCCTGTCGACGCGGGTGCTGGCGGCCGCGCGCTCTCCCGAAAAAGCCGGCCTCGCGTCGTTACCCGGCGGAATCGACTGCTACCGAAGCATGATTCGCGCGCACACGTCACTCGACCTGGATCCTCGCGACCTGCACCAAATCGGTCTCAGCGAGGTCGCCAAGTTCCGGCATGATCTCGCCGCGCTGGGCCAGAGCGTTCTGGGGACCTCCGACGTCGCCGAGATCCAGAAGCGCCTCCGCGAATCTCCCGAGACGCACTTCAAGACCTCGTCTGAGGTGGAGTCGAAGGCGCGGGAGACGCTGGCGCGCGCGCAGGCCGTCGTGCCGCTCTGGTTCGGACGGGTTCGACCGAAGGCGCCCTGCGAGGTCAAGGTAATGGGGATGCACGAGGCGCCCTACTCCACGATCGCCTACTACCGGCAGCCCTCCGCGGACGGGAGGCGCCCCGGCACCTACATGATCAACACCTACCTTCCCGAGACGCGTCCACGATACGAGGCGGAGGCGCTCGCCTTCCACGAAGCGGTTCCGGGCCACCATCTCCAGATCGCCGTCGCGCAGGAGCTGTCGGACATTCCGGAGTTCCGGAAACACATGGGAGTGACCGCGTTTGTCGAGGGATGGGGGCTCTACTCGGAGCGGCTAGCCGACGAGATGGGACTCTACTCCACCGGTCTCGACCGTCTCGGCATGCTCTCCTACGACGCCTGGCGCTCGTGCCGTCTCGTCGTCGATACCGGCATGCACGCCGATGGCTGGAGCCGGCAGCAGGCCATCGACTACATGACCGAGAACAGCCTGCTCGCCGAGAACAACATCGCGAACGAGGTCGATCGATACCTGACGTGGCCGGGACAGGCGCTCGCGTACAAGATGGGCCAGATCGAGATTCTGAGACTCCGCGACGAGGCGAAGAAGGAATTGGGTCCGCGGTTCGACATCAGGGCCTTTCATGACGCGGTTCTCGGCAATGGGGCCGTGTCGCTGCCGGTCTTGAGGCAGCAGGTGGAGGCGTACATCAAGGGAGCGCTGGTAACGCCATGACATACCATTGTGGTATAGCGATTTACGGGACCGTTAGCCGGTTATTTTGAGTTTGAGGGGGGTGGAACTTCGGGTTGAGTGAGTGCGATTTTGAGTTTAATTAGTCAGTTTATCAGTATTTGATAACTTCAATAATATCTGTATAATCCCCGCATGGACCCCATCCGCAACCCCTTCGCTCCAGGAGCCGGAACGCCTCCACCTGAGCTGGCTGGCCGCGACGCGCTGCGCGAGACCGTCCGGGTAGCCATCGAACGGACCCGAAATGGTCGCCCGACCAAGAGCGTCCTGATGGTCGGGCTCCGAGGCGTGGGCAAGACAGTTCTGCTAGATCGAATGAGGGACGATGCCGAACAGGCAGGGGTTCAGACCCTACGCATTGAAGCCCCGGAAAATCGATCCTTGCCGGCGATGCTGGCTCCCCAGCTGCGACAGTCGCTATTGGTCCTTTCTCGGAACGAGGCGGCGAAGGATCTAGCCCAGAGGGCTCTTCGAGCGCTGGCGGGATTCGCGAAGGCGCTCAAGTTAAGGTACCGAGACATCGAAGTCGGATTGGACTTCGAGCCAGAGCCAGGTCTCGCCGACAACGGCGACCTCGAGCAGGATCTCCAGGCGCTGTTGGAAGCCGCGGGGGCCGCGGCCAAGAAAGCGGGGACGGCCCTCGCGATGTTCGTGGATGAACTGCAGTACGTTGGAGAAGAGGAACTCGCCGCATTGATCACGGCGCTGCATCGCACCGCACAGCGTCGCTTGCCCGTCATCATGGTGGGGGCGGGACTCCCGCAGTTGCGTGGGCGTACCGGTCGTGCCAAGTCATACGCGGAGCGGCTATTCGACTTTCCCGAAATTGGCCCGCTTCCACCCGAGGCGGCAAGGCTCGCCATTGCCAAACCGGCAATCGACGAGGGAGTAGAGGTGACTCCCGAGGCGTTGGATCGGATCATCGACGAAACGCGCGGGTATCCCTACTTCATCCAGGAATGGGGGAAGCACTCTTGGGATGTCGCGACCGCGTCACCCATCACAGAATCGGACATCGAAATTGCCTCGACCACCGTGGTCGCCGCGCTTGACGAGAGTTTCTTTCGCGTTCGATTCGATCGCCTGACTCCCGCGGAGAAGCGGTACCTACGAGCGATGGCGGACCTGGGCCCGGGGCCGCATCGATCCGGCGACATTGCCGACAAACTGGGCCGCGCCGTGACATCGCTCGGCCCGACCAGGAGCAAGCTGCTCAGCAAGGGGATGATCTGGAGCCCCAATCATGGCGATACCGCATTCACGGTTCCACTCTTCGACGAATTCATGCGCCGCATCATGCCTGGAGGCGACTGGAGGCATCAATGTTGAACCGAGCGTTCGTCGATCCAATTTCAGTCCGGAGCACTTGCGGAGCTCAAGGATCTCGAGTTCATGATCGTATTTCACGCGGATGGCGGTCGCGGGCGGGGGTAGTGCTCTAGGACGGGCCGTCCGTGTAGGATTCTGAGCGGCAGATCATCCGGCTCGGCCAGGCTCGACTCGGTCGTGCGGATTCAACGCAGTTGGAGCATTTCCCGCCCGATTTGGTTCACCATGACAGGACGAAACGCGGCGCGACTCGCTGCGGGTTCATGCCTGTCCGTCCGAAGCCCCGTCCCAGGTCAACTCATGGCGTTACAGCGCGTTCGACGGCGCCATGGTAACCTCTGTGCAGTCTTCCCCGAAGGCGGAGGGGGAACAACTCGAGAACGAAGCCCTGGCACTCTACTTGCATTATCAAGCCCAGGGTCATTCAAACTCAGGAGGTCGTCCATGAATCGTGCCGCTCTCTGCGGCCTCGCGCTGCTATTCGCAATGGCCGCGAGCGCCACCGCCGGGCCCATTGAGAATCTTCGCCCCGGATAATGGTACCGAGTGCCGAATTCCAAGATGAACGCTGTATTTCCGAATCCTGCTCCCCCGGGCAGCCCCTGGGCGGTCATCGCGGCGTGGAGCGGCGGAGCGTACGATTCGAAGCGCGATCGCTTGATCGTCTGGGGCGGTGGTCATTCGGATTACTCGGGGAATGAGATTTACGCATTCAACGTGAACACCCTGACTTGGCAGCGCGTCAACAATCCGTCGCTGGACGTGGGTGGCAGCGAGGCAAGCGGCGTCTACCCTGACGGCAAGCCGCGATCACGCCACACCTACGATGGCGTCGAGTACCTTCCGCCGCCGATCGACCGGTTCTGCGGACTGGGGGCGGGCGGCACCTATCCCAGCGCGCAGATCGGCACGCCTCGCGTCGATTGCTTCAATTTCGACACGCTTCAATGGGAGCGTTTCGCCGACACACCGGCCTACGGCCATCCCGTCAGCTCCGCGTACGACCCCGTCCGTGGCCACGTCTGGGAGCACCCGCCGGGCACCGGCAGCCGGCTCACGGAGTTCGACCCCGTCGCCAATACCTGGACGGTGCGTGGCGAATCCGTGGGCAACATCTACTACTGCAATGGCGAGGTGGACCCCGTACGCCGTCGGTTCCTTGCCATCGGCAACGGTGTCGCCGCGAGCTGGAACATCGATGCTCCGGGGACGCTGCTCCGTACCAATCTGGCGACGACGGGCGACAAGGCTATGCAGACGGCGCAGAATCCGGGCGTGGCGTACGATCCCGTGAGCGATCGATTGGTGGCATGGAGCGGCGGAGCCGATGTCTACACACTGAATCTCGACACACTCGTCTGGACGAGAATTCCCCCGGCCGCGACGAACACGATCATTCCGACTCCCGCGGACATTCGGGGCACGTACGGACGCTTCCGGTACATTCCTTCGAAGAATGCCTTCATCGTCGTCAGCAGCACCGACGAGGATGTCTACATCTACAAGCTCTCCTCCGGCGGCGGAGCCCCGGCCGACTCGATCTCTCCGGGGAAGATCATCGACCTGCGTCCGCGCTAGCGATGAAATGGACGCTGCATCGGGCGCAGACGACCTTCGAGTCCCACCGGGCCCTCTGGGACGACCTGAATCGCCGATCGAGCGACAGCGTGCTTCTGGAATCCCGCTTCGTCGCGACCCTCCTTCGATATTTCGGGAACGAGAAGATCTACCTCGCGGTGCACGGGGATCCGGCCCGGCCCGCGCTGGCCCTCGTGGAGCAGCGGCGGTTCGGCGCCTGGCAGACCTTCCAGCCTTCTCAATCTCCGTTGGGAATGATCGTGGTGGCGGACTCCGACAACGCTGCCGCGCTGATGCGAAGCTTGATCCGCTCGCTCCCCGGCTTCGTCCTCGAGTGCACCATCCTCCAGCAGGATCCCTTTGTATCGTCCTTCGCCTCGGCGCAGGAGTCGGGAACCGTCGAAGTTCAGAAGTACATCGAAACGGCCCGGGTCACGATCCAGGGGACCTTCCAGGAGTACTGGAAGAGCCGCGGACGCGAGGTCGTGGAGAATGTGACGAAGAAGCTCCGCCGCCTGGAGCGGGATGGAATTCGATTGGAGCTACAGGTGGTGCGCGATCCGGGCGCGATCGAAGCGGCGATACGGGAGTATGGCCGGCTTGAGAGCACGGGCTGGAAGGGAAAGGCGGGCACGGCCGTCGAGGGCGATAACGAGCAGGGCCAGTTCTATCGCGATCTCCTGCTCGCCTACTCCCAGGATGGTCACGGCGCCGTCTACCAGCTTCAATTCAACGGTCGCACGGTGGCAAGCAAGCTGACCATCGACCGGAACGGGATGATCGTTTTCTTGAAGACGGCGTATGACGAGGAATTCAAGAATCTCTCGCCGGGATACCTGCTTCAGTACGAGATGCTCAAGAGCATCTTCGAAGGAGGCGTGTATCAGTCCGTGGAATTCTACGGGCGCGTGCTGGTGGGATGGACGGACAGGTGGAGCAGCGAGATGCGCTCCATGTTCCACGTGACGTTCTACCGCCAACCCTGGGTTCGGCTGGCGTTGAACGCGCTGAAGGCCGTAGCCTCTCGCTTACCGCAGTAAGGCCACGCGCACGATCTTCCGGCCCGCCTTCGCGAAGTAGATTCCCGCGGGAATCCGGCGTCCCCGGAGGTCGGTACCGTCCCAATCGACACGCAGAATCCCGGCGGCGCCCGTAACGCCAGAGGCCCGCCACTTCCGGACGAGGCGCCCGGAAATGTCGTACACGGCGACTCCCTCATCGCCTCGCGCTTCGATCCAGGTGCTGCCTCGGAACGGATTCGGATAGACCCGCAGTACGGCCGGAGCAGGCGGGCTCAGGGCCGCCCCGGCGGCAGATGCCGCTAGCGGCTCCGTCGGCGGGACGTATGTTGCCAGTGCACCGGAACCCCCCGCCGGCGTGATCATGTCGGTCTTGATCTCAAGCGCGGTCTGGACGCGGTCGTAGAGGCGCAGATCGTCGAGCAACCCCTTGTACGGGTCGTTGTCCCCGCCCGC
>ERZ1292633.3074-Hain-H41-02um-R1-3074-length-16540-cov-63_pt1 | contig 16540 bp, 10 predicted proteins | sample MGYA00564406_ERZ1292633 | MGnify/ENA primary metagenome ERZ1292633 (study PRJEB36523, sample SAMEA6512639) | groundwater metagenome | collected 2019-01-08 | study: AquaDiva: Metagenomics assemblies of 32 groundwater samples | reverse complement strand
TCCCAGGTGTGCTGCTGAGGGAGAGGATGAACGGTATCGCTAATTAATGCAACTATGGCCTGTTAACACTAATGACCATGTTTGTGCGATACTGCGTCCATGGAAATCACCGACGCCCAGTATCGCCACATTGCACCGTGTTTACCGACGCCACGTGGCAACGTGACGCTCGACAATCTGCAGGTGCTCAACGCCATCTTGTACGTCGCCGAGCAGGGATGCAAATGGCGCGGTCTGCCCAAGCGGTTCGGCAACTGGCACACCATTTATACTCGCATGAATCGTTGGTCAAAGAGCGGGGTGCTGGATCGCATCTTTGCCCAGTTGCAACAGGCTCAGATCATCCGCGTGAAGATCGAAGCCGTGGCCTTGGACAGCACCATCGTCAAGGTCCATCCGGATGGGACGGGGGCGTTAAAAAAAACGGCCCGCAAGCCATTGGCCGGTCCCGCGGCGGATGGACGACCAAGATTCATATGGTTGCCGCGGATGCTCGAACGGCCCTAACGTTTGCCCTGTCCCCGGGCCAGGCCCACGATGCGCCCGAGGGGCGCAAGCTGCTGCAACGCTTTGGGCGAAGGCCGTGTCCGATTCCCCTGTTGATGGATCGGGCGTATGAAGGCGATGAGACGCGGCACCTGGCCGTAAACTTAGGATATGTTCCTGTGGTGCCGCCCAAGCAGAATCGCCTCGTACCATGGGAATATGATCGAGCCCTGTATAAACGACGCAATGAGATCGAACGGCTGTTCCGCCGGCTCAAGGGATTTCGGCGCCTCTTCTCGCGGTTTGAAAAACTCGATGTCATGTTCGTCGCGTTCATTAATTTCGCATTGATCGTCGATAGCTTGCGTTAGTGTTAACAGGCCCTAAATACTAGTGCCAATTCGCAGCCAGAACCTGCTGCACATCCTGGGGGCGCTGGGCCACGGCTTGCTCCCAACTCAACCCGGTCTGTTGCGTGAATCCCGCCATCGCCTGGATCAATTGGTTCACTTGAGTGCTCATCAATTGTTGACCGTTACCGGCTTGGACTGTTTCAATCTGATTAGTGGCGCCTCCGTACCAGTTGGCAATCGTCGCCTGATCGGTCGAACCGTAGAGCGCGATGCGCAAATCATTGGCACTTTGACTCAACATGATGTCCAGAGGATTGATCCCGGAGCCGAAGTTAAGCCGATCGCTGCTCCCGCTCGTGTCAGTCACGGTATCCTGACCGTCCCCGCGAGCAAATTGAAAGATATCGTTTCCAGTTCCACCATTGAGCACATCGTTTCCTTGTCCACCTGCCATGGTATCGTTGCCGGCACCGCCAACCAGTGCATTGTTACCGGCATTGCCGGTGAGCACATTGGCCAGAGTATTGCCCGTCCCGTTGACCGCCGCAGATCCGACCAGCGCCAGATTTTCCACATTGGCGCCTAAACTCCACGTTACGGCGCTCTGAACCGTGTCGGTGCCGGCATTCAACGCCTCAACCACAGCATCTCCTGTTCCCACAATGTACGTGTCGTTCCCCGCGCCACCGGTCAACGTGTTGATCGCACTATTGCCGATCAAGAGGTTATTGAGCCCGTTTCCAGTGCCGTTGATGGTAGCAGTTCCCGTAAGCGTCAGGTTCTCGACATTCGCGGCAAGCGTGTGCGCGACCGAACTCTGGACCGAGTCGATACCGGCATTCACCGATTCGACGATACTATCGCCGGCCCCGATCACATAGGTGTCGTTCCCGGCGCCGCCAGTGAGTCGATTGGCGGCATTATTCCCGGTCAAAATATTGTCCAACCCGTTTCCGGTCCCATTGATCGCTCCGCTCCCGGTCAGCGTCAGGTTCTCCACGTTGGCCGTCAACGTGTACGTCACTGCGCTCTGGACCGTGTCGATACCTTCATTGGCCAATTCAGTAATCTTGTCACTGATGTTGTCCACGACATACGTGTCGTCGCCCTGCCCGCCGATCAACTTATCCGCGCCAGTTCCTCCATTGAGGATATTAGCGGCACTGTTCCCCATCAGCGTATTGGCGAGGCTGTTGCCGCTTCCATTGACTGCGGCAGTTCCCGTCAACACAAGGTTTTCCACATTGATTCCCAATGTCCAGCTGATATCGGCTCGGATGGTGTCAGTCCCTGAGCCTGCGGCTTCGACAATCGTATCCCCCGCCCCAACGACATACGTATCATTTCCTGCGCCGCCAGTGAGAACATTGACCGCGCCATTGCCGGTCAAGATATTGTTGAGGGAGTTTCCAGTGCCGTGAATGGCCGCATTGCCGATAAGCGTAAGATTTTCGACGTTCGCACCCAGCGCATACGTGACGCTGCTCTGAACCGTATCCGTTCCTTGTCCTGCCTGTTCCGTCGCTCCATCTCCAACATCATCGACCATATAAAGATCATTTCCTGACCCGCCGATCATGCCATCCGCACCAATCCCCCCGTCCAATAGGTCGTTGCCGGCTCCACCATAGAGGCTGTCATCTCCACCCAATCCTGAAAGAATGTCGTTCGTGACATTGCCGTAGAGGTAATCGACGTCCTCACCGCCGACGAGATTCACGCCTTCAGTGTGAGCCAGCATCGCGTTGTAGTCCCAGATAGTGCCGTCTGCGAATTTGAACCGATCTACGCGGAGTGAATCAAAGGCAAAAAACCCGGCGAGAGTTAATTGATCAGCGGTAGTATTAATCGTCAGGATGGCATCGGTCATAAAATCAGGCGTCGCACGCAACGTGATATCGCCCGGATTAATTCCTTCTAGTTGAAGGGTGTCCACATCTGCGGAATCGCCTTGTTCATCGATGCTATCTTGACCGTATCCCAGTCCAAACACATAGGTGTCATTGCCAGACCCGCCCTCCAAGAAATCATTCCCGGTCCCTCCGTCAAGAATATCATTGCCTGAGGACGCCCGAATTTGATCATTCCCGCCGAGGCTGCGGATGGTGTCGTCATTGACGGTGCCATAAAACGTCTCATCTGCTTCGCTACCGACAAAAGTCTGCACGCGACTCTCGATCTCGGTGAGCCCCCACACCGTGCCGCCAGCAAACACAAGCTGGTCGACGGTGGTGCTCGGCGAAACGAAGTAGGATTGCACCGTCAATTGATCGGTGGTTCCATTGATTTTTACGACTAGATCATTGGCATGGTTCTCCAGCACGAGATCGGCCGGTGCGATGTCGGCCAAAAATTCTACCTGGTCGAGACCTGTGTTGGCATACCATTGCGTGCCCGTTTGCACAGTATCGTGACCATAGCCCCGGCCGAAGACGAATGTATTATCCCCAATCCCGATGAGGGTGTCGTTGCCCGTCTGCCCATCAAGCCGGTGGGAGCCGGACAGCTCATTGTCCAAGGCATTCCCCACTATGTTCACCTGCAAGGCGGGGTCGAGGGCGACATCGTCCTCAATTCTGACATTCTCGACATTAGCCGGGGTGTAAAAGGTGAGCGACCCCGCCGGCGTGAGGTAAATCGTATCCGTCCCGGCATTCAGCTCCTCATCAATGGTCTGCGATCCCGATCGAAGGTGATACCCATCATCGCCCATTCCGCCGAAGAGCTGGTCGCCTACGCCTGCCGAATCCAGAAGATCATTCCCTTCTCCACCGCGCAACACGTTGCTACCAGCACTCCCATACAACCGATCGTTTCCCGCTCCGCCGTTCAACTCATCATCTCCCTCCTCACCCTCTAACACGTCATTTCCCTGGTCCCCGTTCAGAACATCATTCCCATCGCGTCCATGGATCCAATCATCAACTTGGCTACCTTCAATGTGATCGGCATAGGCCGTTCCAAGCACCGTTCCGCCAGTGACTGGAGCAGACAAATGAAATCCTCGGGCGAATAGTTGACTGTCTGTCAGTATGGTGCCCTCGGCAAACTCAAACTGACGTATTGAGTGAAAGTCCGTGGGCAAACTTACGCCAAACCCCACTATTTCAAGAGCGTCACCATTGTTGCCGATGCGCACAAGAAGTGAATCACCAGTCGCCACATCCAAGCTTAGGTCTTCGGCTGTGATACCGGCGCCAAAGACCACGCGGTTGCTCTGGAGCGCATTGTCCTCAATCGAGTCGATGCCGTCTCCCAGATTAAAGCGATAGGTATCAAGCCCGTCCCCACCGATCAGGAGATCATTCCCGGCACCACCATGGAGGTCATCATCTCCTGCTGCCACATTCGGGGCATCCCATGATTCTCCGAACAGCACATCGTCGCCACTCCCTCCCTCCAAGTAATCGTTGCCGCCGCCGCCCTGAAGCACGTCATTACCGTCACCGCCGTCGAGGGTGTCGGTCCCCGCCTGGCTCGCAAACAGCGGCGAGTCTCCGAAAAGGGAATCATTGCCGGCCTCTCCGAAGAGCACGTCATCGCCGATATCGCCCACCAACTGGTCGGCGCCGTCGCCACCGAACAGTTGATCCTGCCCCGCACCGCCCCACAACTGGTCATCCCCTTCCTCGCCATCCAGAGTATCGTTGCCGCCGAGGAGATTCAGGACTGTGGGGTCATTGCCATCACCGTAGAGGAAATCGTCGCCGGTGCCGCCAGCAATGAGATCGTCTCCCTCTCGGCCCTGCACATCGTCGATCCCAGCGCCACCATCAAGCTGATCATTACCGAGTCCGCCATTCAGTAAATCATCACCGGCATCGCCGGAAAGGAGGTCGTCATCATCCTGACCGAAGAGCGCGTCGTTGCCGACGCCACCGAAAATCGTATCGTTGCCAGCCTCTCCATGCAGTTCATCGTCTCCATCATCCCCGAAGAGGTCGTCATTTCCCTCCTGCCCGGTCATAAGATCATGACCAAGTCCGCCCCACAATGAATCGTCGCCGGCCCCTCCCTGTAGCTCGTCGCGGTCAGCGCCTCCATCGAGAACGTCGTTCCCGGCGAACCCAGCGAGCCGATCCATACCGGCGCCACCATACAGAACATCGTCGCCCCCTCCACCTTGAAGTTCATCGATCCCGGCGCCACCATCGAGAATATCTGCGGACCCGGGATCCTCTGAAAAGTCCCCGACCAAAAGATCGTCGCCATCCCCACCGGAAAGAGAGTCAGCCCCTGCGCCACCGAATAAGCGGTCATTGCCCTCACCGCCATCCAACCAATCATCTCCAGCAAGAGTCTGAGTAAAATCCGACTCCCCATAAAGCCTATCGTCGCCCATCCCGCCGATGAGAATGTCATTTCCTCCGTCGCCGACAAGCAGGTCGTTACCGGCGCCTCCATCGAGATAGTCATCTGCACCTACAGGTGAGAAAAAGGCCAACATAGGGAAACTTTTTAGAATGAGATCAACGTCATATACTTTTGCAATCCAACCCGCTGGACGGTTCTCGCCCCTAAGAACATCCTCACCCTCCCCACCAAGCAGCACATCAACGCCAAGGGCGCCCAATAACACGTCATTGCCGGCGCCCCCGTCAATATAGTGTGTGCCGCTGCCGATATGGGTCCATGCGTAATTGCCTATCTCGGTATCAGTCACAGCAATGTCATTGCCATCTCCCCCGAGAAAGATATCCCCATCGGAGACATCGGCATAATCATCACCGCTACCCCCAACGAGATAATCATTCCCTCCGGCACCGACTAAGATGTCATCACCGGCCCCACCATCACGAAGATCAGAGAACGAGTCGTGTATTGACGGCACCTGAGAGGTGAGGACATCATTTCCTTCGTTGCCATACATGGCATACGAATACGGATTGGTGGCAATGAGTGTCTCATCCCCACTGTCTCCGACCAACACATGTCCAAAAGGTCCGGCAGGAAGTCCTGTATCAGACGGACTCGAGGAGAGATCCCGCAATTGAATTCCCATCTGGCCGCTCTGGAAATTCTCGTTCACGATGAGGACACCGTTCACGATGAGATCGGTCCCGGACATCAGGTAAGTAGTTTGGCCATCCAGGCTCGTATAACTGTTGGCGGCATCACCGGCACGCCGAATACCTCCCTGCAGCAGGTGCTCGTCGAAAATGATCTGCCCCTGCGCATCACTGTCTTCAATTCGATCTACCCCATCACCAGAACGATAGATGTACGTATCGAATCCAACGCCGCCTTCGAGGAGGTCGCTGTCGCCAGCGCCGCCGATGAGTGTGTCGTTTCCCTCATTGCTGACGAGATGGTCCTGCCCACCACCACCATTCAGCATATTTTTTGCGCTATTGCCGATGAGAATATTGCCTAACTCGTTGCCAATGCCATCAATGGCATCTCCCTCCGTCAGCGTAAGGCGCTCGATCTGGGAGTCCAGGGTGAAGGTGACTGAACTGCGCACTTCGTCAATGCCGCTATTGGCATACTCTCGAACGACATCGCCAGAATCGTCGACGAGATACGTGTCGTCTCCCGTTCCTCCCAGCATCGTATCGGCGCCACTGCCGCCATCCAAGATGTCGTTGCCGGGATTCCCCTCCAGATAGTCCTTGCCTCCATAACCAAACAGATGATCGTCTCCCTCACCGCCATAGAGATGGTCACCAAAAAACGTACTTCCATCGAGAGTTTCGCCGACCTCGCCTCCAAACAAGACTTGAGGCCCTTGTGGTGCTACCGAACGAATCTCGTACAGTGATTGGAAATCTTTAAAATGAGTGATAGAGGGGAAACCGATTGGGCTACTGTTGACATTGATCTTCTCGACCAGAAATGCGGCGCGATCCTTCAAGTACTGTGGAGACAATTCCCCCATTCCGCTTTCGGAGTTGAGCAGTGCCAACTGTCCGGCTTCGTTGTGGCTAGCATAGAGTGCCTCTGTCGAGGAAGCGCTAGCCCCGAGGACCGCAAATGGGGCTAACTCCCTTAATGCGAACCGATAGGCAAGACTCGTTGAATCCTCCAGTAAGGCCAAGGCTTGTAACTCCTCAGCGCTCTTCCCTATCAATGGCGCAATGCTGAAGACCTGATCACCGATCGCCGCTCGAACGGCGTCAAGTCGCTCATAAAACGGTTGTCGATACGTTAAACTGCCAAAGTCGCCGGGCAGACGTCCGTAAGGAGTAGCAGGTCCTTCAACGTGGAACACCTTGGCCAGTGCATCAAGCGCTTTTTCAAGCGTGTCTCCCTCGGCAGGGGGCACAGGCGTTCCTTGTTCTGGATAGGGAGAGGCAATCTGATCTGAGGAGGCTTTCAGAATGCTTTCTATCTGGGATTGCTGTAACTGCGGATCAGCCCTCTGAAACAGTTCCTGGATGGCCAGGGAGTCCACAATGAGAGTGATGCTGTGGCTATTGCCATATTGCGATTCCCATGGATTCTGGAGATTCACATCTTCAATGAGTGGCTGCCCTTCGATGAGAACCGGAGTCGCCTTTGCGTGGACACCAGAATTGGCGACCACCTCAACATCCTGACCAGTCTCGGCATGACCAAAGAGCTGCTGTATTTTACCAAAGGCACCATCGGTTCTCGTCATCCCTCCGGTCAGGCCAGACAAACTTTGGGTTCCACTCGTGGGATATAAATTTTGGGCGGCATCCAACGCGACCAAGTACCGCTCATCAGTATAGATGTCACCCGTCGCTCCACTCATAAACAGCGAGCCCAAAGGATCGGTTGCCCGTAACCGCGCATCAAGGTTCGCAAGCATCTCCCGTATGCGATCTGCTTCCTGTGCCTCGCTGTTGAAATGTAAACCGGCAAATTCACCGCGCCCGGCCCCATTAAAGGTGTACGTTTGGGCCACGCGATCCGCATAGAGTTCTGTGAATACGGTCGCTAGGTGCCCGCCGAGCGAATAGCCAGTGACATTAAGCTGGTTCTGGGAATTGCCAAAAAAGGCAGCCAATGACGGATCGACGGTTCCATCGCTCTTCCTGCCCTGTTGCAGGTCCTCAAAGTATCGCGTCATGCTGACAAGTTGCGCAAACGCAAATCCGGCGCTCTTGATTTCCGCATCTGCGCCCAAAATATCGCGGGAACGATCACCACCATTGTTGTCGGTGGCATACTCGCTGCTTCGAAATGAAAGCGTGTAGCTATTTGTCTCAGTATCGAAAAATACGGTGGCACTGAAGCCAGTCGCATCGTTGGCATGGTGATCGACGATCTGATAGCGCTGGACGAATTGCTCAGCCTGCAGCCTCGTCATCCGGATTTTACCAGGCAACACGAGTGCCGTCGGATCATCACCAGTTATATTGTTGTTTCCAAGTTGAAGTTGGCCGATCACCTGTTGAGGACTCGATAGATCAATCCCGTCAAGGTAACTCTCAGCGGCAATCTGCTGTAGAGCGAAACGGAGATAGGTACCAATTTCACCTTGAGCCATAATGCTCCCCTTTAGAAGACACAGGTTTAACTACTTTCAGAACAAAGTTATCGCCACCATGCTCAGCACGGCCTAATTCGCCAGGGCAAACTTGCCCCTTTAGCCACCAAATACCTGTCAGGTTCTTCACATTACCGCTCTTGAGGAACCCCCGTCGGACTGCCACCACGTCGTTGCTTGCAAGCTCGAGGATGATTAATTCTCCTCCAACAATCCCCATTTCCCGATCATGCGGCCGAGAGATACCTCGCCATGTGAATCCGTATCGACTCCTCAAGGAGCTGGCATATTCCATTTTCATGCTCTTCATGTTTCGAGCATCAAATCCAAAATAACGCGCATATTTCGCTTTTGCGGACGGAGGGTCAAACAGTGAGGAATCTCTGTATCGCTTCTTCCAGGACGACACCTTCACTTCAAACAATGGACTCTCCACATAGCGATAGCCATCTGGACGAATAAATCCAAAAGCCTGTTCAGCTGAGGTCCCAGTTGTGTAGCCATACGGATCCTCCAACGCATAGAGGTGTTCCAATTCCCAATCTGTGGCTTCTTTCCTGGGCCGCATCATGTAGATACCTTCCACATTCTCCACGGTCTTGTAGATGAACTCCCCCGCTTCGGTCTTGCATAGGTGATCAAAATACTTTTCCGGCGTCATGCCCGGCTCGTAGCCGCTATCTTCGGGTAACGGGTTGGGGATCTTGATCGAGTGGGCGAACCGGCCCTCCTCGGTGGCCATGGGATCAACCGGTTTGAGTTTAGCCACCTCGCCACAGACCTCTCCGGGAGCGAGCTTCCGGCTTTCACAACTCAGCCTGATTTTTTCAATGGCCTTCCGAAATCGCTCTCCGGGCGTCTCTTCTTTCCCCAATAGCCCCGCCTCGCTGGTTACGATCATCGTGACGAGCAACAGCCCTACAACGACCATGCCCCTGACAATTTGATCAGACCTCATCTTCATGACCAACCCTCTTCCTGAAGGTTTGTTGCGCAACATAGTTCTTTTTCAGACGTCCTAACGCTCCCTCAAACTCTCCTGCATAGACTTCAGTAAGGGGCTCAGCAAGTAATCGATCACCCGACGCTGGGCGGTCTTGACCTCCACGGTGACGGCCATCCCAGGCGACAGATGGATGCGCTTTCCCTCCACCTGCATCGTGGCTCGATCCATACTCACCCGGCTCGCATAGACCAGACCGCCTTTCTCCTTGTCCAACGGTACCGCATCGTCCGAGACGGTCAACACCTTTCCTGGAATCGTCCCATACAAGGTGAACGGAAACGTCTCGACTTTGATTTCAACCGGCTGCCCTTCCCTCACAAAGCCGATGTCCTTGTTCTCGAACTGTGCTTCCACTTCCACGGGATGGTCTTGAGGCACGACGATGAGCAATGGCTGCGCGGGCGTGACGACACCCCCAACCGTATGCACCGCCACCTGTTGCACGACCCCGTCGATCGGCGACATCAGCTTCTGCAAGTCGGTTTTCTGTCCAGCCTTGCGCACGTCTTGAAGCAGCGATGCTGCCTTCGTTTCAATGATCGAGAGCTCGGCCTGTTTGCTCTGCTGAAACTCCGAGAGGAGCGCGTGGTAGTTTTGCTCGGCCTCAGCCAGCGCAGCCCGATCCTGGCGCAACTTGCTTTTCTGCCCGGCCCACTCCTGAGCCTTGTCGATGCGTTGCTGCTCGAATTGGAGATAGTCCATCTTCGACACATACTGTTGCGCCAGCAGGGACCGATAGGCCTCGGCGCGCTCAGATTCGATCGGAACAGTTGCCTCCAGCCGCCGGAGATTATCCTTCGTTGCATCTCGCGCAGCCCGGCGTTGCCCAATGAGGTGCCGGGATGCATCAACCCGGGCGGAAAATTCCGCGACTTGATCCCGCAGGAGTTGTTGTTGAAGCAACATGAATTGCGGATCGGCTTCTTCCGGAACCTCGAAAGTGGAGTGCCCCGCAATCAACGCGCGCAATCGAGCAGCCTCGACCAGCGCGGCTCGATATTCGTTGAGCGCCCGATCCCGATCAGCGCCGTTTTGCGTCGCATCCAGCTCGATCAGAACCTCTCCCTGACGAACGGTTTGACCGTCTTGCACGTGAATGGAAGCAATGACACCGGTTTCGAATGGCTGGATGGTTTTGGAATGACCACTGGGGATAATCTTGCCAGGCGCCACCGCGACGATATCAATGTGACTGAGCGAGGACCAGGTCACCGCCGTCGTGAACGCCAGCATGATGGTCCAGAGAATAGCGCGGCCGATCGGCGAAGGCGGCGCATGTTGAATTTCAAGCACAGCAGGAAGAAACTCCACCGCACTCCCGCCGGAAACAACCGCCGAGGGCATGGTCCGTTCAATTTGCCATGCCGCACGCCACACCGCCAGATGTCGCAATAACGTCTTCATCCTCTCTTCCTCATCTGCCTCTCCGTTACGCTGCTGCGGATCGCCCTTCCTGATATCGATGAAGTCGCGCATACATCCCGTTGCGCTTGATCAGATCATCGTGCGGCCCGTCCTCGAAAATTTGCCCCTTGTCGAGGACGTAAATCCGGTGGGCAGGGCGAACCGTGCTCAAACGGTGTGCAATGACGATGACGGTGCGCCCCTTGCAGATCTGCGCCATGTTCTGTTGAATGATCGCTTCGGATTCATAGTCCAGAGCGCTAGTGGCTTCATCAAAGATCAGAATGCGAGGATTTGCAACGAGAGCACGAGCAATGGCGATACGCTGACGCTGCCCGCCGGAGAGGGCGCAGCCATGCTCCCCTACCGTCGTGTCATATCCGTCGGGAAGCTCCAAGATGAACTCGTGGGCACCGGCCAGCTTGGCCGCATGCATCACACGATCCATTGAGAGCCCCGGGTCGGTTAATGCGATGTTCTCTCGGACGGAGCGATTGAAAAGAAAGTTCTCCTGCAGTACCACGCCGACTTGTCGACGCAACCAGGCCGGATCGACTTGCGCAAGATCCACCCCATCGACCAGCACACGCCCCCGTTCCGGCACATACAGCCGCTGCATCAGCTTCGCAATGGTACTTTTGCCCGACCCGGATCGCCCCACCATCCCAATAACCTGGCCTGGCTGGAGGGAGAAGGAGACCTGCTGGAGAACCGGTCGGCCATCTGGACGATAGCGAAAGGTGACGTCGTCGAACGTAATCTGCCCGGCGATCTGCGGCAACGTTGTGCGGGCCGGGCTATATGTAGGTTCGGGCCTGGTGTTCAACACATCGCCCAAACGTTGTATTGAAATGCCGACCTGTTGAAACTCCTGCCAGAGGTTCACCATACGCAACAAGGGCCCGGTCACCTGCCCGGAGATCATATTAAAGGCGATCAGTTCGCCGATACTGAGCGCCCCATCGATGACTTGATACGCACCGACCCACATGACGGCAATGGTCGTAGCTTTTTGGATGAATGCCGCCAGCTGGCCGGCTATGGTGATCAGACTGGTTGCACGGAAACTGGCCTGCACGTATCCGGCCAATTGTTCGTCCCAGCGGCGCTGCAACGGTGGCTCGACGGCCAGCGCCTTCACGGTCTGAATACCGCCTACGGCCTCGACTAGAAATGACTGGTTCTCCGCTCCGCGGTTAAACTTCTCATTGAGCCTGGTGCGAATCGTCGGCGTGATGGCAACCGAGAGAATGGCATAGAGCGGCAGAGATGCCATCACCACCAGTGTCAACATCGAACTGTAGAGCCACATCACAGCGAGAAAGACGACGATGAACACGACATCCAGCACGACTGTCACCGAATTACTGGTGAGAAATTGACGGATATGCTCGAGTTCGCGCACGCGTGCGACCGTATCGCCAACCCGGCGTGCTTCAAAGTAGGCGAGAGGGAGGGCCAACAGATGCCGGAACAGTTGCGCCCCCAAACTCACATCGATCCGGTTCGTGGTGTGAGCAAACAGATAGGTACGCAACCCGCCGAGCAGGCCGTCGAATAGTGCCAGTGCCAGCATACCGACGGCCATAACATGCAGCGTCGTGAAGCCCTTATGCACCAAAACTTTATCGATAACGACCTGGGTGAACAGGGGAGTGAGTAGTGCAAAGAGCTGCAGAAAAAATGACGCCAACAACACCTCGCCCAGCAGCCGCCGATACTTGAGCACCGCTGGAATGAACCAGGTGATGTCAAAGGCAAAATCCTGCGCCCTGAGGCCCGCGCGTTTCGCACAGAGTAGCAACCTGCCACTCCAATCTGTGACGAACATCTCTCTCGATTGAACCAGCGATCTCGCCTCCAGTGGATCATGGATGAGCACCTTGTCGTCCTGCACTTTGGCCAGGACGACGTATCGCCCGTCGATTCGCTGGACAATGGCCGGCAATGGCGTGGTCGCAAGCTCCTCCCATCGAGCAGTCACAAGTCCGACTCGAAACCCAATGTGTTTGGCTGCGCGTAGCAACTCCTGCGTCGCCAGCACCGTGCCCGACTGCCCAAACTGATGCTGAATCTGTCCCCCATCAACAGGCAGGTCATGAAACCTGGCGACCATGAGCAGGCATAACAAGCCCGTATCTGTTATGGGACTTGGCACAGCGCAATCCGCGGGATTGGACGTCAACGTATCCATGGGGAAGATGTCGGTCCGACAGGTTAGGATTGTTTGGTCTTAGGAGGTTGGAGACTGACCAGCACCCTCTGAAGTTGCTGATAGAGACGCACCACGGAATCGAGAGGTAAGGCAACACGTGCCGCGCTGATTCCCTCGACCTGTTTCAGTGTGACTTCGCCTTGCTTCGCACGCGTGGCGACGGCACTCAACAACGCAGGCTCTAGAAACCCAAAATCGACATATGCCAGTCCGTCCGAGAGACCGACATGAGTGTAGTTCACAAGAACCGGCTGATCCGATGGGGAAACGGGTTTCAGACGAACATTCACGGCCACCGATTTATCCCCACGCTGCATAGGATGATGACTTTCTGCCATGCTGCTCCTCCTTTGTTTCGCTAAGCGTGATGCAATATTCGCAAGTCGCCCGGACTCGCACAGAACAGAGGCGATGTTATGGCGAGACTGCCCGGCGCACTATTCCCCAGAGGTTGGGCAGAGGCAAACACTTTGGTAGGCCGGACATTTACCTAGGATACTGGATAGGCAACCTATCAGCAGAACAGTGGGATGCCCCGATAGACGAATGATCACATGCAGAAAATGGTCGGATGTCCAGAAAGTGCTCTCATAGCAACAAGGTGGTGCTCGCCTCATCAGGTCTTATCGCACCATTGAGCCTGACTCCTGCTCAATCTGCGTTTGGAGCCGACCGATTCCCCCCGCACAACAACCATTTAATAACGACCCGGCATCATGGTTCGCACCCTCTTTCACTACGCGCGACCCCGTCGCTCTCCCCCCACATCACATTCTCGTTCCCGATGCACCACAGGTGTACAATGCGTTCATGTTGATCCAGGCGTTCCTTGTGAGCGATGTTATCCATCGTGCACGTTCCACCGTAAAGCCGCTGCTGGCTGCGATTTTGTGCCTCGCGCTGGCAGCCTGCGCGGGTGTGGTGCAGAGAGACGCCCTGCCGACGGTGTCATCGGTGGATCTCGCTCGTTACGCAGGAACATGGCATGAGATCGCCCGGCTGCCGATGTGGTTTCAACGACACTGCGTAGACTCGAAAGCGATCTATACCAGCCGCCCCGATGGCGCTATCGGAGTCCACAACGAATGTGTAACCGACAGTGGAGGGGTTGAGCAAGCCGAAGGTGTGGCGACGGTGATCGATTCCAAGACGAACGCGCGGCTCACCGTGGTCTTCGACAACTTCTTCGCACGGCTCTTCGGTTCATCTCGTGAGGGGAACTACTGGATTCTCGCGCTTGATCCGGAATACCAAACCGCGATGGTCGGCACACCGGACCGCCGCTTTCTCTGGATTCTCTCACGCGCGCCTCAGCTGGAGGACGCCACTTATCAGCGCCTCGTCGAGCAGGCCAAAGACTTCGGCTTTCCGATCAGGGACCTCATTCGTACTCGCCGGCCGACATCGTTGTAAGCTGATCCTGCCGGCAGCATTTTGTCCTGCGCACCGTGGCCAAACGATTTTTCCCCACGCCCGCTTGGTTGCAACGTCCACCTTCTCCATCAGCAAGTTCACCCTGCCCAGCAACTCCTCATCGACCAGGGCGACCGATTGCCTGCTGGCCTGACTGCCGACGGTGTTACACGCCCTACCATCTCTGGCTCAACAGTGTCCTCTTCCTTCCCAGCAGAGGGATACATATGAATGAACGTATTGAATCGTTGGATCGAGAAAAGAATGAGTTGCTGCAGAGGTGTGTGTTTTGTATAGTACCTACAGCCTACGCTTTCTCCGAGACGGGCGATCCCCAATCAACGTGCGCCGCGTGTCGCATGCGCTGAGATGCCAGCATCCAGCCAGACGACGTACCAACCCACAACCGTCAGTGGGTCGGCACCATCATCTCAACTTGGCAACTAGGCTACGGGAAACCATCGAGAGCCGACAGCTGCTTCCGGAGAAAACGCAATTCCGGCAAGCTTCAAAAATCATCATGCCCCTCCATTCATTCGATTTTATTGTCTTCTTTCTGCCGCTCGCCATCGCGCTGCACTTCTTGCTCAACAGGGCCGGGCACGTTCATCTTGCGCTTACCGCAGTCGTTGGCATGTCGCTGGTTTTCTACGGATGGCGTGCACTCTCCGACGTGGAACTGCTCGTCGCCTCGATCGGCATGAACTTTCTGATCGGATGTTCCATCCATCGGTACAGCACAGACCCCGGACTGCGGGGAAAACTCCTCTTGGCTTTGGGCATTACGATCAACCTCGCGCTGCTTGGTTATTTCAAATACTCGACATTCGTTCTCGACAACATCAATGCCGTCATGCACACCACGTACCCCTTGATCGTCGGCTATTTGCCGCTCGGAATTTCATTCCTGACCTTTCAGCAAATCGCCTATTTAATGGATGTGTATCGAGGGCAGGTTAAGAGCTTCAACTTTCTGGATTACTGTTTCCTCTGCGCCTTCTTTCCCAAAACCCTAGCCGGCCCGATCGTTCGACATGGAGAGATCAGCCCCCAACTCAACGAACGCATGCGCGCAGTGACACAAGAGGTGTTAGCCGAAGGGATGACTCGTTTCACCATCGGGCTATTCAAGAAAGTAGTGATGGCGGATACCCTGGCCGGCTATGCCAATCCCCTCTTCACGGCAGACGCGTTCGGCAGAGACCTGGGCATGGTTGAGGCCTGGGGCGGAATCCTGGCCTATACGTTCCAATTGTACTTTGATTTTTCCGGCTACACCGATATGGCGCTGGGCATTGCTCGAATGTTCGGGATCGCCCTGCCCGAGAATTTCAACTCGCCCTATAAGGCCACCAACATCATTGATTTCTGGAAGCGGTGGCATATGACCCTTTCCCGCTTCCTTCGCGACTACCTGTACATTCCGCTAGGTGGAAACAGGCAGGGAGCTGTGCGCCAATACCTGAACCTGCTGATTACCATGGTGTTATGCGGACTCTGGCATGGAGCGAGCTGGACATTCGTGATTTGGGGCGCTCTTCATGGCGGGTATCTTCTGATCAACCATGGCTGGCGAAGACTGGAGCTGGCCTGCGCGCCTGCAGTTGGATGGGGAGTGACCTTTCTATCCGTCGCTTTTGGCTGGGCCTGGTTTCGGGCAGATACTGTGCCCGCAGCGATCAAGCTGACGGCATCCCTATTCGGCCTGAATGGACTGTGGGGAAATGGGCTCCGAAGCGCGTTCCTGCACCTCGAGACGCCCGCGCCGCAACTTGCCGCACTTGCGCGCTTTTTTGGCTATGAACTCGGACTCGTCATCTCAGTGGGTCGGTGGACGATCTATCCGGGTGACGTCCTTCTTTCAACACCCATGCTCCACACTTACTGGCTGGTCGTCTCTGGTCTCATCGTGCTAAGGTTACCCAACGCGCGCGAATGGATGGGCGCGTCCTCCCATGAGTCTGACTCCCCGCTCTCGCTGAGAAGAGCCCTGTTTGTGGGGGGACTGTTGTTCCTTGTGTGGCTTGCGTCGATTACGTCGCAGCTCGGCGGGTTTATTTATGAGAACTTCTGAACCGTCATGACGATATCGTTACCCACAAGATATTTAGGAACGATTGCGCTCACCCTCGCGCTCGGCGTTTTCTTTTATGGGCACCTCTAAAAACTCGAATATGTTTCGGTGAACGCGCAAAAACCAGCTGAGC
>ERZ1292633.3073-Hain-H41-02um-R1-3073-length-16541-cov-6_pt1 | contig 16541 bp, 18 predicted proteins | sample MGYA00564406_ERZ1292633 | MGnify/ENA primary metagenome ERZ1292633 (study PRJEB36523, sample SAMEA6512639) | groundwater metagenome | collected 2019-01-08 | study: AquaDiva: Metagenomics assemblies of 32 groundwater samples | reverse complement strand
CGCAGATGGGCAGCTGATCGGCACCAAGGCTGCGAGAAATTGTTCGGTCGCACGGTCCCAATCATGGGCTGCGCCTTGAGCTGCCACGGCATAGCGATCACAAAGCAGTGCCTTGCCAATGGCGACATTGAGATCATCATCCAGCGCGCCTGACGCCGCCGTCACTATGTCGCGTGGCCCAGTGACGGGAAAGGCCGCAACGGGCGTTCCACACGCCATAGCCTCTATGATGACGAGGCCGAACGTGTCTGTGCGGCTGGGAAACACAAACACATCGGCCCCGCAATAGGCGGCCGCCAGCGCGTCGCCGCTGAGCGAACCCAGAAAATGCGCGCCAGGATAGGCGCTGCGCAAGCCGTCAAGCGCGGGGCCATCGCCGACGACAATCTTGCTGCCCGAATGAGTCGTATCGAGGAATGCGCCGATATTTTTCTCCACCGCCACCCGTCCGACATAGAGCATGATCGGACGGGGCAGGTACACCAGTGCCAGGTGCGGCGCATGGCCCGGGTGGAACAAGCTGTTATCAACCCCGCGCCCCCAATGCGTCAGATGATCAATCCCATGCGCGCGCAATTCGTCGCGGATAGACGCCGTCGCGGTGAGGACATGGTCGGCGGGACGGTGAAACCAGCGGATATAGCGCCATAGGATCGCCGGGGATAATCCCGTGCGGGCCGCCACATAATCGGGGAATTGTGTGTGATAGGCGGTGGTGAAGCGCCGGCTATTTCTAACGCACCACCGCCGTACCCATAGCCCCAGCGGTCCTTCGGTCGCAATGTGGATAGCGTCGGGAGCAAAGCCTTCGATGATGCGAGCGACCTTGCCGGGCGCCGGAAAGGCCAGACGTATTTCGGGATAGGTGGGGCAGGGCAGCGAGCTAAAGCGATCCGGAGTCAGCATTTCCACATGGTGATCCCGCGCGATGAGAGCATCCCGCGTCGCACACAGTGTGCGCACAACGCCGTTCATTTGCGGTATCCAGGCATCCGACGCGATCAGGATGCGCATCGCTTTCACGCCGCCTCAAGCTCTAGGTTTATTCCATAGTCGCCTGAAGGTTCCGTATCCCCCTTACGCCGCGCCGCCATCTCTTCGGCCCAATGCAGGATTTCCATCCGCCCGTCATGATGTTCGACCAATGCGGTGCACCCTTCGACCCAATCGCCATCATTATAATAAGCAATATCATCAATATCGCGCATTTCCGCGCTGTGGATATGACCGCAGATGACGCCATCGACGTCGCGGTGCCGCGCCGCCTGTGCCACCACGTCTTCGTAGCGGCCAATGAATTGCACCGCGTTCTTGACCTTGTGCTTGGCCATCATCGACAGCGAAATATAGGGCAGACCCAGTCGCGCCCGCACGCGGTTGACCACCATGTTGAGCCGCAGCAACCATGTATAAGCGGTGTCCCCGATCAGTGCGAGCCAACGGTGCGACAGGACGATACTGTCAAACTCGTCACCATGCAGCACCAACAGTCGCCGCCCGTCGGCGGTGGTGTGGATAGCTTCGCGCGCTATCTCGACGCCGCCAAAATCAAGCCCGCAAAAGGGGCGCATCATCTCATCATGATTGCCGGGGATATAGACCACGCGCGTGCCGCGCCGCGCGCGTTTAAGCACACGCCAGATCACATCATTATGCTCGGGCGGCCAGTAATGCCGCTTTTTCAACTGCCAGCCGTCGATGATGTCACCGACCAGATACATGGTGTCGCAATCGACATGGTCAAAGAAATCGATCAGCATTTTGGCATTGCAGCCACGCGTGCCGAGGTGAATGTCGCTGATCCACACGGTGCGATAATTCCGCCGCCTGCCGAATGTCTGTTCGGGCACGTGCGGGCGGGTATTCAGCGGGTCGAAAACTGATACGACGCGATTGATCTGATCAAGTGATGCCATGGGCACCCGGTCCCTTAATTGCCTATGTCGGCCCGCCTAAGCACCTATTTTGTGACAATCATCCTGCCATGCGCGTGACAGCATTGTGACAATGCGAGGTGGTCCAGTGGTTGCGCAAGGTGTGTGCTCGCCTTAGGACGGCCATATGGCCTCAACCGAAATCGAAGCATTGGTGCAACAATTGGCGCGCCTTCCAGGCCTTGGTCCGCGCAGTGCGCGGCGCGCGGTGCTCCACCTCATCAAAAAGCGCGAAGTGGCGATGGCCCCGCTGCTTGCCGCGCTGGGCCGCGTCAACGACACGCTGGTGACGTGCGACGCCTGCGGCAATGTCGATACGGTCAACCCGTGCGCGATCTGTACCGACCCGCGCCGCGACGCGCGCGCGCTGTGCGTGGTGGAGGAAGTGGCGGATTTATGGGCGCTCGACCGATCTCGGCTGTTCCCCGGGCGTTACCATGTGCTGGGCGGGCGGCTCTCTGCGCTCGATGGTGTGGGGCCGAGCGATTTGGCGATTGAGGCGCTGGTCTGCCGCGTCGCGGCTGGAGGCATCGACGAAGTGGTGCTGGCGATGAACGCGACGCTGGAGGGACAGACCACCGCGCATTATATCACCGACAGGCTGGAGGGGCTGCCGATCCGCCTGACGCAACTGGCGCATGGCCTGCCCGTAGGCGGCGAGCTTGATTATTTGGACGAAGGGACGCTGGCACAGGCACTACGGGCCAGAAGGCCGGTTGGGTAGGGGACTTTCTGTGCCCCTGTAACCTTTTGTGCGAATGCCTCGAACAGGCTGTTGATGGCATCCATGCCATCACGCCATTATTTGGGGAGAGAAGCATATGAAAATTTCCATGACAACGCGTGCCACAGCCACTGCATTCATCGCCGCACTGTCGCTAACCGCATGCGGCCAATCAGCACCCGAATCCGAACAGGCCACTGCCGCTGCTGTCGAACCCGCCATGGCTGACGAAGAGGGCAAGATGGCGATGGCTGCGGGCGAGCATGCCGACCAGGAAAAATGCTATGGCTTGGCGATGAAGGGGCATAATGATTGCGCCGCCGGACCCGGCACCTCATGCGCTGGCACGTCGACCGTCGATTATCAGGGCAATAGCTGGAAATATGTCGCCGCTGGCACTTGCGCCACGCAGGGCGGCACGTTGGAAGCACATGAAGGCAACGCTGCCCCAGTCGCGGCATAACATATAGCAGTTCCCGCATATTGCGGGTCGTGAGGCACGGGCTCTGCCCACCCCCGACAGAGCAGCGGGGCTCGTGCTTTCGCGCGATTGCGCGGGGCGCTAACCCCTTGACGCATCACCCTCGCGCCCATAACTGACCGCCATGGCTATTCTCCCTATCATCGAAGCCCCTGACCAGCGTCTGCGCGCGATTTCCGCGCCGGTAGAGGCGTTTGATGATGCGCTCAAATCGCTCGTCGCCGACATGCTGGAGACGATGTATGCCGCGCCGGGCATTGGCCTCGCCGCGATCCAGGTTGATGTGGCGCAGCGCATCCTCGTCATCGATCTGCAGGAGAGCGACCCCGAGGATGAGAGCGGCGAGCGGGTTATCAAAAGCCCGCGTGTCTTCATCAATCCGATATTTTCCGAAGAGTCAGAAGAACTGAACGTCTATTCCGAAGGGTGCCTGTCGGTTCCAGAACAATATGCCGATGTCGTCCGCCCCGCCGAAGTCACCGTTGATTGGCTCGATGTCGATGGCAAGCCGCACCGCGAGCGGATGAGCGGGTTGATGGCCACATGCATTCAGCACGAGCATGACCATTTGGAAGGCATATTGTTCATCGACCATCTGTCGCGGATGAAGCGCGATATGCTGCTCAAGAAATTGAGTAAATTGCAGCGGACAATGTGAAGTTTTGACATTGTCGCTGTTCCGTCTATGTTCGCGCACGTGAGTAATGCGATCATCTTTACAGCCATTGCAGGGCTTGCGCTTGGCGGTTTGATCGGCTGGTTGCTGGGCGGGCGCGGGGCGGGGGTGCTGCGGTCCGAACGCGATTTTCTGCGCGTGGAACGCGACGCGCATCTGGAACGGTTCAAACAGGCGGCGATTGATTTGGAGGCGGCGGACCGCGAGCGCGAGGCGCACCGCGTTGACCTCGCCACTATGAACGCCGCGCGCGATGGTGATGTGCGCGCGCATGCGGCGCAGGTGGAGGCGCTCACCTCGGCGCGCGATGCGCTGTCGGCGCAGTTTCAAGACGTAGCGACCAAATTGCTGACCCAAGCACAGGCACAGTTCCTCGATAGTGCGGGTGCCCGCTTCAAGGCGAGCGAGCAGGAGGCGGGGCACCGCCTGTCACAGTTGCTGGCCCCTGTTAATGAACGGCTGCAACGCTATGAAATAGCGGTAGATAAGGTTGAAAAGGAACGACAGGCGGCGTTCGGCAATTTGCACGGTCTGATGGAATCGCTGCGGCATAGTAATGAGGGTGTGAAAGCGGAGGCGGCGCGGCTGTCGAACAGTTTGCGTAATGCCCCCAAGGCGCGCGGGCGCTGGGGTGAACAGCAATTGCGTAATGTGCTGGAGAGCTGCGGCCTGTCCGAACATGCCGATTTTCAAACCGAGGTCAGTGTGGCGGGCGACGATGGCGGGCGGCTGCGCCCCGATGTCATCATCCGTATTCCCGGCGGACAGAGCCTGGTCATCGACGCCAAGGTGTCGCTCAATGCCTATCAGGACGCGTTCAACGCCGAGGATGAGGGCGCGCGCGCGGCTGGGCTGGCGGCGCACACCGCGTCGGTCCGCACCCACATCAATTCATTGGGTAACAAGGCCTATTGGGCACAATTCGACAGCGCGCCAGATTATGTCATCTTGTTCATTCCGGGCGAGCATTTCCTGTCTGCTGCACTCGAAACCGACCCGACGTTATGGGATTTTGCTTTCGACAAGCGGGTGCTGCTGGCGACGCCGACCAACCTTATCGCGATTGCGCGGACGGTTTCGGCAGTATGGCGGCAAGAGAGTTTGACGAGGCAGGCAGCCGAAATCGCGGGGCTCGGCAAAGATCTGTATGCGCGTTTGAGCGTGATGGGGGCGCACATCGGACGGTTGGGCAAAAATCTCGACACCGCCGTTGGTGCGTATAACCAGTTCGTCGGCAGTTTTGAATCGCAGGTGCTCACCCAAGCGCGGCGGTTCGAGGCGCTCGACGTCGATACAGGCGGCAAGACGCTCGACGCACTGCCTGTTGCGGAAACCGCCGTGCGCGCGCAAACAAAGCTGCCCGCGAATGAGGGTTGAGCTTCACGCGCCGCTGCGCAGATTTTGAACAGGACGGATATGACAGCTTTTGACCTTTCACGCCGCGCTATGCTTGCGGGAACGACCGCCACGGTTGCGGTTGGCGCACTCGGCGGATGCGCACGGACGCCCGTTGCCCTCGCGCTTACCCCAACCGCAGCGCCGCAGGATGCCGTTGAGGCTCTGCTGTCGCGCATCGCTGAACAATGGCTGGTGCTTAACCCCGAAAGTGCGTCCTCGCTGGGCATCGATAAGGATGATCGCGCTGCGCTTAAGGCACGCCTAGGCGACCGTTCGCCTGTTGGCCTTGACGCGGTGCGTGCGATGCTGCGCGCTTCGCTCGATGATCTGGCGGCGCTCGACACGAGCGGATGGGACGAGGCAACCCGGATCAACGTCGATGTCGTCCGCACCGCCTATGAAAGCGGGCTTGTGGGCATGGCTTTCGCTTATGGTGACGTCGCGGTTGGTGGCTGGCGCAATTCGCCCTATGTCGTCGCGCAAAATGTCGGTGCCTATCTCGATACGCCGCGTATGCTTGATAGCGACCATCAGATCGCGAATAGCGCCGATGCCGAGGCCTATCTGGCGCGGATGGACGCCTATGCCGATCAACTTGATGGCGAAACGGCGCGGCTGCGCGACGCGGGCGGCATGGGCGTGATTGCACCCGATTTCCTGCTCGACAAAAACCTGAGGCAAATCCGTATTGCGCGCGGTGGCGACGTGGCGCAGTGGGATGTGGTGCAATCCATAGCGCGGCGCACAGCGACTATGGCGGGTGATTTTGCGGGCCGCGCGGTAGCGATGGCCACGGCCCGTATTGCACCCGCGCTTGACCGACAGATTGCCGAGCTGGAGCGTCACCGGATGCGCGCCGACGACCGCGCCGGTGTGTGGAAATTGCCGCAAGGCGACGGCTATTACGCATGGGCGCTGGCTGCCGCGACGACCACCACGATGTCGCCCGATGCTGTGCACCAGATGGGGCTGACCCAAGTCGCCGAATTACAATCGCAAATGGACCCGATATTGCGCGGGCTCGGCCTGACGCAAGGAACAGTTGGCGCTCGGATGACTGCGCTGGGTGATGACCCGCGTTTCCAATTCCCCGACAATGACGAAGGGCGTGCGGCGATTATCGCGCTGCTCGAACAGCGGATTGCCGACATTCGCAGGCGGATGCCACAAGCCTTTACCGTGCTGGTTCCCGGTAATGTCGAGGTTAAACGATTGCCACTGGCGGAGGAACCGGGCGCGCCGGGCGCCTATGGCGGGGCCGGCACCATCGACGGCAGCGTCCCGGGGCGGTTATGGATTAACCTGCGCAACACCGCGATCTGGCCGCGCTATTCTCTGCCCGACCTTGCCTATCACGAGGCGATACCGGGCCATGCGTGGCAGGGCGAATATAGCCACCGACTGCCGCTGATCCGCACATTGCTGCAATTCAACGCTTATAGCGAGGGCTGGGCGCTTTACGCCGAGCAATTGGCCGATGAACTGGGTGTCTATGATGCTGATCCGGTTGAGCGGCTCGGCTATCTTCAGTCGCTGTGTTTCCGGGCATGCCGTCTGGTGGTCGACACGGGCCTCCACGCCAAACGTTGGACGCGGGCGCAGGCGATCCAATGGTTTGCGACCACCAACGGATCATCGGTCGATGAAGTGCAGGGCGAGGTGGACCGCTATTGTTCGTGGCCGGGTCAAGCCTGTGGTTACAAGGTCGGGCATAGCGAGATTAACCGCCTACGCAGCCATGCCAGCGATGCGATGGGGCCACGCTTTGACGTGCGGCTGTTCAACGATGCGGTGATTACGGGGGGCAATGTGCCGCTGACCGCCCTTGGTCGGACAATCGAACGGCACATTAACGAACGCAGGGGTTAGCCGAACAGCTTACCCGCGATTCCAGCCAGATCGTTGAGCGGGTTGCCGTCGCCATCGCGGTCGATCATCCCGCTGATGCTGCTCAGCGCGTTTTCGCCGCCCATCTGGTTGACCAAATTGGTGAGCGTGTCCGCCGACAGGCCGGTCGTCGCAGCGGCTGTGGCAACGGTATCGCCGGGCTGCGGGTGCGCCTGTCCCAGTGCAGCCATCGCGGTGCGCACTTGGTCTTCGCTGAGGCCAACCTTGCTGGCGAGGCCTGCCAGTTGATCCGCAACGCCCAATTGCCCCAATAGTCCGTCAAGTAAGCCCATGATTTTTCCTTTCGATTGAATATGAAATTGTCGTTCAGTCGCGCAGCTTTAGCCCCTTAGGCGCCCCGCCATGCCGATGATGTCGTTGAGTGGATTGCCGTCGCCGTCCATATCGAGCAACGAGCCTAAACCGCCAAGCGCTCCGCCCGAAGCGGGGGCTGCCGCTGGTGCAGCCGATTGGCCGCCGCCCAGCACCGATCCCAGAACGGAGCCGAGTATTCCGCCCAGATCGCCGCCTGCGGGAGCCGCAGGCGTTGCATCGCCGCTGTCATGCTGGCGCGCCATATAGCCCGCAACCAACATCGCGACGATGGGGAGAAGGCGTTGCAATGTTTCGGCACTGATTCCGCTTTGCGCCTCGCCGTGCGCTGCGACCTGTCGGCTAACATCCTTGGACCCGAAAATCTGACCGAGGATGCTATTGCCTTGTTCCACGGGTGTGGTTTGCGGACCGACAACCGCGTCGAGCAAGCCGCCCCCACCCATTCCGGACAGGATTGAGCCAAGTCCGTCTAGCCCGCCGGGAGCCGACTGCGCTTGCCCCTTAAACCCGCCGAGAATCGCGGGCAAAAGCACAGCCGCGCCCGCCGCAGCGACTTGCGGGTCGATTCCCAGTTCGCGTGCCGCCGAGTCGAGCGCGCCCGACCCTTCTAAAATCTGTGCTATGTCCATCGCTTAGCTTGATCCTCTTGCTATCCAGTGCCGAACGCCCTGTTAGTGCGATTCAGTGTTGGCGATTTCAAAGCCATGCTGCAACAATTAGAGTTTAATTACGGTCCAGCATTGTTGCAGGACCAGAAGAAGGAATGAGACTATGGGTATTTTCAGCAGCATCAAAAACGCCATTTTTGGCCAAAGCAATGATGCGGCGTCTGCGGGCGCAGCCATTGGGGCCAGCGTCGCTGCGGCCGCACCCGTCACCGTCGCGGCTGCGCCGGTTGATGTCGAAGCCGTGCTTAACGCCAAATTGGCGGCAAAGGGTGCTGACCTCAACTGGCAGACGTCAATTGTAGATCTGATGAAGCTGCTCGATATGGATTCGAGCCTGACATCGCGCAAAGAACTGGCGGCAGAGCTGGGCTATGACGGTCCGCTCGATGGCAGCGCCGATATGAATATCCGCCTGCACCGTGCGGTGATGAAAGCATTGTCGGTCAATGGCGGCGTTGTTCCTGCAGCCATGCTCGATTGATTTGAGTGAATTGGTCAGGCGGCGTCAAACGCGATTGCCGCCCGGCCACTCGCCCAAATCTGGCGTGACTAAATTGCGGCGCGCATCAACTGAGAATAAGCGCTCATGCGAATAGAGCGTCAGCGGCCAATCTCTGCGCCCAGCGGGTGAACCGAGTAAGGCGTTGACACGCTCCACCAGCGTTGCCGGGATAGTGCCACCGCAAAGCCAATCGCGCACCCCGGCGATATACAGCTGGGTCAGTGTTTCATGATAGCCTTGTGTGTCATCATTCACCCCGCCGACGCTCTCATTATAACGGCGAATGGTGCCGGGTAGTTCTACCTCTATCGCAAAATCGCTTAGCTCGGTTATCAGCCACAGGCATGCCGCCAGATGCGCCTCATGCGTCCAGTCTTCGCGCGGCAGGCTGCGCGCCAGCAACCCTTCGCCGATACGGCGGATGGCGGCATCGTCGCTAAACAGGCGGGGGGCGTAGTCAGTCATGGCATGCACTATTTTGCGATCGTCGGCCCCGCATTACGCACACCCTCGTCAACATAGTCGGTGAATTGCGCGAAATTGTCGATAAATTGCTGTGCCAATTTGCGTGCCGTTGCATCATAGGCTGCGCCATCGGCCCAGGTGCTGCGCGGGTCAAGGATGGCGCTATCGACGCCTGCTGCGGCCACAGGAACTTTGAACCCGAAATGGGGATCGATGCGAAACGCGCCTGCTGACAGGCTGCCGTCTAGTGCGGCATTCAGCAATGCGCGGGTCGCTTTAATCGGCATCCGTTTGCCAACGCCATAAATACCGCCGGTCCAGCCTGTGTTGACCAGCCAGCACGTAACGCCGCCCTTGGCGATACGTTCTTTCAACAAATTGCCATAGACACTGGGGTGGCGCGGCATGAACGGAGCGCCAAAACAGGTGGAAAATGTCGCAGTTGGTTCGGTGACACCAATTTCGGTCCCTGCAACGCGCGCGGTATAGCCAGAGAGAAAATGATACATCGCCTGTTCCGGCGTCATCTGGGCAATCGGTGGCAACACGCCATAAGCATCGGCGGTCAGCATGATGATGGTGCGGGGGACTGGCCCCATATTATCATGCGATGCATTGGGGATGAAGTCGATGGGGTAGGAGCCGCGACTATTTTCCGCCAGGCTGTCGTCATCCAGGTCAATGACGCGGGTTACAGGGTCGATGACGACATTTTCCAGCACCGTGCCAAAACGCTTGGTCGTCGCAAAAATCTCTGGCTCCGCCTGGGGCGATAGACGGATCATCTTGGCATAACAACCGCCTTCAAAATTGAACACTGACGTGTCGGACCAGCCATGTTCATCATCGCCGATCAATGTGCGCGAGGCGTCGGCGCTGAGCGTGGTCTTGCCAGTTCCGGACAGGCCAAAGAATATGGCGGTATCGCCATCGCGGCCAATATTGGCAGAGCAGTGCATTGGCATGATGCCGTCGGCGGGCAGCAGGTAATTGAGCAGTCCGAACACCGACTTTTTCATCTCGCCGGCATAAGCGGTGCCGCCGATCAGGATAAGTTTTTCGGTGAAATTGACGGCGATAATGGTTTCGCTGCGGCAGCCATGGCGGGCTGGGTCAGCGCGGAAACTGGGTAGGGCGATCATTGTATATTCAGCGGCAAAGTTGGCCAGTTCCGATTCTGTCGGGCGGCACAGAATCGTGCGGATGAACAGGCTGTGCCACGCACGTTCGGTGACAACCTTGACCGCGACGCGGTGATCCACTTGTGACCCACCGAACAGGTGCTGGACATAAAGCTGCGGCTTCGCGGACATCGCGGCGTAAAAATCAGCCTTGAGCGCCGCAAAATGCTCTGCGCCCATGCCCTTGTTGACGTCGCCCCACCAGATTGTTGTTTCGGTAAGCGCGTCGCGGACGAAAAATTTGTCCTTGGCCGAACGCCCAGTATGCGCGCCTGTGGCGACAACCAGCGCGCCGTCTTTGGACAGCAAGCCTTCGGCATTGCGCACGGCATGCTCAACCAATGGCGCTGTGCCTAGATTGACGAACAGGTCGCCGCCGGGGGTTATCCGGTCTGCGCCAATCATCAGTGTCATTTACATTCTCCGAATAGAATCTTTGTAAGCGCATTCGAATGCGCTGCCGAATATGCGACCCGATAGTGAGTGAGGCGTTGCGCGTCAAAAGCATAATGCGCCATCGTCGATAGATTTATTTGCAGCGCCGCTATCCAATCGGCTAGGCTGGTGCGATGGCACCCCCCAACGAAACAAAAATGCCCGCAACAATCGCTCTGGTCGACGATGATCGCAACATTTTAACGTCGGTGTCGATCGCGCTGCAAGCAGAGGGCTTTGCGACGCGGGTCTATACCGACGGCGTGAGCGCTCTTAAAGCGTTAAGCGATAACCCGCCAGACTTAGCTGTTTTTGACATCAAAATGCCGCAGATGGATGGGCTTGAACTGCTTCGCCGTTTCCGTGAGCACAGCCAGATTCCTGTGATTTTCCTGACGTCTAAGGATGATGAAGTCGATGAGGCACTGGGCCTTGATACGGGAGCCGATGATTATATTGCCAAACCCTTCTCACAGCGACTACTGATCGCCCGCATCCGCGCCATATTGCGTCGCGTCGAACATATTCATATCGACGCTGCTTCGGTTGACAGTGATAGTGTTGGTCGGGCTGTGCAGCGCGGCCGATTGCGTGTCGACCCTGAGCGCCACAAAATATTGTGGGACGAGAAACTTGTGACTCTGACTGTTACCGAATTTTTGATCCTTGATGCCTTGTCACAACGCCCCGGAGTCATAAAAAGTCGCAACCAGTTAATGGACGTCGCCTATCACGACGATGTGTTTGTCGACGACAGGACCATCGATAGTCATATTAAACGTATCAGGCGCAAATTCCGCGTTGTTGATCCTGACTTTGACGGCATAGAAACGCTTTATGGCGCGGGGTATCGTTTTGGCGAGGAGTGATGCCCCTGCGATGAAGTGGCGGATTCCGCTGACGTGGCGAATATTGGCGGTCAATATTTTCGTCATCGCGCTGCTGGTGGGCGGGTTTCTTTATCTCGATAGCTATCGTTCGCGCTTGGTGGAGGAGCGGATGGATCGCATGGCGCAGGCAGAACAGATGCTCGATCAGGCGCTGATGATTGCTGATGCGCGAGGGCGGCCATCAATCATCCTTCGATATGCCGAAATAACCGACACCCGCATCCGTCTTTATGGGGCGGAAGGGCTAATAGAGGACAGCTTTCTGCTTGGCCCGCCAACCTATCATTTGCGCGATCCGGCGACGCAGGCGTTTACCCGCGATATTGCTCGGGCGATGGACAGGTTCCTAGACTGGGCGGTGCAGGCTACTGCACGCGAAGCCTATACAGAACCCGCTATTGACCGCCTTGAAGCATGGCCAGAGCTTGTCGAGGCGCGTGATGGCCGCAGTGCTTTTCGCTATCGCCTGGCTCCGGACCGGACACCGATGCTCAGCTATGCACGGGGGCATGGCGCTTACTCCTTGATGTTAATGACGAATGCGCGCGATGTGACGCGCGCCGTTCGGGCAGAGCGGTATCAACTCGGCCTGGCGTTGGCGGCCGTCACGATCGTGTCCGTGCTCTTGTCGCTGTTTCTGGCGCGGACAATTGTCCGGCCCCTTCAGAGACTGGCCGATGCTGCGGCGCGCGTTCGGCTGGGTCGCGCCCGCGATGTTGATGTCCCCCGCCTGCCGTCACGCCGTGACGAGATTGGTACGCTCGCGCGGACATTGTCTGACATGACGACGGCGATGCACGCGCGGATAGACGCAGGCGAGGGTTTTGCCGCCGATGTGACGCATGAACTAAAAAACCCTTTGGCATCATTGCGTTCGGCGATTGAGGGGCTGGAGCGCGTCGAGCAGCCAGAGTTGCGGGCGCAGTTGCTTAACATCGCGGGCGATGACGTGAGGCGGCTTGACCGATTGATTACTGACATATCCGAAGCATCGCGCGTCGATGCGGAACTGTCGCGGACGCGGTTTGAACTGATCGATGTGGGCGCTCTCATCGAGCCAATCATCGCCGCTCGGCAAGCGCGTGCGGGCGAAGGGCACGCGATGATCGCCTTTGCACGGCCACGTGCCGGGACAGCAATGGTTACGGGTGAACCATCCCGATTGGCAAGGGTGATCGAAAATCTGCTCGACAATGCGCTGTCATTTTCGCCGGCTGATGGTGTTGTGCGTGTCGCAGCGATGTCCGCCAGTGGTGCTGTCATCATCCGCGTCGAAGATGATGGGCCCGGTGTGCCGCCCGATCAGCGCGACCATATTTTCCGCCGTTTCCATTCTGTGCGGCCTGTGGGTGAGAGCTTTGGCCGCCACAGCGGTTTAGGGTTGGCTATCGCACGGACAATCGTAGAGGCGCATGACGGGCACATCGCCGCACTGGACCGGGCGGACGCCGCGCACGGGGCCTGTTTTGAAATCACATTGCCAGCAGCCTCTGAACTATGACGTCAAAGCCGACACCACAAATTGTGCAGGGCACAGCTGTCGCATTGAACGGGCGTGCTATTTTGCTCATCGGCAGCCCCGGCGTGGGAAAATCTGAACTGGCGATGGCTTTGATCGAACAAGGCGCACAGTTTGTTGCCGATGACTTGGTTCATCTATGTGCGCTTGGTGATAAGATAATGGCAAATATGGTGCAGGGACGCCAGCACCAGATGTCTCTGCGTGAGATCGGCCTCGTTGATATGGAGCAAGCGGTTAGCCCAGTGCCGTTGGCCTTGGTTATCGAATTGGCACCCGTCACATCATTGGAACAATGGACACACTTTGGCCCTCGTTTGCTTGATACATATGGGCCCATTGATGGGCTATATTGCCCCCAATTGACGCTCGACCCGCGATCCCAAATCATACTAAGCAAAGTGCGGCTAGCACTCGAGCGCTGGGGGCATTAGAAGGACTCTATGGCCAATACTCTAGTTTCCGATGCGGTAGCGCAACCCATTTTACTGGTCACGGGCATGTCTGGAGCAGGGAAATCGACAACGCTGCGTGCGCTAGAGGATATGGGGTGGGAAGTTGTCGACAATCTACCAATCCGCCTATTGGGGCCGCTGCTGGCTACGCCAGCGGGCACCGACGCGGTTCCTATCGAGCGTCCGCTCGCAGTTGGTGTTGATACCCGCACCCGCAGTTTCAGCGCTGATTCCATTGTTCGCGCTATCAAGCGGCTGCGCGATCAGCAAGGACATGACGTCGCCACCTTGTTTCTCGATTGCGCTGGCGCGGAGCTGGATCGGCGCTATTCCGAAACGCGGCGCCGTCATCCTTTGGCCGAAGACCGTCCGGCGGCAGACGGCATAGCGCGGGAGCGCGAGATATTGGAGCCGCTTCGTCGATGGGCAGAACAATTGATCGACACCACAGCTTTTTCGATCAATGAACTGCAACAAGAAGTGCGACGCCGCTTTGCGCTTTCTGAACGCGGTGGATCGACCGTCAATGTCATGAGTTTTGGCTATGCGCGCGGGCTGCCGCGCAACGCCGATCTGGTGTTCGATATGCGATTTTTACGTAACCCGCATTGGATTGAGCAGTTACGTAACGGCACAGGCCTTGACGATGACGTGGCGGATTATATCCGCGCCGATCCTGCTTATGATGACGCGATGGCATTGCTCGAACGCCTGCTGGCGACGCTTATTCCGCGATATCAGGCTGAAGGAAAAAGCTATGTCACTATCGCCTTCGGTTGCACTGGCGGGCGGCACAGATCGGTCCATGTTGCCGAACGTATTGCCGCATTTTTGCAAGAAACGGGCTATACTCCAGGCGTCATTCACAGAAATCTGACGTCACAACCACAAGAGAGTCTTGAGGGACGCCCTTCATCAGCCTAAAGGCTCCGACTCAATGTCTGCTCAACCCGCTCCACTCATTGGTCTTGTCCTCGTCACGCATGGTCGTTTGGCCGAAGAGTTTCGCGTGGCTATGGAACATGTCGTTGGGCCGCAGCGCGCGATTGCGACTATTTGCATTGGCCCCAATGACGATATGGAAGTGCGCCGCGTTGAAATTGCCGCCGCCATTGTGTCGGTTCAAGGCAGTGGCGGGTGTATTTTGCTGACTGATCTGTTTGGTGGCACCCCATCGAACCTAGCCATTTCACTGATGGAACCTGGTCGGATAGAGGTGATAGCCGGTATCAACCTGCCGATGCTGATTCGCCTTGAATCGGCGCGGCGGTGCATGAACATTCGCGATGCCGTGCGCGCTGCGCGCGACGCGGGTCAAAAATATATTTCAATCGCTTCCGAATTGCTGGGTGTGGCCCCGTGACGGTGACAAGCGAAACGGTGACGATCACCAACCAACGTGGGCTTCACGCCCGCGCCAGTGCCAAGTTCGTCAACTTTGTCGCGGCTTTGCCCGATGGGGTGAAGGTCGAAGTTGAAAAAGATGGCAGCATAGTCAACGGTTTATCCATCATGGGGTTGATGATGCTGGGCGCGGCCAAGGGGGACGCCATCATCATCCACACCAGTGGCACCGACGCCGACCTTGCGCTGCTCAAATTGGTTGGCCTTGTCAAAGACGCTTTCGGCGAAGATTGACACGGCAATGGACCTGAACGCGTGCGGCCATCGGCTCATCCAAAGCGCGAGCAACCCCGTTATTAAGCGCGCGAAAAGCCTGCGTGACAAAAAATATCGCCGCTTGGAAGGGCATTTCCTCGCCGAGGGTTTGCGTATCCTCGCCGAAGCGCGCGACGCCGGAGTTTTACCGCAACAATTATTCTATGCCGATGACCGAGAGCCGCACCCCCTCTCCGAAGCGCTGATTGCCGCCACCATGGCATCGGGCGGCGAAGTGATAGCTACCAGCACAGACATTCTCGCCCGCCTGTCTGGCAAAGATAATCCGCAAACGTTGATCGGTATTTATCCTGATCAGTTACGCGAGCTAATCCATATTGATCGGGCCTCCGCGCCGATCTGGCTGGTGGTGCAGGCGATGCGCGACCCTGGCAACCTTGGCACAATCATGCGCACGGGCGACGCAGTGGGCGCGGGCGGTGTTATTTTGATCGACGATTGCGTTGACCCCTTTTCGGTCGAGACCGTGCGCGCCAGCATGGGGGCGATTTTTACGCAAGTGATTGCCACCGCCCGCTGGCCAGATTTCATCGCGTGGCTGCGCGGCGGTCCCGGCACATTGGTTGGCACCAGTCTGGCACAGGGCAGCGTTGATTATCGCCAACCAGATTATCCCGTTCCCACCTTCATAGTAACGGGTAATGAGGCGCGGGGTCTGCCGCCTGAATATGAAGCCGAGTGCGACATTCTGGTCAAAATGCCGATGCTGGGGCGGGCGGATAGCCTCAATGCCGCTGTCGCCACGGCAGTTATGGCATATCAGGTGCTCGACAAACAGGGCGGAGGCTGACAAACTACCCGCATGAAACGACGGACACTGCTTATCGCCCTGCCGGCATTGGCGCTTGCCAGCTGTGCCACATTGACCACACCGCCGGGCGAAGTCCCTACGGGCGATGCATGGTTCGCTATCGGCACCGAGCCATTTTGGAATGTCGAAATCACCGCCGCAAGGATTGTCTTTCACGATGCTGGTGGACGGCGGATTAGCGTCGCCAACCCCGGCGCGCGGCTAAGTTTTAACGGCGAACGCTATGTCACGCCGCAAATCACCATCGACGTTACGCACGGTGCCTGCAGCGATGCTATGAGCGAGCGGCGCTATGCCGACACCGTCATCGTCGAAACGGGCGGGCGGACATTGCGCGGATGTGGTGGTCGGGTGTTGCCGCCGACGCACCTCGATGGCACAAATTGGCGGATCATTAGCATCGAAGGTGTCGAACCCGCACAGGGGCGTGGGCAAGCTGAGCTACGGTTCGAGGGCAATAGGGTGAGCGGCGGCGTGGGTTGTAACCGTTTATCGGGAG
>ERZ1292633.3067-Hain-H41-02um-R1-3067-length-16555-cov-4_pt1 | contig 16555 bp, 14 predicted proteins | sample MGYA00564406_ERZ1292633 | MGnify/ENA primary metagenome ERZ1292633 (study PRJEB36523, sample SAMEA6512639) | groundwater metagenome | collected 2019-01-08 | study: AquaDiva: Metagenomics assemblies of 32 groundwater samples | reverse complement strand
AAAGCCCCTCATCATCGGCCATTTTGAAAGCAATAACCAATGCGCCAGATTGCGCGTCGGAAACATCCATTAGCCGTGCCAAAAGGCTTGGCCCCATTTCGGAAATTGTGGTGCGAATTGGGTGGCCTTGATTGCCATATAAATCCCAAAATACCACTGGACTTGCTTCGGGACGATAATCATTCATGCCCAACTTTGCCGCCCTTGCCGCAAATGGTTCAGAAGGCGTCCAATTTTGTGAAATTCCTGATAAATCGCCTTTAACATCGGCGGCAAAAACTGGCACACCGGCACGTGCAAAGCCTTCAGCCAAAATTTGCAAAGTGACAGTTTTACCAGTGCCAGTTGCGCCCGCGACCAAGCCGTGGCGATTGGCACGCTTTAGATTAAGCCAAATTGGTGCAAGCGCTTCGCCGCCACCGCCGATAAAAATTGAATTATCCATAAAATATCCCCAAAGCGCTATTCCTAAGCGATTGTCAAAAACTCTGCGTCACCCAAAATTCGAAATTGAATAAGCCGACAAACTATCCTAATTGATTGTGAAAACTCGACAAGCAATTTTTCTTATAGGCAAGTTTGCACGAATGGGAACTACTATGACCAAAACACAAAGCAATTTACCACTTCATGCTATTAGCGCCGCCGTAATTATCACTTGTTTGATATATTTTGCCGACCTTTTGACGCCTTTGGCATTAGCGATTTTTTTGTGGCTGATAATTGATGGTGCAGCGAGAGTTTTGGCCGCGAAAGTGCCGTTCATAAAACGAAGGGCAGCCGTGCCGATTGTATTGCTTTTGGTATTTTTGGGCTTGGCATTTGTTGTGGCATTTGTAACCGAATATGCGCGGAGTTTTGCCCATGATATTGGCGCATACAGGGCGCGGCTTGAAGAATTAATCACCCAAATTTATGCACAATTTTCCTTCCTTGGCCCAGCACCGACAATTGGGGAATTGTTCGATAAGGTGAACCCTTCGGTGGTATTAACTGGCCTCGGCGATGCTTTGCGCAGTTTTGGTGCCGAAGCATTATTTGTGCTGATTTATGTCATTAGTTTATTTGCCGCCCAAGCGAGCTTACCGAAAAAAATCATCAATATTTTTCCCGATAAATCAGATCGCGACCGGGTAATGCGCATATCGGGTTCGGTAGCAAAATCCATGGAAATGTATTTATGGGTTCAAACGGTTACTGGCATTATGATTGCAGTGGCTTGTTATGCAGTTTTTGTTGTATTGGGCCTCAAAAACGCGCTCTTTTGGGCATTAGTCACGTTTTTATTGTCTTATATTCCAGTAGTCGGCGGGTTAGCAGCGTCGGTATTTCCAGCGCTTTTTGCTTTGATTCAATTTGGGACACCAGTTCCAGCAGCGATTATTTTAGGGGCAACCCAAATTGTGCAGTTTGTAATTGCCAATATTATATTGCCGAAAATGACTGGTGACAGCCTTAATCTTTCGGCGATCATGGTGTTTTTATCTTTGGCATTTTGGGGCAAAATTTGGGGTGGCCCGGGTATGTTCTTGGCAGTTCCACTTACCGTAATGATGATGATTGTGATGGCGCAATTTCAGTCCACCAAGTCACTTGCCATTATGATGAGCGCTAATGGCACGCCTGACCCAAGTTTGCCAGAGCCACAGCAAAAGCCGACCCGACGCACTAGGCCATGAACTCATCAAAAAGTGCAAAAATCCGCAAAAATGGCTTCATATTGGGCGCAAATTTTACTCAAAGAGGGGATAAACCCTCTTTTCGCAATCTTCACGCCCACTATTTTGCCATTTTTACGGCTTTTCCACCCTTTTTAATGAGTCCATGACCTAAAACAAATCTATGATTTACTTACAAAATCTTAGCAAGATTATTGTAGATATATGAAAAACTTTATTAGTGTTTGATATTTGTTTGTAATATTTTGTTAAGATACTCGCTGAAAGGCAGCTAATATGCCGAGTTTTCAGCAAGTGTGGAGAATTATATGTCTGTAGACGCAACCGACCAGCGCATTAAGGCTGAAGATTTACTTTTGGCTGCTAAAAACTTTGAAGGATTTAAGAAAAATTCTAAATTGGACCCAGCAGCAATTGCATTCTTGACGCAAATTGCCGATGACGCGACCGTCGATGATGTTGGCAATTTAAGCTTTGATGAATTGGCACATTTGGCGCATGGTTTTTGGTGCTGGAGCGCAAAAAAACGCCCCAATACTCAAGACATAAGACTTTATGATGCCAAATCCGCAGATGGGCGCGCATTGGGACGCGATATTTTGGAAATTTGTGGCCCAGATTCATCTTTCTTGGTCGATAGCATAATGGGTGAAATCGGCGCTCAAGGCATTGAAGTGCGCGCCATGTTCCACCCACTTATTGAGGTTACAAGAGGCGAAGACGGACAACGCGGTGAAGACGGCTTATTGATAAAAGAATCAATGATTCAAGTTCACCTACCCGACCTACCACCATCAAAGCGCGAAGCGATTTTAACTGGTGTGCGTGAAACTTTGGACGATGTCAGGCTAGCAGTAAGCGATTTTCGCGCAACCAAAGCGCGAATGGTTGAGTGCATAAAAGATCTTTCTGTTGCCAAAACTAAATCTTCTAATGATGAAATTATGGAAGCCGTATCGTTTCTCAAATGGATTGAAGCCGATCATTTCGTATTTTTGGGCGCGCGAACCTATGAATATAGCCGCAATCCCGACGGCAGTATCGCCAATGATGAGCCCAATATTCTTGAGGAAAACAACCTTGGGATTTTACGCAATGAAGCGCTATCCGTGTTGCGCCGCGCTAATGAGCCTACTTTACTTTCCGACAAATTACTGGCGTTTTTGCAAGAAGCCAGCCCGATTGTAATTGCGAAATCAAATCTTCGCTCGCGAATTCATCGCCGCTCTATAATGGATTACATCGGCATTAAACGCTATGATGAAAACGGTCTGGTATATGGCGAAGATAGGTTTGTTGGCCTTTTCACCGCCGAAGCCTATGACAGAATGGTGCGTGATGTTCCACTTTTAAGACGCAAAGTCGAACATGTTGTGGCGCAAACTGGATTTGCAGCTGGTTCACATAATGACAAGCGCTTTCGTAATATTGTCGAAAATTATCCGCGCGATGAACTGTTTCAAATTGATGAAGATGAATTATTGCGCATCGCGCTTGGGGTTCAACATTTGATGGACAGACCGCGCACGCGAATTTTTGTTCGCCGTGACCGTTTTGATAGATTTTTGTCGATTCTGGTGTTTGTGCCGCGTGATAAATATAATACTGATATTCGTGCCAAAATTGGCAATGTGCTTGCCACTAGTTATGGCGGCCGCCTTTCAGCTTTTTATCCAATGTTTGGTGATGCGCCATTGGCGCGGGTGCATTACATAATTGGCCTTAATCCAAATGACCATTTGGAACCAAATGTTGAGGAACTTGAACACCAAATTGCTGAACTTACTCGAACATGGGACGATGGATTGGAAGTATTGGGCGAAGAAAACAAAATCGACGTCACCTCATTCCTTGGCAATTTTCCCGCAGGTTACAAAGACGTTTTCGCACCCGCAGAAGCGCTTAAAGATTTGGTGGAACTTGCCAAAATCGGTGAAGATGGCGTCAAAGTAAGGGCTTACCGCAATGATGGCGATGCCGATTTCACATTGCGCTGCAAATTATACAAAGCCCATGATCCAGTGGCGCTTTCCGAAGCCATGCCAATATTTGAAAGCATGGGGCTTTATGTCGAATCTGAGACTCAATATCGCATGAAATGCGGTGATAAAATCTATTGGGTGCATGATGTTGAAATGCGCACCAATGACAGCAATCCGCTTGATTCTTCCGCGGTTGATGCCTCTTTTGAAAGTGCATTCGCGGCGATTTGGGCAGGCATGGCCGAAAATGATGGCTTTAATCGTCTTATCCTCAAGCTTGGGATTTCGTGGCGTGAAGCCAGTCTAATTCGGGCTTGGGCAAGGTGGCGCGGACAAACCGGGCTTGACCCTTCCCAGCCCGTGCAGGAACAAGCATTGGCCGACTATCCAAAAATTGCCAGCCATTTGTTGGACTTATTCAAAACCCGCTTTAACCCCGAAATTACTTCACGGCGCGAGCGTGATGCGAAATGCAACGAAATAAATAAAAAAATCAATGACGAATTAAACTTGGTGCCAAGCCTAGATGCCGATAGGGTGCTGCGGCGTTTGCTCGGCCTTATCAATAATATGGTTCGCACCAATTATTTTCAGACTGACGAAAATGGCAATAATAAACCCTATATGTCGTTCAAAATTGCCACTTCGCAAATTGCAGAAGTTCCTAATCCCAAGCCATGTCGTGAAATATGGGTATGGTCGCCGGTGGTTGAGGGCGCGCATTTGCGATTTGGGCCGATTGCCCGTGGTGGCTTGAGGTGGTCCGATAGGCGTGATGATTTTAGAACCGAAGTGCTTGGCCTCGTAAAAGCCCAACAAGTCAAAAATGCGGTGATTGTGCCAGTTGGTTCAAAAGGCGCGTTTTTCCCCAAGCAATTGCCAAAAGACGGAACCCGCGATGAAATTCAGGCCAAAGCAATAGACGCCTATAAAATTTTCCTTTGTGGGCTTTTAGATCTAACTGATAATTTAGATGCGGATGGTGAAATTGTTCCCCCTAAAATGGTGGTTCGCCACGATGGTGACGATCCATATTTGGTGGTCGCCGCCGATAAAGGCACAGCTACATTTTCTGACATCGCAAATGGCTTGTCGAATGATTATGGTCATTGGCTGGGCGATGCTTTTGCGTCTGGTGGCTCCAATGGCTATGATCATAAGAAAATGGCGATAACCGCCAAGGGCGCATGGGAAGCGGTCAAACGCCATTTCCGCGAAATTGGCAAAGACATTCAAACCCAAGAATTTTCAGTTATCGGTATTGGCGATATGTCGGGCGATGTTTTCGGCAATGGTATGTTATTGTCCAAAAAAATTCGCTTGGTAGCGGCTTTTGACCATCGCGATATATTTATTGACCCCAACCCCGATACCGAAACTTCTTTCAAAGAGCGCCAAAGAATGTTTGCTTTGTCGCGTTCATCATGGGCCGATTACAATAAGGCATTGATATCGCAGGGCGGCGGCATTTTCTCGCGTTCGCTAAAATCAATTCCACAAAACGCACAAATGAAAGAACTGACGGGGCTTGAAGCCGCCGAGGTGACGCCATTTGAATTGATGAATGCTTTACTAAGAGCAAAATGTGATTTGCTTTGGTTTGGCGGGATTGGCACTTATGTTAAGTCCAATCGTGAAAGCCATGCTGACGCTGGCGACAAAGCCAATGACGCAATTCGTATCAATGGCGAAGATTTAGGCGCGGCTGTTATTGGCGAAGGCGCAAATCTTGGGCTAACCCAATTGGGGCGCATCGAAGCCGCCAGAAATGGTGTGCGCATGAACACTGACGCAATTGATAATTCGGCAGGTGTTGATAGTTCTGACCATGAAGTAAACATCAAAATCTTGCTAAACTCTTTGGTGCGGCAAGAAACCATGAGCGAAGCCGCGCGTGACAAATTACTGGCCGAAATGACTGATGATGTCGCGCGGCACGTATTGACGCATAATTACGACCAAACCCTGGCAATCAGTTTGCAATCTGCAACTGCTGTTCAGGATTTGGACGCGCATGAAAGATTGATGGATCGCTTGACAATGCTTGGTCATTTAGATCGCAAAATCGAATATTTGCCATCGGCAGAGGAAATGCGCGCGCGGATTGAACGCGGCGAAGGCTTAACTCGACCGGAATTATCGGTGCTAACTGCCTATGGAAAAATCCAATTATATGGCGAAATTATTGCTTCGGGAGTTGCTGCGGATCCGTGGTTAGAGCAAATTCTATTTGCCTATTTCCCACAAGGGTGCCAGCAATATAAAGAAGCCATGTTAAGCCACCGCTTGAAAGCCGAAATAATCAGCACAGTTTTGGCTAATAATATTGTGGATCTTGGCGGTGTTACTTTCATGGACCGCGCCCGCGAAAGCGCAATGGCCGACACCACAGCAATTGTTAGCTCTTATGTGGCGGCGCGCGAAATATTCGATTTGGACCGCATTATCAAAACTATCAATGCGCTGGATTTGAAAGTCAGCACTGATTTACAAGTTCAATTGATGGCAGACGTAATTGCAGTGTTGCGCCGGCAAACTTATTGGCTGGCAAGACGCTCAGGGCGTGGCGGGGCTGCGCTTGGCAATATTTCTGAATTGATTGCAGCCTATAAAAATGAAGTTACGCAATTAAAGCCGCAAATATGGGATATATTATCGCCTTTTGAGCGCGAACGCTTAAAATCCCATGCCAACGCTCTAATCGAAGGCGGCGCACCAAAAGAGCTAGCCAAAGAAGTAAGCGCTTTGCGGATTTTGATTTCATCAACTGACATAATTGACATTGCCAAAGCAAGCGGTTGGCCAGTCATTGCGGCTTCGCGAATTTATCATGGCGTTGGCGAGTTTGTTGGTTTCGATGAATTGCGGTTTGCGGCCAATGGCGCCAGCACGCCCGACCATTGGGACAGAGTTGCAATTCGCCGCCTAATTGAGGACTTTATGGGTGAACAAGTGTCTATGGCTGCGAGCATTATTGAATTCGTGAAAAGCAGTGATGACAAAGCCAAAAATGGCGCAGAAAACTCGAACCGGGCTTGGGCCGAAAGCGCGATTAAGGCATGGCTAAACCTAAATTCGCAAGAAGCAATACGTGCCAAAACCGCAATTGAAGAGCTTAAAAATAGTGGCGGCTGGACTTTTGCAAAACTGTCAATTGCCAATACGCAATTAAAAGGTTTCACCAACTTGGCATTGTCGAAATAATGGGAATTTAAGCTGTAACGCTTTTCAGCAATACATAAAAAGCGCCAGCGCCGCCGTGTTTTGGATTGGCTTGCGAAACGCCGGCAATGTATTTTCGAAGGACTGGATTATGCAGCCAGTCTTTTAGTCGATTTCGGATGATTCCACGCGGACTTATCCAAAAATCGCCTTCGTGCTGATGATTTGCAGAGCGGCCCTTGCCACTTATCACCAAAACACAACGAAAGCGGTTATGCACAGCGTCCAATATGAATGCTGTTAGTTTGGATTGCGCAGCTTCTTGGGTGAAGCCGTGTAAATCAACAACTGCATCAATATCCAATTTGCCACGACGCACTTTTTTATGACCAGATGCGTCCGCAATAACAGCGCTTGGCGGTTTAATTGCTGTGCTCGGCTTTGGTTTCGCCAGTGTCGAAGGTTTGGATACTTTAGGTGTTGTGGGCTTAGGCGCTTGTGGCAATGAAATTGCCGATAATAATGCCGACATTTTTTCGGGGTCGGCGGGCTTTGTTGTTTTGGCGATTTTGTGCCAAAGTATGTTTTCTTCAAGTGACAATAATCGCCGCTTGGGCATTATTGTGCTGCGCCTTGCAAAACCGGGTCAAGGCCATTTGGCAATAGCACCCACCAATCGGCGTCGTGGTTTACCCGCCCCGCCGCAAGGCCAGCTTCAATACCAGTTCCCCAAAATAAGTCCCCGCGCAGAGCACCTCTTATCGCGCCGCCAGTATCTTGGGTAATAACCAAACGCTTAATGCTTGAATGCTCCGTTGAGCTTATTCTCGGCGCACCAGCAGCGATAAAAACCGGTATGCCATAAGCATGATAACGTGGATCAATAGCCACAGATCCACCCGCTTCAAGCGCCACACCCTGCGCGCCTCTTGGCCCATCATTGGGGTTCGTAACTCTTTGCAAATCAAAGAACACAGTGCGCGGATTGGCATTGATGACTTCACGGGCAAGTGCTGGCTCGGCGGTTTTGAACCAATTGCTGATGGCGTCTGCCGATGCTTGATTGGCGCTTAAAATGCCGCGGCGAATTAATTCACGCGCAACCGAGCCAAACGGCTTGCCATTATGACCCGCAAATGACGCGCGATATTGCTGACCATCATCCATAATAAGGCGGCCCGAGCCTTGAATTTGCAAAGATAAAGCCTCGCCCATACTAACCCACGCGATAGGCCGCGCATTGGAAGTAGTTATTTCGGCTCTGCTGCGATATGGCACAAAGCGTCCGTTTTCAATGCGTCCAACAACATTTTGACCGCTTAATGCTGGGTCAAATGCCGATAATTCTATTGATACCAAATCGCTGGGCTTGGCAAAAAGCGGTTCAACCATTGTCGCACTTTGATTTAACCGAGCTTGAAAAATTGGCTCAAAATACGAAGTTAGCCGACCTTTTCGTTCTTCATTCGCCATAACCCGCCACGGCGTGAAATTGGTTTGCCAAAAATCTTTGTCTGAAATTTGTGAATCATTGGCCTTGTCGCAAGCACCGCGCCAATCCGAGACTTTGCCAGAATAAGGCGCATTTGGAGACAGATAATCAGTTGCGGGGCGTGCGCTCATGCGCACACACGAACGGATAAATGCTCGCCGTGCAGCCGCAACATCAACGCTGTTCCAATCTGGAAGCTGCGCAAAACCAACTTCACCAAATAATAATTGGTAAATTTCTGCGTTAGCAGGCAAAACTGGTTGCGAAGGGGTTGTTGTTGGCGGCGCTATAGGCGGCACAACCACTTGTGGCGGAACTGATGGCGTTGGTGTAACTATGGGCACGTCTGTTGTGCCTTGCGGTGGTGTGGTTGCGCAGGAAGCGACAAACAAAACAAAAATTAGGCCAATTAATGCTCTAGAGCGTTGTTCGCCCGAGTTGAATCGAATTTGCCGCCGTAGTTTTGGGTGAGTTTTGGTTGCAAATATGCGGCTAATACTGGCGTATTTGCCAATTATTTGCTGCCGAAAATCACGCAAAAATGCGCGGCAAAACGATGCAAATTGGGCGAACAACGCTCTATATTTCACGCTGTCTCAACCGCACATAAATGCCAAATTTGTGCTTTTGGTGTTTTTTCAAAACTCCAGATTTCATCGGTGTTGCGCGGCTTCTTTTTGCCTTCAACCAAAGTGGCGCTAAAGGCGACATCAATTCTAATGGTTTGGTCGATAATCTCTATGTCACGGATTTTAGGCTCCGAAACCCGAACAATATCAATTTTGGTTGCGTCAGTATTTTGCCGCGCATCAATTGCGGTTTTATATGCCGCAAAAACACTTGGGGTTAATAAGGTTTTCAAAGTGGCAATATCGCCCGCACCAAATGCGGTAACAATTGCCTCATAAGCGCGGCCTGCGCCATGCTCAAAAGCATAAGGGTCAAATGTGCTGTCGAGCTTTCTAACATCCCCGATTTTGCCAGCGATAGCGCCATATTTTGCTTCAAGCAATTCTTTTTCGGTTTTAACAATTTCAATTGGTTTTTCGTCAAGCATGCCTTCGATTACTGGCTTAATGATATTGTTCTGAACATCGGGCGCGATTAATTTATCGGGCATCGCTGGTGGCCTTGTGCCATTATCTTGGCCAAGAACTTGATATAGTCGCACCAGCACCAAGCAAGCAACAACCGCCAAAAATACTATTTCCACTTATCTATCCTAAATTTGAAGTTCTTAATCACAATCTTATAATAGTCATTTTTATCAATCACTCAAGGTGCAAACGGGTTTTACTTTTCGCTAGCTTCAATTGCATTGCCAACTTGCGACAATAATTAAAATGCTTTAGAGCAAGCCGCGTTTAATGCCGCTCTGGTTTTCGGGTTAAGGCGGCTAATAATAATTCAAAACAAATTGCAGAGTACTTTGTGGAGCTGTGCTTCAAAAAGGGCTTTTGCCGAACAAATTGTGGAGCAGACTTAATGGCCGACGAAAATAATAACCTAGAAACATTTACACCAGAAAACACTATTGATGCGCAAGCATTGCCAGCAATTAGAGTTTTGGCGCAATATATCAAAGATTTTTCGTTTGAAAATCCAAATGCGCCCGCTTCATTACGCGATACCACCCAACCAAAAATCGATTTGCAACTTGATGTAAATGCCCGCAAAACTGAAGACGCCGACGTTTTTGAAGTCGATTTGAAAATCAACGCAAAAAGCGAAGGCGATAAAGGCTTGAACCTTTTCGTTGTGGAATTGGTCTATACGGGTCTATTCCAATTCACAAATGTGGGCCAAGAAAGCTTAGAGCCAATTCTTTTGATTGAATGCCCGCGGATATTATTCCCATTTGCGCGTCATATTGTCGCCGATGCCACTCGTTCGGGCGGATATCCACCCCTAATGATTGACCCAATGGATTTCGCAGCGCTTTATTTCAGCCAAAGACAAGCAGGCGAAACCCCGCAGGCATAAGAAAAAACACTTTGTCCATTGCCAATTATGGCGATATAGCGAAAATAGGAACAGTTAATACAAAGATTCTATTTTCGGGGGCATGGTTTTGAAAATCGCTATAATCAAAGAAACTAGGGACCAAGAAACCAGAGTTGCGGCTTCGCCTGAAACTGTCAAGAAAATGACAGCTTTAGGGCATGAAATTGTGATTGAAAGCGGTGCGGGTTTGGGCGCTTCGGTCTCCGATGATGATTTCAAATCTGCGGGCGCTGCAATTGCCAAAACTGCCAAAGATGCACTTAAAGGCGCAAATCTTTTTTTGAAGGTGCGCCGACCAACCGAAGCCGAATTAAAACTGATTGAAAAAGGCGCGGGTGTTGTTGCGTTTTTTACACCTGCTTCGGATAAGCCTTTGATTGAAGCCTGCGCCAAATCAAATGTCATGGCCTTTTCAACCGAATTCACACCGCGCATAAGCCGCGCCCAATCCATGGACGCACTTTCAAGCCAAGCCAATTTGGCGGGCTATCGTTCGGTGATTGAGGCCGCCAATTTATATGGCCGCTCTTTCCCGATGATGATGACTGCGGCAGGGACGGTTGCCGCCGCAAAATGCTTTATTATGGGGGTTGGGGTTGCAGGGTTACAAGCAATTGCCACCGCACGCCGCCTTGGTGCAATTGTGACCGCAAATGACGTGCGCCCTGCCACTAAAGAACAAGTGGCATCTTTGGGCGCAAAGTTTATTGCGGTTGAGGACGAAGAATTCAAAGCTGCCGAAACTGCTGCGGGCTATGCCAAGCCAATGTCGGCTGAATATCAAGCTAAGCAAGCCGAATTGGTGAAAGAACATATCGCCAAGCAAGATATTGTTATTACCACGGCGCTTATTCCTGGCCGCGCCGCACCAATTTTGGTTACGCCTGAAATGGTTGCAAATATGAAGGCAGGTTCGGTTATTATTGATATGGCAGTTGAAGCGGGTGGTAATTGCCCATTGTCCAAACCAGATGAGCTTGTGGTAACTAAAAACGGTGTGAAAATTTTGGGTTGCACCAATTTACCTTCGGCATTGGCAGCGGATTCGTCGGCATTATATGCCAAGAACTTGCTAAATTTATTGCCGCTTTTGACAGCAAAAGAAGGCACAGGATTTGCGCCCGATTTTGAAGATGAAATTGTAAAAGGCATGTTATTAACCAAAGACGGTGCAGTGGTTCACCCAAGCTTGCAAGGATAGAAAATGGACATTGTTGACCCAATTGTTTTTCGTTTGGCAATTTTTGTATTGGCCATTTTTGTTGGTTATTATGTGGTTTGGTCGGTTACTCCGGCTTTGCACACACCCTTGATGGCGGTTACTAACGCCATTTCATCGGTGGTGATTGTTGGCGCTTTGGTGGCAGCGGCGGCGGTCACAGGCGGCGGCGCAGTTGATGGCGCAACTTGGACTTCAAGGTTTATGGGCGCAGTGGCGGTGGCACTTGCAGCAGTGAACATATTTGGTGGTTTTTTGGTCACCGAGCGAATGTTGGCAATGTATAAGAAAAAGGACAAGCCGATTAAGGGAGAAAAGGTGTAAAAATGACACCAATCGAAGTGAGAGCAATTCTTGAGAAATTCATTGCGCGCGAAATCTCGCCGCTTGAACTAAGAGATGTGTTTGAAACATCAATGCCCAACATTCTACACTTTCGGCTTAAAGGTCTTATTGAGTCTTTGAATCAATTTTTGTCGGGCGAAGACGCTGATAAGTGGTTTTTTCCAAATGAAGGCATATTGCGCAGTATAGCACTTGAGGCTCTAGATGAAATTCCAAACGATAATAAAGTTCCAAACAAAGGCGCCATACTCAAAGAACTTAAAAATATCAGCCAGCGATTGGAAATTGAATATGGCGTGCGCATTCTTGGTTTGATCGGTTCTATTGCTAAGGATAAGGCGCATATTTTCAGTGATATTGATATATTGGTTCAAGATCTTGGGGGCGAAAGGCCTTGGCGAGTGCCATCATTTTTTGATGAAATAAACCAACATTTTGGCAGGCAGGTGGATACAGTGTTCCTTGAAGGTCTTTCAAATGAAAAACGTGCAGCCTTTACAAAAGACTTGGTGAAAATCTGATGGATAAAATCACCAAAAGCCATTTGCTAGATATGAAAGCGATGTGCGATGAGGCTGTTTCATTACGCGAGGCGAAACTTACGGGCGCGCTTTTTGAAGATAGAATTGCTGAACTCGCTGCATTGCACCTTATTCAAACCATTGGTGAATGTGCCATTAGGCTTGATAAATCTTCACCGAATTGGCGTGATTTAATGCCTGAAATTCCTTGGTCGAGCATTGTTTCCATGCGTCATCGGATTGTTCATGCTTATGATGATATTCAAGGATTTATTTTAATTGATGTTCTTGAAAATGGTATTCCGCAATTGGTTTTAGCCTTAAATAAAATATTGGGTAAATGATATGAACGCTTCACTTGCTGCACTTTGCTACCTTGTTTCGGGTGTATTATTCATTCTTGCGCTTCGCGGCTTATCTTCGCCTTCATCGTCTCGCCAAGGGAATTTGTTTGGCATGGTGGGCATGGCAATCGCCATTATTACCACGCTTTTGTCGGTAAAACTTGATAGCGCAAATATCGGTCTTATACTGGCTGGAACTCTTGTTGGTGGCGGCATTGGCACATATTTGGCGCGCAAAATAGCGATGACCAGTATGCCGCAATTGGTTGCGGCGTTTCACTCATTGGTTGGTATGGCGGCGGTTTTGATTGCGGCAGCGGCGATTTATTCACCCGAAGCATTTCACATTACGGGCGATGGCGGCATACATACGGCTTCTTTGGTTGAAATTGGCCTTGGCGTGGCAATTGGGGCAATTACTTTCACAGGATCCGTGATTGCGTTTGCAAAACTCAATGGCAATATGTCGGGTGCGCCAATAATTTTACCTGCGCGGCATTTGCTTAATATCGCGCTTTTACTTGGCATAATCGGCCTTGTTGGCATGATGATTATGACCCACGGCAACGCAACATGGGCATTCTGGGGTGTAGTCGCGCTGTCATTGATATTGGGCATAACTTTGATAATCCCAATTGGCGGCGCCGATATGCCAGTTGTGGTTTCGATGCTAAACTCATATTCTGGCTGGGCGGCGGCGGCGCTTGGTTTTACGCTTGAAAATAATGCACTTATTATCACTGGTGCTTTGGTTGGTTCATCGGGCGCAATATTGTCTTACATTATGTGCAAAGCCATGAACCGCAGCTTTATTTCGGTTATCCTCGGCGGCTTTGGCGCAGCAGATGGCGCCGCAGCAACTGGTGTCAAAGAAACCCGCCCGGTTAAACAAGGCGCGGCGGATGATGCAGCATTCATTATGAAGAATGCCGAAAAAGTCATCATCGTGCCCGGCTATGGCATGGCAGTGGCGCAAGCCCAACACGCACTTAAAGAAATGGCCGATAAATTAAAAGCCGAAGGCGTGGAAGTTTCTTATGCCATTCACCCAGTCGCAGGGCGGATGCCCGGACATATGAACGTGCTTTTGGCCGAGGCGCAAGTGCCTTATGATGAAGTGTTTGAACTTGAAGACATTAACAATGAATTTGGCCAAGCTGATGTTGCTTTTGTTATTGGCGCCAATGACGTAACCAACCCCGCCGCAAAAACCGATCCGCAATCCCCCATTTTCGGTATGCCGATATTGGACGTCGATAAAGCCAAAACCGTATTATTCATTAAACGCGGAATGGGTTCGGGCTATGCTGGTGTTGAAAATGAATTGTTCTTTAGGCCAAATACCATGATGCTTTTCGGCGATGCGAAGAAAATGACGGAATCTATCGTAAAGAGCTTGTAGGCCAATATATTCAAACCATGAAATCACATTGCCAGTAGTCAGAAAAATGCCCGAAGTAAGTGCAAAAACATTCATTACAATGTCAACAGTTAGAATCGAGTCTACCAAGTTTGACGGTAGCATTTCAGTGGGCACGGGCTTTTTTTATGGCTGCGAAAAAGTAGAAAACCGCTACGTTTCTCTCATTATCACAAACAAGCACGTAATAAGCAACTCCAATGAAGTACGGCTCTTGTTCACAGTGGCCAAAGTTGAAAATGACATTGTAGTTTCCAAGCGAATTGAGACATTGCGGGTTTTCGGTGAACAATTGGCGAATTTGGTAAAAGTACACCCTGACCAATACGTGGATTTGTGCGCGATTACTATTGGAGTGTTCCACGCCCATTACCAATCACAAGGCGAATCCATTCTTAGGGCGGAGGTAAACAAAAATACGCTTGGCGATCAAAAATTCCTTGATTCACTAGAATCTGGGGAAGATGTTATGATGGTGGGATATCCCACTGGATTGTACGACGTCGCCAACAATCGCCCACTGGTTCGCAAAGGCATTACTGCTACAAACCCAGGAACAGATTTTAATGGACTGAAGCATTTTGCAATTGACTGCGCTTGCTTTCCAGGTTCCAGCGGTTCACCAATTTTCCTATTCAATGAAGGGATGTATTTTGAGGGCGAATCAAACTTGGTGATGGGAAAGTCGCGTGTAAAATTAATCGGGGTTTTATATGCGGGCCCACAATATGACGTCCATGGAGAAATGGTTACCCTTCCAATCCCTACGGAAACGTCCAAAATACCTACGCTTCGGCAAATGATAAATATTGGATTTTGCGTTAGTTCTACACAAATAGAATGGTTCGAAGAATTGGCGAAATCTCTGTTGGAGAATGAAAAACCTATTCCGCTATAGCACCGGACATTCAACTGGAATTAATCACTTTCAATCGAAACCTGAGTGTTTTGGCTTGCTAAAAGCGGAGTCAAGCGGCTTGGGAATGGTTTATGGCGAACTCTGTCTCGCCAAAACCATTCATCGAGTGTGATTGCGCTATGAATTTAGTCAAGTCCTCGCGCCAAAGCGCGACCGCGAAGCGGCTACGGGACTTGACAAAATTCATAGCGCGAAGGGACAATAACAGAATGGCCTAAAGGCAAACCTGCCCTTGAGACCATTCCAAAGCAATTTCTTCAAGGCAAAATGGAAGTAACTGCTATTGCGTCGTATTAGTATTACAGCTTATTGCAAACTCAAAAAACAAAGCCTCGAAGCCAAGCACATATCACCTTGAGCGATTCCAATTGAATGTCCGATGCTCTGGACCAACTTCCAGCGGGATTATTGAAAAACATTGTTTTTCAATAATGTTTTGCATATACTCAAGCAAACCTTGAGTTTTTCACAAAGCTGCCTATGACCACAAATATTATGATACTAAACACTGTCCACCAGAGCCAATGGCTTCCACTATGGCAGGGCTATCTTGAATTTTACGAATCTGTTCTTGCGTCTGAAGTGACGTATAAGACTTTCGCGCGCTTGTCTGACCCACTGGAATTCGATATGGGCGGGTATATTGCTTTTGATGGTGACGAGGCAGTTGGGATTGTTCATTATATTGTTCATCGCACTTGTTGGTCCGATAAAGATATTTGCTATTTGCAGGATTTATTTGTCGCACCAAATTGCCGAAAAAGCGGGATTGGGCGTGCATTGATTGAAGAAGTCGCGAATTTTGCTAGGGATCATGATTTACTTAAAGTCTATTGGCAGACCCAAACTAACAATAAAACCGCGCGCAGACTGTATGATAATATCGCCCAAGACAGCGGGTTTATGGTTTATAAAATGGATATTTGATTGGGCTTTGGCACTGTTTCGGCTTTGCGCGCCGATTGACTATAAATGCAGTTTCATTCAATATGAAAGCACTATTCAAAGGCAACAATCATGGCGAATGCAAACACCGACACCAAGGAACATGCTGACCAAAACATCATTTTGACCACCGAACATCGGGTGGCTTGTGACGGCGGCGGCACCCACCCCATAACTTATTATGATTTGGGCAAATGGGGCCAAGCAACTTGTCATTATTGCGGCCAAAAATTTGCCGCGAAACATTAAAGCTAGCCCCTCCCCTTTAAGAAGGGGAGGTGGATTGATTGCAAAGCAATCAAGACGGTGGGGTATTTTGGGCGAATCCGCATTTCTAGACTTAACCCTCCACCCCGCTACGAGGGGAGCCTCCCTAAAATTAGGGAGGCGGCTTAAAGAGGCATAAATGAACATGACCATACACCATGAAGAACTTGGGCCCGATAGTTTACTTACCCTCATTGATGGGTCGGGTTATATTTTTCGGGCGTTCTTTGGGATTCCAAGGCTTAATCGTGCGTCC
>ERZ1292633.2012-Hain-H41-02um-R1-2012-length-21178-cov-6_pt2 | contig 16569 bp, 2 predicted proteins | sample MGYA00564406_ERZ1292633 | MGnify/ENA primary metagenome ERZ1292633 (study PRJEB36523, sample SAMEA6512639) | groundwater metagenome | collected 2019-01-08 | study: AquaDiva: Metagenomics assemblies of 32 groundwater samples | reverse complement strand
AAAGGTATCGTAGGAAAAGTGCATCGCCATCGGTGGCGGAACTGTGAATCCCGCGGCGTGAGTCCAGGCAAATCACCCACGCCCGCCCAGCTGGGCCAGAACCACAACTTCCTTCCTGCCTATCTCGCACCGTCTTCTCTTCAAGCTTTTCTCGGCTTCTTCGGGTCGATGAGGTGCACACCGCCACCCCACCACCTTGGTAGGACGATGTTCGCCGCGTCGACCGCGGCGTCGCTGATCCTGGTGCTGACCTGGGGCGTCCCAGTGGAGGCACAGGCGCCTTTTTGGCTTGCCGCCCTTCCCGTCGGGGAGTCGATGTTTTACGAAGGCATGCTGGCCGACCGCAAGTGCGTCGACAGCCGCGTCGCGCCGGACGGAACGGACATGCTGACCGGCCCCGAGGAGCACACGTTAGGCTGCCTGCTGATGCCAGAGTGCGTCGCGTCCGGCTTCACGCTGCTGCAACGGGGCCGCACCGACGGATTGTGGTATCCCGTGTACAACTTCTCCGCGGCGATGACGTCGCAGCTGGCGGCATGGCTGCAGCGCTCGTCATACGGACCGTCGCGGCGCAATCTCTATCTGCGCTTCTTCGGCACGTGGATGCCGGGCGCCGCCGCATCCGCGTCGAACCCTGCTGGTACACAACTGACCATCGATACCACGTCCACCGCAGCTCCTGCTGGCACCGGGCCCTACTTCCCACTGCAGAAGCTGCACCTGCCAGATCTGCCTAGTAATGTCCCTCGCAACCGCAACTGTTCGAATGCCAATGCCGCGACCGCAATGAAGTGCCTTGATGCGTCCGCGGCACTCGTCCCTTCGTCCCTGTCCGCGGGACCCAGGCTGCGAGCGGATTGCGCGCGGTTGACCACGCTTTACCGAGCCTGCGGTGAGACCGTGGCCGCCACGTGCCCCGCGGCGTACGCCTTTGAGATGGGGCGCGTCTCGCAATCGGCGGCGTGCCTCGAGGCGGCAGCCATCAAGGGACTCTACGTCAGCGCGGCGGATGCCATCGCCGTCGCCAATCATGCTTGCGACGACGGGGTGGAGGCGCGGGCCGCACTCTGCTCGTGGGCGGCGACGGTTTCTGGCGCACCGGTGGCGGTGGCGAGCGCGGCATCTTCGGGGCCGTCGCCCCTCGCCGCTCGGTTATGTAGCCTGCTGTTCGTAGGCATCGTCAGCTCCATGACGCTGGTTTAGATCTGAACGGTTGGTGGACACAACAACACATCCCACTGCATGTGAAACGCAAGGGTGCCGAACACGCTCTCTCTGCACGCTCTCTCTGCGGTTCTTTCAACCCTCTTGCCCCCTTCTAGGATTTCCCCCCGTCCCCTCATTAGCCATGTCCTACCTGACCGAGGAGGAACTGAAGGAAAAGGAACGGGAGCAGCAGCGTCGGCAAGCGCGCCAGCAAATTGTGGAGCACAGCCGGAAGTCCCTCGTGGCGACGATCTTTGATGTGCGTTGGGTGCCCCAGTCGGCGTCCTACGTCGCGATCGGCCAGTATCCCAACTCGCAAGGCGCCCTTTGCCACTTCCAGCTGGAAAAAGGCGAGATTGTGACGTTGCGTGAAATGAGAAAGCCAACCGCGCTCAAGTGCTGCACATTTGGCCACAGCAGCGCCGAAGGGCGTCAGTTAGCGACGGGGGATTTCGCCGGAAACGTGGATCTGTGGGATGTTGAGCGCGGCATGGAGGCGCCCGTCGCTAGCTTCAAACGCGCCCACGACACGATCATCAACGGCATCGACGGGGCGCTGTATGGCGGCCCCCCGGAAATCGCGACCTGCAGCCGCGACGGGGCGGTAAAAGTTTGGGACGCACGACAACCGGCGAAGCCTGTCGTGGCATTGCAGCCAGTGGACCAGTCTAAAGCGCGTGATTGCTGGACGGTGCGCCTTGGCAATTCGTGCTCGGAGGACGACCGGGTCCTTTGTGCGGGGTACGACAATGGCGACGTGAAGCTGTTCGACCTGAAAACCCAGAAAATGCTGCACGAATTCAACGTCTCTAACGGCGTGTGCGATTTGTGCTTCGACCGTCCCGACATTGAAATGAACAAGCTCATTGTGTCGTCCCTCGAAGGACGTGTGCGAGTCTACGACCTCCGCACGCTGAACCCCGAGGTGGGCTTCGCCTACGTGGAGGACCGCGTGAGTACGGGGACCGTGTGGGTATCGAAGCCGCTGCCGCAGAACCGTGACATTTTTATGTCAGGCGGTGCGGGTGAGCTCACGCTGTCTCGGTACGTGTATCCCCCAGAGAGGTCGCTCAAGGACCCCACGACGGGCGTCGCCCGAGGCGTGGCGGGCACGATTGACGAGATCAACAAGGCCCGCGTAGGCGACCAGCCAATCAACGCGATGGACTGGCATCCACAACGGGAGGGGCTGCTCGTCACGGCGGCGCTCGACCAGACGATGCGGGTGATGGTCGTCACGAAGATGAGCGCCTTGTCGTGACGGACCCTCCCCCCCACCTGCATACTTCAGAACACGACGGACGGACAGACAGCAAGAAAAGATAGATATTCAAAGTCGACGCGAAGTCAGCAGCGTCACCAAGGAAGCGGCGGAGCAACTGGTGCAACTTACGCAGTATTCAAAAAATGGTTTCGCTGCAGTCAACAGCGAAACGCGACTGAGCTGCGGAAGGGCATTTGCCTTTGTCGGAGTAGAACGAAGCAAAAGAGGCCGTCAGCCCGAGGAGTTGAGCCATTATTGTTGCCGTCCCATGAGGGATGGAAATCCACAAGTTCCCTTACGAGTAATACTACTCATGGTAGCTTGAAGCGACGTTGTGCTGCGCTGCTGTCTCAAATTGATTTCGAGGAAGGAGGTAATTTTTTTTGAGCCCCCCCTCCGCTGTTGTGCTCTGATCAGCACGTGATGTCAACAGCCTCCGTTAATTGCAGCGCGCCAACGCCGACGAGTGTCGTTCTGTTGTGTTCGGTGCACGCGGCCATCTGGGACATAGAACCTAGCCGAGACACAACGGATGCCGCCGCTGCAGTTCCCAGCAGCGCCTTCGCGGCACCCCTCGTGCCGTCGCTCTCTCCGCTCGTGCACCGACACGATGCGTTTTTTTTGCGCCTGCAAACGTACGCTCGAAAGTTAGCGCTGCGGAGTGCGTCGGTGGCGTCGTGCGATCCCACCTCGATCTCTCCCAAGCAGCGACGCACCTCGACGACCCGTCCACGTCGACGCAGCGAGCCGGCCACGCTGGAATCCGGAGCCCCGTCCACAAATGCATCGACCCGGAAGGTGAATGCATCCATCCGATGTGCCTGCGACACCCACATGGATGCACCCTCCACAAGCGTGGGGACGATGGGGGCGCCTACCAGCGTGACCGCCGCATACCCGGCGGCGACATCCCCAGCCTCCATCGACGGCCCTGCGGCCTCACATTCGCTGCGCCTACCTGCCCCATCGGGGGCGCCGCCTCCTCTCTCTCTTATCGCTAGCTGCGTCGCGGCGGCGCTCACGGTCATGACGGGCGAGGCCATGGCATGGGAGCGGTGGTTGCGATTAGCGATCACCACACCGAATATCGACGGAATCGTTGCGCGTGCAGCGGCGACGGACGACCCCTCCTCCTCCTGCAAGGCGTTGCGTCCGAGCCAGGCATCCCCTGGTGATCAAGGGGCGATCTTGTTGCTGCGCGACCTGCGCCGTGATTTGATGCCCTCGTACGCGCTTTGCTGGGGCGTCGTGTGGGCTTCGGAAGACCCGACCGTCCGGGCCCTCATCCGGAGCATCGTCCAGGTGACTGCATGGTGCGGTGGCGGACCGCGCGCCACCACGATGCAGTCGTTTTGGTGTTTGCCACAGCTCAGTCGCTTTGCAGGGTTGCGAGTACCCGCCTCGGTGGTGGCGGAACCGCAGCCAGCAGGCGCCTCCTCGGAGAGCATCTTTTTGTTGACGATGCTGCTGGCCGTGGGGTTGCCGATTCCTGAAACCGGGGCGGCCACACCGGCAGCAGCGGACGATGACGTGGTCGTGCCATCGGCCGCGAAGGCGTTTGCGTCCGCCTTTAGTAAGACCGCACCCCAGTCGACCGACGCTTCGTCTCTTGCTGAGTACAATCCATTCCGCTGGTTCGATACCCACCTCGTTCCACCGGTACCCTCCGGCATGATCGCCGATGCCTCGACAACGACGTCGCGGGTGGGCGAGAGCGCGGCAATGGTCGTCGCCGCGTTCCGCCTCAGTCGCCCCCATAGTGGGCATCCCGCATGCATCGTGGATGCCGTCGACAACACAGAGGAGGTGCTTCCCCCCGCTCATGCATTGGATGCCGTGTCCCTCAGCGTGACGTTGGGGCACATCGCTTGTTTCGGCGACGGCGACGACAACGACGGCGATGCCAGCATCAACGAACTCGCCAAGGCATTGATACGCGCCATGACGTCATCGAAGCAACCCCGCGCTAGTGCCGATGTGGACGCCGCCATGGGCTTGCGACTGTGGGAGGATTTAGGATCGGATCCATTCGACGGTTTCGCGGCGAAGCTGGCTCTTCACGCGGCAACCTTGCGACATGACACAGCGACCCGGCTCGAGTTGCGGAGACGTTACCGCAGCGTGGCACTGCTTTTGCCGCGTAGAGCAATGCGCGATGACGGTGACGTCAAACCGGGCGAGGAGGAGGAGGAGGAGGAGGGGGATACAGCGCCAGTCGCGAGGGCGACGGCTGCTGCTGCTGCCTTCTCCCCGGCGACGGCCGACATCGTGGCTGCAACACGTCATCACCTGGGCCGCTCCTTGGTCGTGGCGACCTGGAGGCTGATCTTCGCCGCGGCTCATTTCAATGGTTGCTGCAAACGCCATTTTGTAGCCATGGCGACCCCTTCAGATTCACGTGGTGGTGCTGTTCGTCGTCGCGAACCACACGCCGGCCGCGAACCTGACGGCCCCGCGCGAAGGTCCGTGGGTCGCGCTCCAAAGATTGATCCAATCCACGCGGACCGCCGCGCCGGCGCCCCAGTTTCATCCGTCAACACGGACTGGCTTGACCGGTGGTGCACCTTCGCGGGAAACGTGTGGTTCGTATCGGCCCCCGTCGCGACAACACCGTACGCGTCCACAGCCGGCCGCTTTCTGGCGCTCGTGTCGGCGTATGTTATCGAGAATGAGGCTTCCCCACGATGTTATCTGGACGTCAAGCGTTCCCTGGACGACGCCGGGGCCACCCGTCTGGCATCAACGTCGTTGCCCGCGCCTTTAATAGCGCCCCCCTCGCAACCGCGTCACGCAGGAGGGGGAGGACCCCGTGATGCCACGACGACCTTGGCAGCGATGCTCTCCGGAGCGCCCACGACGACGCGCCAGCGTCACCTATGGAAGAACGTGGCAACCCCATCAGCGGCGATCGATCCCCCCCGCATGGAGCTGTGGCTAGAATGCGCGCCGGCGAACCGCGGCAATGGCGAGTTGGACGGCTCTCCGTTTGTGTCGGCGTCGAGTCAGCGGCCGCAGTCCAGTGACCACGGGTCGAAGACCACGTCCAAACAGCAGCACACCGGTTTCACCAACGCAACGGCCTCCTGGCGGTGGAGCGCATGCCTGCGGGACATCACGGAACAGGACATCAACCAGGAGGAAGAGACGCTGACCACCGCAGTTGGCAGACGGCCGTGTACCGTCGCGCCGGCAGCCGTACGGTGGTGCGCGGCCGCCTCCCTGAGATGGCGCATCACGGCTACGACAACGACCACGTCAGCGGCGGGGGTGACGCGGTACCCCCAAGATGCGGCCCACGTTGGCGTCATCGGTCATCTCGATCGGCTCTGCCCTGTCGTTATTATCGACGCGGGTCGAGGTGGGACCTCCCGCGATGATGATGCCAGGGAGGGGAGAGATGCGGCGGCCCGACGGCCATGTGGCGTCGAGCACAAGGACAAAGCCCCCCTTGGCACAGCGACGGAGCTGTCGTCGCCCGACCGCGGCGCAACCTGGCTTCAGGTGGAGTGGCTTTGGCTCCCCAAAGCGGAAAGCGCGACCGGGGGCCGCACCTCCTGGGTCCCGGCTGCCGACGTCGTCGTGTTTCAGATCAATTCGACGGACGATACCGACGCGACGGAGGAGGCGGCTGCTGGCGCACCGCCGGCTGTCGGAGTCAAACTCTGGTGCCGCTCCTATGTGGAGTTCGCGCGCCGTGTGCGGCTGCCTCACCCTATGGCGCCATTCCGATCGTCCCCTTCGATGATGGACGCCAACGAGGCGTCGACCGTCGTCGTGTTTGACGTCCAGCGGGCTCCGGTGCAGTTCGACGGAGCCGCGCAGCAGCCGTGGGCGGGACCGATAGGTTTGCGATTACGGCCACTCAACCGTCGAGGAGGAGGAGCCGCGGATGGGGCAGAGGACCGGCCGACCGCTTCTTCGGCCGCGCTGGCTGCTTCGTCGTCCTCCTCCGCCTCACTGGTAGATTCAACAAGCACCTTGTGGATGCGGTGGGCGCCCGATTCGGCATGCATCGAATGTACGCATCACCCCGCCGCCGCCACCGGCGGAATCTTCCACGAGGTAAATGGGGCTTCCGCCTTTTTGTCAGCGACACTGATCCCCCGCCATCCAACAACCAAGAAATCCGCTGAATTGCTGGGAAGTTTCCTGTGGGATGCAGTCGTAGTGTCCTCCTCGGCGGAACCGCCCAGCGTCGCGGTCGTTACGCCCTTCTCACCGCCGCCATCGTTGCTGTGGTTCCGACCGCGGCCCATCGGCCGCATCGGAGCCAAAGTCGACCAGCTGCCTGCTGCTCACCTCGTCTTCCAGCCTGCGGCTACGGCGCATAACGAACGGCTACTGAGACATTCTGACCGCGACGAATCCGATCTCAACCTCCCAGCAACGATCAAATGCCGGCTTCTCGCAGGCCGTTGTTGCTCGATCGACGCGACAGGAGAGGTTGTGCGGACCATCCTGGAGGTCGCTCGACAACACCACAGAGACGTTGCCGACGCGGACGGCGACGCCCCCCCAACCGCCATAGTGGGCATTTTGTTAGCCGCGTGCACCCGCCAGGAACAACTGTTCGCCAGCATCGCGACGGCCCAACTTTGTCATACATTTTTGTGGCATCAATTCCAGCAGCGGAGGTTTTGGTCCTTGCGGAACCCTTTGCCGCCCCCGCCCTCCGGAACACCCATGCCGCGGGATGACAAGACAACGGGGTCGTCACTTTACCCGAAGGCCGCCGTCGCCGAGGCGCTCGACCAAGTATGGCATCGGGTTGCTGACGTGTACGGCACGGCGGCCTTTGACGAAGCGCAGCCAACGACTCCGCGGAGAGACGCCACTGTTGGCGAACGTCTCGACCGCGTGATCAGCCACCCCTTGGTGACGCGGTTTCTCCTGTCTACGCTTCTCCCGGTCGTCGTCGGCTGCGGTGCGGCGCGAGCCAAAGCAGTCCGATCGCTCATCGGTGAAATGGAATCCCTCGATCAGCACTGGAAGATGGCTGACGGCGACGACATTGGTGGGCCCGCCGACCTCGGCAGTGGCGGGGGCACTTTTCAACCGGGATTGTCGCCCTGGCTTCATGAGCTCACGGCATGCGATCCACGCTTCGTCGCCCGTGTCGTCTTCTCGCTGCTGGTGCGCCACGGTGCGAGAGAGGCCGCCTCCGTGGTGGCATGCCATACAACGGCCATGTTTTCTCCGTGGGCGCAGCATCGCAGCGTCGGCAAAGGGCCGAGCGCGGCGGCGGCGTCGACCAGTGTGGCGTCGGCCATTGCCTTCGCCGGCTCGTTGGCCACCAACCTCGGTCGCTTCTGCGAGGTACAATGGTCCAACGAGTCCGCTGCCGCCGCCGCTTCTTGTGGAGGCCGTCGGGAAGGGCCGCCGCCCGTGAACAACAGCCTTCGCCAAAGTGCCGTCGGCGTCCATCGCGACATTCTTCGACAAGTCAAGTGGCTCTCGGAAATCTTCTTCGGCCGGACGACGACGGGTATGGCCGCCTCGAGCGACCCTCTGCGCGATAAGCAGCAGGAGGAGACAGGAAAGGTCCCCTCCCGTCAGCTGCGAGAGGAGCAGGACAAATCTGGTCGAAGTCAGGCGGCATCTGCGTTCGCTCAACCTGCGATTCGCATCGGCTTGTGGGAGCTGGTCCTGAAACAAGCCTCGTCCCCCGTCCTACTCGACCTTGAGTCGCCGTACCGCCCCCGTGGCAGTGGCCGCACCTCTCGACGGGCGGACGATGCGGATGGAATCGATCCCAACTGCAACGACGTCGTGACGGCTGTGATGACGGCGAGCGACGTTCAAGCGGTCGCCGGATTCGTGCGCACCATGCACAAGCTCATGGGTCGGTTGCACGCCCGACGCCTCAAGGTACTGACTGCTCTGGCTGCGCTGTCGGAGTTCTTGCCTCAGCGCGGCACACATGCCGTGATCGCGTCGCCGTGTGTTTTGTGCGGAGGGGATGCCGGCAGCGGCCTGGTGCCCCCTCGACTTTGCCGCCTCCACGATGAGGCGACTCTTTCCGTGCCATCGTCGGAGCATGTGCAAGCGATGCTTTGGCGGTGGCAGCGTGCGGTGTTTTCAGGCGTGCCTTGGCTGCACGGCACACTGGCCGCCCCACGGGGAGTAGGCCCGTTTTCCCAAGTCCGTAGCGTGGCGACGGTGCGCACTGAGAGGCGCTTCATCTCCTTGCTGGCGCAACGGACGAACGAACAGTTTTTGTTGGAGAATCGCCGCGCCTGGCTTACGGAGCAGACACTGACATGGCGACGAAGCCTTTTGCGGGCCAAAATCGGCTCGGAATCCTCCTCCGCCGGGCCGCCCTTCTCCACGGAGGGAAGCGGCTCGTCGGAGGGCGCCTCGTCACTCAACGGGGACGCCTCCTCGACGACGACGGGATCGGATGCGTCTGACGATGCTGATGCTGGTAGAGAGGGAGTAGCGGGCGGTCGAGAAGAGTCGGTGGAGGAGTCGTCCCCCAGCGATGAGGAGGAGCCCGGTGACGCCGTCAGCGATGATCTCGACGGGGATGATGCGGCGAATGTCAGCAGCGACAGCGACGACCGTGAGGAGGGGACGCCGTCGTTGACCGGTTCCGAGCAGGACGACGCCACCGAAGGGAGTCGTGTGGCTGAACGGCCGCGGAAAGGCGCCCGAGGATCGCGGCCGCGCGAAGGCCGCTGGGAATTCCCGGGGATGCAGATTCTCGATGCCATGCTGAACACCTTCGCCTCCTCCGTCTCACTGTCAGAGTTGCGTTTTTCCACGGAGTACCCATTGAACACCAGCGGGGGACGTCCTTGTTCAGAGAGACAGGGCCTCCCACCGTTGCTGTCCGAAATTACCTTCTTCTTAAACTGGGCGATGCGGAGGCGACGCTCGTACACGGTGACACGGATCACAACCCAGAAGGGGAAAACAGTTGACGGCGGCCCACCGGTCGGGAGCGATCGTTTCACAGTTATTGCGACCGCCATTGCCGAGAACGAAGCCCAGCAGCTGATTGCCAAAGCCGCCGCACTTTATGCAACGTGGGAGGATCGCCTCAGTGGATCGGCCGACGCGGCGCCTTCCGAAGAGACGGATCGCCGTCCGCGTCACATGTTGCCCTATCCTGCTGGCAACCGAGACGGCACTGTTGGAGCCTCGAACCAAGACGTAAGCGGCGCCGGCGCACGCCGTGGCTACGACGTCGGGGGCGACGGGGATGCAACCGTTCCAAACAGCCTTTTTTCTCACGAAGAGTGCTGGGGCCACGATCAGCCTGAACTCGCTGTTCATGGCCGCCGGGATCCCTTTTTCGCCTCCGCGGTGGTTCTACTCCGCTGCCGAGCGGCCATCGAGCTGCTGGTGGACCACCCCATGACTGATCTCAAGGCCCTCCTCCTCGCAGGCGTTCTGCACACCGTGCCGAGCGCGTGTCGACGGGCGCCCGAGCTGCTCCTCACCATGTCCCTGTCGCCAGAGTACTGCACGCTGCGAAGCCTCGGCGGCCTCGAATTGCCCTACTGTCGAACGTCGGATGAGTTGGGGATGACACCGCCGGCAACGGATGGGGCCGGTCTTCGCCACCGCCGCTTCCCACCTCACCTTCACGCGCTGCGCTACCCGCTGCACTATTTGTTGGGACGCTCGTTGCGCCAGGCGTTGGACGAAGCCGACTTCGGCAGGTCCGGCGTGCAGTTCTGGGCGTCTGAGCAGCATGCCTTCCGCGGCTTGTTGCGCATGGATTATCTGCGGTTCCCTGGGGTCGGGCAGCTCAGCTTCTCGCTGAGCCGTTGCCTGCCGCGAGGGCCTTCCGACACGCTCCGCCTCGTGCGTGACAAAGCGGACGCCACTGATGGCGCGAATGAAGTGCCGAACGAATCCGCTGTCGTCGTCGACTATCTGGAGCAGCGCGCCACGGGCCATCGGCTGAGGCTCGCCACCGGCTGGTCGCGCGTCGTGGCGAAGCACTTCACGCCAGAGCCGCCGTCGCGAGCTGCTTTCTTCACGTTCGCGTATGCCGTTCCCAGCGGCGGCCGCAAAGACAGCGACAAAGAGGTGGTCTCCAACTCGTCGTCCGGACCTACGGGTGTCATCCACCCACGAGGAGAGGATAGGAAGTTACCATCTCCCACCGCGAGACCTTCTCTCGCTGCCGCCGCTGTCGCGGCCCACCTTGACGCAACCACAATTCAATGCGCGTCGCGTGAGGAAGTGTCGATACGGATCGACGAGCCGCCCGCGACGCCCGACCCCGCACAACCAGGCCGCGCCCAGAGAAATGACGTGGATGAGAGGGCTCCGTCGCCGCCACTCGTCAACGCCACGCTGGTTTACCTGCCACCGCTTGAAGGACTACCCGCCGTGGAAGGTGAAGTCACTCGAACCCCGCGGTCGTTACCCGACTCGCCGTCTGCCGCGGGGAGGCGCCGTGCCTCGATCGACCTTCAGCCTGGCGCGGTTCAGGCGACGGACGACGATCCGCACGGCGTGGCGGCTGACACCGTCCTTCGAGCGCATTCCGCGGTGCGGTACGTCACTAATGAATCGTTCGCCTTCGGCGCCCAGTCTCCGGCCTTGGGCCATGAGCAGCAGCAGCAAGGGCGCGGAGGAACGGCGCCGCCTCTGCCCAGCGACGATACCGTGCCATTTAGTCTCGCTGCACCCGCTGAGGCGGTGGGGGCCCAACGAACGACAACCAAAACCGGCCGTTCTGTCGCGGATGGCGGACGCCGGAGCCTGCAGTATCTATACGCACAGCCGATGGAGGAAATATTGCTGAGCGGTGCGTTTGTCTTCACCGACGACGCCAAGCGCGAGCTGCTCGACGTCCGCGTGCTGCGGCAGGGCGTCGACCTCACCTTCGATGGACCCTATTGGCTCGATGAGGCGCTGTGGCCGCCCGCCGTCACGACGACGACGACCAACCGCCATTCTCCGATGACCCCGGCGCCTCCCAGCTGCTACACTGGGGACCCTGCTGCGTCAGGGGACCTCTATTGGTGCCCTGCCACCTCGCCTGACCTGAGTAGCTTTGGCGTCACGCGCATGTGCTGGTTGCCCTCCCCCCACGTGCCGGAGTCGCTCATCGGCGGATTCGCCTTGGAGATCGTGGCGCCGATCGCCATCGGAGAGCCATGGGTAGCAACGTCGCTGCCGGCCACGAATTCGGCGTCCGCGACGTGGAGGCACTGCGTCTACTTCGCCGCGAACGATGTCCTCGATGATGAGGAGGTCAATGCCGAACCGGTCGATGTCGCGACGCGCGTGATTCGCCTTCTCAACAGTCGACGGGGCAAGTCCCTTTTCCCCGCGAACGACATCGCACGGCGCTGCCCGCCACACTTTGACTCCGCAGAATGGCGCGCCCTAATGGTGAACACCGCGCGCATGGCGGACGACGCCGTCCGTTCCATGATCGGGGTGGCCACCTCAGACGACGACGCCCATGAGGAGGTTGAGGAGGTCGCGGTCCACAGCGACGCCACGACGGTAGCGTCGACGAAGGGGAAGCCGTTAAGGCCCGTCTTTCCTCTGCTGCATCGTCTGGGACTCGAACAGTCCACCCCGCTGGCGCTCGCCATGCGGCTTCACAACCCTCGCATCGTCCGCGCACTGCTCGGTAAACGTGGCCGGCATGCGGCGTGCTGGATCGTCCCGCCCGCGGAGGATCCCATCGCCGATGTCTTGGCACTCGCGGTGTGGTCGCCCCCGCCACGTCTTGCTCATCAACTGACGCCCCCCGAGTCGGTTCAAGACGACGCCATCCTCCGCTCTCCCTTTTGGGGCCATACGGCCGCAGCCCCCCCGCGGCAGTCACCAATGACCGCGCTTCCTATTTTGGTCCCGCGTTTCGAGGACCTTGATGTCAGGGCCGCACTGGCGCCCACTCTTTTGCACGCACCAGCCCCGGCCCGGACGACTCAACATCGGCCGCAGTTATCGGTCGCAGTCCCGTCACCTTTAACGTCGCCCGTTCCGCTCTCAAACCACGCAGGGGCGCCACCGCCGCTTTTTCCCGCGCAACCCGCAGGACCTTCCGCCTCCTCTGACAGCTTTGCGAGAGTGCCACCATACCCGACGCCATTCGGACAGCCGATGCTCGTTTCTTTTCGTCGCCTCACGGTTCGTCAAATTCGAGATTGGGTTACTGTGTTGTCACGACGGCGGCAAACGACGACGGGGACGGCGGCTGTCCCACGGTCTCCCATTCCGCCGCTTTTGGCGGGGCCGCTGTTCGTGTCCCCGACACACTCGCCGATGATGCCGATGTCGTTCAATCCGGGAGTGGCACCGGCAGTCGGCGCCCCTCCGGTGCAAGACATGACCGACGACGTCGACGAGCAGCCCCCACCCTACGTGTTCGGGCGGTCTTTGTTGCTCGAAGCGATCCGACTGCTTCCCGCTCGCCAGTTTGACTTCCGGGCACTGTCGTCGTATCACCAATCCCTCCCGGAGGAGAACGGTGGCGGCGTTGAAGGGCCATGGCACGCGGCGAACAGCACCACCAACGCCGGTTCGCGTCGTCCGTCTCACGCTCCTCCGTCACCGGCGTCGAAGCCGTCGGTGTACCCTATACCGATTCGCCGCGTGTCGAGCACCACCGCGGCATTCCCCTTTCTCCTCCAATTCGAGGTCCGCGAAACGCGACAGCGAGCGCGGCAGTACCTCCATCGACCTGCCACGGCGGAGGCGGCTGCGGGTGACGGCGACGACCGACGGCCGACACCGACAAGGGAGGCCGATCGGTGGAGAGTCACGCAAGTTGGCGGCGTGGATCGGCCGATAGGCACCGCGGAACCTCACGCCAAGCTCCGTCGAGTGCGCTCGGCAGTGTTTCGACACGGCGGAAGACGTTCAACGTCGCCCGTTGTGTCCTCGCTTGTGCTCACCAGCTCCACGACCCCGACGCTGGTTCACGCCGCATTCACCTCACGCCGCAAGGAGCCACAAGCACCCAGCAGCACCACAGCCTTTGGAAAGGACCGCTCGGCGGATTCCTCCACCGATGACTCGGACATTGACGTTGTCGATGCGACGCGGCGTACCCCGCGTCCCCACGACGCAGCGGCGACGGCATCTTCCGGCTGGGCTTCTCATTCCGACCCGCAGCTCTCCTTCAGCTCCGCCACCCACGTCGACTGCGGCCTTCGTGTTCGCAGTATTCACCGACTTGACACCACCGTGAGGAGCGGCGGGGCTGCATCATCCCAGATCCCTGATCCGATGGGCACCGATCGACGGACGCACGAACTCGACGAAGGACTGGACTTCATCCCGCTGACGATTTTCCCAATGTGGGTCGACTTGATGGACATGCAGTCCCCCCCGGGCGACGCGGAGCTCTTTAGCTTCGCAACCGACGCCACCCTTCTCGGCGGGAGCTTTGGCGCCTTCGTCTTCTTTGACCGCAACTACGCCGTAGTGGCGCTCGAGCTGCTCCAAGCTCCCGTGCGCGGAGATTATCAGCGGTTGCCTGGTGGGCCGCCCCTTCCGGCAATCTCACCGGCGGTACACGAAGTCCTTTTTGTGTCGGGGCCACTTCCGATTCCGTCGAGACTTATTTCAAAGGTGGAGGAGGGTGAAGTGCCACCCCCTCCGGCTGTTTCCGCCCTCGATGCCGGGCTTGGGCTCGGAGGTCCCGCCACGAGGTGGGTCCGAGGCACCCCGCCGTGGTTGCTGATCGACACCGGGTGCGATCCCCTCGTGGCGAAACAGGAGGAGGCTACGCTGGTGGAGGAATGGACCTGGCTCCCTCACGACGCGCGCTTCCCGATCACGTCTCCTGGCGGCTGCTTCGTGTTACGTCAGAAACCGTTCGACTCCGGGGAAATGACGACGACGCGATGGTCTTACGGGGCCTTCCGCATGGAAGCCGAGGTGCGCAAGTGGGACGGCCGGCCGATGAGCCGGTTGCGTTACGGAGAGCTGCCGGTGCTGCCTTGCGGCCCTCGACTTGCCATGGTCAAGTTGATGGTCAAAGTATCTCTCGCTAGCATTGGGCCGCCATCTTCGAACGCCGCCGTCGCAGATGTTCACAAACACATTCCACGGCGCACCGACGACGACGACGACGACGCCCCCGGCCGCTTCCCTGACGTCTTCGGCCTCCTGACGGACGAAAGCGGACGCCCCGACGTGGCACCGATCTGCGAGTTGTTTCAGTACGCTGCCGTCGACATTCTCAAGGCGTACTACCGCCGCATGTCGGAGGCGCTGAATCAGCGAACCATGGTCGTCCATGGCATCGCCGCCGCCGCATCCTCGTCCCATTCGCTCGCCGCGCTGTTTTGCGCGTCACCGGCGAACCACGTGCAGGTTCGGCTACCGCGAAATGTCCTCGCGCCGCTGGTGGCGTACCACTACAAGGACGCACCATCACCGGCGAACCACGTGACACCACCGGCAACCCAACGCAACGAACCTACCAGTGTTGAGGCTACGGAGGCAACCGCATCAACATCGGATACCGCCGCCAAACAAGGACGCCGCGCCCCCCCGATAACGACCGTTGTTGCTTTGCGGCAGTATAATTCGCTCGCGCGCCTGCCGGTTCGACGAGACGGCTCGGTATCACCCTTCGCGCCGCACATGGAATCTCACGTGACGACGACAACGTCGAACAGAGCGCTGAACGCTCCTCTACCATCGCGACGGCCCGAGAACGAGGAGACGCGCAGTGAGGCCGACGACGAGCAGGACGACGACAACGACGACCACCAAGGCGCAGTCGCAGCGGCCCTGCCCATGGCGACCGCCGTCACCACACACGTCACGACGGTCACCACCACGCTGCGGTTCCCTCCGTCTTTCGCATTCGGCAACGCCCAGGACATGATTACTGACCTCTCGGGCGGCAGTGGTGGCTACTTTTCGACCATCGCGGGAGACGACGCGACGTCCGCTCAGCTGCCGGGCTCGGCGGCCGTGGCCTATTCCGACCTCGTCACCAACAACAACGTTACCACGACCGGCGACGGTGCGTTTGGTGGCCCCGGCGGCATCGCCACTGCGTGGGTCATTGACGAGGGCCTCACCCCGTTGCACTGGGCGGCGCTTATCGGCGACTCGGTGCTCACGTCGTTGATCCTCGACACCATGGACGACGACTTCCTTGACACCATCGTCCCCTTGCAGAGCCGGCACCTGGGCCGCACCGTCCTCCACTACGCCGCCTACAACGGGCACGTCAAGAACGTTCGGTTGCTCTTCCGCCGACTCGAGGATTGGATCCGCTACATTGTCGACTTCGCGGAGCTCGATGGACCGACGGCGCAGACGTATGAGAGCGGAGGCTCCACGACGTTGCGGGTCGCGCGCTGTCGGGGCGCGCCGTCCAGCCCCGCTAGTGACTCCGTCAGCCCATTACTCGGCGTCGAGTCCCCTTCGGCACCGTCAGAGCGTTTCTCCGCCACGCGGTCAGCCAGGCACAATCGATCCGCCGCTTCGAACACCACGAGGGCGTTGGGAATCGGCGGCTCTGCACTGTTGCGGCCCACGGGATTCCATTATTCGGCATTGTACGACTTTCGAGAGCTATTCGGATTCACCGCGCTTCATATCGCGGTCGCTTTCCTCAACTTCGAGGTTGCCAATTTTCTTCTCGTCAAGTGCGAGGCGCGACCCAGTTCTCGAAGCTTCTCCGACCGCGAGTCTAGCTTCCTCTCAGTCATCGAACATCTAATGGCCCGCGATGGTTTGGGCCGCCGCCGGACGAGTGAACAAGCCATCGCGGCCGCCATGTCAGCGACCCTTTTGCGGGAAGACCACCGCTCGTGGCGCTGGTGGCTGTGGCAAGCGCAAGGGCCCACTTTGGCGCCGGACGCCATGGACCTGACGTTGGCTCGCATCGCGGCCATGACGTGGCAGCGATCCGCGGTGTCGGCATCCGGGCCGCGATACCACCCACAGGGCGACGACGTGCCAAACAGCGGCAGTGCCAACAGCGACGCCACCGACGAGGAAGGAGTGCGAAAGGGCCGAGGAGGAGAGGCCAAACGGCAGACGCCACAGAACCAAAGCGAAGCGACATTGTCGGCGGACGCAAAGGGGGCAATCAACGCCGAAGGCAAATCTTCCGAAGGCAAATCTTCCGAAGGCAGCATCGGCGGTGTGCC
>ERZ1292633.748-Hain-H41-02um-R1-748-length-36726-cov-6_pt1 | contig 16576 bp, 20 predicted proteins | sample MGYA00564406_ERZ1292633 | MGnify/ENA primary metagenome ERZ1292633 (study PRJEB36523, sample SAMEA6512639) | groundwater metagenome | collected 2019-01-08 | study: AquaDiva: Metagenomics assemblies of 32 groundwater samples | reverse complement strand
CACATCGACGGTGATGCGTTTTTTGCATCCTGCGAGCAGGCGCGCAATCCGGCTTGGGCGGGGAAGCCGGTGATCTGTGGTAAGGAGCGCGGGATCGCGGCGTCGATGAGTTACGAGGCCAAGGCGCGCGGGGTGACGCGGGCGATGAGATTCTTCGAGATTCTGCGGCTTTGCCCGGACGCGATTATTTTGCCGTCTGATTATGAGACTTACAGCCTGCTTTCGAAAAGATTCTACGCGATAGTGCGCCGCTTCACTTCCGAGGTAGAGGAGTATGGGGTGGATGAGTGTTTCGCCGATATCACCGGCCTCCGGCAAGTATATAAGATGAGTTATGAAAAGATCGCTCTAGAAATAAAAAAGGCGATTGATACTGAGCTTGGCTTTACTTTCTCGGTCGGCCTCGCGCCGAACAAAGTTCTCGCCAAGGTTGGTTCCAAATGGCAGAAGCCGTCCGGATTTACCGCTATCCCGGCAGGAGACGCTCATATATATTTGAAAGATTTGCCGACCGAGAAAATTTGGGGGATCGGCCCCGCCACTTCGGCTCTCCTTCTGAAATATGGCAAGAGAACCGCGCTAGAATTCTCCTCCTCGAGCGAGGCATGGGTGAAATATAATTTGAGCAAGCCGTACTATGAAATTTGGCAGGAGTTGAACGGCCGGCCGGTTTATCCTCTGAACTTGGAGTCCAAAACTGATTATGCCTCGATCCAGAAAACCAGAACCTTCACGCCGCCGTCGAATGATCGTGATTTTATTTTCTCGCAATTGTCGAAAAATATCGAGAACGCTTGTATAAAAGCACGGCGTTATCGCCTGGCGGCGAGCGAGGCGTACATTTTTCTGAAAACTCAGGATTTTAATTACTATGGCCTCGAGTTGCGTTTCAGTCGGGCGACCAGCATCCCGCTTGATATGATCAGGGCGGCGAGGGAAGTTTTTGACGAGATATTTACCAAGAAAAAACAATATCGCGCGAGCGGCATTATCCTCACGAAACTTGGCGAGGAAAATCGTCAACCGGATCTATTCGGGAGCTTCGTGAAAGTTGAGAAATTTATGAAAATTTATCGCGGTGTGGATGAGCTCTCGGCTCGCTATGGCAAGCATACGATGTTTCTCGGCACTAGCCTCGAAGCGCAGAAGTTTGGGGCGCACCTTACCGAGCGTGGAGATGACCCAGAACGCCATAAGAATTTGTTGCTCGGTGAAACAAAACGCCGTCGGCTTGGGATACCGATGTGGATCGGGAAAGTGGAATGAAGAAGGGCGGCCTCGTGGAGGCCGCCCTGAGTGTAGAGCTAGTTACAGCTGTCGCTACAACTGCTCGATGATGGCGAGGAGGACTTTCGAGAAACGCTCGGCCGCTTTCGCACCTTCGGCAGTGTTGGCTTCGTGTGTGATTTCGTCGTCGTCCTTGATCCCAGCGCCGTAGTTGGTGATGAGGGAGATCGCGAGTACCCGCGCCCCCAGCTCTTTCAGAGCCATCGCTTCGTGGACGATGGACATGCCGGCCAGGTCGGCGCCAAGCCTACGCAACGCTATGATTTCGGCCGGAGTCTCGAAGGACGGACCTCGTTTCGAGGCGAGCACGCCTTTACGTACCCAATCTCGGAGTGTTTTTTCAGCAACACGGTGTGCATTTTCCAGTAATTTCTTGTCGTAGACGTTCGTCATGGCGACGAACGGCAGGGTCGGATCGACACCGAGGTGGTTGATGTGGTCCTTCACGAAAACCAGATTGCCCGGGTGATACCCGACGTTCACCGAGCCAGCCGCGCAGGTGAGGATTTGTATCTTTGCGCCGACAAAGAAGGCAGAGCGCACCGCCATGAGAGCGGTATCAAGTTCGACACCCTTCTCATATAGGTGTTTGCGTCCCGAGAAAAGCAGGACACCAAGCTGGCCGATCTGAGCATAGCGCAGGAGGCTAGCGTGGGCCGACATGGTGCCGACCGGCAGATGGAGTGATTGATAGCTGGTCTCAATCATGCCCGGAAGTTCCTTGCCAAAGTCGCCGAGTCCTGTTCCGAGTGTGACGGAAAGATCAACTTTTCGGCCGTCAAGCCATTGCATAATTGCATTAACCGGCATCTCGATCCGGTATTTGCGAAGCTCTGGATTTTCTTCTTTCTGGCGTCTTGCGGCTTCCGCGACCAATGCAGCTTTGACTTGCAGATCCATTTTGTCCATGACTTTTCCTCTTTTCGTACTGCGGGTGTGCGGACATCTTGCTATAAAATTTGGATTTTGTCAATCGTTTTAGGCAAAAGGATAGAAAAAAAGAAAAGGCCCGGGCTGCAAAGCAACCTCGGGCCACACCTTTCTGTTTGTCAGAGTATCAGAGACGCTTCAGCAGTCTCTCCCGCTCATCTTTGATCTTTCGGATCTGACCTCTGATCGATTCGCTGTTCGACCACACTCGCTCCAGGTCTCTGGTCCTCTTCAGCAGAATCCGGGGGAAATCAATTTCTTCCTGTTTTTCGGCCAGATTGTTCTTTGCGATCAGATCGAAATCCGAAACAAACGGATAGGCGATCGATAGTGCGAATGCGAGCATCGCCAGCGTTTCATATACAGTTGCGGGGTTAATCACGGTAACTCCTTTGGGTTTGTCCATCATTATTTGGCGAGCGCTCTAGCTCGCGATTTTTTTTCTATTGCCTCTGTGCTGTGTTTGTCTTTCGATCAGGTCGACGAATTCGCCGGCAGTTTCAATCTCCGCGCTGCAGAGAAGGTTGCATCCAAATACACGTATGGCCGCCGCCAGACTTTCGTCGATCTCATCCGGGCTGAGCGGAGTTTCGCGGGTAATCGGCGTTTCGTCCGGCCACCTATAATCCACGAGCCAGTTGTAAAACCACATGCTCACTGCAGAAGGGTAGCCTGCGCAGATTTCCGCCAGCCATTCTTGCCGTAGTTTCCTTCGGCGACGCCTCATCTTTGTAACAGAGTTGATCCCGCTCACTACCAAAAAAATCAATATCAATGGTAGGCTTAGATAAGCTTCCATTTGTAACTCCCGTTGATGAAAAGTTGTTAGAGAACACATTATTGAGGCTACTATATGCAACTATATTTGGCAAGACTCTTGCCCTGCACGGTCTTGGGCTGCTTCGAAATCAAGTGCAAATTTTTTCTTTGCGTGTTATACTGATGATGATTAAATATTTAAACCTTTTCGTATGCAAATCTCAGCCAATCTGCCGCAATTTAAAAAGGGGACAGCTTTATTGGTAGTTTCCGGCGACTTTGAAGTGGACTTTTATCTGGCAACAAATGGTGAGATCGCCAAGGCCGACAGTATGCTGGTCGGGAAGACCAATCCTCTGATCACATCCGGCTTCGTAGTAAATGAGTCCGGTGGAAGTAAGAATTTAAAGGTTGCGCGTCACGCAGAATTTTTGAATGCTTTTAAAAAGCACCTCACTTACCTGCTTTCAAAATCAGCCGTAGAAGAAACTCATATGTTTGCTCCAGCTGAAGTTAAAAACGAATTACAGGCTGCCTTGCCGGCCAAGCTGAAAAAATGCCTCAAAGTTTACGAAGGAAATTTCCACAAAGAACATCCGTTTAAATTGTTGGAGAAGATTGCTTTTTTGCCGGCAGAGTAGAAGTATCGCGCGAAGAAAGCCTGATGCCGATGATCAGCCAGGTGAGGCCGACGAGATAGCCGGCGAGGACATCGCTGAGGTAGTGAACTCCGAGATAAAGTCGGCTGAAGCCGATTGCCAAAATTATGATTGAGGTGAGAGTGATTATCAGGCTGCGATGCAGTTTGCGGGATATTTTTTGTAATAGTAGAAAGGCGAGAAAACCGTAAAAGGCGACGGCGATGGTGGCATGGCCGCTGGGGAATGAGTTTGAAGTTTCTAGGATTGCGGCGTTCAGCGGTCTTGGTCGGTGAAGAAGCAATTTTAAAGCAAAGGTGACGCTCTCGCTACCAATAATTGTAATCCACAAGGCGATGATCGGCAGAAATTTTTTTGATTGCCACAATAATATGGAAACTGCCAATGCGAGCACTAGGACTGTCGGGATCTCGCCTAGCCAGGTTATGCCGATAAAAACTTTTACAGTGAAGGCGTCTCTAATTGAGATTAGAAATGCACTTAACTGCAAGTCGGTAGCGATGATTGATTGGAGGGGATTCATATAATAATATTGATTTTAGCACGATTAACAAAATAATCAAAAAAACACCTAGCATTGACTTTGTGTAAAAAAATTGGTATATTGTAGTTCATGACTTTTGACTTTCAACTGTCACATGGCCCCATCGTCTAATGGTTAGGACATTGCCCTTTCAAGGCGAAAATACGAGTTCGATCCTCGTTGGGGCTACAAATAAGAAAAGATCCTGCGAAAGCTGGATTTTTTTATGTTCATTGATTGACAATTTACTACGTTAGTTATAGAGTTTCCTTGCCTTAACAACCATCGCATCCGTCAGTTGGCGGAGGCGAATTACAAAGGAGCAACTGATGTCGTTCTTCGTAAACGTGCTTTACGTCGCGGCCGTATTGGTTCTGTTTTTTCTCTACCTGCGTATGATGTTGGTGAGGAAGGAAAACCCCAACTCAACTCCGGCGCCGAAAGCTGATAGCGAGGTATTGGATAGCGTGATTTCATGGCTTGCGAAGAGGCGCGGGGTAAGTGTTGAGGTGCTGAATCGTGGCACACTGATCACTGAAGGAGAGATTGAAGCTGGAAAGGGGATGGCTATGCACTACTATCGCATGACGCTAGTGGTCAAAAACATCGGCAACATCAAAACCGTCGGCCAATTCGCGGATCTGATTGAGAGTCAGCTGGATTGGTAAGAACAGGAGAGTCGCCATGATCAGATGGATTTTCGGTCTCGCAGTTCGTTTTGTACGGAAGTTGATTTTGGCCACGTTTCAGAAGTTTCCCGAACCCAAGCCTGAGCCGGAGCCCACTATTGACGACATCTGTTCGGTCGTGAAAAGAGAGGGACCGCTGGTAGATTTCAAATGCGGGCATCGCGATCACGAGCGTCCGACCTTCAATTTTTTTGGCGAAACGGCCAACTTCTCGGATGAGGTTAGCCAGGCGCGGGAACTCTGTGCCGATTGCAGTTTGGCGAAATATCGACCATTCTTCATTCGCTGTGCTCTTTGCGGCCACGTCATCGGACCAGGCTTTGGTGTGGCGATCTACGCCGACAATGCCGCCTTCAAGAAGGAATGGACGACGACCGTCGGCGAAGGCGACGAGGCGGGCGTTATTGGCTGTTTGCGATCGGAGTGCGGTCCGGATGTCCGTCGTCATGATGGCCACTGGATGGGTGATCATTTCGAACCTTTTCCGCCAGACAGTGGGGTCAGATTGCTTCGTCGCATGAAAAAACCGATGCCTCATGAAGTCGACAATCCGAGGTACCGCAACTAATACCGCGTCATACCAAAATACGGTGGCCGGGCTAGAAACCAGACGCTCACCGATTATACTTCTATATGTATGGAATTATAATCGGCGTCTGGTTTTTTAGTTTCAGATTTAACGTATCCATTACGATTGACCTTTTCTTTGATTCGAGTTATTATTTTTGGAGGCAGTTCAACAATCGCATTTTTGGAGGTGTGCCATGTTTAAATGGTTCAAAGGTCTATTGGCCGCGTTGATGTGGTCGAAAATTCGCCGGAAGGTCGGTGAGGAAGCGCTCAATCCGGAGCCAGCGGAAGAGCAGTCAGTGGAGGAAATCACACCAGTGCCCGTGGAGGAGGTGTCAGTGGCGCCTCCGCTCCCGCCAGAGTCGCAGTCCGATACCTGTTCGGTTGTAAAAAGAGAAGGACCGATGGTCGTCTACAAGTGTGGTCATCGCGACCACGAGCGACCGACTTTCAACCTCTACGGTGAAATCATTACCTTCACGGCTACCTACAACAAAGCGCGTAGGCTGTGCACCGATTGCATTTTGGCGAATACGCTCTCCAGCATCATTCGTTGCGGGGCCTGCGGTCGCGCAATCATGATTGGTGCGGGCGTATCTATTCGACGTGACGTTAATCGAATGAAAAAAGAATGGCAAACGAAGGTCATAGTTGATGGTCAAAATGGCGCGCTTGCGTGTACGCGCAGCGATTGCTGTCCTTCACCGGAGAAATTTCTCTTTGGATACTGGACAGGGACCAGTATCGAACCGAGAACGTCCGAAAGACCGAATCAGCCGCCCAGCGATGACCCGAAACTGCGAAATTAAAAAAAAGGTGGCCGGGCTAGAAACCAGACGCTCACCGATTATACTTCTATATATATGGGATTATAATCGGCGTCTGGTTTTTTTATTTCCGCCTTTGGCGGAAAAAAAATCCTCCGTTTGCACAGAGGATTTTTATTACGTAAATTTTTTGTAGATTATTTGAGGGCGTCTTTGAGAGCTTTGCCAGCTTTGAATTTCGGAACCTTGACGGCTGGGATCTGGATCTTTTGTTCTGGGTGTTGTGGGTTTACGCCGACGCGGGCTGCGCGCTGTTTGACGCTGAAAGCGCCGAAGCCGGTCAAAACTACTTCACCACCGCTCTTCAATGTTTCGGTGACAGTTTCGAGGAGGGCGTTGACCATGTCTTCGCCTTCGCGCTTGGACACCTTCAACTTTTCCGCGAGAACCTGTGATAATTCAGCTTTATTCATAATTCACCACCCTTCTAATTAAAGATAACTTCTCCTATTTGCTTGATTAAGTGTAGCACGCCTAGTTTCTTTTGGCTATATTAAGCAAATATACTTGTCCACACCCTCGGAAATCGGATTACGGAAGTCGGATTTCAGACTATTTCGCGTATTCAACCACGCGGGTTTCTCGAATTACTGACACGCGAATTTCTCCCGGATATTTAAGTTCCTGTTCAATCTTATGAGCGATATCTTTGGCCAGCTGGAAGGCGGAGTAATCATCAATTTCGTTTGGCTTAACGAAGACGCGCACCTCGCGGCCGGCCTGAATCGCATAGACCTTATCGATACCGGGGAATCCGCCGGCGGTTTTCTCGAGATCTTGCAGGCGAGTGACATATTGTTCGTAGCTATCGCGGCGAGCGCCGACGCGAGAGGCTGAGATGGCGTCCGCGGCCTTCGACACGGCGGAATAGATATTGTAGGTCTTGTCTTGGTGGTGGGTGAGAGCGGTCTGGCAGATATCCTCCTCCATATTAAACTTCTTCAGGATCATATGGCCGATCTCCGGATGTGAACCTTCGGTCTCGTGGTCGACTGCCTTCCCGATGTCGTGGAAGAAGCCGCATTTCTTGGCGAGCGTCGGGTTGAGGCCAAGCTCGGAGGCGATCATGCCGGCGAGATAGCCGACTTCCATCGAGTGATTCATCACGCTCTGGCCGTAGCTGGTGCGATACTTCAGGCGTCCGACGACGTTCACAAGTTTCGGATCAATGCCGGTGATGCCCATTTTGTAGAGCGCTTCTTCGCCGGCCTTTTTTATACTAAGTGAAAGTTCTTGCTTGGCCTTCTCGACAAATTCTTCGATGCGGGCCGGCTGGATGCGTCCGTCAAGAATTAATTTCTCGATCGCGATCTTGGCGATCTGACGTCGGATGCTAGAAAATCCGGAAACGATGATAGAGTCCGGGGAGTCATCGATCACGATTTCACAGCCGGTCAATTTTTCGATCGTTTTGATATTGCGGCCTTCCTTGCCGATGATACGGCCCTTCATTTCCTCGTTTGGAATGTTGACGATCGAGGAAGTGTTCTCGGCGGCCACGGAAGAGGCACAGCGCTGCATCGCATCTACGACCAGCTCGCGGGCCTTCTCATCGAATACCTCGGAAGACTCTTTTTCGAGTTTCATAATCCGGATTATCAGATCGCTCTTGCCGGACTCCTCAACCTTTTTCATGATCAATTCCTTGGCTTCATCTTTGGTAAGGCCGGCCACCTTCTCGAGGGTGGCAATTTGCTGAGCGCGCAGGCTTTCAATCTCAAGTTTTATTTTGCTGACATTTTCAATTTTTTCCTGCAGGCTGGTTTGTTTGGATTCCAATTCGAGCAGTTTCTGATCGAACATACCTTCGCGTTTTTCGAGACGCTGCTTCTCCGCCGTTACTTCGAGGCGGAGCCTTTGTTCTTCCTTTTTGGCATCGTCCAGAAGCTGGACCGCCTTCTCCTTGGCTTCCAGAATCAGAGACTGGTGCTTATTTTTTGCCTCAGTCATGACTTGCTCGGCCTTGGCTTCGAGCGAGTTGGCGACTGAGCGGGCGACTTTGCGGCGGAGCTGATAACCGGCGGCGGCCCCGATGCCAGCGGCCACGATGATTGCGAGCAGGGTAAGTGCGTTCATATAAAATTAAAAATTTCCCTAGATGGTATCGGGATCTCAATAGAAGAAGACAACAAGAGCTACGGCTTAGGCCGCTTGAATGGAGTTAATAACTACTGTAATGAAGGCTCCTGATTGTTTGAAAGTCATATTAATAGCTGGACTCTGATTCATGACCGATCTTTTCTTCGATTTTGATTCGGTACCAAATTAATGAATATGTACTCAATTTATCATGTCTAAAGGAGATTGTCAATCTTTGCCAATTCCGACTATAGTCTCTGAAATTAGAAACCCCCACGCTCGCAGACTCTGCGAACGTGGGGGTGGTGGTAGGCGCGTGCCAGCCTTTGGTTGGTCTAGGCCACGAAGACGAATCCGGTGGTGGGTTCGTTGACCTGTTTTCCCATGAGCGGAAAGCCGCTGGTAAGTTCCCTCATCTGCGGAGTAAGTCGATCAACCATCTCGGCGTTTTCCGTCAGAATACTTCCGATGAAAAGAAAAGTGCTTTCATGAAAATTGTTTAGGAGGGTGTGCCCAATGGTGACGACGAGTCCGACGCTTTCGCTGTGAAGGGTACTGCCCCAGTCGAGGTTGTGCCTGAGTCCGTCCCACAGGCTGACGACGAGGCTGTTTCTTAGGTGGTGCCAAAGGTTATCATTTAGCGCCGCGCTCAGGGTCCGTAGGAGCGGGTCGCTCCCATAGAGTTTGCCTTGAAGGTCGTAGTGTAATCCAACTGCAAACCAAGACTCTGCCACCCAACCTTCGAGAGGATGGGGGTCGGAGATTGAGATCGTGAGGAGATTTTCTACCGTTTTACCGGCAGCAAGCGCGATCGCCGAAGCCACTCGGTCTGGGTTAAGATTTTTCTCCGCGCCAAATCGAAAGGCGTCGGTGATGTCGAAAAGCGGTCGTATGATTTCTACTTTTTCCTCCACCCACTGCCGGCTGATTGCATCCTTCTTCGGCGAATTTGCCAGCATGAATTGAAGAAACTTCTTGTAGTTGGTGGTAGTCACGGCTTGCTCCCTGTTTTATTTCCGACCCGACATGGGTCAGGAGTTTCTTTTGGAAGAGTATAAATAATTTAGCGGGCTGTCAAGATGAAAAGTTTAAATTTGAAAAGAAATTTCATCGGGTGTTCGTGCTTCCGATAAGTTATATTCGCCGATGGCGGTACGTTCCAGCTCTTCGCAGTAGCCTCCAGTGCCAAGTTTATCGCCGATAGTTCGCGCCAGTGTTCGGACGTAGGTGCCGGTGGAGCAGGAGACTTCGATTTCAAGTCGGGGATATATATAATTGAGTAGCTTGATTTCGAAAATTTCGATTGGGGCCGGTTCTCTTTTAATTTCTATTCCCTTTCTTGCCAATTTGTATAATCTGGTACCGCCTATTTGTTTGGCCGAAAACATCGGCGGGATTTGTTCCTGCTTGCCGACAAGCTGTTTCAAAACATTTTCAATTCCCCGCTTGGGCCATGCGTCGCCAAAGGCTATGCAGGCGGCACGCGGGGTAGGCCTGCCCTCCGTAGCCAAAGCGAAGGAGGGGGTGGGTTGGTCAACATTGGTCGCCATCAGTTCGGTAATTACCCCGGTCTTGTCATCAGTATTGCTGGTAGCGCCGAGGTGAATCGTAGCCCGGTAAGTTTTTTTCAGATTTTTAAATTCATCAAGGCGCCTCGTGGCTTCGCGTCCAACGCCGATGATGAGTAATCCCGTCGCGAATGGATCGAGCGTACCAGCGTGACCAACCTTCATTTTTCGCATTCCCCGCTCGGGCGGGGTAGGGGTGGGTTGGCGCAATTTCGTTCGCAAATACCCCACCACGTCGAAGCTGGTCCAGCCGGGGGGTTTGTTGATGAGGAGGAAGTTTGGGGGGAGGGGCATAGTGGGGGGATGGTATAGGTTATTTGTTTATTTTTCAAGGGTTGGGTTCGCTACTCCCCCTTTCCAAGGGGGAGTTAGAGGGGGTTTGCCGTCCTATGCGATCCCGGATTCATTTAAAAAAACAATCTCGATTTTTGTCGAGGATGTTTTGTTTGGCACGCTTATTATTGTTTTCAATAATTTCGACAGATTTCCGGTGGTTTGCTGTTGCGGGACTAATTTGATGTTTATTATAAATTATATTTCGACTTCTCCCCTAATTTCATTACCTTTTTTATCACGGTCTTCTGTTAGTTTATCTATTTGAATATTTATTTCTGATATTGCTGCATCTCTTGCAGCGTCAAACCTACTCATGGTATCGATTAGACTACGCATTACATTCTCTTTTCCTCCGCTAGCCGACATTTTGTTTCTTGGATTAATGTCATGAGCGGCCATATCCATTATTGCTTTTTTCATTGCATTTTCTTTTGAATTAGTAAAGGAAATATTTATTCCTTCCAAAGTACCACTTAATAGCTTCAATTCTTTAGCATAGGCTGCTTCTAATGTGTTCATTCTTTCGTCCGCTGTTTCACCCACTCCCACTGGAATTTCGGAAGTAGGCGCCACCCAACTATCCGCCCCTGGCGGTGTGTCGCCCTTGTTATCGATTGTCATAATTTTAATTTAGTAAATTACATAGTCAATTATACATCGGGGGGGGGATTTGCAAGGCCTGATGTGGATAAGTTTTATTTTCATTTTTTTTAAAATGAAGTCGACCAAAAAGCAACTGCCGAGGAATTCTCGGTAGTTCACGATCGCAAAGTAAAAAAGATTTTGAAAAATAAAAAAAGGAAGGTCTAAAAAAACAATCGGCACCCACGATTGATCTGTGGGTGCCATAAATTTTGCCGCTTGGGAGTCACTTCCTCTAGGCTTGGCCGAGTGCTTACTCGGACAGTGTCATTGGGTTTGGGCGGCTCTCCGGAGGCGGCAGAGGTTTCGGGAAGTTGGCGGGCGGTAGTGGGCGATCGTGGGTCGGCCACCAGCCAGGCTTCTTCGGCGGACGTGGCGGTTGGGGGCGGGGAGGTACTGGCGATTTGTCGCCGTCGTCGTCGTTACAGCGGATGATGCAATAGCTCATGGAGCTTCTCCGTCTTCATGCTTGGAAACATTCCAAAGCGAAAATATTTTATCATAAAAAAATGTTGTGGACAAGGATTACGATAGATTTTTACAAAAAAGTAAACAAAACCCGGCTCCGCGTCGGGTATTGTTTGGCTTTTATCCATAAAGTGGACACTGTGAGGCACTGCCCGAGCAAGTCTTTTTTGGCTTAAAATTGACGAGTTTGGATAAAAGGTATATAATAAGGTGAATTTAAAATCATTATTTCATCATGAACGTCTCCGAACTCGCTCGACAACTCAGAATTGACCCCGCGAAACTTCTGCAAGTACTGCCTGAGTTTGGTTTTGACGTCGGCGCGAAAGCGGTGAAGGTTGACGACCGCGTTGCCCAGCAGATCCAGCGTCAGTGGAAGCAGATTAAATTTATCCTGGAAAAGAGGGAAAAGGTAGAACGCGAGAAACAGAAGGAGCTCGAGAAGGAAGCGCGCAAGAAAAGCGGCGTCAGTGTGGAAGTTCCTCCGAAGTTGACCGTGCGTCAGTTGGCCGACCTCCTTAGTTTGCCGATTACAGTTTTGATTAAGGAATTAATGAAGAATGGCATCCTCGCCGCGCAGAATGAAAATATTGATCGTGATACGGCCGTCATTGTTGCCGAGGATCTTGGTTTCACAGTTAAGAAAAGCGAAGCGGTGGCGGAGGCGGCGACCAATGAACACGTCGAAGGTCTGGAAGTCGCGCGCGGCGCCGGCAAATTGGAATCTCGTCCGCCGGTCGTAGTTGTCATGGGCCACGTTGACCACGGCAAGACGAGCCTCCTTGATGCGATCCGCCATACCAATGTTATGGGCGGCGAAGCGGGCGGTATCACTCAGCACATCGGCGCTTATCAGGTAGTCTGGACCAATCCGAAATCCAAAAAGAAAGACAAGCTTACCTTCATCGACACTCCGGGTCACGAGGCGTTCACCGTCATGCGTAGCCGCGGCGCCAAAGTGGCCGACATTGCCATCTTGGTCGTTGCCGCTGATGATAGTGTGAAGCCACAGACGATCGAAGCGATAAATATTATCAAAGCCGCGAAGCTGCCTCTCATGGTGGCGATAAATAAAATCGACAAGCCGGGCGCCGATCCGAAACGCGTTCGCTCCGATCTCGCCCAGCACAATATCCTTACCGATGATTGGGGCGGGGAAGTGCCGGTGGTGGAACTTTCTGCCAAACAAAAATTAAATATTGATAAATTGCTCGACACCGTTCTGATCATGGCGGATTTTCAAGCTGAAAATATCACAGCGGATCCGGCCCGCCCCGCGGCGGGTACGGTGATCGAAGCTCACGTCGACAAAGGCGCCGGTCCGGTCGCTACTATTTTGGTTCAGACCGGTACGCTTCGTGTGAACGATCCTATCATCATCAATGGTGAAATTTACGGCAAAGTTCGCGCTCTCAGAGATTACCGCGGTGAAATTATTGCCGAGGCGCCGCCAAGCACGCCAGTCAGAATTCTCGGATTTAAAATTTCTCCGGCGGTCGGTGACGTGCTTGATCTCAGTCGCGCTGATTCTGCTAGCCACGTTGACGTCCGCAGCAAGAAGATTCAGCAGACCGGCGCCGAGAAACAAAACGTCGTCGCGAAGGAAGAGAACGAAGAGGGCGAGAAGGTGCAGGTGCTGAATGTGGTCGTGAAGGCTGACACGCTTGGCTCGCTTGAGGCGATCTCCGGCTCGCTCGAAACTATCAAAAATCTGGAAGTCAGCGTGAAGGTTGTCGGCAAGGGTCTCGGCAATGTTACGGCCGACGATGTGACACGCGCGCAGACTACTTCTGCTTTGCTATTTGGGTTCAACGTCACTACTACCTCGCAATCATTTGAAATGATACAGACACTAGGTGTACAATATTTCGAGTACAAAATTATTTACGATCTTTTGAATAAAGTTAAAGCGGAACTTGAGAAACTGCTGGTGCCGGAGATAATCCTGACCGAACTCGGCAATTTCAAAGTGGTCGCTATCTTCCGCACCGACAAAGGCGCGATGGTGGTCGGCGGCCGAGTAGAGAGCGGCAAACTTCAGAAGGATGCGAAGGTGCGCGTGAAGCGCGGCGGCGAAGAGATCGGCGTTGGCAAGATTACCACTCTTCAGTCCGGCAAGCAGGCGGTCAATGAAGTCCCGGCGGGAAACGAGTGCGGTATGGAATTTGCTGGCAAGCTGAAGTTGGAAGCCGGGGATGTGCTCGAGGCTTACAAAGAAGACAAGAAATATAAGAAGTTGGTGTTGTCATAAGCAGTAAGAAATAAGCTGGTAAGCAGTAAGCAGCCAACAATTATTACTTACAGCTTATTGCTTATATCTTATTTCTATTTATTAAAATATATGGAACTCACATTTACAGATTCAAATTTTGAACAAGAGGTACTAAAATCTAGCGTGCCCGTCTTCGTCGATTTCTGGGCGCCGTGGTGCGGACCGTGCCGGATGAGCGGTCCGATCGTGGATGAGATTGCGAAAGAGATGGAGGGAAAGAATATCAAAATCGGCAAGATGAACGTTGATGAAAATCAGACCACCCCCTCGCATTACAACATTCTCAGTATTCCAAGTTTCATGATCTTCAAGGGCGGACAGGTCGTAGACCAGCTCGTCGGCGGCGTGCAGAAAGAGAAATTGGAGGAGATGATAAAGAGGCATTTGTAAAATCCCAAATCCCAAGGGACCAATCGGCGAACCATTTGTCATCTTGAGGGGATTCACCCCGAAAGATCTCTGGCTCACAAGGCGTTTTTGGTCAACCAATTGTTGGTGAGCCAGGGATCCTTCCTGTGACGTCAGGATGACAATGTAGGCTGGTGAAATTTATTGGGATTTTTTAATTGTTATGCCTGAACTACCGGAAGTAGAAACAATCCGCAATGATCTTCGCCGAAAAGTCTTGAACACGAAAATTGTTCAAGTGGAAATCCGCAAACCTAAAGCGGTAAATTTTGAAAACAAATTATTTATTCAAGCGCTTCGTGGTAATAAGTTTAAAGAAATCGATCGCCGCGGGAAGTTGATGATTTTTCGATTAAAGAATAGTTTTAGAGTTTCCAAAAATAGAGCAGCCACATCGGTGCTGGTTCATCTGAAGATGACGGGTCAGTTGATCTATGAGAAAAAAATAAAAGACAAATTAGAGGTGATTGCTGGCGGCCACAAACTGACCGAGAATGATTTCTGCTTGCCAAATAAACATACGCAGGTAATTCTTACTTTTGACGATAAGGGTATATTATTTTTCAACGATCTCCGCCGGTTCGGCTATATGAAACTTGCCACTGACTCGGACGTCGAGAAGGTGCTGTCCGGCTTCGGCATCGAACCGCTTACCCCAAATTTCACTTACAAAAATTTTCTTGCAGCGTTAGGAAAAAGAAAGGTTACTATTAAGGTGGCGTTGCTTGATCAAAAAAAGATCGCCGGCATCGGAAATATTTACGCCGATGAGGTTTGCTTTTGCGCAAATGTTTTGCCGACGCGACCGGTTGCAAGCTTAACCTCGATTGAAAAGAAAAAGTTATTTACCTGCATTCCAGAAATTTTGAAAAAAGCTATCAAACATCGGGGGACTACTTTCAAGGATTATCTCGATAGTTCCGGCAAAAAGGGTAATTATACGGATTTCCTGCAGGTTTTCGATCGAGAAGGTGAGAAATGCCCGCGTTGCGGCGGTGTGGTCAAAAAAATCAAAAGCAACGGCCGGGGGACGCATTTTTGTCCTGGGTGTCAGAAATAGGGTGTTCACAATCGGTGGTTGACAAAGTCCCTATTTTTTGGTATACTTTGTCATTGTTCTTTTCATGTTATCCTAGCTTTCTTTTGGCTTATAATTGTCATTCCCGCGCAGGCGGGAATCCAGGTTGGTCAAAAGAAGGCTAGGAATGGTTCCTGGCTTTATCGTGTCCGTATGGCGGATCAATTGCATGTTCGGCAATGGTGCCGGATGTATCGGTTGGAATACCAGCGGATGCAAAGGAGAGTAGTATGAACCCGACGTTCGAGCAGTTGGCAGAGTTTCATGAGAAGGTCAGGGCTGGTCGGATCACACGAGGCAACTTTCAGGCCTTTCTGAGGAATCCAAGCTCCGTTTTCCAGGATGGTTTCCCGGTCACCTACGACCAGTCTGGTGGACCCATGCCCCTCATCAAGTTGGCCCTCGGGGAGGACAACCTCGGTAACATCAACCCCGATATCACCCAGGAGCGGTTCCCGCTCCGTGGCACCGGTGCCAGGTCGGTGAAGTGTCGGGTTGAGGCTTTCCTTGATGGTGAGACCGGCGAACAGGCCGCGAAGCGGCTCACGGACGCCGGCCACGTTCTCGGAAACACCGGCGACCTCGCCGGCTTCATGCACGACCACCCCGAGGAGGTGGAGAAATGGCCGGGCTGGGTGCTTGCAATCAGCGAGGACTCTCGCTGGGCGGACCCGGACGGCCATGTCGGCGTGCCTTGCGCCTTCGTCGATGGCGCGTTCCGCTATTTCGGCCTCGGCGGCTTCCGCGTTCGGTTCGATTCGGACTACGGCGTCCTCGTCCTCAGCGAGTAGTCCCTTGGGCACTCGGACACTTGGCGCTTCGTCGCCACTTGTCCGGCCCTCGGACACTCTGACCCTCGTCTCGATTTCACCCGTCAAACGGTGGGGTCGAGCGGGGGTCTGTTCTTTTTAAAAAGATTTTGCTACACTTAATTCAGATTTTACAGACACTGCTCCGGCCTCACGGTTTGAGCGTGTAGGATCTCGCCATTTCATCTTTCAGAATACGGTCGGCGCAGGTTTACCGTAGCGTATGGGTGGAGTGAGAAACTGAAGATACTCGGTACTGGATATTAGGGAGATCAAGTCTCCAAATTCGATTCAACCCGGAGAGAACTCAAAGGGTGGTGTTCTAGAAGGTATCCGGTATATTTCGCTGGACGAACCCGGACGGCCATGTCAACGTGCCTTACGCCAACGTCAATGGCGCGAACCGCAATTTCAACCTCAACGACTTCCGCGTTCAGTTCAATTCGAACTACGGCGTCCTCGTCCTCAGCTAGTCTCTTCACAATACTCCCGTCTTACTTGGCGGGAGTTCCGTTTTAAATAACTGAAGCCATTTGCCGGACATTTTCCCGGCAGTCGTCAGTTTTTGTGATAGCTGTCCGTATTGGCCGGCCTCCAAACCTTTTGCCTCCCACAGCAGCGTGATAAAGAATTTTAGATTATCGAGTTTCTTGCTTAGTTCTTTTAGAAAAG